>Ga0310695_10004701_pt1 | contig 24764 bp, 23 predicted proteins | sample RumenRJG_04DNA_FD_203882 | JGI IMG/M metagenome (GOLD analysis project Ga0310695, IMG submission 203882) | Bovine rumen microbial communities from Lethbridge, Alberta, Canada - RJG_04 (v2) (version 2) | ecosystem: Host-associated > Mammals > Digestive system > Stomach > Rumen | place: Canada...
TCCATTATGGTAAGACCCGTGGGAGACTACCACGTTGATAGGTCAAAGGTGTAAGCACGGTAACGTGTTCAGCTGATTGATACTAATAGGTCGATAACTTGACCAGATGGTTTTGAAAAGCTTGGTGATGTTATTCAATTTTGAGGGTACAGTGAAGGCTGCACTCTCAGCCACTTGCGGTGACAATAGCGAGGAGGATCCACCTGTTCCCATCCCGAACACAGTAGTTAAGCTCCTTAGCGCCGATGATACTTGGGGGGTGACCCTCTGGGAAATTAGGACGTCGCCGCTTTTTCTTTAGGCCCCATGGTCAAGCGGTTAAGACATCGCCCTTTCACGGCGGTAACCCGGGTTCGAGTCCCGGTGGGGTCACCATACGAAAGGGAATCCGAGGATTCCTTTTTTTGTTTAATATGAAAGAAAGATAACTTAGGGCAATAAGGAATCCACCACAGGCTGCGCCTGCGGTCCCCCTTGTTGCAATACGATAGCTTGGGGCAATAAGGAATCCACCACAGGCTGCGCCTGCGGTCCCCCTTGTTGCAATACGCGGACGTGGCGGAATTGGCAGACGCGCCAGATTTAGGTTCTGGTACCGAGTGTGTGAAGGTTCGAGTCCTTTCGTCCGCACCATATTTATTACATGGATCAGGCAGCTTGCCTGATCTTTTTTTATGCCCTGAATCCGACAAAAATTGCATGATTTCCGGCATTTTTTCCACGGCAATATCTGTACAGTTTTTCGGATACTCTTCACGTATAGTTATGGGCACAGGAGGGCACTATGAGAGTCGGGATAATGATCAGAGATACTGAATACAGAGATGCGCTGGTGCAAAAACTGTCTTCGTACGATAATGATGTATTCGTAAACATAATCGGGGACAACATAAAGGACGCTTCCGGAAGCGTCATCCTCACTGATGTATCTCCCGCAGAGCTTCAAAACAAGGTGCTTGCGGCACTCAGACCCCGTACTCTCTTTATTGTATCCTCACACGCTGATAAAAGAGATGACTGCAGCTGCATCTTCAAATTCTGTAGCATCCACGAGATGATATCTGAGCTTTCGCTGCTTTATAACCGCTGGCGCGGCATCGGGCCGGGCATCGATCACAGTTCAAGGCTTATATGTATCTGCAGCGAGTCGGATTCCTATTCATCAGCGCTCTGCAGGTCTCTCGCGGGGCAGATCCTATACAGGGCTGGAGGCAGCACTCTTTTGCTTCCGCTATCATATATCAACGATTATGGAATAGATGATATGCTGCCGGGCAACAGTCTCTCCAGACTGCTTTATTCTATACGCTGCGGCAGGGATCAGGGGCTTGAAGGAGTCGCTTACTCTGACAGTTATGGCCTGTCATCACTGCTTCTAAGTAAGGGGCGGAACCCTGTCGCTTATCTTGACGAGGAAGAGCTCCGCATGCTCATATCCGGTCTTTCGGGAAAATACGACACGATAATCGCTGATGCGGCAAGCTGCTTCCGCGAGGAGAATATTGCCGTCATGAAAACATCTGAAAAGATCGTTTTATTTGAGAGAGGAAGAAGAAAGACCGGTATCGAAGAGATGCTCGGTGATGAGGCTATGAAAAAACTTATAAGGGTAAAACTCACAGGCGGCACGGAAGATGTGCTTGCCATGGATGAGTGTCTAAGGCAGATATTCGGGAAAGGCATCAATGAAAGCGACAAGAGCTCAGACAGTAAAGAAATACGGAAGTGAGATAGACAGGATCGTACGAAGAGTAAGGAAATGGATCACAGAAAACGGTGAGCCTCCGCCAGCCGAAGAGATTCTCACAAAATGTGAGGATGAGTTCTTCGGGTCGGAAATATCTCTCAGGACTGATTCGCATGAAACAGTGATGATCATAGACAGTCTCAGGAGGAGACTGAGCGGAAGGTACGGGATACTGACAGAGCTTTTCGAAGATCCGCTTATAAACGAGATAATGGTGAACGGTCCAGACAGGATCTACGTCGAAAGAGAAAAGGCTCTTGTAAGGGTAGATGACGCCTTCACCTCATGCGAAGAGCTTGAGGAAATGATAAGGATGTTCGCCTCAGATGTGCACAGGGAGATAAATGAAGCGAATCCTATCGTTGACGCAAGGCTCCCGAGCGGCTTCAGGGTAAACGGCGTTCTCAGGAATGTAGCGCTCAACGGTCCAATACTCACTATAAGGAAGTTCCGTGAGAGGGAGATAGAGATGGATGAGCTGGTCGGATGCGCCAGCCTCTCCAGGGAGTGCGCCGAAGACCTCGCGGCACTCGTCAGAAGCGGTTACAACGTATTTATAAGCGGAGGCACATCTTCGGGCAAGACTACCTTCCTGAACGCTCTTACGGCGTATATAGGGCCTTCTGAGAGGGTGATAACCATAGAGGACTCCGCCGAACTTGTGATAAGCCACATAGAAAACAAGGTGCAGATGGAATGCCGTGCGGCCAACTCGATCGGTAAGGGCGAGGTGAACATGACTCAGCTCATACGAACGAGCCTGAGGATGAGGCCGGACCGGATCATCGTAGGAGAAGTAAGAGGAAAGGAGGTAGTGGATATGATACAGGCAATGAATACAGGGCACGACGGCAGCATGTCGACGGGGCATGGGAATTCCATAAAAGGAATGCTGAACAGACTCGAAACCATGTATCTTTCAGGCTCTCAGGTATCGGTCGATTCTGTGCGCAGTCAGATCGCCAATGCCATAGACATCTTTGTGCACCTGAGGCGCGATGCGAAGGGAAGACGATATGTGGAAGAGGTGGCTGAGATGACTGATTATGACGGAAGCGATTATAAGCTCAACTATCTTTATAAGGTCGGCGAGGACGGAAAGCTCAAGCCTACGGGCAGCAGCCTTCGCGACAGGGAGAGGCTGATAAGAAGCGGATATGATTCCAGATTGACCGGATGCAATGGCAGGAGCATTGGATCATGACAGATCTGTCGGTTTATGAATTCAGCAGAAAGGAGCAGATACTGTTTTTCAGCTGCCTTGCTGCCGCGGGGCTTGTCATCTCATATCTCATGTACAGAAACATATTGTTCTCGGCTGTGATTATACCGTTCGCGGGTAAAATAAAGGGCTTTGTAACTGACAGCATCATAAAGAACCGGAGAAGAAGGTATATGACTGAGTTTAAGGATTTCCTCTTCATGGCCTCCACAGCCATAGGCGCGGGGCGGTCGATGAAAGATGCCATATCAGAGTCCATACCGTCGCTTCTGAACATATACGGTAAAAAGTCCATACTGGCCGCGGATCTGACCATCGCTTACGGGAGAATGGAAACAGGCGGTGAGAATGATGTCAGCGTGCTGCGCGATCTTGCCGACGCGTCGGGCCTTGAAGATGTGAAGGACTTCGTGACTGTATACTCGATCTGCAAAACTACCGGAGCGAGCCTTATAAGTGCGCTGGGAAAGGCGGCAGGGGTGATCATGGAGAAGATGAGCATAGACAGGGAGATAGATGAGATAGTCCGCAGAAAAGAAGGCGAAGGCCTGGTCATTTTCGCTATGCCGGCGCTGATAATACTGTTTCTCAACCTGACAGCGCCGGATTATATAGCGCCGCTTTATGAGACTGCCGCGGGGCGTGTCATAATGACCGCCGTCCTGGCGTCAAACATAGGGATATACGCAATGATACAGAGGATCACCAATGTCGAGATTTAAAGAGCTTTTGAATGACAGAAAACTACTGATGTCGGGAATATACGCCGTAACGCTCGTGACAGCGCTTCTGATACTCGCTCTCGTCGTGAAGGGACCGGAGGAAAGCGGGAAGCTTCTCTCAGACGGGGACGGCAATATCACAGGCATAAACAGAAGAAGCCTTAACAGAAGTGAAAGCTACGATCTCAGCATAGAGGTCGAAGACGGCGGGGAGAAGATCACCCGTGATGTTACCCTTACACTTCAGGCCGGAGCGGACGGACGCAGCCGGTCAGGTGCTGAAAGGGGCGAGAGCCGCGCTGCCGAGATAGATGCCGCAATAGACAACATGATAAGCAGCATCGAGTATTCAAGGAAAAAGAAAATAAGACTGCCTTCAGAACTGTCGGACGGCACACCTGTGAGGTGGGCTGCTGCAAAACAGAGTCCCGGACCGGTGATCATCATAATTCCTCTAATGTATATTAGCCTGGTGGTGCTTATGGCGGCAAACTCCCTGAAGGAAGACGGGACATCAGCGGAAAAGCGCAGGTCTATCATGAGAGGCCTTCCGAGATTCTGCAATCAGCTATATCTGATGATCAATGCCGGCCTCATACTCAGCGATGCTTTCGATACTATATGTGCCGGTTACGAGGCAAACAGAACATGCAGTCCCTTCGAAACAGACCTGACAGAGCTCCGGGAAGCCACGGACGGCCACCGCGTGAGCACCGCTCAGGTGATAAACGAATACGCCGTAAAACACGATGTGAAAGAGATGATAAGGATAGCAGCGATACTGAACGAAAACGAAAAAAGAGGCAGCGATGTTGTCGAGAGCCTTGAACGTGAGAGCCGGTATCTGTGGGACGAGAGAAAGACAGTGGCCAGGGAGTACGGCAAATCCATAGATACGAAGATGTCGTATCCGCTTGGGCTTCTGCTGATAGTACTTATAGTCATTACAATGGCGCCCGCGCTGTTGAACATATAGGAAAGGAGAAAGGAACAATGAGAAGGATAAAATACAGGATAGCCATGCTGCTCGGCAACAAGAAGGGAATGGAGATGGTCCAGGTCGCAATATTAATTGCCATAGCCGTGGCTGCCGGTATCATCTTCAAGTCTTCTGTAGTCGACTTCGTGAACCGCATTTTCGGAAATCTCGACGCGGCAAACTTCTGACAATGAAAGTGATACTCCGGCTGAGAAGCAAAAGAGGTTCGCAGATGGTGGAGGCGGCGATATCCCTGCCGCTGATAATCATTACAGCCATGCTTCTGGTAAGGATGTTCGTGTTTTACCTGGACATCCTTACAACAGGGATAAAGGCGCACAGAGAGGCTCTCGAGGCACAGGATGCCTATAAGGGCGTCATGATGCGTACATATGAGACCGCCGAAGAGGTGACACTGCTGAAGGGCGGAGTGCTCAGAAGGAATGTGAGCAAAAGGATCGGTGTAAAGGCATATCTGATTAATGAGGATTTTCTGGTGAGAAGCGGTGAAGCACTTGATTGAATCGGTAATCAATAAGAGAGGCTCGTCCCTGGTGATGCTGGCGATAGTATTCACCGGGTTCGCACTTTGCATCGCGGGAGCCATAGGCGTATCAAGGCGGCTGGTGGTGAGCAGCGAATGTGAGATATTCGGGAGACTGTGGACCAAAGCCATACTGTCGGAATACGACGTGCATCTGCTCGATGACTATTCCATAATGGCGTACTTCGGAAATGATGACGAAGTGAGTCGAAAGCTGGGCGCTTATCTTGACTATTCCGCCAGAGGAAGGCTGGGAGCGCGCATAAAGGGCGCCAACGCTGACCTTACAGGGTATGAACTCGGTGATCCGGCGAATTTCAGGGAAGCTCTCAGGCTCGGCTTTGCCGGCAGCGCAGCTTCAGAGATCATAAACGGCACCGGAAGAACATACCGCGGCCTCGATACCGGCGAGGGATTCGATGAAGAGGGACGGGTCATAAACAATCCTGTCGTTATAGATACGCTGCCGTCACACGGAACGGGCGGCGGCGTGTCGGGCGAAGAACTCGCGGAAAGGGCTAAGTCAGTCAGAGACGGCAGCGGCGCCTATGGCATGCTTGCAGGAGCCGGGGCTGAGGTGGTGCTCATTGAAAAGTGCTTTGACAATCATGTTACGAAAGCAGATGACAAAGACCATTTATTGGTAAACGAATGGGAATACCTGATACGCGGCAGCACGGACGATGAAGAAAACTACAGAGCGGTGAGGAGAAGGCTTTTCATCGCAAGAAACGTACTCAACCTGGCGGCCATATACAAGGATCCGGCAAAGGTGGAGCTCATAGTAACCCTGGCTGAAACGATCACACCCGGTCCTCTCGGGGCAGCCACGCAGGCAGTCATAGCAGAAGCCTGGGCTGCCCTCGAGACTGAGGAAGACCTTGAAGATCTGTATCACGACAGGCGCGTGCCAGTGCTCAAATCACCGGAACAGTGGAAGACGGATATATCGGCTGTATTGGGTGCAGGAAAGGTAAAGGAGAGGATAGATGAGGAGGCAAGGGAGCAGCTTGAGGAAAAGCGCAGCGAGATAGCTGAGCTCTCAGGAAGAATAAAAACAGTGACACAGTTCAGTGACGGCCTCAATTATGATGAATACCTCCTGATAATGATAGCCTCACTGAAAGACAGTGTTCGCATACTCAGGGTAATGGATCTGATACAGATAAACATGAAGTACAGGTATTACGCGGATTTCAACATGATGGAATACTACACGGGCGTAAGGTTCACCATAGAGGCAAACGGTAAAAGCCATGAATTCGAAGATGCGTATAAATAAAAAAGGAAGCGGCATTGTGGAAGCAGCCATATCGCTGCCGGTATTCATCATCGCTGTTATAGTAATGAGCTCTGTGATCCTGATGTACGCGTGCATCGAGGACTGCAGCTTTATAGCAGCAAGTGAGCTGAGGCGGGGAGCTGCGGAGGCCGCCATGGCTGACACATCTGTCGCGCTGCCATACAGGATACGTAAGGCTATCGAGAGCGGTCATTCGCAGGTGCATTCGGCAAAGCTTACAGATGCGGGCTTAAGATGCAGCAGATGGGGAATGGATGAGCTCCTCACAGTAGGATTCAGGCTGAGACTTAAGACGAACAATCCGCTGGGGATCAGGGCCGAGGCGGATTATGACCTCGCGCTGGCAACAAGGGCGTATGTAGGACGTGAGCGCGATGAGAACAGCATGACTGCTGAGGAATTTGCCGATGAAGATGCAGAGGCTGTGTTCATCTTTCCGAAACGAGGAGAAAAGTATCACTCCAGGGGATGCACTTTTCTGCGGGCAGCATCGACATCCGCTGCTCTTAACGCATCGATCAAAAGAAAATATAAGGCCTGCCCTTTGTGTCACAGCAGCAGGGCGGCCAGCGGAGCTCTGGTTTACTACTTTCCTTCGGATGGAGAGGACTACCATCTGCCTGGCTGCCCCTCGCTGCAGAGGAACTACATCGAGATAGACAGGAGCACAGCGCTTGAGCGTGGATATACCGCATGCAGCAAGTGCGGCGGATAGAAAGGAGGGATACATGCAAAGGATAAATCAGAACATGACGGACTACAGGATGCCTGCCTATGTTGAAGAGATACTTACCGAGAATTACTGCAGGAATTTTGTAAGGATGTCGATAGTAAGGGAGGGAGGCAGCTACTCATTCAGCTACAAGCCGGCAGGCCTGAGCAGACTCGACCTGTCAGCCATGCCGCTTTATGACAAGCTCCTTCTCATACGCAATCTTATAAGCCTCAGTGAAAACACTTCGGACCATCTCATAGGCGGTGAAAGTTACCTTCTTGAGCCTGAGCTGGTCTATGCGAAGGAGGGCAGAGTGGATATGGACAGCCTCAGGCTGCTCTTTTATCCTGATGTAAAGAAACTGGAATTCAGATACAAGATAGTTCTGTTTGCTGACAGGATACTCAGCAAGAGCGTCAGGGAAGAACGGGAGATGGCTGAGCGCATAAGATCAGCTGCTGAGCCGGGAGACATAAACAGACTCAAGATGTTTCTGGACAAGTCCATACTGAGATTGGAGAACGATATGAATTGAATCATAAGTGCTGCCGCTGTTGCAAAACCGGTCATGTACACTTTATAATCAAGCATACGGTATCTATGCAATGAAACAGGAGGCATATACATGATAAGACATATCGTAATGTTCAAAATAAAGGATGAGTTCAAGGATGAGATCCCTCAGCTGGTAAAGAATTTCTACGGCATGAAGGGGAGAATAGAAGGAATGCTGGAGCTCGAGGCAGGCGCTGACATACTGCACAGCGAGAGGTCATATGATCTGGCGCTGGTCACTCTGTTTGAGAACAGGGAAGCCTTTGACGCATACCAGACCCATCCGGTGCACATGCCGGTCAAAAAGCGCATGCACGAGGTCCGCAGCGGCTCGGTTGCGTGCGATTTTGAAGTGTAGATGCAGGACTGTTCACAATCAGACCTTGTTGTATCTTAAAGTATGAGATACAATAAGTGTGATTGAGTTAGAAATCAATTTCACTGACTATCAGGAGGTTACTATTATGATTTATTCAGCAGAAGTGAAAGGCATGTGTCCTGTTCACCAGGGCGTGCACCACGGCAGTGCACCGATTCCTGAAGAAGGAAAATGGGTAAAGCCTCAGCAGATTTCCGATATTTCCGGCTATACCCACGGTATCGGCTGGTGCGCACCTCAGCAGGGAGCCTGCAAGCTTTCACTCAACGTTAAGGATGGCATCATCCAGGAAGCTCTGGTCGAGACGATCGGCTGCTCCGGAATGACACATTCTGCAGCTATGGCAGCAGAGATCCTTCCGGGACTCACATTACTCGAGGCACTCAACACTGACCTCGTATGCGATGCTATCAACACTGCAATGAGAGAGATTTTCCTGCAGATCGTTTACGGACGTTCACAGAGTGCTTTCTCTGAGGGCGGTCTCCAGATCGGAGCCGGACTTGAGGACCTCGGCAAGGGAACAAGATCAATGGTCGGAACAACATACGGCACCCTCGAGAAGGGACCTAGATATCTCGACCTCACAGAAGGTTATATCACACAGCTTGCTCTTGACGAAGATGACGAGATCATCGGATACAAGTATCTCAACTTCGGCAAGATGATGGATTTCATCAAGGCAGGAGACGACCCGGTAAAGGCCGTCGAGAAGGCTTCGGGCCAGTACGGACGCGTTGCTGATGCCGCTAAACTGATCGATCCGCGTAAGGAATAATACAGGGAGGAAAGAGACATGATTACATTTGAATCTTACGAAAGAAGAGAAAAACAGATCCTTTCCAAACTGGCTGAGTACGGTATCGGATCTATCGAAGAAGCAGAGCAGATCACAAAGGACGCCGGACTTGATGTTTATCACATGATCGAGAACATCCAGCCTATCTGCTTCGAAAACGCAAAGTGGGCTTACACTGTAGGTGCAGCGATCGCTATCAAGAAGGGCTGCCGCAAGGCTGCTGACGCAGCTGCAGCTATCGGCGAAGGCCTCCAGGCATTCTGCATTCCTGGTTCCGTTGCTGACCGCCGTAAGGTAGGTCTCGGACACGGCAACCTCGGAAAGATGCTCCTCGAAGAGGACACAGAGTGCTTCGCATTCCTCGCAGGGCACGAGTCATTCGCTGCTGCAGAGGGCGCCATCGGAATCGCTTCGAAGGCCAACAAAGTCCGCCAGAAACCGCTAAGAGTCATCCTCAACGGTCTCGGAAAGGACGCAGCTCAGATCATCTCCAGGATCAACGGATTCACATACGTTGAGACAGAGTATGACTACTTCACAGGCGAGCTCAAGGAAGTATTCAGAAAGTGCTACTCCAAGGACCCTGAGAGCCCAAGGGCACAGGTCAACTGCTACGGAGCAAACGACGTACAGGAAGGCGTAGCCATCCTCTGGCATGAGAACGTTGACGTATCCATCACAGGTAACTCGACGAACCCTACAAGATTCCAGCACCCTGTAGCAGGAACATACAAGAAGGAAAGACTCGAGGCAGGCAAGAAGTACTTCTCGGTAGCTTCGGGCGGCGGCACAGGACGTACACTGCATCCTGACAACATGGCTGCAGGTCCTGCATCCTATGGTATGACAGATACTATGGGACGTATGCACTCCGACGCTCAGTTCGCCGGATCATCCTCCGTACCTGCACACGTAGAGATGATGGGCCTCATCGGAGCAGGCAACAACCCTATGGTTGGAATGACCGTATCCGTAGCTGTTTCCATCGAGGAAGCAGCAAATGCAGGCAAGTTCTGATCTAATCATAAACACTGATCGATGATCACAACAGCTGATCAGATGTAAATGACGCGGCCGGCGGTTATCCGCCGGCCGTACTTTGAAAGTGAGAACGAAGTGGAAATTATAAGAGCAAAGCATTCGGGTTTCTGTTTCGGAGTAAACAGAGCAATCGACATGGCCTTCAGCGAAGCCGAAAAGAAGGACCGTCAGGGCCGCCTCTTTACCTGCGGCTATCTCATTCACAACAAGGAGGTCGTCAAAAGGCTCGAGTCGATGGGCGTAGCAATGATAGAGTCCCTCGATGAGGCAGCCGGAGGCGATACCGTGATAGTAAGATCACACGGAGAGCCTAAGGAATTCTATGACAAAGCGGCTGAGCGGGGCATAGACCTTATTGACACTACCTGTGTTTTCGTCAAGAAAATACATGATATCGTATATGATGCGCATGAAGCCGGCATTCCTGTCGTGGTGATAGGAGACAGGGAGCATCAGGAGGTAAAGGCTACAAACGGCTGGTGCGGTTACAGCGCCCACCTCATAGGCGACGTGGCGGAAGCTGAAGCCGAGGCAGAGAAGCTCAAAGGCAAAAAACCTATCATCGTGTGCCAGACTACCATCAAAGAGGAACTGCTCAGGGAAGTCCTTGAAGTCTTTGATAAAGCCGGGATTAGCTATGATATACGCAACACCATCTGCAACGCGACGCGCGACAGACAGGAGAGCTGCGCTGAGCTCGCGTCACAGGTAGATGCCATGGTTGTGATAGGAGATGCGCACAGCTCCAATTCCAGGAAGCTTTATGAAATCGCGAAAAAAAACAACAAAAACAGTGTATTTATCGAAAATGCCGATAATTTACTGTTGAATAGGTTGACAAAATATACTAAAATTGGCTTTATAGCGGGTGCATCGACGCCCGAGTGGATTATCAAGGAGGTTATTTCCCACATGAGCGAAAATGTCAACAAGAGTATGGAACAGAATCCAATGATGGATTTCATGGATGACATTGAGAAATCTTTACGTTTGCCGAAACCTGGTGATATTATTGACGGCAAAGTCGATCAGGTAATGAGCGACGCTGTTATCGTCAACATGGGTTGCAAGAAGGATGGTATCTTAAGGTCAGACGAGGTTGCAATGGAAGAGGGCCAGACCCTCGCGGACCTGTACAAGGTAGGGGACGAGATCAAGGCGAAGGTCATCAAGTCCGATGATGGCGAAGGCGGAATCATGCTTTCAACAAAGAGACTTGTGGCTGTAGAGAACTATGCAGAGCTTGAAGCAGCGATGGAAAACAGAGAGAACATCACTGTCACACTCACAAGAGCTGTGAACGGCGGTGTCATCGCAGCTTACAAGGAGATCACAGGCTTCATTCCTATGTCGCAGCTTTCCGACAGGTACGTCGAAAACGCAGAAGAGTTCCTGGGTCAGACTTTCGATGTAAGAGTAATCAGAGTAGATACCAAGCGTAACAGAGCAGTTTTCTCAAGAAAGGCCATATTGGTTGATGAGAAGCGCAAGGCTGTAGCTGAGATCTGGGAGAACCTGAACGTCGGCGATATCGTCGAAGGTAAGGTCATGAGATTCACTGACTACGGCGCATTCGTAGATATCGGCGGAGTAGATGGACTTCTCCACATTTCTGAGATCTCCTGGGGCAAGCTCAAACACCCTGAAGAAGTTCTCAAGATCGGTGACATCATCAATGTTAAGATCCTCTCCCTCAACGAAGAGAAGGGCAAGATCAGCCTCGGTCTCAAGCAGACCCAGCCTGAGCCATGGACTCTCGTTGGTGAGAAGTATCAGGTAGGCGATGTGCTCGAGGGCAAAGTTGTACAGATCAAAGATTACGGTGCATTTGTCGAACTCGAAGCAGGCCTGGACGGACTTGTTCATATCTCTGAGATCGCTAACAAGAGAGTTGAGAACGTATTTGACGAGCTCAAGGTTGGCGAGACTGTCAATGTTAAGATCATGGAGATCGATCCTGACAAGAGAAGGATCAGCCTGAGCATCAAAGCTACTCTCCCTGCTGAAGAAGCAAAGGAAGAGGCTCCTGCAGAGGAAGCTGAAGAGGCTAAGGAAGAAGAATAGTCATTTTTCTGAAACTGCAATAATAACAGCCGCATCCTTTTGGATGCGGCTATTTAATGATTATGAAGAAAGAAACAGAACTGTTAAAGAAGAATATAAAGATGGTGGCACTCGATCTTGACGGCACCACTTTTGACAGTACCGGCGGGATTTCAGACAGAACTGTGAGGACTCTGGAGGAGGCTGCCGCTCATGGCGCTCACATAGTTGTGTCTACCGGCAGATCCTATGCGTCGCTTCCTGACCACATAAAGAACGTAAAGGGCATCGAGTATGCGATCACTTCGAACGGCGCGCATGTAAACCGCGTGCAGAGCGGCGAGCAGATATACAGCGATTTTCTCGATCCGGATGCTGTGAAAAGGGCCGCGGAGCTTAAAGACGAGTCGGGAGCGGACATAGAGGTGTTCATAAACGGCAGGGCTTATGTCGATGAGTCTTACTACGAAGATGTAAAAGCGAACGGCTGCCCGTACCGCAATGCCGAGTATGTTCTCTGGAGCAGAAGGCCTGTACCTGATGTCACAGCATTCATGCTTGAGAACAGGAACGAGATCGAGAATATCAATTTCGTCTTTCCTACGCTGGAGCTGCTCGATCAGTACAAGCCGGTGCTTTGTGCGATGGAGAACGCCAACGTCACATCATCCTTTATCAATAACCTCGAAGTGGGCGGACCGAATACAAGCAAGAAAACTGCTCTTCTGTGGCTCACATCTGAGCTCGGCATAATCACTGATGAACTCATGTGCTGCGGGGACGCTCCGAATGACATGGCAATGCTGGAGCTTGCCGGCATAGGTGTGGCGGTAGCGAATGCGTGGGGAGGACTCAAGGACCACGCGGACTACATAACAGCCAGCAATGACGATGACGGAGTCGCCCTGGCCATAGAAAAATTCGTCCTTAAACGTTAAATCTGGGCCTGGTACCCAAAACCGTGAAAATGACCTGAAAAAGGTCATTTTTTGTTGGAAAAAGTGCTTCTTTTGTTCGACAGTTTTGCGGCGCGTTGTTACCATTATCGCACGATAAACAAAAGGAGGCATTTCACATGAGATACAGAAAAAATGTGGGCGATATAGGGGAAAACTTCGCGGCGGATCTTCTCACGAATTCCGGATTCAGGGTGATAGAGAGGAACTACAGAACGAAGGCAGGTGAGATTGATATCATCGCCATAAAGGACGGCACCCTTCACTTTGTTGAAGTAAAGACCAGAAACAGCGATCAGTATGGATATCCGTCCGAGGCAGTGACAGCGGCCAAGCAGCTCCGAATAAAGAAAGCCGCGGAGCAATATCTTCAGGGCCGCAGGATGCAATGGAACAAAGTGTCTTTCGATGTTTATGAAATAATGACAGATCTTATAGAGAACTGCATGTGAGGTGGATGATGTACAGCAGAACAAGATCGGCGGTCTGTGTGGGTATGGAGGGGAGAGATGTCTTTGTTGAGACTGATATCACAAGAGGGCTTCCCGGCATAGGTATGTCCGGCCTGGCTTCAACGATGGTAATGGAGTCGCGCGAGAGGATCAAGAACGCGATAATCAACTCCGGCTACGAATTCCCGAAGGGACGCATCACGGTGAATCTGACTCCGGCCAGTCTGCGCAAAAATTCCAGCTGTCTCGATCTTCCGATCGCTGTGGGGATACTTGCGAGCGAGGGATGCATAAGGTCACGCATGCTGGATAGATGGGGGATCATAGGTGAGCTTGCACTCGATGGAAGGGTGCTGGGAGTTAATGGTGCTCTTCCGATGATGCTTCACATGAATGATATCGGACTGAAAGGGATCATAGTGCCGGAGGCCAACAGGGCTGAAGCCGCGCTTGCAGGAGGCAATATATTCGCTGCAGCCAGCCTCCGAGAATGCGCGATGCTTATTTCGACTGACCCCGATGAGGCCGCATATAAAGCTGAAAAGGAAGGCCTTGTAAGCAGGGTAAAAGCAAGTGACGCCGCGTACATCATCGAAGCGGATGAGGGGGCTGCTGAGAATTCTGATGACGATCCTGACTTCGCTGATATCGCGGGTCAGGAGAACGCCAAAAGGGCTGTTATGGTAGCGGCGGCCGGACGACACGGCCTTCTGATGGTAGGAAGCCCGGGATGCGGCAAAACCATGATAGCCGGCAGGATGGCCGGCGTGATGCCTCCGATGACAGACCGTGAGCTTCTCGAGACTGCCATAGTGCGCTCTGTAGCCGGCCGGGGCGCGGACAGCATACGCTTGAGGTATAAAAGACCGTTCAGAGCTCCTCATCACACCATAGGAAGAGCGGGCCTTGTCGGAGGAGGTGCGAATCCGGTCCCGGGCGAGATAACACTTGCCCATAACGGCGTGCTTTTTCTGGATGAGATATGCGAATTCAGCAAGGATGTGATCGAATCCCTGAGGACACCTGTAGAAGAAAAGAAGATAACGCATTTCAGAAAGGGGGAGGCTTATACCTTTCCGTGCAACTTCCAGGTTGTGATGGCTGCCAATCCATGCCCATGCGGCTTTCTGGGAGATCCCGACAGGGAATGCACATGCACACAGGCGGATATCGACAGATACAGGCGCAAACTGAGCGGACCGATGATGGACCGCATCGATATGAAAATAAGCATGAAGAGAGTGGGCTTTGATGAGCTTACGGGCAGGGAAGCGGGCCTCACAACAAAGGAAATGCGTGACAGGGTAGAGGCGGCACTTAGTTTTGCTGTTGAAGATGGACGCTCATCCTTCAATTCCGAGATAGCCGATCACGATCTCGGGAACTGCTGCCGCCTCGGGCACGAGGAAACGAAATTCATGAACAGGGCCTACGATGCCCTTGCGCTTTCTCCGCGCGCCTACAACAGGACTTTGAAGGTGGCGAGGACTATCGCCGACCTTGATGCCAGCCGCGATATAAAGACGGAGCATCTCGCCGAGGCGCTTGGATACAGACTGCAGGAGTGAGAATGATGATCGGGACCGTAAAAATAGATATAGATTCAGTCCGTTACCCGGACAGACTGAGACACATACCGGATCCACCGGCTCAGCTCTACTGCACGGGAAACACCGATCTTCTTGGCATGAGGTCGGTAGGAGTAGTAGGAGCCAGAAAAAACACCGTGTACGGAAAGAATGTTGCCCTGATGATAGGCCGGAGGCTGGCGGAGAGCGGCATAGTGGTGACCTCGGGACTGGCGCTCGGGATAGATGGGTATTCCCATGAGGGAGCGCTCGAAGCAGATGGAAAGGTGATAGGCGTGCTCGGAAGCGGCATCGATCATATGACGCCGCAGCGCAACCGAAGCCTTATGAGAAAGGCTCTGGATAAAGGAGGACTGGTGGTAAGCGAGTATCCGCCTGAAGAGGTGGGATTCAGGGGCAATTTCCCGGCAAGGAACAGGATAATCAGCGGGCTTTCAGAAGCCCTGGTAGTGGTGGAGGCAGGGCTCAACAGCGGATCCCTTATAACAGCAAAGTGCGCGGCCGATCAGGGCCGCACTGTGTATGCCGTGCCCGGAAATATAAACAGCCAGACAAGCATAGGCTGCAATCTGCTCATCAGAGACGGAGCCGTGCCTCTCATAATAATAGATGACATGATAAGAGATATAGGAGCGACACCGACAAAAACCGGGACTGTCAGCGTAAAACTCGATGATGATGAGCGCAGGATATTCGATTTTGTACGGGACATGAGCGGGGCTACGATGGAGGAAATCATAAACGCAACGGGACTCAGTCCAGGGCTCGCGAACTCCTTAGTGACAGTGCTTGAGATAAAAGGGATAGTGGAGTCATACGCGGGCAGGATATATATAAGCAGATGACAGCCTGTAAAATGTGATGAAAAAAACGCTTGACTCTTGTACAATATGTGCTAAAGTTTCAAATTGTAAAAAATCTACATTATATATAATAAGGAGAAGTTAATGGCAGCTTCAAAAAAAGCGGCAAAGGCACCTGCAAAAACAAAGAAAACACTGCTGGTGGTGGAGTCGCCGTCAAAAGCAAAAATAATAAGCAAATACCTTGGTTCAAGATATAAAGTCATCGCTTCTGTGGGGCATGTCAGAGACCTCCCGAAGAGCAGGCTCGGTGTCAACGTTGAAGACAATTTCGAACCTGAGTACATTAATATCAGGGGCAAGGGCGATACCATTAAGGAGATAAAGAAGGAAGCAGCGGCAGCCTCAAAGGTGCTGCTCGCAACCGACCCTGACCGTGAGGGCGAGGCGATCTCCTGGCATCTTGCGCACATCCTCGGCATAGATCCGGATACAAAATGCCGCGTGATGTTCAACGAGATCAACAAGCAGACCGTACAGGAGGCCATCAAGGAGCCGCGCGCGATCGATACGCATCTTGTTGATGCCCAGCAGGCGCGAAGAGTGCTCGACAGACTGGTGGGATATCAGATAAGCCCGCTCCTTTGGAAGAAGGTATCATGGGGCCTTTCAGCCGGACGAGTCCAGTCTGCTGCTCTCAAGATAATCTGCGACAGAGAAAAAGAAATACAGGAATTCATCCCTGAAGAATACTGGCGCATAGCCGCTGACTTCGGAGACGGTTTCGTAGCTGAGCTCAGCAAGATAGGCGGCAAAAAAGCATCCGTCAGGGACGGAGCATCCGCTGATGCCATCGAATCCGAGCTCGCTGAAGGCGAGTACAGGGTAAGCTCCATAAAGGCAGGCAAAAGGAAGACGAAGCCATACGCTCCGTTCACTACCTCGAGCATGCAGCAGGATGCTTCGATCAAGCTGGGGTTCCAGACCAGCAAGACCATGCAGATCGCTCAGCAGCTGTATGAGGGAGTCAACCTCAAGGGTATCGGAGCCAGAGGTCTGGTCACCTACATCAGGACCGACTCCGTAAGAGTATCCTCACAGGCTGTAGCCGCGGCGTCCGCCTATATCTCGGAAAAGTACGGCGCTGACTACGTTGGCAACAATTACTTCTCAAACAAAAACAAGGCCATGCAGGATGCCCATGAGGCCATAAGGCCATCGGATGTGACTCTTGAGCCTTCCATGATAAAGGATTCCCTGACACAGGATCAGTACAAGCTCTACGATCTCATATGGAAGAGATTCGTGGCTTCGAGGATGGCTGCGGCTGAATTCGACACCATGCAGGTGCTCATCGACAACGGAAGATATCAGTTCCGCGCAAACGGATCACATATGACTTTCGACGGATGGAAAAGGGTCTACAAGGCATCGAATCCGGAGGGAGAGGTCAATATTCCTGAACTCGAAGAAGGACAGGAACTCAGCCTGGAGAAACTCATAAAAGAGCAGAAATTCACGCAGCCTCCGGCAAGATACACCGAGGCGAGCCTTGTAAAGGAGATGGAAGACAAGAACATCGGCAGGCCTAGCACATACGCCTCCATCATCTCCGTACTCGTTAACAGAAAGTACATCAAGCGCGTTAAAAAGACTCTGGAGCCGACAAAGCTCGGCTTTGATGTGATAGGCATTCTGCAGGAGTATTTCAAGGATATCGTCGATGTGAAGTTCACAGGCGAAATGGAAGACAACCTCGACAGCGTGGAACTCGGCGAAAAGCAGTGGAAGAAGGTCATCGCGGACTTTTACGAGGGCTTCAGCGAAGAACTCAGAAAAGCTGACAACGAGGTGGAGCGCATCGAAAAGGAAGTGGTGCTCTCCGACGAAGTCTGCGAGCTTTGCGGCAAGCCTATGGCTATAAAGGAAGGCAGATTCGGAAAGTTCCTTGCGTGTACGGGCTATCCGGAATGCAAAAACACAAAACCGATCGTTAGATCTACCGGAGTAAAGTGCCCTAAATGCGGAAAGGACATTGTTGAAAAGAAGGGACGCAAGTCAGGCAAGCTCTTCTACGGATGCAGCGGCTACCCTGAATGCGATGTGGTATTCTGGGACAGGCCTACCGGCGAAATGTGTCCTGACTGCGGCTCCATGCTGGTAAAGACAAAAGGCAAAAGCGGTACTGTGAAGTGCTCGAACCCTGAGTGCAAATACAAGGAGAAAAAGAAATGATCCAGTTCCATGCAACAACGATATGCGCAGTCAGAAGACCGGACGGAGATATCGCCATAGGCGGAGACGGCCAGGTAACGATGGGTGAGACCACCATCATGAAGAACGGCGCAAAGAAAGTAAAGAAAATATATAAGGATAAGGTGCTCACAGGTTTCGCGGGTTCTGTTGCTGATGCATTTTCGCTTACAGAGAAGTTTGAGAACAAGCTCGGAGAGCACGCTGGCAACCTCAAAAGGGCTGCTGTGGACCTCGCTCAGTACTGGAGATCGGACAAGGCCATGAGAAGCCTCGAAGCTCTCATGATAGTGGCGGACGAGAACGATCTTCTGGTCATCTCCGGAAACGGCGAAGTCATTTCGCCTGACAAGGATGTGGTAGCGATAGGCTCAGGCGGCAACTACGCTTACTCGGCAGCTGTGGCACTCTATGAGAATACAGACCTTGACGCTGAGACCATCGTCAGAAAGTCGCTCGAGATCGCTTCAAACATCTGCGTTTACACAAATAACAACATTTCGGTAGAGAAGCTTTAGGAGGAGACCATGGCAGACAATATCAAAAACATGACTCCGAAACAGATAGTCGCGGAGCTCGATAAGTATATAATCGGCCAGGACGAGGCCAAGAAATATGTGGCGATCGCTCTGAGAAACCGCTACAGAAGAAGCCTTCTCTCAGAAGAGATGAAAGAGGAGATCTCCCCGAAGAACATCCTCATGATGGGTCCTACGGGAGTAGGAAAGACTGAGATAGCCCGCAGGCTGGCCAAGCTCATGGACGCTCCTTTCGTAAAGGTAGAAGCGACAAAATTCACAGAGGTTGGATATGTGGGACGCGATGTCGATTCCATGATAAGAGACCTCGTAGAGGCTTCCATGAGACTGAGCAAGCAGAAGAGGATGGACGAGAATGCCGAGATGGCTGATGTCATAGCGGAAGACATAATCGTCAAATCCATCGTTCCTTCGCCTAAGAGCGAAAACAACGGCGGGGTGCAGCTGGGCAATATCTTCGGAAACCTCGGATACAAGACCCAGAGGCAGGAGTACGAAGAAAACAAACAGAAGGAGTATGAGTCCAGCAGGGAGTTCGCCGATATCAAGATGGCGAGAGACCAGGTAAGGGAGCAGCTCCGCGCGGGCCTTCTCGAGGATCATATCGTTGAGATAGAAGTGGATGACGTTCCTAAGACCAACCAGCTCGACAACCAGAACGAGGGCATGATCGCGATAGGCAATATCTTCGACAGCATGATGCCTAAAAAGACAAAGAAGAAGAAATGCAAGGTGAGCGACGCCAGAAGGATACTCAGGGAGCAGGAGGCTCAGAAGCTCATCGACATGGATCAGGTGACAGACGAAGCCCTTCAGAACGCTGAACAGAACGGCATCATTTTCATCGATGAGATCGACAAGATCGCATCCGGAAGCGGAATGAGATCGGGCGTCGATGTGTCGAGAGAGGGCGTCCAGAGAGACATACTTCCTATAGTCGAGGGCAGTGTCGTGAACACAAAGTACGGACCGGTCAAGACAGACCACATGCTCTTCATCGGCGCCGGAGCTTTCCATGTTTCAAAGCCAAGCGACCTCATACCGGAGCTTCAGGGAAGATTCCCTATAAATGTCGAACTCAGCAACCTCGACAAAGAGGACTTCAAAAAGATCCTCACAGTGCCTGAGAACGCGGTCACAAAGCAGCAGAAGGCTCTTCTTGAGACCGAGGGCGTCAGCGTTGAATTCACAGACGACGCTATTGATGAGATCGCAAACCTTGCGTATCTCATGAATGAAGAGACAGAGAATATCGGTGCCAGAAGGCTCCATACCATACTTGAGATACTCCTTGAGGACATCTCCTACAATCTTCCTGATCCTGATATGGGCGATGTGCGCATAGACAGGGAATACGTGCTCGACAAGCTTGGCGAGAAGATCAAGGAAGTAGACGTAGACAAGTATATCCTCTAAAAGGCAGCATATGTTTTTATACAGGTCCGTTTATGAATACGGCGAAGCCGAATATATAATTGAAAAATCGCGCTTCATAGCCCATGTCTCCCCGGCGGAAACGCCGGAGGAGGCGAGGCTTTTCATTGCGGGCATAAAAGAGAAGTATAAAGACGCCACGCACAATGTCCCTGCGTTCGTATGCGGGGCAGGCAGCGAGCACCAGTGGGCCAGCGATGACGGAGAGCCGCAGGGCACATCGGGCATGCCCGTTCTGAAGCTCATAACGGCCGAGGGACTGACGAATACGGCGATGGTGATAACCAGATACTTCGGCGGAATAAAACTCGGCACAGGCGGATTAGCGCGCGCGTACACCCATGCGGCAAAGCTGGGCATAGAGGCTGCCGGTATCTGCGAGGTAAAGGAGAGCGCTCTTCTGCGTTATTCCTTCGACTATACATATCTCAGCAAAATAAGCAATTACGCGTCTGAAAGGGGATTCGGTCTGAGCGATACGGAATACAGTGACTCGGTGAAGACCGTGATAAGCTGCCCGGCGGAAGACGCGGAAAGGCTGAGATCAGCGGTGTCTGACATGACTTCAGGCAGGGCACAGCTGCTGGGCGAAACGCTCACTCACGGCAGATATCTTGTATCTAAAAAAGAATCTGAAAAATAAATCAAATATTGTTTGACACAATAATGCAATCGTGCTAATATAATCAAGCGTCTGAAAAACAAACGCAGACACAGCACCTAAACATACAATTGGGCCGGGTAGTTCAGCTGGTTAGAATGCCAGCCTGTCACGCTGGAGGTCGACGGTTCGAGCCCGTTCCCGGTCGCCAATGCGCTGATGTGGCTCAACGGTAGAGCAGCTGATTTGTAATCAGCAGGTTGGGGGTTCGATTCCCTCCATCAGCTCCAATACATTTCGAGGGGTTCCCGAGCGGCCAAAGGGGGCGGACTGTAAATCCGTTAGCACTGCTTTCGATGGTTCGAATCCATCCCCCTCGACCAATATTATGCGGAAGTGGCTCAGGGGTAGAGCATCGCCTTGCCAAGGCGAGGGTCGCGAGTTCGAATCTCGTCTTCCGCTCCACTTTTGCGGATGTAGTTCAATGGTAGAACTTCAGCCTTCCAAGCTGATAGCGTGAGTTCGATTCTCATCATCCGCTCCAATTTTTTTAAAAAAGGCATGTTGGGCATTGTGGGTCCATAGCTCAGTTGGATAGAGCAACGGCCTTCTAAGCCGTGTGTCCGGGGTTCGAATCCCTGTGGGCTCACCATTTTTATTTTGCCGGTCTCGTGCTGATGGGGTATAGCCAAGCGGTAAGGCAACAGACTTTGACTCTGTCATTCGTAGGTTCGAGTCCTGCTACCCCAGCCAAATGCGACCCATTAGCTCAGTCGGCAGAGCACTTGACTTTTAATCAAGGTGTCCGGAGTTCGAATCTCCGATGGGTCACCAATCCACCTTATTCCAGGATTCGGAGAGGTGTCCGAGTGGTTTAAGGAGCCGGTCTTGAAAACCGGTGATCCCGCAAGGGACCGTGGGTTCGAATCCCACCCTCTCCGCCAAGAAGCCTATTTGGAGAAGTACTCAAGTGGCTGAAGAGGACGGTTTGCTAAACCGTTAGTGTTCGATAAGGGCAGCATGGGTTCGAATCCCATCTTCTCCGCCACCTTTTTAGGGGTATAGCTCAGTTGGTAGAGCAGCGGTCTCCAAAACCGCGTGCCGTGGGTTCAAGTCCTACTGCCCCTGCCAATTAAATCGGGGTGTAGCGCAGTTTGGTAGCGCAACTGGTTTGGGACCAGTGGGCCGCGGGTTCAAATCCTGCCACCCCGACCATTTTTCTGAATACGATCATGCCGGGGTGTAGCGCAGTTTGGTAGCGCAACTGGTTTGGGACCAGTGGGCCGCGGGTTCAAATCCTGCCACCCCGACCATTTTTTCATAATTGACGGGCCATTAGCTCAGAGGTTAGAGCAACCGGCTCATAACCGGTCGGTCCTTGGTTCGACCCCAAGATGGCCCACCATTATGCTCAGGTAGCTCAGTAGGTAGAGCAGGGGACTGAAAATCCCCGTGTCCCTGGTTCGATTCCGGGCCTGAGCACCACGAAGATCTGTCGCGTTCCGGCAGATCTTTTTAATATTATTATCGTCAACGTAAAGAACACTTGACACAGTATGATTACATGATAAAATGTCATTGTAAAGATGCACAAGTGTTCGATACGGAGACTTATGGAGAATAATCTCGCAAAGATCAGAAAAGAAAAAAAGATCGGGCAAAACTATCTGGTGGAGCAGCTCGGAGTATCGAGGCAGTCCATCAGTTCCATTGAGAACGGACGATGCACGCCTTCGCTTGAGCTTGCAATGGATATAGCCTATCTGCTTGACATGCCGATCGAAGAGATCTTCATCCATGAAAATCGTTTCAAATAAGTCCGCACGGATACAGCTGAATATTTTTTAATAATAGGACATGTAAGCCGGCGCTCATTATAAAATGACGGACGAAAGAATAATCTTATTCTTTTCGTCTTTTTAGTTTACAAATAATTATTTACTTCTATGAAATACAGGGAATACATAAAACTGAATATCTTCATCACGGCGTGCCTGTTCGCAATGATAGTTGCCGCTTTTGCGGTCATGTCCTTTGCGTCATCATCGCTTGATGCGTCTGCACAGATCGATTCTTCTGATGGAGCTATACTGAGAAAAGGAGCTTCGACAAGTTCTGAAAGACTTTCTGTTCTGTCGGATAACACCAGCATAGTCATCCATAAGGAAGTATTCACATCAAAGACCAGTACTGCAAAAGAAAACAAATGGTATTACGTTACGGCCAACGGCAGACAGGGATTCGTAAGAGCTGATCTGGCGGATAACATCAAGTATGGTTCTGCAGCAGGGAAAACGACAGAAGCCGTCAACTACCGCTACGGCGCCGGAACAGAGATGAAGAAAAAAGGGTACTTCAGCAGAAATACAGGTGTGACTGTAGTGATGCAGGCAGAGCCTGTGTATTCAACAAGAGGCACAAGTTCTACATGGTATAAGATAAAGAAGGGCTCGGATTACTATTATGTATGCTCCAGCAAAGTGAAGCTGACAGGCTCATTCACACCGCCGTCAGGAGGTACGACAGCTGCTTCTTCAACGGCTTCAGCTTCAACATCAACGTCAACGGGCAGTTCAGCCAGCGGAGGAATAACAGCTTCTGCGCAGATAAATTCTTCCGGCGGAGCTGTACTGAGAAAATCAACGTCAGTGAGCTCAGAAAACCTTGGAGTCATCTCAGATAACACCGGCATAGTCATACATAAAGAAGTATTCACATCGAAGACCAGTACTTCAAAAGAAAACAAATGGTATTACGTTACGGCCAACGGCAGACAGGGATATGTAAGATCCGATCTGGCAGATAACATTAAGTATGGTTCTGCAGCCGGCAAAACGACAGAAACTGTCAACTACCGCTACGGCGCCGGAACGGAAATGCAGAAAAAGGGATACTTCAGCAAAAACACGAATGTGACAGTGGTGATGCAGGCTGAGCCTGTGTATTCAACAAGAGGGACAAGTTCTATATGGTATAAGATAAAGAAGGGATCGGATTACTATTATGTATGCTCCAGCAAAGTGAAGCTGACCGGTTCATTCACACCTCCGGCAGGGAGTACGACATCAGCTTCGGCCTCAACAGGCAGTTCTGCAGGCGGCTCATCTGTTTCTGATCAGGAGTTTATCAGGCAGCTTGAAAAGGCAGGTTTCCCTGATTCCTACAAAAAGAAGCTTACAGAGCTCCACAAGGCTCATCCTAACTGGGTGTTTGAGGCCTATAAGACAAACATATCCTGGAGCACGGCACTGTCCAAACAGAGCAAGGGCGGGACCTCTCTTATCTCAAGATCTTATCCGTCTTCATACAGAGACGGTTCAAAGCAGTATGAGCCGGGCTGGTACAAAGCCAAAAGCTCTGTGGTTGCATACTATATGGATCCGCGCAATTTCCTCAACGAGAACAGCATATACATGTTTGAGGTGCTGACTTACAAGCCGAAAGTACAGACTTCGTCGGTCGTAGGCGCAATTCTGGCACCGACAAGGCTGCCGGCAAACGGATTCACTGCCAGCGTATTTGTGAAGGCAGGAGAGCTCACAAATGTGAGCCCTGTATTCCTTGCTTCGAGGGCAAGGCAGGAGACCGGCGGCGGAAGCGATGCTATCACAGGTACAAAGGTGCTCGGCACCAAGGTGTACAACGCTTTCAATATAGGAGCGTTCGGCGGTACGAATCCTCTGTACAACGGACTCCTTTATGCTTACGCAAAGGGATGGACCACTCCTGCTAAATCTGTTGAAGGGGGAGCTAAGGAACTGTCCAAAAACTATATCAGCCAGGGACAGCACACAGGTTATTATCAGAGGTTCAATGTAAGGAATGGTGCGAACAAGGTAGCTACGCATCAGTACATGACGAATATCACTGCTCCTTATTCGGAGGCGGTCTCAACAAAGACTTCATACACAAAATACGGTATCCTGAACCAGCCGCTGGTATTTGAGATACCGATATACGAAGGAATGCCGGCTTCAACGAAGCTGCCGTAAAAAAGGTCTCCCTTGCGAACAATGTCATTAAGTTAAGATGACTAAGAGATACTCTCTCATCAGAAATGATGAGGGGGTATTTTTTCTTGAACACGT
>Ga0310695_10004703_pt1 | contig 24762 bp, 12 predicted proteins | sample RumenRJG_04DNA_FD_203882 | JGI IMG/M metagenome (GOLD analysis project Ga0310695, IMG submission 203882) | Bovine rumen microbial communities from Lethbridge, Alberta, Canada - RJG_04 (v2) (version 2) | ecosystem: Host-associated > Mammals > Digestive system > Stomach > Rumen | place: Canada...
CATCCCGGAGAAATGCGCGCCGACATACGTGTCAAAGAAAAAGTCCGTCACCCCAAAACGTGGCCGCCCGGCCAAGCCCAAAACGGTGACGCAGGAATTTTAGGTACAAATTACTGAAAAACTCAGAGTCTCTACGGCGGCATCAGCAAGTTACGGCGTCAGTATGTTCACCGTCACCGAAGGATTCTGGCCCAACACCTATCTGGTGCCCGGTACACAATCCTTGATTGCAAAGGCCATGAAGGGAAGCAGCCGTGCAGTCACCTATAGGGAAAAGGAAATCATCTGTGTTCCCGCTAATTCCTTCAAGGTCATCAGCGGACAGCCTATTTCACAAGAGCATGTGTTCACATGCAACAAGGATACAGACTATCCCAAAACGAAGGCCGTGGCAGCCTCTTACACGGAGTCAAACTCGCCTTCCAAAATCCGGAACCGCATTTCCTATTCTTTTGATGAAAGCGGTAACGATATGCGTCAGGTCGAGAACGACTTCTACCTTTCCGGCATCACAAACTACTCTAAGAGCGCAGCAACCGAGAGGGTGAAGGAAAAAGTGGGATGCAGTAATTCCACCACCATAAAAACCTATTATTTCAAAATCGGTGGCCCCAACAAATTCTATAAATCCTATAAGAAGAGTCTGGTTGAGTAATGCCGCTCATCATCACAGCAAAGGGGACGACACAGCATCGTCCCCTTTGCTGTCTTATCGCCGGGCTTATTCTCTGTTTTCTTCGCGGTTGAATTTCCGCTCTTCTATCCTGGCCAGCATAGCCGGCGACAGCACACCGTCAAGAACCATTCCGCCTTGTTCCTCAAGTCCCACCTCTTCACGGAGCATTTCCAGTTCTTCCTGTGTGAGGTCTGCCCTTGTCAGGCCTTCTTCACTCAGATTTATCAATAGCTTTCTCAATTTTTTCCATAGTTGTCATATATCGTTTGTTTTAAAATGTTCGTAATTAGTAATCACAGGTAACGGAACAGCGATGCGATGGAAATTCCAAAGGCATCGGTCTTCTGTTTTAATAATGTCTTCCAACTTCTTGCTTTTAAACGGATTTTCTTCCTCACCTTCGATTGGATATATTATCACGCAAGGGATATAAGATTCCGGTTTGGCTTGAAAGATCCGTTTGTCGCGGCTGTATCCACTCAGTTGGCGGACAATATAAGTGTCTAGATTCCCGTATTCAAACCTTGGAATGTACTTGGTGTCCAGTACAATCTTTGGCGAATAGCAAACAAAATCAGGATAGCCTGTATGACCATGCAACTGATAATGTATTTTATTCCCGTATGCTTCCCGAAGCAGGCCTAAGACATAGTGCTCATACAGCATTGCCATGTCAATCCAGAAAACGGGACAGTTCTCTTCCTCAGCTGTGGTGATATTGGTGATGCCGTAGTCATAGCGGCGGAGTATCATCTGTGCAAGCTTAACAGCTTCATCATATTCCCGAAATAGTTTATGACGCTTGATTGCCTTGACTTCCCAAACCTCAATTTGCTCGCTGACTTTAGCAAAAGCCGACAAACACTCATGTATGGTGTGTTGCAGGGAAAGAAGGCTTTCCGAGATTCCTGCTATCTGCAAAACTTGTTGGGAGAAGATAAGCGCCTTTTTTATCAATCTATTCTCCAATGTGTCCTCAGAATATTCTTGGAAACGACAAAACACTTTGTCGTATCGTTTCTTCATGATGTTCACACGCTCATTTCTGGAGATGTCGATACGTCCTTTCACTTTATTGAGGTTCGCTTCACACTGAACATAGTCCTTCTTCAGACCTCGTTTTACAATCTCCCTTACGACCGAAAGAAAATGAACCACGATAAGAGGACTCAAAACGCTTTTCAGTTCCGGCGCTTTAATCCGGGGGGCATCCATGTCAACCGCATATATTTTTGAGAACTCCTTCGCTTCAATGCCGCTGTTGAGGCAGACACTGAACATCTTTAAAAAGTCAATGCGGTCACAGCCATGCTTGGTCGTTATAACAAGAGGCATGGTCTTGGCTTCATCAAACCACTGCGCACCTATCACGTATGATGCGTAATAGCCTTGAGCTGACAGAGTGGGCTTGTCAGGTTCTTGTTCACCATCTATAGTGGGACTATTGCGCCACTGCCAACGAAAGAACCATCTGTCCAGACCTTTGCTTTGGCCTGGAAGACGCATCCCCTCTCCCCAATACTTTTGAAAGGCGGAGGAATCGTATGGTATCTTTTCGTGTTCTTGCATTATTCTGTAATGTAATCGGTCAATGGTGGATTGTAGCACTCAGCATTCTGCCAACTGTCAAAGTATTTTTCATCATCCGACATACTTCTGAGAATCCCGTCTTTGATATACTCCTTTATGAGAGGAATTACTTCGTATTTCATTTTCAATTTGAGACTTGCCATGTCTTTGCCCATAAAGTAACTGTGGCCCACCTTCAGATCTTCCAATTCGAAATCCGCAGCTTTGTGTTTCGCGATGAAAGAACTCTTGTCATTTTTGTCAGATCCGTTAATCTGGGCAAACAATGCGAGAGCGGCCTTCTTTACTTCCGACGGCACATGTTGAGAGATACACCATTCCTCGATAATATCCGCTCTTGATTCCAAGGTCACAAAGGCGAAACGGCGGCGGACGGCATAATCGATAGTCCCTGTAGAACGGTCGGTAGTATTCATCGTTCCTATGATGTAGAGATTTGAGGGTACAGAGAAGTCATCCTTTGAATAGGGCAGCTTCAGGCTGATATGATGGGTTCCGCCTCCACTGCGCTTGTCGGCTTCCAGTAAAGTGATGAGTTCTCCAAATATCTTGGAGATGTTACCGCGGTTTATTTCATCAATGATAAGCACGTATGGCTTGTCTGAAACTTGATTGTCCAAATCATACTCTTTCTTCACCGCATTGATGAAAGCCTCTGCATATTGCCGCCAATTATTCTCCACCCCTTCACCGATTGCCTGCAACTTGACTTTCTCAATGTTCAGCGGTGAGGGCGAATATTGGTCTCCCTTATCACAATTTGACAATACACTGCGTGTGCTGATAGTGTCGTTCCCTTCTGTCCACCATACATAAAATTCAGACTTCCCGGTCACAGTCGGAATAGTCTTCTTGTTTTCATATCCCTTGATGGTCTGCAGATATTGGTCTATGCAAGTCGTAATGTCAACATCCTCTTTTGTCCGCGCTCTATCACAGATTCTTTTGAAAATGCCGTCATCCACTTTGTATACAACAGTATTCCCCACCACCTCAGGCTTCAGTCCCTCGACAAAGTCCTCATAGTCCATCGACTGATGGAATGTGCAGAATTCTATTTGTTCTTTAGCCTTCAGCCTTTCGTACTCTGCCATTACTTTTTGGTGGTTGTCAAAGTCGGAAAAACTCGGATTGCACAAGCCAACTGCAATAGAGGCCGTTCTGTATGTCTTACCAGTGCCAGGAGCTCCTTGGAGGATAATCTGTTTCTTTTGTTTGAGTATTTCTAATTCTTCCATCATTACTGAATCATTTCTGGTTCCACAATCTTGTGTTTCTTTTTCGTCCGTTTCTTTCAATACTGCAATAATTTTCTGAGCCCAGTCCTTCTTCGTGACATCCTGAAGTCTTGGTGCTGCCGAAGTTGAATCATGCGATTCTTTGAGAATCTCCCCGATATCCCATTCGCCTCTCTTCCAATTGATTTCTACACAGTGGTTGTTCACGGGATGGTCTGCATTGAAGAAGTACCCTCCGGTTATTTTACCGACTGCTACTATCTGGTCGAAATCCTTGTTCCTGCTAATCACGTAGTCGCCTTCTTTCATGTTGTGCTTCATGTCATAAAGCATTTTCACGGAATAGCCGGGCTCCTTTGTCTTGTATTCGTCTACCTTTTCCTTCAGAGCTTTCGTAATTCCATTCTTATCACGGAGTTCATTGTTGTCAAGACTGCCTATCTCACCCCATTCATAGAGAGATATATAATTGCCTGCAACCATGTCGTCAAAATTTTTCTGATCATCGCCAGGGAAGAACAGCCAGATTTGCTCCTTCTTGAATAGTCCATGGCACATGGCATTCCAAATGACAGTTTGGGCAGTCAGTGGCATACTCTTGAGGTAGTGGTGCTGACTGACTTCTGAATCAACCATTTCACAGAGTTCGGCATTCGACTTGACCATAGGAACGACTTTATCATTCAGCAAATCATAGAAATGAGCCAACTTCTGTCCTGCTTTTCTTGGTTCCTCACCCATCAACTCACAAAGGTTGAGATAAACGTCATTTTTGTAGAAGGTATATTTCTCCGGATATCTGACGGCCAGAAAGCAGCTTATCATACGCTCGTCACAGCATGAACTGGTCTTCTGATTGGGGAAATATTGTTTTATCTTTGTGTCCCAAAGCTTGTTACAACCATCCGTAAAATCAGTGATACGCTTTTGCAAAGGTTGTGTCTCGTCATAAAGAAGTTGATGTAGTGAACGGTATTCCTCTGGTTCATGCATGGCAAAATTCACCATCGCTCCGCGCTGATTGCTTGCATACCAAAGGTTCTGAAAATACATCTTAGTTAAATTCTTAGCAAAGTTGGGGCTGTCAGTATCAAGTTTGTCATGATACTTCGTTATAATCCCCCACTTATACAGCTCTTGCTGTTGGGGATCACCGTTCAATCCATATTGCTTCAGATGTTCGGCGAAATCGTTTGTCAGTTCATTTATCGTCATTGTTCTATTCTTAACAATCTACAACGATTATGTCAAACTTTATCTCTTTGTCACGATAGATATTCAAAATTGTCAGATTTCGATCACATTTCATATAAATAGAATTCATAAGTCTTTGAACTATGGTACGCATAAAAGCTTCCAGAATAAACACCATTCTCGTAATATCCATTGTATTTTCCGGTGATTGTTCCTGTTTTATCAATTTCATTTAATATAATTTGGCCCATTACTGCAAGCATGAAGGGTCACTAACAATATTGTTGCCAATAAATAGATATTTATTGTTCTTTTCATGTAGCTTAAGATACCTTTAATGTGTTTAATGTCGTTAATCTTCCTTTTCCCTTTTTTCTCATTCCCCCGATACATCTTCAATGGTCACGTCATATTTGATGTCTTGGTTCCTGCGTATATTCACTTCCGTATCATGTGTGATGGTGGCCAAATCGTATTCATGCCTTCTTCCGGGACTGTTGTAGATGAGCCATCCGTTGATGAATCCTCCGTCTGGATAGATGGAGAGTATCTTTCCGGCGCATTCAAAGGAAAGTACCCTCCAGTGGGTCAGCGTTCGTTTCGGTAAGGAGACTATAGGAAGCAGGTCTCCGTCTATCCGGTCATCATGTGCCACATCATCCAGCCAGCTTTCAGCCAGATTCTTCAACCACATGTCTCTGTCAACGAATGATGGCCTGTTGGCGCCCAGTGAGTTGGGATTCACCTTGTCGGAGTCATATCTCTCTATTAAGAACTCCAAAGTGAAGCGGTTGCCCATCTTTCGGACAAAATATCCGATTGTCTGCAGGCAGAGCACCATCGACAGCACACTTTTCAGATGTTCATCTTGATACCTGATTTTCATCACTTCTTCTTGATGTGCTTTGCAGTGGTTCGCAAATTGTTCTATCAGTGCTCCTGATTTCTCATCAATAAGCTTGCCCAGTTCTGATGTCTTGATGATGGTTGGGTCATCGTCAGTCAGTTTGAATATCTTGGTTGTATTCTCCACGACTGAAGTATCAATGAAATCTGCTGTAGCCGCTATATTGTTTGTGCGGATATAATAGATAGTACCATTTCCCCATTTATCATTAAGGGTGATATGATTGGGGTTGTTGGTGAAATACAACCGCCCGTCAACATAGGCAAGAGGGTAGATACCCTTATCTACGTAAGGGTTCTTGATATGCAGCACTTCGTTGGCCCATCCTTTAATGGAGCGCACCATGTCACGTATTGGCTCCGTCATGCGATTATCAGAACACTCAGCGACACAGAAGGATGTCAGCTGACCATGAGGTGCAAAGTAATTCTGGAACTGTCCTCTCCAGCAGTGGTCAGTTTCCTCATATTCCCAGTTGTCATAATCGTCATCCACGAACAGTATGGTCTCATTTTGTGAGGTGACAAATGCACGTTGCATCTTAGCCAGAGAGGTCTCAGTAACGGTATCGCCAAACACTTCTTTGACAGAATCTGGCAAAACTTTTCGTGCTGCTCTTTCTTCTTCAATCCACGCCTTGGCTGCGTGAATGTCGATTTGATTGACATAATGGAGCGTAAATTTATCTATTAAAGCATCCTTATTACCTGACTTCTCTGCTGCTTCTATGATTAAGCGCGATCGTTCAATCACAGATTTCAACATGTCCATTGCTGCTAACTGATTTGAATAGCCGGAGCCACCAGGATTAGCATCAAAAATGCAGATATGGCCATTGGGAGTAATGGTAAAATCAAGGTCTGTACGCTCGACGTTCAGTTCTTCGGCAAGTCCTCGTGCAAACAGAAGTCCAAGGGTAATCAGCAGATTTTCCTCTTCACTACGTCCGTTAATCCAGTCTTTCTTGAAATGACGGATTCTTATCTCTGTATAGTCGGTTTGGATTGTATCTCCTAGAACAACGTTACGCTTTATATATTCTCTGCTGTTACAGCCCATACAGTAGTTAGGCTTGTTCCCCTTCTTGATTAGAGAGAAGTGGAAATTTTCCTTATCTTCATCCTTCGGCGTTATGGGGTTCATCTCTAAAGGCAACTTGTCAGGGTCACTAGAAGCGGCAGCAGGCCAGCTCTCTAAAACTGTCTTGCCGCATTTTGTACAATGGCAGTAGCCAAAGCCCGAACCCTCATTATAGTAAAGAATCTGACCATTACCACTTTCACGGCTGCTACGGGAATCAAATAGGTGTGGTTCAATCCTGTCTTGTTTCCATTCGTCAGCACCAATGAGCTGGGCACTAACACGGGTATAGACATTATTGTCCAAGATTCGGTTAGCCGACTCATTCATGTCTGGAATAAACTCAGCTGGCTGTAGCAAGTCCAGTTCCGTACTTGCGCTAACACGCCATTTTTCCAAGTTCTCCAGCTCGTCTTTAGTGTCAATAACAACCTGTTCTCTGTTAAAGTAGAGTTTCTTGAAGGTCACTTCCGGCTTGAAGAAATTGGTGTATCTGATACCGCGAACGATACGTACTGTTCCATCACGAGCAATAGGATTGCCTGGGGCATACTGTGAAAGAGCCGTCCTTAATGGATAAGAAGGGTTGGACACAGTTACCAACGAATATGTGTTCTGCGATGACGAGTTGATATCAAACTCAATCACGTTCACCGGCATATTGGCATTTGGCGTGAAACGGTGTGTTGCCCAGTAGGAAAGCAAACGAGCAGCCAAAGGCTCAATAAACTTCATTTCAAAGAAAGCCTGTTGTCTCGGACTCTTCGCTTTTCTGTAAGGTTCTGCATAGTCTTGAATACGCAATTCTAATTCAGCATAGCAGTTCTCGTTCATTTCACGAGCTTTAGCCACCACATTCTGAGGAGTGCGACTGCTAAAGATGGTTCCATTCAATAAAATCCGTAGTTTCCTTCTAAGCTTATCATCCAGAGCTTCGCTACACTTGATATTGAAAGTTTCATATGGCGTTCCCGTTTCGTCACCGAGTCCATCGAGAGGACTAACTGGTGAGTGATCAACCTTCCTCTTAATCTTGAAGTGTCTGCTATTGCCATCTGGAACTATTTCATAGTTGGTATAATAGCTGATAACCTGCTCGTTAACACTTCCACCTGCCATTCCAAATACGCCAAACTCCCGAATGAGGAAAGAGTTTATGTGCCGCTGAATGACCTGAGCACTATTCAAGTCAACAGTCGGAGTACTGGTTGAGCGTAGAATAACATTCTCCATCGGATTTAACAAAGTCCTGATACCAACAGCATCAGAGCCACAAAGAGTTACACATGCACTACGAATCTGTCCGCGTCTGCCGCTTCTTCCAGCTCTCTGCTTATAGTTAGAGGGCATTGGTGGCACTGAAGTCATCATAACCAATTCGAGGTCACCAAGGTCAACACCCATTTCCATAGTGGTAGAACAAGCCAGAATGTTGATGCAGTGGTCTTTGAAATCTTGTTGCACTTGCCGGCTCACCATCTTATCAACCTGAGCGGTATGCTCCGCTTGAATGAACAAATCTGGGAATTGGTGAATTTGCACCAAACGGTCAGCAAATGTGCCATTTGTTCCCCAAAGTTTGTTGTCCCATAATATCTTCCTGTTATTCTGAGCCCACGATTCTATTTCCTCATCTGTTGGGTTCGGATTGCTGCTGTGGTTGTGATATGGGAATGGTGTCCACTTCTCATGATACTTCTCATTCAGTGATACTGGCTCACCACCAATGATATAGGGAGAATACTTGTGGAAGGTTATGTCAACAGGACGCAGCCATTCCACATGGTGGTTATCGCTACCTGTATTGGCATCACACAAATATACATCATCGTAAAGCTTAAAGCCAAGCTTTGCAAGATTTAGACGGTAGGGAGTAAAATGAACATCATTGATGATTTCATCATTGTCCTTCACATGCTGCCTGACCTCTGCATCGTAATGCATGCCATGCTCCAGTAGCTCGTATTTAAGAGTTAATTCGTTCCACATACAGTCAATGACATCCTGTATGTCCTGCTTGTAACTACTGATAGCATTTGCTACCGTGATATGCTTGTCATTGGCCACAAGTTTAGCCACCAAACGTATGATACGGTTTCTATTAGCACTCTTATCCTTGATAACCGGCTTATGAACAGGACGACGCATCTCTTTCTTTGTCGCAAATCTAACGCACTGGAAGATGTCAACTTCGTCTTTCTCATCCATAGTCAAGAATACACATTCACTCTGACGTGCTGTGTAATCGAGGAACATCTGCATCAGGGAGAACCAGTCTTTCTTGGTAATTTGGTTTTCAGGAGCCAACTTTCCGTTGAAGACCTCGACGACATCAGGTAACTTCTGAGTTAATGCAGGCTGTAAATCCGAATAGTAAGACGTGAACAATCCCATCGTTTCAGGGCTGGTTCCCGACAAACTCCGGTGAGACAGGTAATCGACCATGATGGAAAGAATGTACTTCCTCTTTATCTCTGGTCGGATATTTCCTTCATCATCGAGTTCCGGGCTTAATTCGGAACGCTCTGCAAATTGTTGACAGAACATATCGGCAAGACGGTCTTGTAAAAGCAAATCTAAAATATCCTGCCACGTCAAATAGTTGTTGGGCTTCAGTTCTGCCAAGAGCTTGTCAATGGCTGCCTGGTCATTACCCTCCAGAATATCGAGGTTCTTTACAGCCTCCTTATGTTCCGGGCTTGTTCTGTGAGTCGAATCATAGATGCCCTCAAAGTATTTGGTGGCTTCTTCCTTGGTCATACTGCCGGCAGTTGCCATGCGGCACAACTCGTGGAAGATGGTTCCATACACCCACAAACGTTCTTCTTCCAGATTCTGCTTGATGGTAGAACGAGCTGCCATTTGGCGGCTATCGACAAAGCTGATATACTGTTGTCCCTTGTGAAGGAATATCTTCTTTTCATCCTTTGGCTTGGCCTCAGTCATCAAGTCGAGGGTAGAAGGAGCTATGAGACGTGAAACGAAGTCTGGAGCGACCCTGAACTTCTGAAGTTTTTTTGCATCCTCTTCATCCAATTGTATCTGGTCTGGATTATCTTCATCCTGTTTCGACTGTTTGGTGAGTTTCGTGCCGCAATATGGACATTGGCATTGAGTGTTGGCTATGACATGCCAACCGTGTCCGGCAGGATTGGAAGCCGTGACATTCAGCATTCTGTTTCCTTTTATTATATATGGAGCATTGTTGTCGAACTCTGTGTCAGTTCTGTTTGAAGTGCCGAAAACATAATAGGTCTTTCCTGTTCCCTCTGTTTCGTCAAGGTCGAACATGTCACTATCATCCGTTGTGATTGGCTGATAAGCGATGCCGTCATCTACCTTTGATTCTTCTGCGATAGCTACATATTCACCACAGTGCTTGCAACGGCTCATTTCAAGCAATGGTGCAGCATCTGGGGTGTCATCCGTCATGCTCTCCGTATATATTTTGAAGCTGCCGTCTTCCTTATAATGTGGATCTGATATATCGACAAACAATCCGTGGTTTGGCACTCGATAGAAGTAGTGTACCTTCACACGTAAATCTTCCAGTCCTTCATCTTCAGCAGTCTGGCACATCGCATCCAGGCGGTCAAGTTTTTCCTCTATGGTATTACCGTCAGGAATCAACTCATCAAGTCGCAGATACCCGTCCTTGTTTTCATTCATCAGGCGAAGCCAATACTCCTTATCCGCTTCAGGCAAAGTGGACAATCCCTTACGCTTACCATCCACATAGCGCACTTGGTTCACCTGTAATCCTGTTATGTCCGCAATGAAGTGTCTCAGTTCCTCTTTGGCTTTTTCATCACCACTCTTACCAATGGTGGCAGATGACGTAGCAAACCGAACATCGTTAGTGGTCACACCATAAGCCATCAACACACGCCTGATAAGCATGGCTATCTCGGCGGCTCCAGCACCAGTATAGGTGTGTGTCTCATCAAGAGCAATCCAACGGAGTGTCTTCTTGTCTTCTTTGATAAGGTTCCTGTCCTTTTCTCTTAACAGAATATACTCTAACATGGTAGGATTGGTCAGCAAAATATTGGCAGGATGCTGACGCAATTCTTCTCTGGTAGCTATTACATGAGGAAATTTCGTCTCAATGATGTTACCATCCTTATCACGGGTGATACCCTTGATGGCATCTATTTTCCTCATTATCTTCTTATAGTTGAAGTCCTCTGGTGAGGGTATGCACTGAGGCATATCACCATTATAGACAGCGAATTTCAGTTCCGTGCCAGCCAAAAGTTTCTCCATACGAGTCTTCTGGTCTTCCATCAGGGCATTAAGGGGATAGAGGAAGATGGCTTGCACTTCTTCAGCGACATAGTTGTCTATCAAGTCCTGCACAAGAGGAAGCATAAAGCACTCCGTCTTTCCAGAACCTGTACCAGTCGTAACCACAATACTCATGTTCTTTCCATCAGGCGTTTTCTCCTTCAACAATGTCTTCCAGCATTGATACTGATGCTCGTATGGCAGGTATGACTCTCCTGGGGGAAGAGTCTTCTTCCATAGGGTTCCCAGCATTTCTTCTGCTTCAGGCGCATGTTCCGGATAAACGGTCTCATAGTTGTTCATACACTGTACCAAAGGCATCGCATCCTTGGGAGCAAATACCTCTGGAATAAGCTTTGTCAACTGACTGATGTAACCTTTCTGGCTTTCGTTTCGTGCTTCACCACACCACATGGCCGACAGCGTTTTCTCTACTGCCGTCTTGTTCTTTCTGTATAGCTCTGCAAATCTAAACTTCTGCTTCATATATAGTGGTACTTTTATTCTGTTATAACTACGACCTTGCTCATTTCTATGAATTTGAATCTGCATTCATCATACAGTTTCAAGAAATCTCGCATCTCTAAGTTGCCCAGTGCATCGCCATCATTCTTAATGAGTTTGAGAGCTTTGTCTGCTATGTCCTCTACCTTTGGCCACACATCAAATGTCCAATAGCGTCTGAGGAAGTCCTTCAAGTGTAACTCTTCACGCTCATCAGAACACTTAGGCGTTCTGCCAAAGAACTCTGTGACCTTTGTTTGCAGCGTGGTAAACTCCTCATCTGAGGTCGAAAAGGATGCTATTTCTGATTTCCACAGGTCTCTTGGCAGCAACATCCAGTCAAAGTGGAACTGCGTGGCAAAACTATATAGGTTGGCAATATCAGCATCATTAATCTGATAATTCCTTTTCTTCAAGAGAGGTAGGAAAATATCCTTAATCTGGCTCCTACCTGCAATCACCGTTATTAAAGGAGTAAACAGGAAGAAGTATGCCTTGTGCTCTGCTACTGTCTCGAAGCAATTCAAAGGTGAAACATCTTCACTTTGAGCGTTATCGTCATCCCAATCATCATCCCCCCAATCATCATCATCATTTGTGATAATGGTAGGGCAGCAGTAATGACGAGGTGAATCATCATCCTTCAAGCTCTGAAAGACGATTCCGGGTTCCTTCAGTTCACTTGGATTCTCTACAGGAAATGGAGCATCCTTATAGTTCCAGGCATAAAGGTTGGAAGGATGGTCTTCGGCTTTAGTGATATATATCTTCAGGTATTCAAGAGGAATATCCTTCGTAAGTTTTTTAGCCGGATACTCTGCAAGATAATTACTCATTGCCACACCTGTCTGGTTGAAAGTGGGGAAGTTGTAGTACACTGTGCTTCTCCGCTTAACCTGATATTCCTTTACGCCGTTTTCTGAGAAGTCACGTACAGAGAACTGCTCACAGTCTATGAGTGGAATATGAATGTTTTCGTCCTTCTGATAGTAACTGATGACATGGCTTTCCTCATCACTCGTCTTCTTTTGTGAAAGCTCACGGACGATGACGGGACGATACACATCCACCATAATCCGTGCTTCGTCTGTTCCAATCTTCAGCTGTTTGGTGTCTTCCAGCTCTTCACCTTGCAGCAGCTTATTGATGTCGTCTTGTATTTCTTCCACATCATTGAGTGCCGTACAGATACGCTGGTGTTCAAAGTCTCGCCAGATGGGAGGTTGCTCCGTATTGTCCGGGGCAAAGGGCACGTAATAGACTTGTATTTTGAACACGATACCCTTGACGGTGACACGCAGACGGATGGCTCCTTGCTGTGGTTCTTCTTTGCTCCAATCCACATAGCGGCTGTCCTTCAGCCACTCTAAATCATAGTCAGTTACGGGTACATAGTCCTTGGTCACACCCGACGGGTAGTGTCGCACCTCCAGACCGTTCCTTCCAAACAGGACAGACATCTGCGGGTCTTCCTGATACTCGTATTCATCATACTCTGCATCGATGTACTGATAAAGCACGTAAAGGTTTTCCCTGTATTTGATGGTTTTCAGATATTTCTTAGTTACAACCTGAAAGAGTCCGTTACGGTTGAAGAACGGGGGCATCACCTCCTTGCCGTCGCTATCGGCAATGATGACCTTATCATAGATAGGACACCAGCAGTAATCTTCACTCAGCTGTTCTCCGTTGCGGAAGTGGGCATACACCACTGGCAGGTCTCGGTATGGCTCTGTCAGATGATAGGCCGAAGAGAAGATAAGGAACGTGGGGCGTTGTGAGTTCCTTCGGTCGGAAAACATCGTGGGTTTCTTGGGAAGCGAATAGACCTGCATGTAGTCTTTCACCTCCAGAGTCTGTACGACACGGCATTCTTCATCGTACCGCATCACCATCTCCACTTTGTCAAATCTGCCTACAGGGACGTTGGTATAAGTGTTCTCATCTTCTTTGTTCACCGAAAGGAAACCGGTATTTTCACTTCCCGTATTATCGTACTTGAATAACGGTTCTTCCTGTTTCCCTTCTTTCTGAATACAGTGGTTCCCGTTCTTGAAACGCAGATAGAAGCGTATGCGTCCAATGTCCTCCGGGTTGTCAATGCCCCATTCGGGCTGGCGCAGTCGGTCGTAACCTATATATTGTTTCCTGCCGCCGCCAATCACTTCCGGCTTCAGCTTCACTCGCAAGTGACGAACCATCTGGCAGCGACTGGCAGAATAACTGATTATCCACTCGAAGTCGAACTTGTTCTTCTTTGCAATTCTGTCAGCTTCCTCTATTCGGTGTATCAGCTGGGGGATATAGGTGTCTTCATTCCTGGTATCAGAAGTAGCGAAGGGCAGGTTCCGACGGCCTCGCTCGTCTTTCTCCAGAATACACTTCAGGTATTCATACAGACTGTGCTTTCGAGCTATAGACTCCTGGAAGGCAACAGCTCTGTTCCTGTCTTTCAGGTCATCGAGGTCAATGTCTTCACCATGGAATATCTTACAGAGTTGTGTAAGGAGCTTGTCGTTGTCATCACGTTTCTGCTCTGCCTGTACTGCCAGACCTCCCAACACCTGCAGCGACTCCAACCAACGGAAGGAGGTCTTGTCGGGGTTCTTAGACGCATTATAGACAAAGGTGTTCTTGTCTATCCCTGCCAAGTCATAGAGCCTTTCCAACTCTTTAGAAGAGAGTGCAAGAATCTTGTTCTCGTCCTGGGTGTCAGCTCCCTTATAGAAGCGTTTGTACCACTCAGCGAGATACATCACTACAATAACGGCAAATTCCTCCGTCAGCAGGTGGTCATGTTTTCCTGCATGGGAGGAGATGCTGTTGTTGATGGACGATTCAAGGACATAGAACTCTTCGAGCGATAGCCGGAGTTCCCATACGTAGGGCCTGCCGTGCAGGATTCCCTGGCGCATCTGCTCTGTCCTTATCGTCAGGCATTGCAGTAGTTGTATGTCTTCTTGCGTCTGCTGCATATCAGTCGTTGTATTTTATTCCTTTGTAATGTTCTTTCAGTTCTTTCAGCGTCATACACTCACCTTGTCCCGGCACTCTGTGTATCATGGAGTGGCAGTTGGAACACAATGGGATGAGATCATGGGCTGGGTCAACCATGTGTACTCCCTCAAAGGTGTGGTGAGGGTTCACATGGTGTATCTCGATATAACCTTCTCCAATGTCGCCGTAGGCTTTGCCGAAGTCAAACCCGCAACAGATGCAGTGGATGCGACCGCCCCAAAGGTGCTTGTAGTATTCGATACACTTACGGCGCAGCTCCGGGTTGCGCTCTTTCTTGGTCAGGTTGTACTGATGCTCCAGTCCTTCAGCATCGGGCGCATAGTCGGCATCGTTGTGTGCAACTGGTGGCTCGGGGTTGTCGGCAACCTTGGTGGAAAATTCCTCCTCGCCTGGCACAAGAACAGGAGCGGTTTCCTTTTGCAGCGATTTCACAAACAACCTATACCACTTCAACACCTCGGTATAACGTGGTTCTTCACGCCTGTCGATATTTTTCAGCACGGGATGGGCTTTGATCTTCTTGCGCAAAGACTCTATCTCGTTTTCATCCTGAAGGTCGTAGATACTTGCGTAGCCTGTGCCAAAGTGTTCGTTTAGCGTGAAGGGGAGTACATCTTCGGCTGTATCGACGAACACGTTTACTTCAGACACGTCGCCCTCGAACTTCTCCATCAGATACTGGTGGAAAAGCTCGTGCATCTGTTCTCTTGTATAGCCTGTTATCTGTGCCATTACTATGCTCATTAGCCAGTGAGAAAAGATATTTATTGCTTAGGCTTTAATCCATTGGCTTAATTTGGTTATCAACATAAGAAATTTCTTCATTTGTAAGTCCGAAATACTTCACAAGAGAGTTATTGATGCCATCTGTTGATTGTTCCCAGCTGATTATGTCATTATTTGAATAATCAAACCATGGAACAAACTGAAAACAGTCTTTAGAATACATAAGACCTGTTGTTCCTAAAGCTATAAGTAATCTTGCAAATTTAGTCTTGAAAAATTTTGCGGCTTTTATAGCATCTGATTCTTTTTTAAGAGAATCAAGAAGAATATAAGACTCCGTAATGACTTCTTTAGGACCAATCAATTTAACTTTTGTAATAACATTTCTTCCACTGGAAGAATTGTTTACTCCTGCACGATCTGGGTCTAAAAGACCTATATATATTTTGTAGTCATTGATGAGTTCTTTATTCTTTGTTACTTCATCTTCCTTTATATAGCCCTGTCCCTGACTGCTATGAATTATTATTGCTCCGTTAAAAGGCAGACTTTCTCCTCGAACATATGTTCTTAAACCAAAAGGCTTATATTGGAAAATCCGGGAAGAATAGAATCTATTCATTTTAGCCAACACCTTATGTATTATTCCTATTCCAATATTGTCGCGTATAAAGATGTCAAATTCAGACAAATTGCGAATACAAGTTGTAGAATCGCTACCTATTGACGATGTAAATCGACAATCTCCTTGATAGTTTTCATCCCACAAGAAGAAGCAAACACCGCCTGCTATATCTGAACTGGTAAAACAGTCTCTACTCTTTGGGAAATCTGTTAAAACAGAAACATGACGATCTGTGAGCATATCATGCCTGAAATCGTCTAAGCCCTTGCCCCCAGCATACCATCTTGCTGGCATTATCATAGAGACATAACAAGGGTGTACACTTTTAGCATTGTTGACAAATGTATGATATATTGGAGAAGCACTAATCCCCTTACTTCCTCCGCCATCAGAAAGCTGATACGGTGGATTACCTACTATTGCTTTGAATTTCATATTGTTTATATCTTCTTTTTCTGATTTTGGAATAGAATTATATACGTGCCAGAAGTCAACGCCTTGCACAATATCTTTGCGGAACAGTTCAGGCTTGGCACGTAGTACAGTAATCATATCACAGTCGAGCTTTTGCTTTCCTTTGAAATAGAAGCTATTGCCTTGTTTGGTCATGCCTTCGGCATCACGCTTCATTACACCTGCACTCACGAGGTCGTTTACTTCAATCTCCTTGCTGTAGCACTTCACATTCATGCGAATATCTTTACGGAAGCCAGCAAGTGTACGTTTGGTTATGCTGACTGCCATCGTTGTGCGACAAATGACAAAGATGTTGTCTTGCAGCACATCCTTCCAAATCTCCAAGTCGTTGCCAGCCTGACGGTAATAACCCTCAGAGTCAGTGCTTGTGCCACGCTCCCCTGTCAACTCAATTTCACGGAAAGCCTTCTCCTTTGAGGTTTTGAACAGGGAGTAAGCCATATAGAGCGGATAAAGACCCGTCTTGGAGTTGATTTCAAGAATACGGGCATTATAGTCACCAAATACGTTCTTGGTCACTTCGTTAGTAAACTCGATATGTTTATTCTCATCAATGGTCATTCCTACAGGTCGAGCCATTTTGATGCTCTCACCATATTCGTTTTCTTCGGTATATTCTGCATCAAACTCTTCATTGAAGAAGCACCAACCACCCAAACAGTCACTCATGTGACGATTGACGACTTTCCATGGAGTCAATACTGTCTCCTTATCAGGATTGTGGAAATAGGAGAAGATAGTGGCAATCTTAGCGATGCGGTCTTCCGTATTCAAGTTATCAGCCTCCTTCACCATCTGTCGGATGCGCTTGGCAGCACCCGTGAAGATGCTGCGGTCGAAGCAGTCCTTCAAGATGTTGAAAGTCTCTTTGGTGAAGCCCTTTGGCATGAACTCATCCCACGATGCCTGGTCAACAATTTCCTCACTGGCAAAGTTGTCAATGGTAATCTCCTCGCCATCGTCATCATTGATTTCGGCACCATAGACCAACAGCGGAATACGGATGGCTACGCCACGGAGTACCGACATACGGGCACGTTTCTCCTTATTCTCTTGATCACGCTTCTTCTTGGCCTCGTCGGTATTTTTCTCAGGGTCAGTCCATTCTTTCCAAAGCACAGGCTTGGAGAAGTCTGTCCATTCCCCCTCGATGAAGCGACTGTTAGACACAAAGAGATAAGGGAACATCTGGCTGGGCGCACACATCTTGTCATCCCACCCATCGGTATCGGTCATCGGACAGCCGTTGTCATCACTCTCTGCCGACATAACCGGCTGGGCAGGATTGACATTCTGAGAGGTGAGGTAATAGATGTACTTTATCATCTCTGCATTCTGAGTGTCGCCAAGACCGTTCTTGTTGATATTGATCTTCTCTGGTTTCCAGCCAGCGGGCATAGAGCCGAGCAGGTCGTGAACATCGCCAAGAGCCTTCTCCTGTTCAGGCGTGAGGTTCAGCAACTGGTCGGGATTGTAGATGGAGTTGTCGGCATAACCGCTACGCACGGCACGTTCGATATAGACATTCGACAATTTCTCGAATATCTGGTTGGCAGAGAAATGTTTGCCCATTTCGCCCTCATCCATCGAGAGTACAGGACAGAGTTTAATGAAGGCCTGGAGGTGTTCTTCCTCCTCCTTCTGCTTACGCTTCATCTGCTTCTTTCCGGCACCCTGTGCATCAACAGCCATCTTTGCCGTTTCTGCTACTGCAGTCAACGCACGGTCGGGAGCAAAGTCAAACACATAGCAATCAGATTTCTGACGGCCATTAAGCACAGCGTGGGTTTGAACACGGAAAATAGTCTGCATGTAATTGGCTGCAGGGGTATTCTCTGAACCCTTCATGCAGAGCACAGCAGTCCATTCAGGGACGGACACACCTGTAGTAAGCTTACCACAAGAAAGTGTAATGGTACGTTCTTTGGCTGTTACCGCCTTCTTTTTCTTAGCACGTTCTCGGTCAGGGTCGGTGCTTGGGTCATAGCCACGAATATTATCTTCAACCTCAGCTAAAGCACTACCATCCTTATCTTCAATGTTGCCGTCACCAGCTGCATTGATGATATGGAAGCCCAGTTTACCTCCTTCGCCAAACACCTTGTCTTCTTTAAGAATCTTCTCCAAAGCTGCCGCCTCTTTCACACCAGGCAAGAGCCAGAAGGTATGACGGAACTTATCGCGGAATTCCTTAGTTGAGAATGGGTATTGGCTTGTATCAGACTTCGTGCGTAGCTTCTCTACAAAACGTCGAACAGCTCCTTCGTGAATGAACTTATCAACCTTGATTTCTGCCATCTTAGCCTTCAGCTCTTCACGCTTCAGCGGACTCTTTTCGTCTTCAATAAGTTTTTCGTAAATCTTTTTGTCCTCTTCCGTCCACACACGGAAGAACTCATGGAACTTGAACATCTCATTGTTTTCAATGGCTTCGTCACGGACCATCTTTGGTAGCGTAAAGGTGAGAATCTGCATACGTGGTAGGTCTGCGTATGGGTTAGGGTCGCCAAAGTGCTTATCATCCCATTCCTGCTTGGCACGTTGTTCCATTACATAGTCCCACGTATATATCTCACCTTCATCGTACTTGTCGAGCAGATTAAATGGTGTGCCGGATAGAGACAGAATACGAGTATTCTCTTTTTTTAGTTTCTCCATCACTCGGACACCTGCCGCAGCTTCAATACCCTCATGGGCTTCATCAACCATCACAAAGTCCCAATCATACTTCATAATGGCCTTCTTCAATGGATCGAAGTTGCGCTCCTTTCCTCCCACATATTGAGAGAGACGTAGATATTGCATAGACACAAAGAACACGAGCTTCTTCTTTCCTGCATCTACATCTTTAGTTAAAGAGTAGAAATTACCACCCTCCGATTCGTTGTCGCTCATTCGAGTGGCATAATGGTACTCTGGCATTTTGCCGAAGATTTTCTTAAAATCATCGTGCCAACCCTTATCCACTACGGGACGGTGGGTAATGATAAGTGTTGATTTATATCCCAACTGCTTTGCCACTTCCAGACCACTAAGTGTCTTACCAAAGCGCATTTTGGCATTCCAAAGGAAAGCTTTACCTTTTGGTTTACGGAAGTGTGCTACAGTTTCACCAATAGCCTTATCCTGCTCTGGACGGAACTTGATAGCCCCATAACCAGCGGCTTGACCATTCTTAATCTTGTTGATGGCCTCTTGTATCTCTGCCAGGAAACAATGGAACCAGATGTCAACTTCTTCTCCTTTCAGCTTGTTCAGCGGAGTAGAAGGGATGCCCATCTTTTTCAAAGTGCGATAAACATCATCTGCCTTATAGCACTTGGTGGACTGATTGTAGGTTGTACACTCTACATGCTCCAGATGATAGTTTACGCCCTGCATGTAAGAACGTTTGTCAAGAATGTCACGGACAGTCTTGAAAAGCACTTGCTTGTTCGAATTGTCGGCAATTTCATTGTCAACGAATACCTCACCGACCTTCAGGAGGTTGGCGTGCTTTCTGTCATTAATAGAGAGAACGTATAGAAGCCTTGATTGGGTGATTGTATATTTCATACTCATATTGTGTGGAAATATTTTGCTACAGATTATTCTTCCTCTTCATGTTCGGATTGGTTGCGACTATGGAGAAGTGATTGAAATTCTATTTTTTGCCAGGGGCTAGATTTCGGATCTTCGCCACGTTTAAACTCATAACCGTCTTTGGGCTTGCTCTTGCTCCAATCGCGAATAAGACAGTGAACGCCTATGTGTCCTGTTGTTGTTCCATCCTTACACGCTTTGCATACGCGTTTTTTAGTTTCACCGAAAAGGTCGGTTTCATATTGTTTATCACAACTGTCGGGCACAACCATTTTGATGCCGTCCATCTGCCAAAGATTCCAGGAAATAATACGGGCTATACCAATGAGAGAGGATTTCTTTAATACGTCATCGGGGAATTTAGCCTGATAATACTCAATAAAAGTATAAAGCAATGCCTCGCGTGCCAACAAGAGATTGTCACCCTGCCATTCGTAACCGTATGTGCTCATATATGCCTTGCGTGCCCATTTTAGCCAGTCGTCCGTAGTGTCTGTATTCTCTCCTACAACTCTTAACTTGCGGTCCAGGAGACCGATGCGGCGGGGCAAGGGAATGAGCTCGCCGGTGGTGGTGTCGTAGCGGCTCACCAGATAGGGGGCCTCGCCACAGGTTATCTCAAGACGGTTCTCCATCACATATTTCTTCCAGGTCTTTTGCTTGTCGCCTTCCGGGAAAACAATCTTTCCCTCGGTGGGTGTCCAGGTGTGGGTGCCGTCGGGCGCCGTCTCCTCGTGGTTGAACACGTCCTTGCGGCCGAACCAGGCCTCGTCTATCAGGTTGTTCTGGGCATTGCATACCCACGAGGGGGTGAACACCTCTGCCTTGTTTTTGGTGCGGCCCAGCTGGGCCTGACGGTCTTTCAGCACTCGGGGCATCACCACACGGCTGTGACGCCCGGTGATGTTCTCGAGGCGTATCTGGTCGTTGTAGCGGAACCCTTCTTTTACTACCTGCCCATTTTCGTCGGTCACCGCACCGTCATAGTCGTCGGTGGCCCAGAAGATGTTCACACGCAAACTGGTGTCATTGGCCTCTCTCCTGGCCCTGGCCGACATGGTGTGGTCAATGAGCAGCTGGTTGAGCACCTCGGCGTCATAGTCGAGGATGTCCTGCTCCGAAATGTCCACTTCATGGATGTGTTGGAATATACGATATTTGGTGTTTTGGCTTGTCATTCTTTTAGATTCGTTACAAATTTACTCCACGTCTGTGCAGTCTATCTTCACAGATGTGTATTGTTTCACGGTGGCCTGCAGTTTTTCTGCTATCTGGCGGCGCAGCCACTCGGGCCGCAGCACCTCGCACTGCGGACCAAACGAAAAAATCTCGGCCTCGAGCTCCTTGTTGGGGCGCACGTGCAAGACCAGCTCGCGCCGCTCCCCGCTCACCACCCGCTGACTGGGGTGGATGGGCTTCGACACGATGTAGGGGAAGCGGGCGGCATCGAAACGCAGCACCACTTCCTCCGGCTCGGGGTGTTCCTGAGGCAGGGTCACGCCTACGATGTCGTTGAAATAGGTGCTGAAGTCGGTGGTGCTGGGAATGAACTTAATATCGGTGGCAGGACTGATGCCTACGATTCGGTCGAGGGCCTTGTTGGTGATGTAGGGGCCGTGGGTGCCCTCCTGGAGCCCGAAAAGGAACCACCGGTTGTTGTACTGCTTCAGGTGGTAGGGATGCACCACGGTGGTGCGCTCGCTGCCGCTGTAGGTGCGGTAGTGTATGCGCAGGGGCTGGTGGGCGAGGATGTGGTCGAGTAGGGTTGAGAGGTGCTCCAGACCCTTCAGCTGCTCGTTCTGGTCGAACGTGATGGCATTCTCGCGGTTGGGCTTCACACCGAAGCGGTACTCGAGGTTGGAGATTACTTCCTCCAGCCAGGCGTTGGCGGGGATGCCACGGTAGCGGCCCAGCATGCTGATGGTGGAGCGCAGGGTCTGCACCTCCTCGGTGCTCAGCTCGTTGCTGAAAAGGCGGAAGTCGGGGTCTTCGTAGCGGTAATAGCACTTGCGGCCTTCCAGGGGATAGGCCTTGATGGGAGCATCGAAACCCACTCGCTCGCGCAGGCATCTGATGTCTTCTCTTATCTGGCGCACGCTCACTTCAGTACCCTGTAGGTCGGTCAGGGCCTCGTTCACCTTCTCCACCAGGTCGTCGATGGTGTACTGGTGCTGTCTGTCGCTGAAGCAGCGGTCGAGTATGCGGTAGCGGAGTTGGGCGTTTTTGTTCGTGGGCATGGTTGTTGAATTAAGGCGTTCTATGGTTATTAGGCCTTTGCAAAAATAATGATTTTTTTGCGTAATCCCCTCGCTATTCTCTACAAAAATGCCTCAAATTGAACCTTTCTCCCTCATTCCGGCTGTTTTATCCCTCATTTTTGTGTTTTTTCTGTAAATTTTTCCTTATCTGTGAAGATTGGCTGCACAATACCCACTTACCTTTGTCGACAAATCTTCCACTCCACCCCCGGAGCCACGAGGTATGACTATAACTGATGAATGCGGTGCCAGGCCAGGAGAAAAACAAATGTGATGATTACTTTTAGTCCATCACAGGTCTTACTGCACGTCCTGAATATACGTAACTTCTAGTGTCCACAATGTCATTATGTTTATCTGCATCGAAATAGTAATAGCAAGCGCAACTACGATCATTAAGAGCCATTTCACTTGTCCAATAGAATCCAGCATCAGTCTGATATATAGTCTCTCCCAATCTAAAACCTGTATTGGGTAAAAAAATGCTATTACCATTAGGGCCTTCTACTCTATAGCCATATACATGAAAAGCTTTTTCTTTTGTCCATTTGCAATTCTCTACCAGTTCTTTCCAGTCATCTTTACTTGGCATTCTCCAGCCGTTCCCCCATTTGGAGGTTGCGATATCGTATTCTGTCCCTGTAATGTTATTAGGTATTTGAGCAGTAAGATATTTTCGAAGTGGAACATAGTCAGCAATATTCTGAGATGTTTTTTTGCCAGTGGAATCTGCCCATCCATTAAGACCGCCTATTGGACTTTCTGAGTCTCCTCCAACATTGCAATCAGCCCACAACACACTGAGTCCTAAATCAACTGCTTTTACGTTGTTGCATTGTTGAACATCTCTTTTGACCAATATCGTTTCTTCATCATCTGAATTGGAATCTGCAGAAAGCCTCTCTTCTGTATGCTGTTCTGGTTGTCGTAAATCTTGTGCTTCTTCGGTTGTTGACAGCTTAGAAAGTATTTCATCCACACTTTGCGGCCTTTTTTTCCTCTTTGGCTGCATCATCCATACTACCAGTTTGCGCATATCCTCGGAAATACCATCGGGGAAATCAAAAGCATCTTCCTCATCCTCCTCTATGTCAATTGCCATAGGTGGTTTCTTGTTTGTAAGAAGATTATAGATGGTGGCACCAAGGGCATAGATATCCGTCCAAGGTCCAAATCGGTCATACATTTGTCCGATTTGCTCATTAGGGGCATAACCTGGGGTGTAGCAGAGAGCGGTTGATGTAGTCATATTGCCATTTGAATGGACCTGCTTGCTGGCTCCGAAATCTATAAGATAGGCATTCCCTTGTTTATCAAGCAAAATGTTGCCAGGTTTCAGGTCCAAATGCCAAATATTGTTTTGATGCGCTTCTCCCAATGCTTCAAGAACTTGCTTAAGAATATTCCTAACCTCATTTTCACTAAGAGGCCTTCCAACTCGTTTCAACTTTTCTGAAAGAGACTCACCATCGATATAGTTCATCACATAATAATAAGTAGTGCCATTCTCCTCAAAAAGGTCATGTACAGTTACGACATGCTTATTTTTGAAAGCAAACATCCTTATAGCCTCCTTCTTGAACTTTTCCTTTTGCCCAAGAAACAGTTCGGTCTTGATGGCATTGGGTATAGTTACCTGTTTCCCCTCGCGGACATTCTCATCCTTCATGAAGAATTCCTTAATCGCAACATCCGCATCAAACATGGTATTCCTTGCTAAATATGTGATGCCGAAGCCTCCTTGCCCCAGCACACGTTCTATTCTATATTTTCCACCCTGCAGGATGGTGTTTTGAGCCAAATAACACATACTTAAAACTCAGATATATAGATATATGGTAAATCCGTTTCTGAATCGTCAAGAGGTGTGATTGTACGATGGTCTAAAGACAGCACGTATGACAAGCCGCTTATAGTCCTATGCGTTCTATACAATGGTTCAGAAATAAGGCGTTTATTCAAAATATTCTTAACTTCTTCTGAAAAATACTTATACTCCCCTGAAATAAAACTAACCTTACAATGTCCAAGGTTTTGAATTATCTCTACCCATTCAGCAATCGTAGCTCTATGCCATTTGAGACTTTCCCCATTGATGGCAATACTATCAGAAGGTTCTACCGGAGAGAGTATTCGGCCATGAGCACTGCCATAATATGAGAACAACACACCGATAATAATCTTGTTGGAATTATCTTTAACTTCTGAATAACTACCGTCGTCAAAAATGAAATCCCCTATTTTAATCGCTCTCGATGGATAGGCGTCCGATGGTTGCTGATTTGAATTGACAATACTTCCTTTTTTTTCTACTTTCAGTATAGTATACTCCTCATCCTTAGAACTATTTCTCTCATTAATAGATGTCTGCCCCATTAATATAGTGGATTCAGAATCTGGGGTATAAGGCTCCTCTGTTTTTGGCTTTGCTGACATATGAGGTGTCGACTTCAAATCATTTAAAACTTCCACTACACTTTGCGGTCTCTTTTTCCTCTTTGGCTGCATCATCCATACCACTAGATTCTTCATCTTTTTAGAAATGCCATTGGGGAAATCAAAAGCATCTTCTTCGTCCTCCTCTATGTCAATTGCCATGG
>Ga0310695_10004704_pt1 | contig 24756 bp, 24 predicted proteins | sample RumenRJG_04DNA_FD_203882 | JGI IMG/M metagenome (GOLD analysis project Ga0310695, IMG submission 203882) | Bovine rumen microbial communities from Lethbridge, Alberta, Canada - RJG_04 (v2) (version 2) | ecosystem: Host-associated > Mammals > Digestive system > Stomach > Rumen | place: Canada...
TTCGGTTGCCCAACTGAACTAAGTTCGGTCATTTATTGTCCTCTGTCCTCATTTCTCTACCCGGCCACAGAGTGCCATGAAGACCTCGTTGTACACGCCGAGGCAATAACGGTCGACGCTGAAGTTCTCGTCCTCCGCCGCGAGTAGCCAGACCTCCCGCAAATCCGGTTGTCAAGAAACAGAAAATGGAGCAAAAAACAGCCCAGAAAGTGTCATGTATCAGGTTCCTGACAAATCATCCGCGACAGTTCGTTCAGCGCCAGGCACTGGTCACGACGAATGGTTAGCAACTTGTCGTTGAAACCGCGGGCAAAGAGAAGGCCGTGGGTGCGGTCTTCACCTCGGCGGTCTTTCTTCTGCGTTGGCAGTCCTGTTTGTTGCGTTGGCAACGCAACAGACGGAACAGGCGAAACTGGCAAAACACCGAGAACCAACTCCCGGTAACTACGGTTACAGCCCGTCTTAAATCCACGGATAATGCGGCTGAGGTCTTTCTCCATCTTCTCCTTGATAAAGATAATGCCGTGCAGGTGGTCAGGGGCATCCCATTCCCTTTTTACCTATACGCATCCACGCCGATGGTCTCTTGCGAGCCGACGGTGAGGCGACGGAGGTCGTAGAAGGAGCCGTTGTAGATGTTGAAGTCAACGGGACCCTTGATGCCAGGCAGGGAGCCGGCATCGGTGTGCTGCCAGAACTTCCAGGGGCCCTGATACTCGAGCGAATCGACATAGTAGTGGGCTATCCAGTAGGGATATTGGTCGAAGACGGAATCGCTGAGGTACTGGAGTTTGAACTTGTAGTAGGTGTAGAGGATGGGCTTCACGCCATAGTGCTGCTCGACGGTGCGCAGCCATAGCAGGACATCGCGGCGGAAGTCCTCGTCGCTCTGCTCGCGCGGCTTCTGCTCCACATCGAGCACGGGCGGCAGGTCGCCTCGTTCGAGGGTGACGGTGCTGATGAAATGGCGGGCCTGGTCGGCAGCCGGTGACTGGGTACTATAATAATGGTACGCGCCGCGCGTGAAGCCGAACTCGCGCGACTGGTAGAAGTTGTATTCAAACTTGTCGTCCACCCTGTTGGCACCCTCTGTGGCCTTGATCATGACGAAGCGGATGGGGCACTCGTCGATGGTGCCCTGATTGCGCAGCCGCTCCCAGTCGATGTCGCCCTGATAGTGGGAGACGTCGATGCCGTGGATGTCGTAGCCAGCGGGATAACTGACCTCACCGTAGAGGGCGCGCCAGCGGAAGCCGTAGGGAGAGACGAAGAAGTAATAGAAGAACCAGACATAGAGAGCCGCCACCGAGAGTCCGCCCACCCACCAGGCCCATCCCGGCATGGCGTCGTAGATGCGTGCTGCCAGCCGATGGAGCAGTCCGGGGCGGTTGTGACGAACAGGAGAAGTCAGACGGTGCCTGTTCCTGCCCGCCTGACTTCCACGTGTTGGCTGTCTATGTCTGTTTTGAGGCATTTACTTGCCCTGCTCGAGAGCCAGCGTGATGGTGGGCTGGTCGCACACCTCGCTGGGTCCCCAGTACTGGATGGGTCCGGGATAGACGTAAGCCGTCTCGCGTGCCCAGCGGTCGCGCTGTGCTGCGAAGGTCTTGAAGGGAGCACCGTCCAGTTCGACGAGGGCCTTGCGGATGACGGGCTTCATCTCGCCGTTACGCTTCTCCATGTTCATCATCATGGTGATGGGCACACCGCCAGCCTTCCATTCGTCGGCAGGAGCGGTAGTGTTCTTCACGATGGCCATGTAGCCGGTCTTGCCAGCAGCGATGAGTTGAGCAGCGCTGGTGCCCAGGGCGTAGCAGTAGTCGGCATCGAAGTTAGAGGGAGCGGCGCAGCGGCCCTCGTAGCCGAAGAAGTGGTGCTGGGTGCCGAACTTACCCTTGTAAGTGCCTTCCTTCTTCATCTTCTCCAGTTTCTGGGCTACCATCGTAGAGAGCAGTTTCTCGGTCTCGATAAGCGATACCTGCACGTTGCCGTGGGGGTCGCGGTCGAGGGCCAACTGACGGGCCACACCGACGGGCAGGCTGTTGAACACAGCCAGGTTCTCATCGGTGAGATGGCTCTTGGCGAAGTCCACCTGCTCGTCGCGGCTGATCTCCTTGGCCTCGGGCAATGCGAGCACGTCGTTGAGTTGGGCGATGAGTTTCTTGATGGCGGGGATGAACTCGATGACACCCTCGGGGATGACCACGGTACCGAAGTTGTTGCCGTCAGCAGCACGCACAGCCACGACGTTGGCAATGTAGTCCACGATGTCGTCGAGGCTCTGACCCTTGGCCTCCACCTCCTCAGAAACGAGGCAGATGTTGGGCTGGGTCTGCAGGGCGCACTCCAGGGCGATGTGGCTGGCCGAGCGGCCCATCACCTTGATGAAGTGCCAGTACTTGCGGGCCGAGTTGCAGTCGCGCTCGATATTGCCGATAAGTTCCGAGTAGGTCTTACAAGCGGTATCGAAGCCGAACGAGGTCTCGATCTGCGAGTTCTTCAGGTCGCCGTCGATGGTCTTCGGGCAGCCGATGACCTGCACGCCGTAGTTCTTGGCGGCATAGTATTCGGCCAGCACGCAGGCGTTGGTGTTCGAGTCGTCGCCACCGATGATGACGATAGCCTTGATGCCGAGTTCGCGGATGATCTCCAGACCCTTCTCAAACTGCTCTACCTTCTCCAGTTTGGTACGGCCAGAGCCGATCATGTCGAAGCCACCGGTGTTGCGGTACTCGTCCACGATCTCCTTGGTCAGTTCCATGTAGTTGTGGTCAACCAGACCGCCAGGGCCCAGGATGAAGCCATAGAGGCGGTTCTCAGGGTTCAGTTTCTTCACAGCATCGAAGAGGCCTGTGATGACGTTGTGGCCGCCAGGAGCCTGTCCGCCGCTGAGGATGATACCCACGTTCATGGGCTCATGCTTCGTCTCCTCGCCGGGCACGAACTCCACCAGGGGCATGCCGTAGGTGTTGGGGAAGAGAGCCTTGATCTCTTCCTGGTTGTCGACACTCTGTGTGGGAGCACCCTCCACAGCCTTCACGGCACCCTTCAGTCCGCGGGGCAACTTGGGCTGATAGGCTGCTCTTGCAATCTGCAATGCACTTTTTTCCATATTATTTGCTTTTTATAAGTTAAAGAATATCATTTTGGGATGCAAAATTACATAATTCCCGTGAAAAAACACCACGTTTAACGCTTTTTTTGTATTTACTTTTTGTCGTTTCGAATATTTTGCCTATCTTTGCTGAAACGAAATAAAAACACTTGACATCTATGGCAAACAAAAGAACACTAAAACACGCTATCAACCTGGTATGCGACGAACTGTTTACCGAGGCAGTGGCAGCATCGCTCTATGGCAATGACGACAACCAGGGCAACACCGAGGCCCTGCTCTACAGCATCATCAAGACGCAGAGCAACTTCACGAGCCGCGTGTCACACCCAGAACCCGGCATGCCCGCCAAACAGTACTACAAAGACCTGCGAGAGAAGTTCTCGGCACAGATAGGTGAAATCGTAGACCAAATCAACAACCTGTAAATGTGGCAGAAATTCTGTAACTGGCTCTTGTACAAACAAATGGGATGGACTTCGGAAGTCACCGAGGCTCATCCCGACAAGTATATCATCTGCCTGGCGCCACACACCAGCAACTGGGACTTCCTCTACGGACAACTCTACAACGGCGCACACAGGCTGAAGAGCAACTTCCTCATGAAGAAGGAGTGGTTCTTCTTCCCCCTTGGCCCCATCTTCAAGGCCATGGGAGGCATTCCCGTCTATAGGCAGAAACACACCAGCATGACCGACTCGATGGCCGAGGCAGCACGACGGGCCAAGACCTTCCACCTCTGTATCACACCCGAGGGCACGCGCTCGCGTGTAGAAGAGTGGAAGAAGGGCTTTTATTTCATCGCCCTGAAGGCACAGATGCCCATTCTGCTCTACGGACTGGACTACCGCCACAAGCGCATCGTCTGCACAAAGACCATCATCCCCTCAGGCGACCTGGAGGGCGACATGCGCGACATCAAACTCTACTTCAAGGACTTCTGCGGCAAAAACCCCGAGAACTTCGCCACAGGACTGGATGACAACGACAAATGACAGATGACACACAAGGATAACAACAACAGACACATCAGGCGGTGGGTGACGCTTTCACTTCTTCTTATCACCCTTTCATCCCTCACCAGCCCGGCAGGGGCACAACAGCCCTGGGTGAGAAACGAGTCACGCCCCTACTCCATCGAACAAGGACTGGAAGGCAGGCACATCTCGCTCTGGGCCAGCCACGGGCGCTACTACGACAACAACAAGGGACGATGGCAATGGCAGCGGCCCTCGCTCTTCTGCACCAACGAAGACCTCTTTACGCAGACCATCGTAGTGCCCTACCTCATACCCATGCTCGAGAATGCCGGTGCCGTGGTCTTTACGCCACGCGAGCGCGACTGGCAGCGCAACGAGGTGATTGTCGACAACGATGACGCCAACGCCCAGGGACACTATCAGGAGAACGAAAACCGAAAGCCCTGGACCACAGGCCCCAAGCACGGCTTCGCCCAGCGTCAGGCCATCTACCACGACGGCGACAACCCCTTCCAGGCAGGCACCGTGCGCATGTGCGAAGCCACCGACAGCAAGTCGAAGGTGAGCACCGTCAGTTACCAGCCGGAGATACCCGAGGAGGGCCGCTATGCCGTCTATGTCAGTTACCAGAACGTGCCCGCCAGCGTCGACGATGCCCACTACACGGTGTGGCACAAGGGCCAGAAGACCGAGTTCCGCGTCAACCAGCAGATGGGCGGCTCCACATGGGTCTATCTGGGCACCTTCGAGTTTGAGAAGGGCTGCTCAGAGATGAACCGCGTCGTGGTGAGCAACCACAGCGAGAAGAGGGGCTACGTCACCACCGATGCCGTGCGCTTCGGAGGCGGCATGGGCAACATAGAGCGCGGTGGCGAGGTCAGCGGACTGCCACGCTGTCTGGAGGGAGCACGCTACTACGCCCAGTGGGCAGGCATGCCCTACGAGGTCTATTCGTCGAAACAGGGCACCAGCGACTATGCCGACGACATCAATGTGCGCTCGCTGATGACCAACCTGCTCTGCGGTGGCTCGGCCTACGCCCCTGACTCCATGGGACGCAAGGTGCCCATCGAACTCTCCCTGGCCATCCACAGCGATGCCGGACACACCGACACCGGACTGGGCGTCTATGGCTCGCTCACCATCTGCACCACGCAGAAGGGCGACTCGGCACTGGCCAACGGCGAGAGCCGCGAGGCATCGAAGACACTGGCCACCGACCTGCTGGAGAACACCACACGCGACCTGAGATACTGGTACGGCGAGTGGGTGGGACGCAATCTCTACGACCGTAACTACTCGGAGACGCGCGTGCCCATCGTGCCCAGCGCCATACTCGAGACCCTGTCGCACCAGAACTTCGGCGACATGCGACTGGCCCAAGACCCTAACTTCCGCTTCACACTAGCCCGCTCGGTCTATAAGACCCTGCTGCGCTACATCACGCGTCGCCACGACCAGCCGTGCATCGTCCAGCCGCTGACGCCCGACAACTTCCACATCGAGTTCACCGAACGCGAGGGAGAGGTCAAAATCAGTTGGCGAGGCACAGCCGACAGCCAGGAGCCCACAGCCGACCCCACGGGCTACGTGCTCTACATCGCCCAGAACCATAGTGACTTCGACAACGGCACCCTGCTCAAAGGCTCATCTTGCACGGTCAGGCTCACACCCAACGTGCTCTACAGTTTCCGCGTGACTGCCACCAACGAGGGCGGACAGAGTTTCCCCACCGAGGTGCTCTCGGCACTCTACAACCCGCAGGCCAAGCGCACAGCACTCATCGTCAACGGCTTCCGACGCCTCTCGTCGCCCGCCATCAGCAGCACCGGACAGGGCTTCGACCTGGGTGAGGACATCGGCGTCAGTTACGGGCGCACCGCTGGATGGCTGGGCAAGCAGAAGATATTCAACGAGTCGCGACTCGGCATCGAGGACTCCACCGGACTGGGCTATTCCACAGCAGAACTTGCCGGACTATTCATCGCCGGCAACGACTTCAACGATGTGCGCCGACATGCCGAGGCCCTGCAACTGGCAGGAGGCTTCAACATTCTGAGTGCCTCGAAACAGGCCATCGAGAACGGAGAGGTAACGCTCGGACCGGCCTACGCCACCGTGGACTTGCTGCTCGGACTGGAACGTAACGACGGACGCAGCCTCGTGGGCTACAAGACATTCACGCCTGCCCTACAGGCACAACTGCGCGGCTACACAGCAACTGGCGGAAACCTGCTGGTCAGCGGGGCCTACATCGGTACCGACATGCAGCAGCCCGACGAACAGCAGTTCCTCAGCGAGGTGCTCAAGGTCAGGCTCGACGGCGTGAACCGCGATGCCGACGGCACCATCAGCGGCATGGGAACAACCTTCAACTTCCACCGACTACTCAACGAACAGCACTATGCCGCCACACAGAGCGACCTGCTCATGCCCACCAACATAGCAGCCTTCCCCGCTATGGTCTATGCCAACCAGACCAGTGCCGCCGTGGCCTATGCCGGTGGCGACTACCACGCCTTCATAATGGGCTTCCCCTTCGAGTGCATCACCGACGCACAGAAGCGTGCATCCATTATGCGAGGTATCATGAACTTCCTAAACAACAAATAGTTATGACAAAAATCAAAACCAATGCTTCAGGCACAAGAAGCATCGAAGTGAGCGACCAGCACCTGGCTACCATCGAGCAATACCAGTTGCTGCGCGACCTCATAGACTCCAATGGTTATGTCGATGAAGCCGTGCTCGACAAACTGCGCCTCAATATCCGCGCGCTGCTCGAGTCGGAAAGCGGCAGCGACAAGCAGTTGCTCGACCTGTGCCTCGATGTGGTCTACCACCCCAACATGAAGGCACTCGGTCTGCAGAACCTGCTGCAACTCTATGTTGACTGGCAGAAACGACAGGACACTGGCGATGGAGTATCGGCTGACTGACTTCCTGCCGACCACCAAGAAGGAGTTGGAACTCAGGGGATGGGATGAACTGGACGTCATCCTGTTCTCTGGCGATGCCTATGTGGACCACCCGTCGTTCGGAGCGGCTGTCATCGGGCGCACGCTCGAGGCAGCAGGCTATCGCGTGGCCATCGTTCCGCAGCCCGACTGGCACGGCGACTTCCGCGACTTCCGCAAACTGGGGCGCCCACGCCTCTTCTTCGGCATCTCGCCAGGCTGCATGGACTCGATGGTCAACAAATACACGGCCAACCGACGACTGCGCTCCGAGGATGCCTACTCGCCCGACGGGCGCCACGACATGCGGCCCGAATATCCCACCATCGTCTATAGCAACATCCTGCGCCAACTCTATCCCGACGTGCCCATCGTGCTCGGCGGCATAGAAGCCTCGCTCCGACGACTCACCCACTACGACTACTGGCAGGACACGCTGCGCAAGTGCATTCTCTGCGACTGCGGCGGCGACATCATCAGTTACGGCATGGGCGAGAAGACCATCCTCGAACTGGCACGACGCGCCGACCAGGGACTGGACATTCGCCGCACGGAGGTCATCGAGGACATGCCTCAAATCGTCTATCTGACAAAGCAGGTAGAGACGAGGGAAGACGACATCGTGCTGCACAGCCACGAGGAATGTCTGCGCGACAAGCGGGCCGAGGCCGAGAACTACCGCCACATCGAGGAACAGTCGAACATGATGCATGCATGCCGTCTGCTGCAGCACACAGGAAGCGACTGTGTCGTGGTCAATCCCCCCTACCCGCCTATGACGACTGAGGAGATTGATGCCTCTTTTGACCTGCCCTACACGCGACAGCCGCACCCCAAGTACAAAGGCAAGCGCATACCGGCCTACGACATGATCAAGCACTCGGTCAACATCCACCGCGGATGCTTCGGCGGCTGCGCCTTCTGTACCATCTCCGCACACCAGGGCAAGTTCATTGCCTGCCGCTCGAAACAGAGCATACTGAAAGAGGTGAAACAGGTGACGCAGATGCCCGACTTCAAGGGCTACCTCTCTGACCTCGGAGGCCCGTCGGCCAACATGTACGGCATGCACGGACGCAACCTGAAGGCCTGCGAGAAGTGCAAGCGCCCATCCTGCATCCACCCTCAGATATGCCCGAACCTGAACACCAGCCACCAGCAACTGCTCGACATCTACCGGGCAGTCGATGCGCTGCCAGGCATCAAGAAGAGTTTCATTGGCAGCGGCGTGCGCTACGACCTGCTGCTCTATCGCAGTAACGATGAGGCCGCCAACCGCTCAGCCGATGAATACACCCGCGAACTCATCTGCCGGCATGTCAGCGGCCGACTGAAGGTGGCTCCCGAGCATACCAGCGACCGCGTGCTGATGCTCATGCGCAAGCCCTCGTTCAAGCAGTTTGGTGCCTTCAAGCGCATCTTCGACCGCATCAATCGCGAGGAGAACCTGCGCCAGCAGATCATACCCTACTTCATCTCCAGCCACCCGGGCTGCCGCGAGGAGGACATGGCCGAATTGGCAGCACTCACCAAGGACATGGACTTCCAACTGGAACAGGTGCAGGACTTCACACCGACGCCCATGACCATCGCCACCGAGACTTGGTACACGGGTTACGACCCCTACACGCTAGAGCCAGTATTCTCGGCCAAGACACAACGAGAGAAACTCGCTCAGCGCCAGTACTTCTTCTGGTACAAGCCGGAGGAACGGCGCGGCATAGAGCAGAGCCTGCGGCGCATAGGCCGCACAGACCTGATCAACAAACTATTCCCCAATGGAAATCATAGAACAGACTATCGTCCCGAAAGACCCGAAGAAAAAAAGCGAAGACGGAATCGTCATCACCCCTGACTTCATCGCCGTCATCGACGGATCGACATCGAAGACCGACCGGCGCTACAGTTTCTTCAGCAGCAACGGGCGCTATGCCATGCTGCAGGTGGAGAAGTTTATACGCAAGGCCCCAAAAGGCATCTCCTGCCACGACTTCTGCATCGGTGTCACACGCCAGATAGGCAAGCACTACGGCAAGTCGCTCGCAAAGAGGCTGGCCGAACACCCGGAGGAAAGGCTAACGGCCAGTGCCGTCGTCTTCAGCCGCGTCAACCGTGAGATATGGATGATTGGCGACTGCCAGTGCATCGTGGGAGGTATCTACTACGACAACCCCAAGCCCTACGAGCAGGAACTGGCCGAGCAGCGGGCCGATATCATCAACAGCAGCAGCGAGCCCAAGGAGCACTTCATCGAGGACGATACCGCCCGCCAGCAGATCATCCCCCACATGATAGAGACCATGAAGCAGCAGAACGTGACCTACTCGGTGATCGACGGCTTCCGCATCCCCGAGCAGCATGTCAGGGTCATCACCCTCGACTTCCGCCCCTGGGAAATCATTCTGGCCAGCGACGGCTACCCCTTCCTCTGTCCCACCCTCGAGGAATCGGAGCAGAAACTGAGTCACCAGCGCGAGACCGACCCGCTGAATATCGGGCAGTTCAAAGCCACAAAAGCATTCAAAGCAGGATTTAATTCATTCGACGACCGGGCATACATCAGATTTAGGGCATAAAAATTTGGAAGTGTCGGGGAAAATGTGTACCTTTGCACACGATTTCAAGAATCGTGGAGGTTCCGTAGCTCAGCTGGATAGAGCAACAGCCTTCTAAGCTGTGGGTCTCGGGTTCGAATCCCGACGGAATCACGAGAGACATCAAGAGCCCTTATTCGATTATGGATAGGGCTTTTTCAATAAAAAGGCTTGCAGATGAAACTCATCATCATGACAAAGGCCACGTTTTTCGTGGAGGAAGACAAGATTCTGACCACCCTCTTCGAGGAAGGTCTGGAGAATCTGCATTTATATAAACCGGGATCGGAACCTGTGTATTCCGAACGGTTGCTCACCCTCCTGCCAGAGGATTACTACAAGAAAATCACCGTTCACGACCACTTCTATCTGAAGGAGGAGTTCCGCCTGCACGGCATACACCTCAACCATCCTGACGACCCGCTGCCCTACGGCTACAAGGGGCACCTCAGCATGACCTGTCGCCATCTGGAAGAACTGAAGGAGGCCAAGAAACGCTCGTCTTATGTTTTCCTGCGCAACGTCCTCGACAGTCAGGGCGAAGCCAACGAGAAGCAGTCGTTCACCGAAGAGCAACTGCGACAGGCCGTCAGGCAGGGACTCATCGACAAGCACGTCTACGCCCTAAGCGGCATCAACCTCGACAATATCCGCCGGATGAAAGACCTCGGCTTCGGAGGCGTCGTCATCAGCACCGACCTGTGGAACCACTTCGACATCCACAGGGAGCAGGACTACAAGGAACTGATTGCACACTTCAACAAGTTGCGCAAGGCAGCCGGATAAGGAAAGAACAAGCAATCTTATAATAGAGCAATGACTACACAAAACTCCTACATGGTATTCTCTGGCACCGCCACAAGATACCTGGCAGAGAAAATCTGCCAAAGTCTGGGTTGCCCGCTCGGCAAACTGCAGATCACGAAATTCTCCGACGGAGAGTTTGCTGTTTCTTACGAAGAATCCATTCGCGGACGCGACATCTTCCTCGTACAGAGCACCTTCCCCAACAGCGACAACCTCATGGAACTGCTGCTGATGATTGATGCTGCCAAGAGAGCATCAGCACGCACCATCAACGCCGTCATCCCCTACTTCGGATGGGCACGACAGGACCGCAAGGACAAACCGCGTGTCAGCATCGGCGCAAAACTGGTGGCCGACCTGCTCAGTGTGGCCGGTGTGAACCGTGTCATCACCATGGACCTGCATGCCGACCAGATACAGGGATTCTTCGATGTTCCCGTCGATCATCTCTATGCATCAGGCGTGCTGCTCCCCTACCTGCAGAGCCTGAAACTCGAAGACCTGGTCATTGCTTCTCCCGATGTAGGCGGCTCAAAGCGCGCCAACACCTATGCCAAATATCTGGGATGTCCGCTCGTGCTCTGCAATAAGACACGCGCCCGTGCCAACGTCGTTGCAACGATGCAGATCATCGGTGAGGTGGAAGGCAAGAATGTAGTCATTATTGATGATATGGTCGATACGGCTGGTACCATCACCAAGGCTGCCGACCTGATGAAGGAAGCCGGTGCCAAGACCGTGCGCGCTTGTGCCTCACACTGCGTCATGAGCGGTCCAGCCAGCGACCGTGTGCAGGAGTCGGCCCTCGAAGAGATTGTCTTCACCGACTCTATCCCCTACACCCAGCGCTGCGCCAAGGTCAAGCAGATCAGCGTGGCCGACATGTTTGCCGAGACCATCCGCCGTGTCATTGAGAACGAGAGCATCAGCGACCAGTACCTTGTATAAACTACTTTTTATTATATGAACGCAACCAAGTTTTTCTTAGGACTGGCTACTGCTGTCCTGACCACGACTGCCTGTCAGTCGAACAATTTCAAGATCAACGGTGTAGCCGAAGGCTTCGAAGACGGAGACACCATCGTGCTCTATGAGGCTATCAACAACCAAGCCCTCGACACCATCATCGTCAAGGACGGCAAGTTCTCATACAAGGGTGAAAGCGACTCTGTCATCGTTTGCGCACTCATGCCTACAGACAACTCCGCCTCGGTGCTCTTCTTCCGCGAGAAAGGCACCATCAACGTTGTCCTCTCGAAAACCAACGAGTCGAAGGTATCAGGTACTACGGCCAACGATGCCTGGCAGGCCATGAACGACAAGCAGGCTGAGATACAGGCCAAGGCACAGGATTTGCTCGCCCCTATCTATGGCGGCGGCGAAGATCTCAGTGAGACTCAGCGTGACTCCATCATCAACCAATACAACCTGCTGCAGCAGCAGATGACCGACAACCTGCTGGAGTCCATCGAAGCCAACATCGGCAATGAGTACGGATTCTTTGTGCTGACGCAAATGAGCGGAAACGGTCTCTTCGACAACGACAAGGTGGAGGAACTCATTGGCAAGATGCCTGAGAATTTCAAGCAGCGTCAGGCTATACAGGATATTATCGCTGCTATTGAGAATGCCAAGAAGACGGATATCGGCCATACACTGGAAGACATCATTCTGCCCACGCCTGAGACGCTGGAGATGAATGTGCTGGACGAAGTGAAGAAGAACAAGATCACCGTGCTCGACTTCTGGGCATCGTGGTGTGGTCCCTGCTGTCGGGAGATGCCCTTCATGAAATCACTGCTCGAGAAGAACAGCGAAAAGGGCTTCGGCATCGTCGGCATATCTCTCGACCAGGATGTCGATGCATGGAAAGGCGCCATCAGCGAACTAGGAATGACTTGGCCGCAGGTATGGGACAACCAACAGAAGACGGCCGAAGCCTTCAATGTGCAGGCCATCCCCTTCACCGTGGTAGTCGACCAGCAGGGCACCATTCTCGCCAAGGACTTGCGTGGCACGGAACTGGAAGCCTTTGTCCAAGAACAACTGGAGAAATAAGAAACGAGATAAAAGAAAGAGGGGGTTGCGATTGCAGCCCCCTTTTCTTATACTTCGCTTTACACGTTTTCTTATACTATGCGGTTATCACGGGGAAAGACTACACTCGGCTTGAAAGTCTTTGCCTCCTCAAAATCCATCAGCGCATAGGAGATGACGATAATAGTGTCGCCAACCTGCACGCGACGGGCAGCAGCACCGTTCAGACAGATACAGCCGGAACCACGCTCACCTTTTATAATATAGGTCTCGAAACGCTCGCCATTGTTATTGTCAAGCACCTGCACCTTCTCTCCGGCAATCATGTTGGCAGCATCCATCAGGTCTTCATCAATGGTGATACTGCCCATATAGTTGAGGTTTGCCTCGGTCACTTGCACACAGTGCAACTTCGACTTCATTACTTCTATCATCATGGCTGTCAATCCTCCTTGTATTTGATATGGTCAATCAGTCGGATGGGCGTCTTGCCGCAATAGACCGTGATACAGCCTACCACATAGGGAGAGTCCTCCCAGTTGGCCACGTCCTGCAACGTATTGCCGTCAACGATGGCGAAATACTCCACATCGAGACCATCCACGGCATTGATGTCGGCGACCACTTTGTCGTGAGTCTCCCGCAGCGTGTGCTTCTTGGCATAGGCAACACTCTCCTTCAGGGCCTTGTAGATGGTAGGAGCGATAGCACGCTCATCGGGAGCCAGCAGCGTATTACGACTCGAACGAGCCAAGCCGTCAGCATCACGAACGATGGGACACTCCACTATCTGCACGTCCAACTGCAGGTGGCGCACCATAGCCTTCACGACGGCTATCTGCTGCCAGTCCTTCTCACCGAAGTAGGCACGGTCGGGACGAACGATATAGAACAGGCGGCTGACCACCTGGCAAACGCCATTGAAGTGGCCGGGACGATGAGCACCCTCCATCACGGTTGACACCGGAGGATACTCAAACTGGCGGGTATCTGGCGTGGGATACATCTCTTCCACCTCAGGAGCAAACACATAGTCCGCCTTGCACTCCTCCAGCAGACGGCAATCGGCTTCTAAGTCACGCGGATAGTTCTTCAAGTCGTTCTTATCATTAAACTGGGTAGGATTCACGAATACCGACACCACCGTCAGTCCGTTCTCTGCTACACTACGGCGCACCAAAGAGGCATGTCCTTCATGCAGGGCTCCCATCGTGGGCACCAATCCTATCTCCTTTCCCTCCTTTCGAGCATCGAAAAGTGCATTCTGCAATTCGACAATCTTCCGAAATACTTTCATTCCTAATTCCTTGTGGTTTGATTTGAGGGTGCAAAATAACAACAATTTTTGCAAATATGGAAAAAAAACACTAAAAATAACCCTATAAAATGTCACTTTTTCCTAAATTCACACTTTTTCTTAGGATTTCTAAGGAAAATTTCGTACCTTTGCACAACCTAAACGAAAGAAGATGGCAAAAAAGAAAATCCTATTCATCAATCAGGAGATTGCTCCTTATGTACCTGACAACAACCTGTCTATCATGGGACGTGAACTGCCCAGGGCCATTCAGGAGCGAAATCATGAGATTCGCACGTTCATGCCAAAGTGGGGAAACATCAATGAGCGTCGAGGACAGTTGCATGAGGTCATCCGCCTATCCGGCATGAACCTCATCATCGACGATACCGACCATCCCCTGATCATTAAAGTGGCATCCATTCCGACAGCGCGAGTACAAGTTTATTTCATCGACAACGATGACTATTTTGCCAAGCGCCAAATGGATGTCGACGAGATGGGCAATAGTTATCCTGACAATGGTGAGCGGGCAATCTTCTTCGCAAGAGGTGTACTCGAGACGGTCAAGAAACTGCGTTGGGCACCCGACATCATCCATTGTCAAGGCTGGATGGCTGCCGTCGTACCCCTCTACATCAAGACAGCCTATCACGACGAACCTTCCTTCGCCAACACCAAGGTTGTCACTTCGCTCTTCGCAAAAAGCATGAAAGACGATTTGGACAGCAACTTCAAGAGATGTGTCGAGTTCCGTGACGCCAAAGCCGAATTGCTCAAAGGCTATAAGGACAAGTTCAACTTCGAGGAACTGGCAAAACTGGCTATCGACTACAGCGACGGCGTTGTACAGGCAGAACAGGACATCAAGAAGACACTTGTCACGTACACCAAGAAAAAGGGCATTCCCTTCTTGCCCTATCAGGAGGACTTCGCCGATGCCTACGAAGCATTCTACGACCAGATTTGTCCGGATGACGAGGCAGAGGCAGAAGACTAACAGAAAAGTACATATTTGAAGACAAATAGAGAATAATAAAACATGAATAAACTCCTTACAATGGCTAGTGTCGCTATCGCGGCAATGGCCATTTATTCTTGCGACGAAGACACAGCAGCTATCGGGCAGTCGCTCACTAACGAGACCGACAAACTCAGCCTGACATCTGCCAACTATGAAGTAAGCACCAGAACGATTGTTGCCGACTCTGTCTATACATTGAGCAATACCTGCTATTTCGGATGCGTAGAAGACCCTGAGACAGGTACAGAGGTTAAGAGTGAGTTCACCTCACAAATCCATATCGATGAGGAGATGTACATCTTCCCTGACGCCCAAATACTGTCAAGATACAACGACGGACCTGCTGCCGACTCATGCGACCTGGTTATCTATGTGCAGTCGCCCTTTAGTGTCAAGGACAGCCTCACGGCCATCAAGATGTGCGTCAGCGAACTGAGCACACCGATGGAAGCCGGCCAGCGCTACTACTCCAACTACAACCCTCTCAAACGAGGTATGGTTCGTGAAGACGGAATCAGAAAAGAGAAAATGTTCACCTATGGTAACCTGACCGACTCAGACAGTCTGAGAGCCACAACAGGCTACTTCCACAACATCCGCATTCCCCTGAACGATTATTATATCGACAAGGACGGGGTCATCTACAACAACTACGGAACCTATGTTCTGCAACAGTATTTCCAACACCCTGAATACTACCAGAACTCCTACGCATTCTCTCATCATGTTTGCCCAGGATTCTTCTTCCAGATCATCGACGGACTGGGATTCCACACAAAAGTCTATGGTATTGGATTGCGCGCTTACTATACGGTACTAACAGATGAATCAAAAGTAACTTGGACCGTTCTTCCTTTGGCAGGTACCAAAGAAGTCATGCAGACAACGCTCGTCATCAATGATGACGAAACAATTCAAATGCTGGCCGAAGAAACTACGCATACTTACATCAAGAGCCCTGCCGGACTCTTCACCGAGGTCACTCTCCCTGTTGACCAGATCAAGCAAGGCCATGAGAACGACTCGCTGCTGGCATCGAAAATCAACTTCCAGCGCCTCAACAACATGTCGAGCGACAACCGTGCGCTCAGCATCCCATCAACCATCCTGATGATTCCCAAGGACAGTCTCTATACGTTCTTTGAGAAGAACATGGTGCCCGACTTGAAACTCTCCTACTACGCAACCTACTCGTCAAGTAGCAACACGTACACGTTCAGTAACATCTCGAACTTAATCACAGCCCTTTGGAAAACCAAGAAGCAAGCGACTGCATCGAATGCGAACTGGACTAACGAGCACCCCAACTGGAACAAAGTCGTACTGATACCCATCAGTTATACCAGCAATTCGTCTTCCGGCGAAATGACAAGCGTAGAACATCAGATGGGTCTGACCAGCACACGACTGGTGGGAGGGCCTGACAACACCAATGATCCCATCAAAATCAACGTCGTCTACGGCAAGTTTAAAGACTAAGCGGAATGGCTGACGGATATCTTGAAAAGCACCAAGAGGACTACGAGGCACGCAAGGCGGACTACCTCAGGCGCAAACGTCATCTGCCCCGCCTAAAGCCCAGGCTACAGCGTCCAGAAGACGAATCTCTATAAAAATACAGGTTGCCCCCTTACGGCCGAAGATAATATCTGAACGCTGTGAGACGGCAACCCATTCTATTTCAACAACTTATATTTGGCAAACTTCAGCAGTAACTGCTTGGTTCCGGCATTACGGAACTCCACCGTCGCCTTCTCATTCTCACCGCTGCCTTCAACCTTCAGAACAGTACCGATGCCGAAGCGCTGGTGCTCGATGACATTTCCTTCATGAAGGGCCGACGAAGTCTGCGAGACAGGAGCCGCCACAGGCTTCACTGGCTTGAACCTGCCACCAGCCTGATCCAATTGACGGCGGAAAGAATCGCTGAAGGGGTCAACAGCAGGCTCTGGACGACGAGGTGCCACCTGACGAGGTTTCGGATCTGCACGGAACTGAGTAGCAACAGGACGCGGATTCTGCATCCACTCCGGTCCCTCAGATGCCTTTTGCCAAGGTTTACGCGGTTGCTCACGCCATTCAGAGCCGACACCTTCGTTGCCTTCTACACGTAGCAAGGTATGGTCTATATCGCGGATGAAGCGGGACGGAGTGTCATATTCCATCCGCCCATAGCGAAAACGGTTCTGAGCACAGGTCAGTATGCAATGGCGCTCAGCACGCGTGATGGCTACATAGAGCAGTCGGCGCTCCTCTTCCAACTCACGCATTGAATTAACACACATCGGTGATGGGAAGATGTTCTCCTCAAGTCCTACGACAAAGACCGTCTGGAACTCCAGTCCCTTGGCAGAATGAATGGTCATCAGCGACACCTTAGGCTGTTCGTCGTCTCCTTCACTGTCAAGATCAGTCAGCAGAGCCACCTCTTGCAGGAAGTCACCAAGACCTATATGATCTCCAAGTCCTTCTTCTCGCCTACCCTCTACAAAATCCTGCATACCGCTTAGGAACTCCTCAAGGTTCTCCTGACGCGACAAGTCCTCTGGATTCCTGCCGCCATAGATATCCTTTGAGATGCCACTCTCCATAATGATGGCATGACCCAGTTGATAGGCATCCTCCGTATCCTTCCGGGTGCCCCATCCTTCGATGAGTTGTCGGAAGTTCTCTATCTTCTTGGCAGTGCCGCTGGCAATCTCCAGATGGAACAACGATGGTTGCTGGATAACCGCCCAAAGAGACACGCCATAGGTTGTAGCGGTAGAGACGATTTTGGCAACCGTCGTATCGCCTATGCCACGCGTCGGATAGTTGATGATGCGCTTTAGTGCTTCCTCGTCATTCGGGTTACTCACCACACGAAAATAGGCTATAACATCTTTTATCTCCTTGCGCTGATAGAACGACAGACCGCCATAAATGCGATAAGGAATACCATCCTTGCGCATCTGTTCCTCAAATGAACGGCTTTGGGCGTTGGTGCGATACAGGATGGCAAAGTCGCTATACTGGCAATGATCTTGCCGACGAATACGCTGAATGTCCTTGCACACAATGATAGCCTCTTCGCGGTCACTATAGGCAGGTTTCAGGACGACCTTCTCACCCTCGTCATTATGACTGTAGACATTCTTGTGAATCTGACGCTCGTTCTTGCTGATCAGACTGTTTGCAGCCTGCACAATCAGTTGGGTCGAACGGTAGTTTTGTTCCAGTTTAAACAGCCTTGCATTTGTATATGAAGACCTGAATCCCAATATGTTATCTATTTCTGCTCCACGAAAACTATAGATACTCTGTGCATCGTCTCCCACCACACAGACGCGCTGTCGCTCTTGAGTCAGTTGGAGCACAATCTGCTGTTGGACATAGTTGGTATCTTGATACTCATCGACCAATACATAGAGGAATCTCTCCACATATTTGCGTCTGACATCCTCATGCCTCTTAAACAGGAGAAAAGTCTGCACGAGCAGGTCGTCAAAGTCCATCGCGTTAGCCTGCCGGCATCGCTCTACGTAGCGCACATAGACATCGGCCACCTTGGGACGCTTGCTGTCGTAGAGCGAGCAGTTCACGAAGGCATCCGGCAAAACCAGATGGTTCTTGGCCATCGAGATCTGGTCGCTGACCGTCGATGGCTTATACTGCTTGTCGTCCAGCCCCATCTCCTTGATGATGCTCTTCACCAGCGACCGGGCATCAGACTGGTCGTAGATAGTAAAGTCAGCATTGTAGCCGATGCTCGCCGCTTCCACCCTGAGTATATGCGAAAAGACGGAGTGGAACGTGCCCATCTGTAAATAGCGGGCCTGCTCCAGTCCTACCAGTCTCCCGATGCGTTCCTTCATCTCACGCGCGGCCTTGTTCGTGAAGGTAAGCGCCAGGATGTTCCAAGGCTTAAGCCCTTTCTCCTGCAGCAGATAGGCTATCTTATAGGTCAGCACGCGGGTCTTTCCAGAGCCTGCTCCAGCGATGACCAACGATGCGCCGTCACAATATTCCACCGCTTCGCGCTGACTATCATTGAGTTGTGAAAGTAAATCAGTCATACATTCTTTCCTAAAAATCCTCTAAATGTAAAATACAGCCATTCCTGCACACGGAACAATGTCCAGGTAGGCATCGGACAGTAGCCGAACTTTAGAGTCTGCCGACGCGACAAGAGCCGTCTGTCAATATTTTCCCAGACACGTCGGAGTTCAGCTAGACCATAACATCGTTCCTCCTTGGTCAGTTCCTTACCATGCACGAAATAGAACATATAGACACCCACCAAGTTCAGCCAGCGGTGATTCTCATAGAGTGACATTATTTCCTGAGAAACATTCAAATCGACCAAAGACCGTTTCATCGACTCATTTGCCCGCAGATAGTCAAAACGGCGCACGCTGACAACATGTGTTGCCGAACCTGCATGCTGGCGATAGTGATAAACACCGCTGCACCTCCCTACCCTCTGGGAATGCAGGAAATGCAATCTTGTTGTGTTATCATCACTATATAGTCGACATGTGGTGTCATAAGGGAAACGCTTATGAATACCAGCACGTATCATATAGACACCATGTATCTGCCAAGTGAGACTCATCCTAAATGCCTCTTTTCCATCCAAACTATCAAAATCCGGCAACGGATAAATTACCGAATGATCTGGATAGTCCATTGAGACATTAAACAGCACGGCATCGACTTTATCATTATCAAAGACCTTAACAGCCAATTCCAACGCGTCAGCAGCATACCAATCGTCTGCATCAAGAAAGCACACATACTCGCCTTTTGCCTTCTGGAGTCCCACATTGCGAGCATAAGCCTGCCCATGATTCGCATCTAATAGTATTGTCTCTATTCTATCATCCTTCTGCGCGTAATCACTAAGAATGGTCTGTGAAGCATCCGTAGAGCCATCATCCACACAAACAATCTGGATGTCACGTAGTGTTTGGTTCAATAGTGAATCCAGGCATTCTGCCAAATAAGCAGATGCATTATAAACAGCCACAAGAACAGTCACCTTAGTCATGCCTATGGAATTTTGAGGTGATTCTGGCTTTCAGAGCATTCCAAAGGCCCGTCTTCTGATGAACGATATAGACCGACACAGCCATGCTGACAAATGACAGAATGATTCCTATGGCTCCTGCAATCCAGTCATTGTCAAGCCATGTGGTGATATAGACTGCAATGCCAAGTGGCACCTGAACGGCAACCAACTGGACAACAGAAATAGAGACCCTGTAGCCATATTTGACATAAGCATAGGCTGACACCATCAACACATTTGAGAAATAAGAGAAACTCAAGGCGATACCAGTTCCAATCAGTCCCCAATAATAATATCCAATCATTACAAACAAGACCATCATGGCATCAAAGATGGCCTCCAACATCAGATATCCAATAGAATTTGCCTTTGCCAATTGCAAGTAGGCAATAGGAAGTGAGATAGCCTTAAAATACATTGACAGGACTGCCACCTGAGCCATAGCGACAACTGGCGTGAATGCATCGTTAAACAGCAATGGGATGACTACCGGCATAAAAACAATTAGCAACGCTAAAAGAGGCGAAGCAATCAGCAGGGATACCTCTATCTGGCGGTTCACCATGTCACACATCTTTGTGCGGTCGCTGACTACTGCTGACAAACGCGGGAAATAATCCGTCTCCATCGCAGAGAAAACCATACCGGCATATATCACAGCAATCATCAGTCCTGAATTATAGAAGCCCACGACATCAAGGTCACCGAATCTATTCAGGTAGGCTCTTATCAGTATCTCAGCACCACTACCCAGAATGCCAGCCAACACGAAGGCTCCCCCCAGTCGAACCATATCCATTCCTTCTCCAAGAATGCCATGACAGCCACGCAAACGCAACGGGAAGAGTTTATAGGAATACCAAATGGTGGTCAGCAGCATCACAAAGGCCATCAGCACAATGACTGGTACAATACCAGTCTGGCCAAACATACTGAATACGACAACAGCCAGTATCAAAGCAACAAAGACATTGACAACTTGTATCAGCGCCAATGACCTCAATCGGCGGCACCCTTTCAAGATAGCCGTCTCGCCACCCGTCACAGCCATCAAGCCTACGGCCGGTGCCAACAAAACAAAGTGCAATGTATGATCACCCCATGAGAACGCATAGTTCATGAGTGGACCAGCAACGACACACACCAGCATACCTGCCAAGGCTGTCAAAATGCTCCATGCACGCACCACCTTGACAAAATGGTGTATCTTTTCTTCATTACCTTCATCAAACAATTCGGAAACGTGCCTGACTGCACTAAACGAAATGCCAAGATTTGTACTTTGAGAGATGAAGTTTATCGTGGAATTAAACAACGAAACCAGTCCCATGCCATCAGGTCCAAGGAAATACGCCACCACCTTGTTGCGCACCAAGCCCACTAAAATGCTGAGCCCCTGCACACCACCGAATATGCCGACATATCTCAGCACATGACTGTAACTACTTTCGTCTTTTGATGCCATTTTTTCAATTCAATGTGCAAAAGTACAACAAAAATTTTGATTTTCCGTTATTTTCTTGTAATTTTGTGCATATGAAACTTAGCATTGTCATACCCGTCTATAAGGTTGAGCACACCTTGGACCGTTGTCTGGAGAGTATCGTCAGTCAGACATTCTCTGATATCGAGGTGATTCTTGTCGACGACGGATCGCCAGACCGCTGTCCTCAGATGTGCGACGTATGGGCTAAGCGCGACACACGCATACAGGTGATACACAAGCACAACGGCGGTCTGAGCGATGCTCGCAATGCCGGTATCGACAAGGCCTCAGGCGACTATATCACTTTCGTCGACTCTGACGACTACCTTGACCATAACACATACCTGTCGCTCATGGCGATGCTGGGCCAGCACCCAGAATACGACATTATCGAGTTTCCCGTCAGCAAGATGTCCACATCCAAGAAACAAACAGCAGACCTCCACTGGGGCGACCACCAATGGGACAATGCCAGGGACTACTGGCTGAAGGGAAGAGGCTACCAACACACCTATGCTTGGAATAAGATTTACAAGCGCCACCTATTCTCCAGCATCCGATATCCCGCCGGGAAGGTTTTCGAAGACGCACACATCCTACCGCTTTTATTGGCCGGCAGCGGCACTATCGCCACGACCGACACGGGAAGATACTATTATCAGGAGAATCCGCAAGGAATCACCATGCAGGCAAGGGGCAAGGAGTTGTCATCGCTGCTCGAGGCACACATGAACGCCATCAGGCAAATGGATTTGTTGGCGCAACCGTCGCAGGCAGAGGTAATGCTCTACTATATGCACATGGTCAATTTGCAACTCACCGTATGTGCCCTATCCTCATGCCAGCCACTGCTGCCGACACTATATGTCAGTCCCAGTCTCCCTGGACTGTCGCCGACTGAAAGAATCAAAGCCATAGCACTCAACATCATTGGAATCAAAAGACTATGCCAACTATACAAAACACTCAGCAAACTGACAGGCAGATACTCATAAGTTTCATCATACCTGTCTACAACGTACCAGCCACCATGCTCAACGAATGTCTCAAGAGCATTATGGCGCTCTCACTACGCCCCTACGAGCGGGAGATAATCGTAGTAGACGATGGATCGACAAAGCCTGCCATCAGCGGCATCGACGACTTCCTCAACGAGGTGGTCTATATCCGCCAGCGGAATGCTGGGCTCAGCAATGCCAGGAACAGGGGGTTGCAGAATGCGTCGGGAAAATACATCCAGTTTATCGACGGCGACGACGCGCTGTTGAAGACGATGTACGAGCATTGCCTCGACATCGCCCGCTTTCAGGAGCCGGACATCATCACCTTTGAGTTCTGCCGGAAAAAGACTGAGCAGATGACCTACAACGACCAGCCCGCCATCTCAGGCAAGGAACTGATGCGCCATCACAACATCAAGGCCTCGGCCTGCTGCTACCTCTTCAAGTCGTCCATCCTAGGCAAACTCAGGTTCACCCCTTGCACCTATCATGAGGACGAAGAGTTCACTCCCCTCCTACTGCTGCGTGCCGAGACAGTTGTGCAGACGGATGCCACGGCCTATTTCTACAGGGAGCGAGAATACTCCATCACCACTGGTAAAGACGTGAGGAGCACCATCCGGCGCCTCACCGATTTCAAGGCGATCATCTTCAGGCTCTACGACCTGTCCGACAAAATACCAGGCGACGAACGCATAGCGCTGAAACGGCGCATTCACCAACTGACCATGGACTATATCTACAAGGTTATTGTTGAGACCCGCAACAGACACTACTTGGACCGTCAATTGGGCATCCTCAGGAAGAAGGGTCTGTTCCCGCTGCCCGACAGAGACTACACGAAGAAGTACAAGTGGTTCCGACGGCTGACCAACTCCAGCATCGGGCTGTCAGTCCTCATGCGCTTCCTACCCCTCATGAAACGCGAACGATGAAGATACTACTATTAGGAGAATACAGCAACGTACACGCAACCCTGGCTGAAGGACTCAGAACGCTGGGGCATCAGGTGACGGTGGCCTCCAACGGCGATTTCTGGAAGAACTATCCACGCGACATCGACCTCAGCAGACAGGAAGGGAAATTGGGCGGGCTGAAACTTCTAGCCAAGGTCTACTCGCTCCTGCCCCGATGGCGCGGCTACGATGTCGTGCAACTCATCAACCCCATGTTCCTCGAGTTGAAGGCAGAACGCATCGCCCCCATCTACCGTTACTTGCGCCAGCACAACAGGAAGGTGGTGCTCTGTGCCATGGGCATGGATTGGTATTGGGTGCACGAGTGTACTTACAACAAGCCTTTGCGCTACAGCGACTTCAACATTGGTCAGGAACTGAGGAAAGACGAGCCTGCCATCAGGGAGCAACGCGACTGGCTGGGCACGGAGAAAGAACGGCTGAACAGGATGATAGCCGCTGACTGTGACTCCATCGTTGCAGGACTCTACGAAGACTTCGTCTGCTACGAACCCAACTTCAAAGAGAAGACCCATTTTATCCCCCTACCTATCAAGATGCCGTCTACCCCTTCGTCCTTAGCCCCTCACCCCCTGCCAATAAAAATCTTCATTGGCATCAGCAAGGGACGCGGCGCCTATAAGGGGACGGACATCATGCTCAGGGCAGCCGAGGATGTGCAAGCACGCTATCCCGACCGGATGGAACTCATTAAGGCCGAGGGCGTCCCTTTTGCCGAATACCAGCAACTGATGGACGGGAGCGATGCCATTCTCGACCAACTCTACAGTTACACCCCTTCCATGAACCCCCTGCTAGCCATGTCGAAAGGCATCATCTGTATAGGCGGAGGCGAACCTGAGAATTACGAGATACTAAGCGAGAAGGAACTGCGCCCAATCATCAATGTACAGCCTAACTACGAAAGTGTCAGACACGAACTGGAGCAACTTATCCTCCACCCAGAACGCATCTCCCTGCTGAAGCAGCAAAGCGTAGAGTACGTCCGACGCCATCACGAATACATAAAGGTAGCCCGTCAGTACGAGGCACTATACAATAAATAAGGCTGCACATCTCTGTGCAGCCTTATTCATATTGGTGAAAAAACTTTCTTTCAGACTATCATTAGTTCTTGAAGAAGTCCTTTACGGCCTCGTTGGGAACCATCTGCTCATCGAAGATGTATGCACCCGTCTTCGGGCTGCGCACCATCTTGATTACTTTCGAGTAAGCGCGACCATCCTTCGAACCTTCGTGGAGGGTAGCAACGGTTTTCTTTGCCATTCTGTCTTACAATTACTTAATCTCCTTGTGAAGAGTCATCTTCTTCAGGATGGGGTTATACTTCATCAGTTCCATGCGCTCAGGCGTGTTTTTACGATTCTTCGTCGTAATATAACGGCTGGTGCCAGGAAGACCGCTGTTCTTCATCTCTGTGCACTCGAGTAC
>Ga0310695_10004706_pt1 | contig 24752 bp, 26 predicted proteins | sample RumenRJG_04DNA_FD_203882 | JGI IMG/M metagenome (GOLD analysis project Ga0310695, IMG submission 203882) | Bovine rumen microbial communities from Lethbridge, Alberta, Canada - RJG_04 (v2) (version 2) | ecosystem: Host-associated > Mammals > Digestive system > Stomach > Rumen | place: Canada...
TGGGGTAAGGGGATGGTGGCTACATATTGATGTTGTGCTGTTGCTTTTTACTGAAAGCTGCTACTAACGACTCATAAATCTACCCTTAATCGTGTATTGGATGATAGTTGCGGATTTTAGGTATAATATGTCTGTCGCTTTCCCCTCTTTAATAGTGCCGTGTGACTTTGCCTGTACAAGAAGAAAACCGAGGTCATGGTTACCATAACGTTCTTTCAACCGATCAATTTCCAGATTAAAGAGAGGATGGTTTCTAAGCCTGATACTCAATGCTTCATAGTTCTCACCAGGATATAAAGATGCTATATTCTCGATTAAGTAATCCACAGGAAAGTGTTGAATAATAATCCTCTCACATCGTTTTTCTTTGTATTTCTCCCATACGAATTTGAAATCATCCAATAGAGAATTATCCCAATAATAGTCATTTAAGCTAAAATAAACCCAACGTCTGTCTTCTTTTGATCCATGTAAAAAGGCTCTAATGATTTGGGTTTGGGTCTCATGAGATTGCCCCTTAAAACGATCTCTTAGTCGATATCTGGCATCTAATCTTGTAACATTATCCTTGCTGTCTAGATCACTTAAAAGTGAAGAGATTGATTCATTCTTTCGCTTTAGAACGAAATCAGCCAGCTCATACAAATCGTTTGAAAGCCAATACCGATAACGTCCACACTGGATTATCTTTTTCTGAAGGGTTTTCAATTCTTCATGATTGAGAGCAAACACTAATGATTTTAATACTGAACCAGCGCCTTCATTCTCCGATTCCTGATAATACTTAAGTATGTAGTCTAATGGCTTCATCGTCAACTATAACTATAAATTCAAATATAACTGATTAATCCCACATGCCGACGGGTTCCAACTCCATGAAGCCACCGCATTTCGGACAGTTGTTATCCCATTTTATCAAATTAGTCTTCCCGCATCTGTCACATTCTTCATGGCCTTCAAGAATCTTCCAATCGTCATTAATCGGCTTCTCCATTATATGGTGACAGTCCTGGCAAATAAAAGCTTCCAAGAATACAGCAAAACCAGGGCCCAATGACAATTCATCGGTTTCTAAACCACACTTCTTGCATTTGAATATTGCTGTTGCTCCCATTATGGAAAATAGTTGTGTTACAATTTATTAGAATGGCCACAAAAGGTCATTCCTACATTTTATATTTAGATACTTTATTTGCGTTTTTTCTTTTCTTCTGGAAGGTCTATTTTACCAAGAATTTTTGGGCCTATTGGTTTAATCTTTTTCTCAGGAAGCGACTTGGCGTATGTTTCAATTTCTGTTATTGATTCATAACCAGATTTTACGAACTCAACATACTGTGAAAGCCCTCCCAAGAACTTAAAATAGCAAAGCGATTTAATTGGCAGAATTCTTTCAAGAACCTTTTCCTCCCAAGGATAAAGAGTATTCCCTTTATGATTCATGTTACGGCATTGGTAAATATCTTGCATCAACGAGGCAAATTCAATGAAACTTTTATAATCACTACTGCTCAAAGCCGCTTTATATCCAATGAAATATATTATAGACCGCACTTTGTCCATCGCATACTGTGCTTGTAGGGATACTTTGGGTTTCTCAATATAATTCGGTTGGCTTGTCTTTTTGTTATCACCTAAGAAGATGAGTTTAGCTATAATATAATCGGAATCGGGTCTCTCCTCAATCTTACCATCTTTGACATATGCAGGGTATGCCCAAAGTTTTTCTGCAATACCAGAGATGGATCTGTTTTCACATAATTTATTGGTAATATTCTCAATCTGTTGGTAGAGAGCAAGACAGAAGTTTCCAAAATCATCTTTGCGCCTAAAGAATTCCATCTTGACAAAATCCTCTATTAGTTCTAATGTGATTGACTTTAATGGAAAATCCTTATAAAACTCAGTTGCCTGTTTTCGGATTATCTTTTCGATGCAATACTCATAAATCTGATCGATTTTTTCATCCGATATAGAAACAGAACTTGCGGAAGGCACTATTTCTAAAGCCTTTCGCAGTTCCATATCAAACTCACTATTTTGATTTGCAAGACGTAATATCTTATCTAAAGTGGGTTTAAACTTCTCGTCCATATCATTACGTATTTAGGAGTGAATCAAGCTCATTATTGAGTTCATCAATGTCCACAAGTTTAGGCTCTGGGACAATGTCTCTATTGGATCTATGGATCAGCCAGAAAGACTTGCCGGCTGAATCCTGACAATGGGATATCGAAAGCAGTTCCTTTTTCTTTAATTCACCATCTTTTATGCTTTTGTTGATGGATGCTACAGTTTTCTTGTCAGCAAAGGAAAACTGAGCATGACGATGAATGACATGATTGTCTTTGGACGGTCCCGCTACATCATCAAGTTGAGATGTTACAAATTCAATAGTAGTACCAAATTTAGTCTCAAATGCATTGATTGACCAAGTTTCAATGTAAGTAACATCCTGGCTTGTGGTTTTTGCTGGGTCATTTATTTGGTTAGCCAACCGCTGAAACTTGTCATGTAGCTTTCTATAAACGGCATCTTCCTCACCTTTAACCATTTTGAGATACATCAACTTGCCGTCTAAAACGTTAACAAGTTCAGGTTTCCCTTTCTTAACATGACCCTTTTCGGACTTATACTTTGGCCAAAAAACAGACATAGCTGTCGTATATCCGTGGCGTTCCCAAATATAGAGCAAGTTGCGGATATCTCGAACATAGTACTGGGTGACATTCAGTTTATCGCTTACGATGATGCCGGTAACTTCCTGCCTTGATCCTCTTTTCTGTAATCTGGTCTTCGCCTCGTTGATCGTAAAACCTTGCTGCGTTATGATGCGTAAAAGTTCCTTTCTGAAATCGCCTTGTTCTCGATAGACATAGTGCATGGAACTGAACGTGATATCATCAGCATAGCGAGAGTACCTCAGCCCAAAGCGTTTGGCAAGACCAGCCAAACGACGATCAAGATTATCACAAATCATGTTTGTAATGATCGGAGATGTCGGTGAACCTTGAGGCAGCACGTAGTCACTTCCATCTTTATGGCCACTGGAGACCTTCATTGAGCAAAGGCCTGCAATAATAATAGCGATATCTTCATTGAAATTGAAAGGCTTTGCTTGTAATCTTGCTCGTACACGGACACGAAAAATACTGGGGAAGAAATCTTTTAAGTCAAGGTTAAAAACGTAATTCTGCCCCTTATGAATATTCGCATTTTTAACCACAGAACGTCCCTCTGTGAAGCCCATAGCATAATCCGAAGGTGTGTAGATTGACTTGAACATTTCGTTCAAGCACATTAGCATAAGCCTAAAGGCCTTATTTCGGGGTGAGGTTATCTGCCGATAGCCTCCAGATTTTTTTTTGATTCTGAATTGATGGAATCGATGAAAAGTGTTATTCGGGTTGCTGTAGTAATTGAGTTGTCTCATTGTGAATGGATGGAACATATCAGACATTCCAATATCTTCGTACCAAGACATCTTGATTCGGTTGAGAAGAGCCAAAAGATCTTGCTTTGTCTCTATTCTGGCTGCCTGTTGTGCGATGTAGTTCCTATCCATTTTATTATTTCAAAAAGCGGTCTTTGAGTTCCGGTCGCTGAAAAGTCTTTTCTTTAAGAACATAGAGCAATGATATACAATAGATACAATCAATATCATTGATACTAAAAACACCGTACGCAGTACGAAAGCGAACGCCAGTGAAGCGTAACACATCTAACGTTGTTATCCACAATATCCCAAGGGAATTATGGACATCCAGCGAATACGCCAGACGAATTTCAAAATGCCTCTTCAGCTTCCAGACTTGTCAAAGACCGCTCGTTTTCTTTTATGTTACAAAGGTAATACCCTTTTACGAATTCTATGTTCAGGTTGAAGGCTTTTTATTGACAAGCGTTTATTGCTTGTTAAGGTAGTACTTTAAAAACTCCTCACCTTTTTGCTGGTCATACATGTAGCTGTGAATAGCCCATAATGCATTTGATAGATGGAATAATCTAGAATCACCTAAATCAATGTCTAGTTCTGCGAGTTTGTCAAGGAAATTATGACAAAGCGAAAGACATTTATGATGAAATGCTTCATCAGTAATATGGGCCTGAGGTAACTGGCTTAGGAGGTTTGTGATCTTACTAGCGGCATATACTAAAACAATATATTTTCCTTGCCATAGTCTAGTTCTTTCATCGTTGAATTGTCCATGAATGGAAATTCTATCTTTCTCAAGAATGTTTTCAATACCTTCAATGTATTCAATTGAAGATAAGGGACATTGACCAGATAAAGACTCGTTATACCGTTCGATTATCTTTTGGAATAACCCAATCCAATCTCCGATGTGTGCTGTGATTCTCTCAACACCACCGCCATTTAGAATCTGCAATTTGGACTCATCAAAATCAAGTACAATGTTTTCTCCATTTCTTATAGTAGCATAGAAAAACGAATTGTAACATGATCCAATTTTAGTGTGGATTTGGATTATAGTATCAGTACCTGGAATTGAAGCTTTATTGGTTCTTTTCCACTCCTCATTATGAGAACGGAGCAGAACAATATCTTCACCTTCACCTTCAGACAGACGTTCTACAAACAATCCTTTTTCTTCGGTGTAACACAGACAGATTGAATAATTGTTATCCATAATCACATTCTTTAATTGGTTCTATGATATTGACCGGTATTCTTGGCTTTTTATTGTTTGACGATGCAAATATCAGCACAAGTCACGAACTCTTTGTTCGTAATTGCAGATAGCCTTCTTGCATCAATTTGATGCGACTATAGACTTTATCCTGGATCTCAGTTGGCTCAAGGACAATGAGCTCATTCCCAAACGAAGTGAGCTCGCGAAACAACTCATAGTTCTCTTTGCAGTCAATGCGAAAGAAAGCTCCATCTTTAAGCATTGGGAATCGTTTTCTCATCTCCGCTTCTTTATCGCCTTTCAGACTGCGTTGAGAGTCATGCAGAGGCTTTGTTGAAACATAATTTCTTGAACGCTCACTGACCCAAAAGTATATCTTATAAACCGGACTGTCCTCATAGAGTGTTACTCCAATTATGTCTTCGAAGCGTTCCATCAAGTCATTCTGCGGTTCAATGAACTTATATCCACCCTTTGGTTTCACTCCATCGATACGATCCAAGCTAAAATTGAGCATCTTTTGATCGATGTCAGCCGCAGCAATCAGGAACCAGCGTCGATTATACTCTTTAAGCAGATAAGGATGAATGACCACATTAAGTTTTTCATCTGGCCTTGAGAATGTATGGTATTCCAATTCTATTACCTGCTTGTTGGATATGGCAGTAAACAACTCGCCTAGTAGGTTGGAATTTTCCAAAGGGTTTTTGGTAAATGATATGATGTGCCGATCTTCTTTCTCACCCATGTCTAAACTTAGCCTGAGTTTCTCAAGCGCATCAAGGTTCGGCAGTCCGTCAAACTGGCCAAGCAATGAAAACGCCTCTTTAAGAAGAAGCTTTTCGTCTACTGACAGCTCTTTCTTGAATAATGAGAAAGATGGATCTTTATAGCGTAAGCATTTTTTGCTTGTTGTCTTGCCGGTTTCTTTGTTGATGCATGGTACCCACCTGCGTTCTATTTCAACCAAGAACGGACCCTCATATTCAAGGTAATTGATGTCTTTCTCAATGGTTCGGCGCACCACACCCTTAGTATCGGAATACATTTCCGATAGTCTGCGACTCACTTCTTCGGTCAAATCATCGAGTGAATAGTCGTGATACTGATTACTTAATAGTTCGTCTAGTATCATGTAGCGGGTCATAGCATTCTTATTCGCTGGCATAACTATTTAAATATAGGTTTCTAATAATGACAACACCATCGTTCCCAACCATCATAATGCGATTGTTATCATTTGAAAAAGATACTGACGCAACAGATTGAGCCATAAAGGAGTCCGCAATGCCTTTGCCAAAATCTGATAAATCGTTAAACTGAGTTATCTCTCCTTTGGGATTATTCGTTGCTCTAATACTTACAAGAGATGAATGCTGATGTCCCCAAACCGTCCTCGTCTCTCCGTTCCCTTTTCGGTATGATATATATTTTTGCCCAGAGCAAGCAAAGTATTTACCGTCAGGGCTGAATGATAGGAAGTTCAAACCATTAATAATATTTTCATTTAATACAGATTTGGAATAGTTTTGTTCTGAGCTAGCAAAAAACGAAATTGGAGAGCTTGTATAAGCTGCAATTGCACCATTCTTACTAAAGGATGTGGACCAGACGGCTTTTTCTGTCATTGATTTACATATCACGGATTGGTTTAAGAGATCGTAAACCAAATACAGTCCGCCGCCGGTTCCTAAAGGATAACAGCCAGCAATAGCTACATATCTATTGTCATATGAAAAAGCCGCATAATTGATATACCGTAGTGGCAGACCTAAAGGAATCCTACAATATTCGTCTTCCGTGCTAACTTTGCGAATAATCGCAACTCCTCGTATTTCAATAAAGTTGCAAACAAATGATGGTTCTATCAGAAGCTTTTCTTTCTCCTCGTCGGGAAATTCATCAAAATATTCTTGATGACAGGAAATGAAGTTTTTGCGAGCTATTATTGCATCCCTCTTTTTCTTGTTATAGTCTTCTTTTGTTGTCCAAATAAATGCTGGAAAATCAAATAATTTTATGAGTTCACGGTGCTCTTGAGCATCAATGACCTCACTTGTGATTCTATTGTAATGCTCGATGTACTTATCCAGTTCGCTATCTGCATATAATTCACCATTAGGACTGAGAAATTGATAATTAGAGATTAAATCAAAATCTACTGGACGCCCAGTTATAGGATTAATAAGGATCGCCTGTCGGGATTCATCTAACTTAAACAAAGGCTTGGATCCATTAATATGGCTAATATAGTGGAGGTTCTCAAATTCCGTTATATTGGTTGTATCAATATCAAACATCGTAAACACATTATTGTCCCTATATAATATCTGATGTCCATCCTCACTAAAGAATACATTCATGTATTTCGATGCGTCATAAAGTTCGCTTAAAATTCTTTTGGGTTGAGAGAATCCGGAGTTTTTACCTTTACTTTCATAAAGATAAATTTCATTGTTAATCAATTCGACGCCAAATTTGAATTTGGGCGACAAGTCCGATGGAAGATATTCTACATTCTGAGTCCAGAGAGTAGTACCATCAGGTCTGATAATTGCATTCTCGGTTTTAATATAATTCTTTTGATGATCACGAACAATAAAACGACCGAGAGATCTATTATTTACTATTTCATTGGTTTCTTTGTCAAGTATGATTCCATAATCACTATAATTGTAAAAATTACATTTCTTCTCTATGCTTGCCTGCCAAAAGCCATATTGGTTAAGATGAGAATATGAGTTGTCTTTTTCGATAACCATTTTATCTTTATAAGAATGAATTATTCCCGATTGTTTGTGAGTTAAACGATGACGGTATCTAAGAGGAATGACAACAGATTCTTTAGAACCATATATGCAGAAAAAGTCATCGGTTAAAACCACTTTATGACAATTCTTGATCTCTTCAGATAATTCTGTACTGGTTGATTTAAGAACATATTCTTCCTGATAACTCCTTGATTTTGATGATAATCTAATGAGTGTTTCTTTAAAGAAAACATCTTCTTCACAAGGAAAAATGTCATACTCTATATATTCGGCAGTAATGATGGCTTCAGGAAAATCTGATTCTTTAATATTATAGTTCTGAATGGATATATATCTTTGGGAGACATCTATTAACTTAGCGTCATTAACGCGAGACAAATGACCAGATACGAATATCCTGCCTTTTACCGTACAAGTTTTCAGATTATATATTACCAATTCTTTTCTATTATAGGAATCTTCGATAAATACAGCATAAGTAGTAAAAGCAAATGCAACAAATATTCCCGTTATATTCAAGGAATCAACAACAAAGTTCTCGTCATTACTGATATTAATTGATTGCACTTTATCGTTATTGACGTAATAAATGCGGTTATCGTGTTCATCAATAGATATCTGTGAATATCTGTTTCTGAACACAACGGCTCTTTTGTTTATAGAATAAACGACCAGTTCCTTGGGCTGATCATCATCATAGCTTACACTCCATAACATGAAGTGAGGGTTATGATATAAGATGTCACTCGCACAAATAATAGGTTTTTGCTCAATAAGAGAATATAGGGTTTCTTCCTTTTGCCCATCGTTTTTGAAGAGAACATAATCCTTGGATACTTCGATAATCGTATCCGGTGATAAAACTTCAACATATTCTTCATTGGTCTCCCTATTATGGAAATAAGTACGATCATGCATTACCACAAAAACCCAAGGACATGTATCAAAGATAAAACTATTCTTATGTTGGCCGCCTCCAAATCTATATCCATCTTCCACCGTGATCTCAGTAGTCGAATCATCGCCGAAATGAACATCATACGATCCTGGTTGTGGCATCTTAATTCTAAAAGGCTCATTAGGATTTAGTACACCGTCAATCATCTCAGTTGCGTCGTTTTTAGAACTAATAACGAATGATATGGGCTCACAGCATTGTGAGAAGAGTTGAAACTCAGTGTTTAAGTAACCTTTGTATGGATGAATTGTAGCTTTCATAATTAATCAGCTTGGTTTTCTGTTGCAAATATAACAAATAATTGCGAACCCTATGTTCGTTAACGGCTGTAATTACATATTTGTAATACCAACCACTCATTATTCCTTTTGAGACACGTAATCCTATGAAGCGAAAAAGAAAATGGCACGAAAGCCATTTTCTAGTCATGATCGCTTAAACATCACCTCTACCTCATGGTAAGACCTTTTGAGGTCTCAGTACGTTTTAGTTCGTTTAACCACTCGGATGTACTTGGCGTTGGGATATTTCTTCCTCGCCTTATAGTGAACATACATCCTGCTTCTACTCATACTCTCGATTGTGATTGTCTTGCCATCCACTTCAACTTCATATGTGTAGATCGTAGGGATGGGCATTTTGGTGGTAGTGTTTCCAGCCCACCATTCAATCAATAATTCTTTAATTGTCTTAATCATTTCAGTTGATATCTGTTTATGAGGATCGAGACCTGCTTTGCGGTGAACTTACCTCCTCTGCTGGTCGTGAACCCCTCGTTGTTTAGTGTTCTGGCCATCTCGCTCAGGTTATTGGTCTCTCGCACAAGGATCTTCAGCATTGCAACAGCTCTCTTGTTGTGAGGATTGTTGGCTGCTTTCTCCTGGTTCGTTTGCCGGCTGTTCGAGATAGCTTTTTCCATATTACCCGTCAAGTTCTCTGGTTTACCAAGTTTACATCCTTGTTCCTTTTTCACTTGTAGGGCTGCTCTGGTACGCTGACGGATCAATCCAGCCTCATATTCACTGATGGCCGCGATGATAGTCAATACCAGTCTATTTGCTCTTGGAAAGTCACAGAATACGATTTCTATGCCTGAATCCAAAAGCTGGCTCGTAAAGGTCACGTTTCTTGATAGTCGATCCATTTTCGCTACAATTAACGTTGCCTTCATCTTCTTGCAGAGTTCCAATGCTTCGTGTAGTTTGGGACGCTGTGTTTTTCGTCCTGATTCAATTTCCACGAATTCAGCTATCGGTTCTTCTCCGCTAAGATAGTTTCTGATAATTTCTTGTTGTGCCTGTAATCCGAGTCCTGACGCTCCTTGTCTTTGCGTTGAAACCCGGAGATAGGCCACATATGCAATATTATTCATAAATTTGAAATATACTGAACCGAGGTTTAGTATTGTTCAAGAATAGTGGGACCCTCCGGAAATGCCCAGAAAATCCCACTTTCTCTCATTATTCTGATTCTGTGATAATGCCATATTCCTCACAAATCGATTTTTCGTAATTTTCGGTTTTTTCTACAGCACCGTCTATGGTAGATATCAGATTTCCAACAAAAACTTGGTCTATGGTGTTCACGATTTCTCCATTTTCGGAAATCAGTGAAACCTCAAATAAATCCAAGCCTTCGTTCAGGGTCACTCTCACAAGGCCGGTATGTTTGAAGCCTTGTACGTGAAATTCCAAACCAAGTTCAATCGTCCTTACAGTCTTGGGATCGATTCCCCAGGACATAAGGATGATAGGTTGGCTCGTGAGGATGGTCCATATATACTTTGCCAGCCTCACATTGTAATCTTCATTGTCTAGCATATCAGAAAAAGCTTAGGTGGAGGTAGTCGCTGTCAGGTTCGCTCATGGACAATAAGCGTTCCATCTTGTCGATTACCTCGTCGGTTGTACAATTCAAGTCTTTAACTCGCATCTCGATCTCCCCGGCCTCATCATCGGGCAGGGTATCGAGTCTCTTCAGTTTGTCGATCACGTGCTGCCAGTCCTGTTTCAGCACTTCAAAGTCGACGTCAAACTCTTCGCCGCTATAATCGCAACAACAGGAGTCCAGCAGATTATGGAATTCCTGTACCTTGTGATTAAATCCAATTGCGTTGCCCCATTCTACCTTGTAGGTGGTGGCACAATGTAGTCTGAATCCCATAATCGTTACGCTAAATAGGTTTGGTTCATAAAACACGTCCTGTAATGTCGATTGTCCCTCGGAATAGTGATTCTCGTGAAGACGACCGACCAGAATCCCTCCTTGATCTCAAATCTCGTTGGGGTTTCGTCAAGCAGCATTTCAACTATGCTTGTTGATAACGGGAAGCAAAATCTCAACGCACGCTCCCGCGACCCACGTGATAAGCTACACCAGTATTTGATGGTGAGCTTCTTATTCTTCGTCTTTGCCATTGTTCTTCGTTGTTTTGTTATAATACTTGCGTTGGATATACTCAATAAGGATGGACCTCATAGCTTTCGCTTTCTGACTCTGTGAATAGGTCAAGTATTCAGTCTGCTTGCCGCCATATCTGTCCATGTATTCGATAAATCCGCGATAGTCTCCACTAGCAAAGAACGTATTGTACTCCTCGCTAATAGAGGTATCTGTATTGGAATACTGAAGATATAAAGACACATACAATTTTTTCTTGTAGATGCCAACCTCCTCAAAGTTGCTGTTCCAGTTATTACCAGTCCTGTATTCACTGCTGATACGCAGTTCTTTGTCTCGAGACTTGTAGCGTTTGGAACCGACCTCCTTAATGATTCGTGTTACTGTTGCTGGTGATGTCGCCAACACTTCTTCTTCCGAGAGCTCCATAACGATTTTCATCTTCCGGGCAGCTCCGTAACGTCGGAATAGTTCTTTGTTGATGTTCATAGTGATTGTTGTTAGATGAATGGTAAGTAAATCTCGTTCTTATGTTCCTCTAAGGCTTGGGCAAGAATAACTGCCGCCTCGTGGGAACCTTTGTTACGCAGGTCGATGAATCTGTTGCTATCATCGGCCATAAATTTGATACACGCGATAATAAGCCTCATAAAGTTCTGCTCCAGCGTCTTGTGGAACGATGGGATGGCGGCGGTGAATCGGTCAGGATTGAAGCTATAGTCATTAAGTACTCGCTCCAATTCCTTAGCTGCTTTATATTCGCGGCTTTCGTTGATGTTCGTGTTCATTTTGTTCAAGTGTTCAAAAAAGCCAGGAGAATGGTAGTTTTTGTGTCAGTTTTCATTCTCCTGGCGTTGTTAGTAAAAATGTCAGTTATACAGTAATCAAAAGGCTGCTCCCGACAGTTGACTTTTTCATGTAGTCGTCATAGTTGAATTCGGGATGATCGCTCTTGAATCTGTTCAGGTCAAAGCTGTATCGGGTAGACGGAAGCTTTCTTGTCAGCTTCATTGTCTCCGTATTCCAACTTCTTACTTGGGTCTCCTCCATCCGTGAAAGGATTTCGGATTTCAGTTCATTCAATCGTTCCTCAGCTTCTTTCTTCTGAAGCATCAAGGTTCGAATCTCTTGTTCTCGTTCAGCGATGTCGGCAGGGATGGTTGAGTAAGGATTCTCAAACTGTTCCCCAGCCAGATCGGTGTCGAGCAGTTTCTTGCAGACCTCACTGGGAATGCGGTCTACTTCAATCAGGTTTGCTATGTGGTCTGTGCTTCCATCGTTTTTCTGTTTACAGCGAAGATGGATGATGTACAGTTTTCCCACTTTAGCGTTCGGGTTCAAAGTCTCAAACAGATAAGCGTAGATAGAAAGTTGCCATCTTGCTTTTTCCTGTTTCTCTACAGTCATCGTTCCGTAGGTTTTCAGATCAGCGAGGTCAAAAACGCTATCGCCTCTTCTAAAAACTTTGTCGATGTTGCTTGCCCAGTTCATACCGTCTGTAACAGTATATTCCGAGCGTTCATGTACTAGTCCGTTAGAAGTACAGATCTTGATGTAATCTGCCACTTCTTGGGTTCCGTCATTAGTCCAAGAGCTGTCGAATTGCTCTATGCTCTCATGGACCTCAGTTCCGTAGAGTGCAGCCTGTTCAATGGCTTGTTCGGGCACTCCATCAAATTCATCAGGGAAGAGCTGTCGTTGAAGCATCTCGGTTATACCACTGAGATACTTTCCGTCCAGTTCATAGGTATGGTCCTCTTTGTTGAAGACCACACGGGAATCATTCAGTTGGATCATAGTTAAAAAGTGATTACTGTCGATTGACGAATTTCCTGCTTCTTTTTAGAAAACATGTCGCGGATGGAACTGTCATTGTCGACTTCCATCTTGTGCTGTTCATACAAGTCAAGGAGGGAATCTATATCCGTCACCTTGCTAAGGGCTTTCTCGATTGCTGCATACCTGGGATTGGATGCCGGTGCAGCAGGTTGGGTTGTTGTTCTTGTCCTTCGAGTGGGAGTCTTCTTGACTGGCTCCTGGGTTTGTTGCATATAGGCGTTCGAGTCAGGATCTTTCGTATCATCTATTGCAAAAAGGCCGTTTAAGCAATACTTCCTTGCATAACTTGATGCAGCTCCGGTTATCTGGGCTGAATCCATTCCGGTTTTTGTTGCTGAATGTTCAGCTTCGGCCGTGGTACTGATGCTCTCCCCCTTATCGTTAAAGAAGTAAAGGGTAGATCTCACAAATGTTCGTCCGCCATGTTCTACTACGTCGTCGGCGAACCTGATTCCACAATGCTGTTGAGCCAATAAAGGCTTCAGGGCAGCGAGAATTGATTCTAAACTGCGATAGTTGTACTTACCGAATGAGTTGTACTCTGATTTCGGTGCTTGAAGATTCTGTTGAATCCAGATTAATGCTTTAAATAATGCTTCCATTGTTGTTGAAATTAAAATGTTGATAAAAAGGGTTGATATTCAATGAAAAAGGGGGAACCAGACCACCATGTTGCAGGTGATATAGTTCCCCTCTTCGGTGAACGGTGGGGTTTTCGGCCCCTATGTTCGGTTGTTAGTTGATAAACCAATTCCAGGCCTCATCATCCTTGCGGATTGCTGAAGCAATACCTTTAGCACACTCATAAGCATTGCAGGAACGCTCAAGAGTGACATCGATATAATTGTTCTTGTAATTGGTCAGTAGCATATAAAATTGCCATGCTGTGATCTCTCGACCGAATCCTCCAAAGTTCTCATCGGTGTAATAGTCACGGATCATGCTGTTGAGCTGGGCTTCGGGGAGAATAAACTCCGGCAGTCCAAGCTCGTTCTTCATGCTAGTGGGTAACGCTGCAGCCATTCTTGCACGGCCCAGGAATTGAGCCAGAGTGCTGACATCGACCACAGTATCGTTAAGTCTTCTCATTTCATCAAGATGCTGCTGATAGTTGTACTGCTTAAAAAGTTCGAAGCAGTACTTATACAAGTCAGCAGTATTAGTTACTTTGATTGAAAAATTGCATCCATCTTGGGATCGGATAAGTCCATTGGTGCATACGGTGTTCAAAAATCCGATACAGCACTTGAAGACTTGCCGTTGAGATGAATTTCCAAATAGGTTGCAGTCTGCGTAGTTCCTCACGATACAAATCTGTAAGTGACATTCGCAGCCGTTGATTTCATGGGAGATAGATGGGATTTCAATCATCGCCATACACCTCTGCCAATAGGAATCGGAATCACCAGGCTGTAGGTTCTCGACCAGTTTGCCTGCTCCAAAGCGATTCCTCAGTTTCATTTCATGCGATACTCGAATGACGGGGGTGTTGATTTCCTGTCCGTCGAAGTAAGTGCAGATAGCGTCATGTACTGTGCTGATAGCTTCAGTGTGACTTATAGTCTCGACATTGTCCCTGCTGAACACAGGGGTTAGCATGTCTGAAAGTTCGTTAAGCCCGATTTCCTTCGTGTTGCCGAGGATGAATGGGCTTCGTGTTACAATCTCAGGCTCCACAGTCTCGATGTTGGGAGCCGGATAAAAATTGTCGTTGTTCATTGTTGTAATGTATTACGCTGCCTTCTCATTTTACCGATTACAGCAGCAAGTTTTTTACTGTTTTTAAATAATACACTAGTTGTGTCACTGATTAGGATCACCAGGTCTACAAAGCTTTCAATACTCGTTTTTTGTTTGCTCATCTTTCTTGGTGTCCTTTTTCGAGGCCCAGTGCTTGATAGTCTTTCCAATGTCGATCAAAACCATTAACTGGGCCAGATAATTGCTAAATTTCAAAAGTCTCTTCATGTCTTGTTCTTGTTATAAATTGGTTAATAAAAATAGTTAGTTAAATCTCTCATATATAAGGGTTTTCCAGGAGAACAGGTTGGGGTGGAAACGGACAAAAACAAGGAGAAAAATGGGCTTTTGGGATTGATTAAAAAACTGATGATGGAGACACCGTAGTTAAATATTGTTAAATTAAATATAATCAGTTTATTTTCAATAGATAACAGGTCTTGTTCTAGGGCCGAAAAACGGCATTTTAGGTTCATTTTTGCCGTTTTCGTTTTTTTCTTAACATTCGTTTATCGTATTTCTATATATAAGCGCGACTCAAAAACGCTTAATGCAGTCAACTTTAATAATCAAAAATTCTCAAAAAATGAACGAAGTAATCATCAACAATCGAGCGGAGATGCGACGGGTGGAAATGGCAGCAGGTCTGGAAAAACAAATCGAACGGCAAGCATGGATGACCGTCTCACGAAAACGCCCCCTGAAGGCGACCCACCTGGAAAAGTACGAGCAACAGCTCCTCTGGGACGAAGTCTCCCGAAACAACGAAATCGAATGGACCACCGAGATGGCCCTGCGATGGAAAGACAAACTGAACTGGAACCTATTCTCAAGATGCGCTCACGGCCAGGCGGTAACGGCCGAAGGAATCGAAACCCTCGCCCACCTGTGGGACTGGAAAGCCCTCACCGCGAACCCTAACGTGAGGATGACCAACGAACTTGTCCGCAAGTACATCAACAAATGGGACTGGAGCGCAATGGCGTGGCGCTCATGGGAAGACTACGACGCCCGCGAGTTCTACTCCCAATTCTTCGAGCGAGTCCCCCGCAGCGGATTCAGCGGATCAAAACTGGAATTCGCCCTGCACCAGCAAGAAGTGGAACGCCTGTGGCAAAAGATGAACGAGCAATGAAGCAGCGGATACTCGAGAACCTGACAACGACCGAACGCCTGACCCTGCTGGAGCAGATATTCGCTCCCGGGGCGGGTGTCCGTCTTGAACAATCCTCATGCCGGTTAAGTGACATGGAATGGATGTTTGACTTCAATGTAGTGAATCTGGTCGAGTGCAGATACACATACGACAACGCCAATGATCTCTTCGGAGAATTGAGAAACATGTTGATGCCTATCCAGGGAATACACCCCAACTACGGGCTTCTGTGTTTCATCCACATCATCATGTCAGATGGTAATAGTGACAACGAGGCATTCAGCAGGGAGATTCTGAGGTTTATTGACGATTGCAAGTCCTTGGATATGGTATTTGACCATTTCTTTAGCACTAGCAGTCTCCAAGACGATATTACCCTGCGGGTCATCTTTGTCGATGAAGAGAATCTCGAAAACATCCGCGACTGGGTAACTAAGGAAAGTAGGATATAACAACAGATTTTCGTAATTTTGCAGAATAAACAAAACGCTTATTAATTGAAAAGAATGGACATTAAAATACACAGAGGATTAGAGCAGATTGGTGGCTGCATCACCGAGATTTCCACCGTTACTTCACGAGTATTCATTGACATGGGACAGAACCTACCTGGTGTTAGTGAACCAACTACACCCGACCAGGACAAAGCCATGGTTGAGACCATCTTTGCCCAAAACCGAAAGGAGCATCAAGCTGTATTCTATACCCACACTCATGAGGATCACATCGGATTGTTCAGTCTTGTCCCAGAGGACGTGCCGCAGTTTATAGGTGAAGGTGCCAAGGAAATAATGATAGCCAAATATGAGTCGATCATCGAGGTAATCAAATTGGTAAACAAGGTCAACAGGTTTAAGCTCAAGAATGATGATAATCCCGAAAAAAAATCTTCAGAGGAACGGGCCGAGCCTGTAGCTCCAAATCACAATGCCATCCTGCAGCGTTTGAAGGATTTCAACACCTGGGAACGCCCCAAACCCCATACAGCCCCACGTACCATCGAGGTGGGCGATATAAGCATCACACCGTTCTTCTGCAGCCATTCCGCTTATGATTGCTACATGCTGCTGATAGAGGCTGACGGAAAACGGATATGGCATACCGGCGACTTTCGTGAACACGGCTACCTGGGCAAGGGCTTGATGCCGACCATCAAGCACTATGCCACCAATATCGACATTCTGATAACCGAAGGAACCATGCTGGACAGGCAAGAAGAATGTATCCACGAGCGGGAAGTTTCCTGCAAGATGGCCAAAGTGATGGAGGCTTTCAAGTATGTAGTGGTACTGGCTTCATCCACGAACATAGAGCGTTTGGCATCCATAAAGGAGGCAGCCCGCATCGCCAAGAAAGATTATTACATCAGTAACAAGTTCATGAGAAAGACGATGTCGATCTTCACTCGCCGAGAGGCCGGCATCTCCAAAGGCTTGTTCGATTTTCACCCAAAATTTGTGAAGTTTGACGCTAACGCCACGATGCGTAAACGGGGCTTCGTCTTTATCGCCACTGCAGCACAACTGTCTAATGCCCTATATATCTGCAACAATTTGGAACCTTCAGAGGTGGTACTCATCTATGCGACATGGGACGGCTATTACAAGGATCTAGAGCAAGTAAAAGCAAATCCCCGCTACAAATACTTCCACGATGCATTCGACAATGTGGTGGACATACACACCAGCGGACATGCCGACCGTGAAACTCTGGCTCGTGTTATCAACACCATCAACCCCAAGGAGTCCATTATCGGCATCCACAAATCCACAGGCACATCGCTCAAATCCCTCGACATCAGCGACGAACTGAAGGAGAAAGTGAAAGAGTAATTCATAGTCTTGAATTATAAAGAAATAAAGCGTATTTTTGCATTGAATATTAAACCAAACGAAATAATAGAATTATGGATATCAGAATTGAGAAGAGAACAATAATCAATGATGAAACCGATTGGTTGATAGTTGCACCACCAAAAGGAGGGTTAGAACAATGGAAAGATGGGCGCAGCGCAAAAGAATTTGCAAGATTTGTGACCAAATTTCACGATTCTTTTAGTAAGATAATTAAAGAGATTGTTGAAAAGAATCTCCATTACACCCCAGAATCATTAACAGGAGAACCGGAGGCCAAAACTGACCTTCCTCCTACTAGAAGTAGCGGCCCTAGAAATCACGATCTGCTCCTTTTTGACGATAGGATCGTCATTGGCATAGAAGCTAAAGTTGATGAACCATTCGGAGATAAAACTATACTACAAGAGAAAAAGGATGCTTCAAAAGACAAAGCTGCTCGTATTGAGTGGTTGAAAGAAACGATTCTGCCTGAAGGCTGTGAAATTAAAGACGATGATGTAAAAGGCTTGAGATACCAACTGTTTACGGCAACAGCAGGAACGTTATTGGCTGCTTATGATCAAGACAAAAGCTATTGTATTTTTTTGGTGTTATCTTTCCATCAAAAAGGGGGAAAAATAACCCAAAAAGCCAAAAGTAACAAGGAATCGTTTGATGAATTTGTAAAGGTCGTGTGTAGCAAGGGACAATACTGTCAAAAATTTACAGTCAAGAGAGACGGTGAAACCGAAGGCAAACAGATCACATGCTGGTTTATAGAGAAAGATATTGCATTCACGCCGCAGACATTTGATATTGAGTAAATATGATAGAGCAACCTGGCGATAATGAGTCTCAAATAATTGTCAGATGAATGGCCGATGCTGCTACTCTCGTTAAGGAGGATACTGGTGTCAATGCTGTTATTCTGGTAAATCACGGATATCCAGAACAAAATCCTGTGGTATTTGCCCGGTTTGATGATATTGAGGTTTTCGTGTCAATATCTGATAAACCTGAGATAATAGACAATCCCCAGGTTGATGTTCCAATGAGTGAAGTAATGGATTGGGTTAAACTGAATAAGGAACTGCTCTTGGAATATTGGAATGATAATCTTTACCCAACGTCCAAGATGATTAATAATATCAGAAACGACATTACCATTCCTCCCGTTTGTTAAAAGTCAAGTTTTATGGAAGAGTTAAACAAAAGTAGCATATTAGGCGCAATTAATTAGACAAACTTATAAATTAGATATTTGATTTCTTTAGTGGTATTTATAAACTTTTTTGATAACTTTGCCATTGAAAAGTAAAGAAGAAAAGATATTGGCTTAAAATCTGGCCAAAGAAGAGCTTTTCAATGTCTGACAATAATATATTAGAGCATGAAACTTATAAGGAAAAAACTTGATAGTCTAATCAAGGAAAAGTACAAATTCTTTATTCCGGAGTATCAAAGAGGGTACAAGTGGTCAAGGGTGGAGGTCCTTAAACTCCTCAATGACATTTGGGACTTCAGACTCTCTCATAATACAGAAGACGATGATGACTTTTATTGCCTTCAACCTGTTGTAGTAAAACCAAAAGATGGGCAGTATTATGTTATTGATGGACAGCAGCGTCTTACTACATTGTTAATTATTCAACAGGCTATAAATGATTACGATGTTCAGAAAAAACAGGCTAATGTATTAAACAAACATCCTGAATTGGCATCAGAATTGATGCCTGTATTATCATCCGAAGACACTTACTCTATTGAATATCAGACAAGAAATAAAAGCGAAATTTGGTTAAGTAATAGAAATAACCAAGAAGAGATGCAGAAAAATAGCGATTATTATCATATTTTTTGTGCATATCGTGCTGTTCTTGATTTCTTGAAATGGATAGACTTAGACACTTCAGATGATTACAAACTTGATGGGCTTTCTTGCCCACAAAGCAGCAAAAGAAAAAATGCTGTAACTGAATTCGATACTTGTATATGCACAAAGTGTAATGTGATTTGGTATGAGTTGGACGTTAAAAATGAAAATGACCACGAGATATTCGATCGCCTCAATACAGGAAAAATACCTCTCACAAATGCAGAGCTTATTAAGGCCATGTTTTTACAAGAGGGCAACTTCCCCGCCCCGTCTAGTGATGAGAAGATAAAAAGCGAAGACTATCGAACAAATATTGCAAGACAGTGGGACGACATTGAGAGAAAACTCCAAGATCCATTCTTCTGGAATTTCATATATGATGTCAATCATGTTGGAATGACTTACGACACACGTATCGAATACTTATTTGACTTATTAGCCAACAAAGAAAAATCAAATAGTGACAGGTTTTATTTCACATTTGACTATTACGATGCTCTATTCCGAGAATATAAAGAAAAGGGGTCTGATGCCATTGATTTTGTCAACAATGAATGGAAGAGAATGCGTACTCTCATCCAGACGTTACAAGACTGGTATGACAACAAAATTTATTACCATTATATTGGTTTCCTTATATCTCAGGGGCACTCTGTCAACGAACTGAAGAATATTCAGTTCCCAACAGATGAGAAAGGTAATTCCCTTTCAGTTCCAAAGAAGACAGAGTTTATTAAAAGTTTAGAAGATCTTATTCGGGAACAGACTTCGAAATACAAGCATGACGATTTGATGAAGAGTAAAAAGGGATTAACGCCCATATTGCTTCTTTTCAATGTGCTTACAGTACTTGATAATTCAGAGGACTCAGACCGTTTCCCATTCCACTACTACAAAAATACTACATGGAATGAAGAACACGTTGCACCGGCTACACCCTTTGAGCCAAACAGACCAGATCGATGTTTTCAGTTTTCGGCGCAAATGCTTGAGTATTATTCTGATATTAGCTATTTTGAGGTGTTGGAAGGTCTTACCCTGGCAAATAATAAAAAACCCAAAAATGAACGTAAGAGGAAAGAAAAGCTTGTAAATGAAGCGGCTGAAACAGTGGTTCCAAAATATGAAGAACACTTATTGCAGACAAAGGATTCAAATATCTTCAGAAATCTTCTTAAGATTTTCCAAGCAAGAGGAAACGATCAAGAAGAACTAGCAAGCATTGTTTTCAAGAATATTATAGATTCGCTTGGAATTCAGGAAAATACGCTAAACGAAGAAGATGATAGAAGAGACTATATTTGGAACCAAGTGTTGCTTGATGAAAGTACCAATAAGAGCTACGGCAATGCCATATTTCCTTATAAGCGCATGCGTGTAATTAAGAATACCACAAGAGGTGTGTTTGTTCCCATTTGCACATACAATGTATTTGTTAAAGCATATAGTCATAGAATGACTAACATGCTTGAATGGGATGAAAAAGATGCCATGAGATATTTGGCAGAGATTTTCAGAACTCTCAATAAAAATGGTCGTAACTTCCTAAGTGCTGATTTGATTTCAGATCGGAACAAGCCTGATTATATAGATTTAGAAGAACTCAAAAAACTGATTGGATATGAGCAATAATATTATCAAACAAGATATAGAAGAGCAACAGGGGAAAAAGAGCAGCCTTTGGCATTTGGTTTCACATAATGCTATTGTGATTCCTATCATCCAACGTGACTACGCTCAGGGCAGAACAAATGATGATGTTCGTCAGATACGTGAATCATTCCTAAAGAAAATATTCAAAGTGTTAGCTGATGAACATAGTCAACTTGAGTTGGATTTCATTTACGGGACATTAGAAGCCCCTAAGGACATTTCACTTAAGACGGTTAACTACGAAAACTTTGTTCCACTTGACGGTCAACAACGCCTTACAACGTTGTTCTTACTTCATTGGTTCCTTGCTCTATGGAACGAGGGCGATTTTGAGCATATGCGAACCCATTTCAAAGGCCGTTTTTCATATGCAACCAGATTAAGCTCAAGCGATTTTTGCTCTGAGTTGCTTGAACATGTTTGCTCACATGATTTTGTAGACAATATAATTAAGCACAAGAAGGATCAAATTAGTGGATTACTCAAGAACGAAGGGTGGTTTCATAACCAATGGGAGAACGATCCCACAATTAGTGGTATGCTAAACATGCTTGATACCATGTTTTCCTTGTTTAATGATGTAGTTGCAGATTCAGAAAAGCCATCTAGAGCCAGTACTTTCTTCAAACGTCTGACGTGTAATGATATTGATAAAACAGCGATAACATTCAATTTGCTGTATTTGAATAGAGGCGACTTCCACCTTTCTGACGAATTATATATAAAGATGAATTCACGAGGCAAGCCCCTCAGTGACTTTGAAACCTTCAAAGCACGATTTGAGTCATTCTTAGCAAAATTTGCAAATGACAAAAGTGATTTTGCAGGAAATATTGACGGGAAATGGGCCGATTTATTCTGGGAGTTACGTAATAATGTAAGACCTAAATCAGTAGATAATAATGAGGAAGGGCAGACCGATTATTACAGAGATAATACAGATAGCATGATGATGAATGTTATCAAAGTAGCATTAGCAAATAAGTATGCTATACTGACAGAGAATAATGACAATGGCTTAGATGAATTGTTTGAAAGTCAGGTTGCCAAAAAAGCTAATCCCGATTTACACCTTACTTTCTATCGATATACGGAACTTGGTGTCTTCAATGAAATAAACTACGATGAGATAAGCGAAGAAAAAGAAAAACTCATTTCCAGTAATAATAACGCCGTCTGTGTAAGTGTATATAATGCGTTTAGTTTCCTATATGATATAAAGAAATCATCATTCTCAGGAAAATATCTAATTGATTCTGAGTTCATGAATGTTGATAATTACCTAAACAACATATTGTTCTACGGCATTGACGGAAAATATAGCGCAATACCAAGTATATCTTACCAAACCAGACTGATGTTTTGGGCTTTATCTGAGTATTGCATTAAGTATAAAGAGAATATTCAGAATTGTACAAAGAATAAATGCATCGCTCTTAACCGATGGATGAGGTTTATCAGGAATATGGTAGAGTCAGCGGAATACAATACTGTATATGACATGCAAAATGCACTCAAGTTCCTTGATTCAATACTATCTTCGTTGGATAATAATGGAGATATTATCCGATACTTGTCACAGATTACTGAAACTCCAGAATGTGCCCCTTTCCCTCAGTCTCAGATAAAGGAAGAGGTTTTAAAAGCTCAGTTAATCTCCTGTGATGCTCAATGGGAAGATTCAATCATTGGAGCGGATAATGTAGAGTCATGGCCTGGTCGTTCTGGATATTTATTATACTTTTCAGGTTTATCAGATAAATCATATGAAGACATACAGCTATGGGATACAGCTAAGCATAACTATTATCGAGGACTGTACGATACTTATAAGAAAAAAATGGATGTGTTACTTTCTTACCTTAACAAAACAAACTTTAAGAAAGAATGTTTGTTCGAGAGAGCGTTATTGTCAAAAGGAAACTATTTGAGAAGAGAAGATAATCAGAGCATCATTTATTCCATGATGGATCAGCATGTGTCTTCTCGTTCATATAGCTTTCGGCAAATGGTACAGTATAACGGTATAGATTCCAATAATGATACTTCTGTATATAAAGAAGGGGTAGAATGCCTGAAGAAAATACTTGATGATAGTTTATATGTTTACACTAGCAAGGAAACAGCAGAAAAGTCACTTCGAAATATAATTAAGAAATCACTTAATAGTATTGATGATTGGCGTAGACCATTGCTTAATAATAAAAGGATTTGGCATGAAGCATTGCAAAGATTCATGTGGATTGACAAAGGCATGGCATGGGTCGTAAAAAATAAAGGAGGTCGCACCAATCAATACGAGACTTGGTCGTACTATCTTTATCAACTCTTGCATTTAAAAGGGCTCAGATATGGTTATTATCCTCATACCTATCCTCAACATACTGTCTTAAGTTTTAAGGTTGGCGAACAAATGTATCAACTTAAAATCAGCCATACTTCTTCTGGATACTGGCAATTTGATATGATTGCCATAGATGAAAACTATCAGCCTACAACATTAGATTCAGATATGAGAAAAATCATTCTCGAACTGATGCCAAACAATGCAAGATCTTTTATCAAGAAGAATATTCGTGATACTCTCGTTTGGGCCGATGCAATGCAGTATTGTATTGAACAAAATGGTGAATTACTATAGATGTTTGTTTTTTTGCAGTGCCTCAGAAAAGGCACACAACAAGTAATATAAACAGAACTGTATTGCCAATTTTACACTCTTCATGGAATTTGCAGGCGTATTGATTCACCAATTATAACATATCAATCGTAATTGAGAAATATACCAATCGAAAAAGAAATACCAACCCCATGATAGTTAAGTAGGGTTGGTATTCTTCATCATTTATGTGATTTAAATTTCATCCTGTCACAGCCGAAAGGATTGTGAGTATAGGCCCATCCTGCTGCATGTGTTATCTCTTCTTCAGCGCTGGTCCATGTCGGGAAGAGAGAAACGATAAACTCTATGGCCTTAATCACTAGACAGGAGGTTGGTGAGCTATAAGTCCCCAAAAAATCGGGTTATAGCTCACTTTCTCATTTCAAACCTGCCGAATCATACTAAAAACACCTCTTTGCGGCAGAATATAGTATGTTATATTTTGCCGATTTGATACTTTTTACTACCTTTGCGGCAGAATATAACCACAAAATCATATAGAATATGAGCGCAATCATCGGAAGAAAACAGGAAATGGAAGAGCTCGAAAGGCTCTACAGGAGTGACCGGCCTGAATTTGTGGCCGTGTATGGCAGACGGCGTGTCGGGAAAACATTCTTGATCAAGCAAGCATTTAAAGACCGTATCACTTTCCAGCATACGGGTGTATCTCCCGTTGACCAGGATGACGAGAAAAGCCGAATGAAGACCCAGTTGGAGAGCTTCTATTATTCCATGCTGAATCATGGACTTGAGGGGTTCAAGATGCCCAAGTCCTGGATGGAAGCATTCTACCAGTTGGAGCAGCTGCTTGCAGGCTTGGATGACGGCAAACGCCAGATCGTGTTCATCGACGAAATGCCATGGATGGATACTCCGCGTTCCGGCTTCCTTCCCGCTTTTGAGAACTTCTGGAACGGATGGTGCTCTGGTCGTGATAACATGATGCTCATTGTCTGCGGCAGTGCTACCTCCTGGATTCTTGGGAACCTGTCCCGGAGCCGTGGGGGGCTTTACGGGCGTTTGACAGATGAAATCAAACTGTTGCCCTTCACGCTGAAAGAATGTGAGGAGTATTTTGAGGGTGAGGGTGTAGAACTGTCCCGTTACGATATCGTGCAGAGCCACATGGTGTTTGGTGGCATACCGTACTATCTCAGTTTCTTCAGGAAAGGAGAGAGTTTTGAGAAGAACACCGACCGGATTC
>Ga0310695_10004707_pt1 | contig 24751 bp, 26 predicted proteins | sample RumenRJG_04DNA_FD_203882 | JGI IMG/M metagenome (GOLD analysis project Ga0310695, IMG submission 203882) | Bovine rumen microbial communities from Lethbridge, Alberta, Canada - RJG_04 (v2) (version 2) | ecosystem: Host-associated > Mammals > Digestive system > Stomach > Rumen | place: Canada...
ATTTTTCAACATTAAAAGTGTTCTGCTCCCCAATTCCGCCGTAAACCCTAATCCTATCGCCTGGACGCAAATGGGAAACTATCTTTCTAAAATTCTTTGTGGGCTCATAAGCACCGCATTCGATTTCACCGGAATCGTCTGCAATGTAGAAAAACATATGCCCCCCGTCAATGATGGTTGGCCTGTTTTTGACTTCCCCCTCCACACAGTAACATCCGAACTGTTTCATTGAAGCTATATCCCGAACCTCCCGAATATGCATATCAGTGTGCTGGTTTGTCTTGAAAATGCACCAGTCAACAATAGGTTCACCCACTTCAACAATGCCTTTTGCCTTTTTCAATGCTTCGACGGTGTTTGACCTGATCCCATACAAAACAGGACATGGTGTTTTAGGTTCGATTGCAATGTAGTTTTCTGAATAGTCAATATTTTCAAAGGTATCGGGAAAAGTCTTTCTGTCCATCTCATAAACCGATTCATAGTCGATTTGTCTTTTTGTCCCATAATTATCCTGTGACCTGTATGCAAGCAGCTCATAGGTATAATCGCTTAAGGGCAAGCTGATGGATGCAATGGATCCGATTATTCCCCTTCCTTTTTTGAACTTGTGGATTTCACATCCGACAGAGCGGCCAAATTCCTCAGCCTCTTCAATGGTGATGAACTCATAAATTGCCCTGAATGCGTATTCCTCCATTTCACTGGTAATTTCACCATCATAAAAGATTACGCCAGGATTGGTGTTGTCACAGTCAAACATGGACAGCTTTTCAACCTTTTCAAGAACAATTTCCTTTGCGAGTTCCGCTTTTGAATCATTCAAGATTTTTAAGGCAACACCCCCATTTCCACGTGTCTTATGGCGGGCAAAAGGATTTAACCTAATTAATCTTGGATAATCCACCAGTTCTATTCCATTGTCATTGAATTCATTGATAATCTGGCTTGCAAGATATGTTGTGCACATTCCGTCGGGAGAGTCTGTATCGTCAACTCCAATATATAAATAGCTAATCAAAATCACCTACTAAAATATATTTAATGTTAAGATTAATATATAGTTTAAGAGAGGATTTGACCATGTTAACTAGAAGCCAGCTATTACACAATATTGAAAAACTGTTAACCTCACAGGGTTTCAAAACCTCAGACATTTATGAACAAGGTTCTTTTGATATTGTAGCAAGAAAAAACCTGCAGATATTACTTTTAAAAACATTTCAAAACATAGACAGCATCAATGAGCAAAATGCACATGAAATGAAGCAATTGGCAAACATTTTTCTTGCATCACCCATCATAATCGGCGAAAAATCCAGAAATGGTGTTTTGGAGGACGGAGTGGTTTATGAAAGATATGAAATCCCCACAATCACCTTTGAAACATTGAAAAGCATGATCATATATGGCGAATCCCCTGAAATTTTAGCCGACCGTGGAGGATACTTCGTCAAGATTGACGGCAATGTCATCAAGCAATACAGAGAAGAGTATTCGATGTCGCTAAAGGACCTGGCAAGCCTTGCACATGTATCCCGTGCAACAATGTACAAGTATGAAAATGGAATCGTCAGGGCCAATACCGAAACTGCAATGATACTTGAAGAAATCCTCAACACCAAAGTGACACTGGACATTGACCTGCTGCAGCAGCCAAAACAGGATGAAATCAAATTTACCGACGACGTCAATGACCTTTCAAAATTAGGCTATGGCGTAATATCCACAAGCAAAAGCCCATTTGATGCAGTGGCTAAAATGAAAAGTTCAGACAAGCATTCACCATTAATGGCAAATGTTGAAAAGAACAGAAGCGAAAAGACTCTGAAAAGAATGGCAATACCTCTCAAGGATTTATCGATGGTTACAACTTCAGAACCTGTTTTCATCATTAACAATGACAAAATCAAGGAGTCAATCGGTACAGTTCCGGTCATTAAATCCTGGGAGCTGAAGGAATTTGAAAATTCAAAGGAACTGCTGAAAATGATTAAAGAGAGAAAAGAAAGCTAGAGGCAATAATATGGAAAATTTAAATATAACAGATATGGAAAATTATCCGATAAAATGGGTCTGTAACTTTAAAGGCCAAACAGCAATTGGAATTTGTGGGAAAACCCAAAAAATAGCAATGTTTGCATCAGACGAAAGGGTTTCTCGAATACTCGACGATATAGTAATCGGAACCGATGAGAAACAGGAAGGATACGGCTGTGAAGAAAAAGACAGATGCTGCAATTTCGAATGCGAATACTGCGAAATATCCCCTAGACAATACCTGCAAATCACAGGCAAAAAGCCATCAAACAAAAATATAAAAGATTTAATCAACGGTTTGGCCGACTTGAACCAATCATTGGAAGATGACGGACACGTCCCATTTGAAGAATATGAAGTTGTCAAACTTTAATATTCCTTCAATAATTCAAAGTCTTCAATAGCTTCCTCAACCTTGGCAACACCCATGCAGACAGCATCTACAAAATCAACATTTTTATAAAAAGTAAACGCTTCTTTTGGTTTTAACACACCTGCCGCCAGAATTCTGGTAGCTATTATTTTCTTATCTAATTTTTTTATTTTATCGATGAATTCCTGTCTTTGGGAAGCATTGAATGCACTGATATCCATCATATAGGATAGGCTGTTATATGGAATCATGTAAAAATCAAACAGATCCATATCCAAATTATCCAAAAGCAAGTCTGATGTTCTTGATGGAAATGCAGTAACAAGACCTGAAAGGGAACCTGCATCATTTATTCTATTCAGTATCTTTGAGGTCAGCCTCCAGTCATATCCGTCAGTTATGAACTCATCAACAAGCATCACTGGACAATCATAAGAACTGAAAAGCTCAATATCCTCATCCCAATCGACTTCCTTTGCAACCTCATAGTTGGGATTCAAATAATCGACATCACTTTTACCGATTGTTGCAATTACTTTCATCTCACAACCTTGAGAAACTGCAATGTCATACGCTTCAAGCAAATTGGAATCATTGACCAGATTGATTGCTCTTACACCCTGATTATATGATTCCACAATTACTTCAGCGATATTTTGAGGATTGTTATATAAATCATCCAAGTACAGCCTTGATCTGTGACCATAGTAAAGTTCAGCCATAAATGGACCATATCCCAAAATAGTTTGCGGAATTACCTTCCCATTATATTCCAAATCCTCAAAAAACATAATATCCTTATTCTTTTTCTACAACTACTGCTGTTCCATAAACCAAGATTTCCTGCATTACATCAGATATCTCATTTGAGTCGAATCTGATTGCTACAATACCATTTGCACCCAATTCCCTTGCATGGTCAATTGCTCTGTGCAATGCTTCGTCTCTGGACTCTTCCATCATTGTAACATATTGTTTGATTTCTCCACCAAAAAGGGATTTGATTCCAGCACCTATTTGACCACCGGCACCTCTGCTTCTGACGGTTAAGCCATATATGAAACCTTTTGTCTCTACAATTCTAAATCCTGGAATGTCATTTGCGGTTGAAATTGGAAATTCTTCTACACTAACCATAATATCGCCAATTATTAAATTGGCAAACAAGTATATTAAACATTTGCATTTAAGAGGTGCCAAGAACTGAAAAATATTAATTTTCGAATGCACAAAATATTTTCAAAAAAATATTGCTTATATAATAATATTTTAAATATGATAAAAAATAAAAATTTAAATAATATTTATGATTAAATATTGAAAATTATGGTGAAAATATGAAAGTACTTATTGCTGATGCTATTAATGAAAAAGGTATCGAAAATTTAAAGGAAGTAGCTGACGTTGTTGTAGATACTGAAATTACTCCTGAAGAATTAGCAGATACCATCCACGAATACAATGGAATTATTGTAAGAAGTCGAACAAAATTAACAGCAGACATTATTGAAAAAGCTGACAATCTCCAAATCATTGCAAGAGCAGGTGTTGGAGTGGACAACATTGACCTTGATGCTGCAACCGAAAAGGGTGTCATGGTTGTAAACTCTCCCGAATCAACTTCCGTAACTGTAGCGGAACACACAATGGGTTTAATTTTAAGTATGGCCCGTAAAATATCCATTGCAGACAAATCCGTTAAAGAAGGCAAATGGGAAAAGAAAAAATTCATGGGAGTTGAACTAAGAAACAAAACTCTCGGTGTAATCGGTATGGGAAGAATCGGTTCTCAAGTAGTCAACAGATGCAAAGCATTCGGAATGGATGCCATGGCATACGATCCATACTTACCTGAAGAAGTTGCAAAACAGATGGGCGTTGAATTAACTGATTTGGACAACGTTCTCAAAAACGCTGATTTCATTACAATCCACGTTCCATTAACTCCTGAAACAGAGCATTCCATCTCAACCGAACAGTTTGAAATCATGAAGGACACCGCTTACATCGTCAACTGTGCCCGTGGTGGAATCATTGATGAAGAAGCATTATACGATGCATTAGTAAACAACAAAATCGGTGGCGCAGCATTAGATGTATATGAAGAAGAGCCACCTGCAGAAGATTCAAAATTATTCGAACTTGACAATATTGTTTTAACCCCACACATTGCAGCTTCAACCAAAGAGGCACAAAGGGACGCTGCAATCATTGTGGCTGATGAAATCATTGAATTAACTAAAGGAAACAACCCTAAAAACGTATTGAACATGCCACGTATTGACAACAACACTTACCAGGAGTTATCCCCATACATGGAATTATGTGAAAAATTAGGAAGTTTCATCTCACAGGCCGTCAACGGCAAACTCAAAGAAATTGAAATCGTCTACAGCGGGGAACTGGCTGAAATCGCCAATCTCGAAATATTAACAAGAACAGTTATACAAGGTGCCGTAAACCCATTCTTAAGCTCCCCTGTAAATGCAGTCAACGCTTCTCTTGTTGCTAAAGAAAGAGGCATAAGCATTACCGAAGGCAGAAAGGACAATGCCAAAGGATACGAATCATTGATTAAGGTCATCGCCAAAAGTGAAACAGACACCTTCTCAGCGGAAGGTACTCACCTGCACGATGCAAGAATCCTAAAAGTAAACGGCTACTGGGTAGACGTTATTCCTAAAGGACACATGTTCATTGCAAAATACGAAGACGTCCCTGGAAGCATCGGTAAAATCGGCACAAAATTAGGCGAACACAACGTCAACATTGGAATCATGCAAGTTGGAAGAGATGAAGAAGGCGGAAGAGCCATCATGGTTCTGACTTTAGATAAAGAGATTCCAAAAGAAGTAATAAAAGAAATCCAAGCTTTAGACAATGTTTATGAAGCTATTGGATTAGAATTATAAAAAACAATTTTTCACCATAATTGTTTTTTATTTTTTATCTATTTTTTTAACAGTGCCATCGGGATTTAACTCAATTCTAATTACCCGTTTAGGCATTTGGGTATTGGATATGACTTCAACATGAGGTTTTCTATCAAATCTGTTTTTCATTTCGGATTCATCATAATAATTTTCCCGCTCCTCATCAAGAGTCTTGAAAAATTCGTCATCCTCCTCATCGAAAAACCCTGGTTTGAACTCATCCCTATCGGTTACAACATCGCTTTCATCAAAAAATTCGTCAACATCGTCTTTTCTGAAGTCCGCATAGTCCCCCAATGTATAATCCATTGGCTGGCCATAGCGGTCATATGACTTGAAGGTTTCAAGAGAATACGGCAGGCATACAATCATGTGAAAGTACCCGTTTCTTGAAAAGGTCCTTAAATCGGCATCGGAAGGCCTTGCACTTGGTCCCGGGTGTGAGTGAACAGATCCCATATATTTGGTATTCATCGGAATCATTTCCGTGTGAATGACTGCACTGGTCTTTGACCTTTCACCCGGCAAAAATATCAATCCGGTGATGTATAGGACTTTATCTTTTATTTCCCCGTCAAAAAATGCCAGAAATTCATTTGGATAGGATTTTTTTGAGTAATAAATTACTGATTCGAGAACTTCACGGTCGACTCTGACTTCCCTAAATTCCTCGTCTTTGTTTCCAAGTATCTTTGAAATGAAACTCATTCAATCACCCCTATTTTTTTAAAGAAATTCTCATTGAATATGGGAAGCTCCCAATCAGTGAAAACGTAACTTCTGTATGATGTCTGATTTTTGTTTTCTTTTTTGTTAAAACCGACAACTTTTTTATTTTTCCTGTATATTCCTATTCCACGTTTTTTGTAAGTTTCAATGTCATTCAAGTTAATGCCATTTTGGAACAATAATTCATGTATTTCATTTAACTTCATGCCATTTATTTTATCATTGGCTTCATTATTCGAATACTTTGTCTTGAGGTATGAAATCCCATGCGAATTGACGCAGTTCATCCATGATTCATCCTGCCTCCATCTGAAATAATCCAGTATATCATCATCATTAATCGGAATTATTCTTGAATCGAAAGCGGGAGGCTTTTTGAAATCAATATCATAATGGATTACAAAAGAGCTGGATGCAAATCCCGCCATTACAGAGTTGATTTTTTCGATTCTGCCATCAAAAGGAATATTGTTCAAAAGCAAGCTTATTTCATCTGAAAAGGTATAAACGAAACTTGGAGAAAACTCCCTGAACAAATCCTCACAGACTTCTGCCATCACATGATAGAAATTCTTGTCATATGGCTTGACCAATTCCAAATCACTGGCCAACTTATGAAATGCCCTGCCGTCCAGACGGACAATGACCCTTGAGTTTTTCGGAACCTTCAGAGATGAATAAACTTCATAATCCTTCATTACATACCCACGCTAATGGTTTCATTGAAACTTTTAAGTAGCCTGATAGCTGAAAGCGCCGCCAACATGCTTGTTTTCGGATTGGCCGCACATGGATAATTCATGGTTATTGTCTTGAACTCGCCGAAGTCTCCCCTGGCGGTGATTTCATGAACATTCCTGTCCACTTTCGGATCAACAATGATTTTAACATCAATGTCCCTGTTGCATGCCATGCTGATAGTTGCTGCAACATTAATGTTTAACGGGAATTCCTTAACCGCATCAGAAGCCTTGCCTTCAAACAAGACCTCTTCAGTGTCAATGTCCTTTCCAAGGGATTTTGGTGATTTCCTTGTAACGAGACTGACTTCCTTAAGTCCGAATTTGGCAACTGCCTTGATTCCATCCAAACCTACAACAGCTCCTGAAGGCAAATGGATTTTTGCATTGTTGTCCTTGGCTATCTTCAATACATCGGTGTAGAAATCTGTATCCATAAATGCGCCGATGCTCATTACAATCATGTCAATGCCCCTTTCCAACACAATAGGTGCAAAATGCTTTACTGAATCGGGTGAAGCACATTCCAATACCAAATCAACATCCTTCAACATGTCTTCAAAGTCGAGCACAGCAACTCCGCCTGCCAGGCTTGCAATATTTTCTGCCCTTTCAATGTCCTTATCAAAAAAGTATGCGATGTCGATGTTACTCTCTTCAGAAACTATGCTTGTTGTAATAATATTGGCAATAGCTCCACAGCCTATAATACCTACTTTCATAGTATCACGCTTGAAAAAAAGTTATAAAAAAAGAATTGTGGAAAGATTACTTATAATCTTTCAGCATCAAATTGGCTTTGAGTTTCGCCTTGTGGTTGAGGGGTTTCAGGTTGTGGAACAGTAGGTTCAGGGATTTGTGGTTCAGGAGCCACTTTTTTAATGTCTCTAGGATTGATTAGCATAATGTCCCCGATAGCTTGAACTTTATCAAAGTCAACTGTCAACAAATCATTCTGGAAGGATCTCATGTTGTTGTCTTCAGGCATTTCGCCACGAATGGTTCCTAAAAATGAATTAACGAATCCAGCCGGTTTTGGTTGTTGTTCAATTGCTCTTACTTGTAATTTTGAAATAGTACCTAACCTTATATTAAGAACAACATCTTCTACACGACCAACATAGTGTCCTGTGTTGGTATAAATATCTAAACTGCGTAATTTTGAAACTTCTACCATGTTTTACACCCAAGTATAATAATCAATAATATAAATAAATATGTATTATTTTATTTAATTGTTAATATAAATACTTTATGTTTTTTTTAAAGTTTGAAAATTCTTTTTTGCAAAAAACTTATTATATTTTAAAATTAAAATATAAATCAGACTTAAAAGAGGACTTTAAATGTGGGATACAACAAAAGATTATAGAATTTTAGTGGCAAGCAAAGCAAGAGAGAATTATCTGAACCTTATTCCAACAGCTTCATTTCGAGGAAGCTGGAATAAAAAGCAAGCGATTGAACTAGGAAAACAGATGAACAGTGATTTTCAATCATTGACTTATTCTTACCTTGAAGGGGATGAACTTGTAAACTCTCCGGATGTTGCTGCCCTGACCGAAAAGGCTTTAGGCATCATCGAATGTTTGGGAGGAGATGACTGGAATAAAAAATTCCTAAGCAACGCTCCAAAGGAGGACAGGCAAAAGACACAGGAAAATATTGCAAAGGTCAGATTTTTCCTTGACACACTTATCGGCTTAAAGGACAGACTGGCATTGGGTCCGATTAATGACCCGATAATAGGCGTGGACATTAAAGTCGGAGAGGTAATGAGCGTAACACAACATCCTAAAAATGAAAACTTAATGCTTTGTAATGTAAACCTTGGAAAACGTGCCATAACAGTTGTAACCAATGACATGAACGTTAAAGATGACAACAAAGTGGGAGTATCATTATTGCCTCCGCAATCATTCAGCGATATCGTCAGCGAAGGAATGTTTTTAGGGATGGACGGAAATATCCTGAAAGATGTTGAAGGCGACCTTGGAGCAATGCCGAAAGGCATACCTATGGAATCACTCAATGAGACCCGTAACCTTGTTGAAAATTATTTAAAATAGCTGAATATAGCTATTTTATCTTAAATTCAATCCTATTAATTTTGTTTTTGTCATTTCATCAACAGCGTATTTTATTCCTTCCTTTCCAACACCACTGTTTTTAAAACCGCCGAATGGCATGTTGTCAGTTCTGAATGTTGACTGCTTGTTGACAAATACAGTTCCTGCCTCTATTTCATTGGCACATCTCATTGCAGATGAGTAATTTTGTGTAAATACTCCAGCCTGCAGGCCATATTCAGTTGCATTTGCAGCTTCAATCGCCTCATCAAGATTTTTAACACGAATTATAGGTGCTACGGGTCCGAATGTTTCTTGAACAACCAGATCCATATCCTGTGTGACATCATCAATTACCGTTGCCGCATAGAATGCGCCGTCACGTTTGCCTCCGGTCAATATTCTGGCACCTCCGGCAACTGCATTGTTGACGGTCTCTTCCACCTGCATTGCGGCCTTTTCAGAAATCAAAGTCCCTAAAGTTGTTGTGCTTTCAAGAGGATTTCCCATCTGCAATTTTTCTGTTGCTCCAACAAGCTTCTCGCAGAATTCATCGGCAACGCTATCCTCAACGATGACGCGTTTCACTCCCATGCAGACCTGTCCGGCATTAAGGAACGCTCCATTGATAATTCCTTTAACTGCCTTATCCAGGTCCGCATCCTTCAGAATGATTACTGGATCGTTTCCTCCAAGCTCGAGAGTCACCTTTTTCATTCCTGCCTTCTGTGAAATCATCATGCCTGTTGTTACGCTTCCGGTAAATGATATCTTGTCAACTTCAGGAGAACACACCAGATAATCTCCTATTTCAGAGCCGTATCCTGTAACAACATTGACAACGCCGTCGGGAAATTCCTCATCAAGCAGTTCACAGAATTTAATCACTGCCAATGGAGCCTCGGTAGGTGGCTTTACAATAACTGTGTTTTTGCATGCTATGGCCGGTGCAATCTTATGGATTGTCAGATTAAGAGGATAGTTGAATGGAGTTATTGCCGCAACAACCCCCAGGGGCAATCTTTGGGTGAACGCAAAAAATCCCTTGCCGTTAAGGCCGGCATCCAGCGGCACGCTTTCACCGTAGATTCTTTTTGCCTCCTCCGCTGATAACCTCAGTGTTTCAATTGACCTGTCAACTTCAACCAATGCCTCGCCGATAGGCTTCCCAACCTCCAAACATAGGAGACGTGCGAATTCCTCTCGCCTCTCTTTCAGTTTTTGAACTGCATTGAGCAGCTTGTTTGAAACCTTGAATGCTGACATTTCAACCAAAGACTCCTTGGCATCATTTGCAGCATCTATTGCCAGTTGTGCAGTTTGCCTGTGAGCAATCGGAACCGTATCGATTACTTCACCGTCATACGGGTTTTTTACTTCAATCAAATCGTCACTTGAGATATGCTTTCCACCAATCAACATGTCCATCTTATCACCTTTAATTAATATTTTATATTATGAAATTATAAATATTGACTATGGAAACGAATCGTTTTGAAACATTTTTCGATGCAATCATCGCAATCGTAATAACCGTGCTTGTTTTAAAAATTCCGCAACCTGCAAGCCCCACCTTAAACGCTGTTCTGGACTTGCATACGATGTATATCGCATATCTGATAAGCTTTTTGATCCTATACAATTTATGGTATGCCAACCATAACCTGTTCCAGCTTGTCGAAACGATTGACAACACCACCCTTTGGATTTATGGAATGATGACCTTTGTGATATCCCTCATTCCTTACTTTACAATCTGGCTTGCAAATAACCCTAATTCAGTAGCCGCCGAGACAATGTTTGGAGCCCTTTTCATTGTAACCCATATCTTAAATACTTTGGCCACAAAAGCGGTCTACAGAAGCAACCCATACAATAAGAACCTGCAGGAAATCAATCACGATTCGTATTACATGAATCTGCCGTTAATCTTAATTATTATAGGATTCATATTGACCTACAGCGGATACTCAAAGGGAATATATTACACCTGTTTGACATCAATTGTCCTATGGATTCTGATTGGAAGAATAATCAGGAGGAAGAAAAATGGAAACTGAACGATTTGAAGCATTGATTGATGCCATTCTGGCAATTATCATCACAATCATCGTTTTGGAAATTCCACTTGCAAGCAACGGCACCTGGCAGGCACTCCTAGACATCAAATATGAATTCATAATCTATGCAATCAGTTTCATGATCTGCTTTAATTTCTGGAACTTCAACAACAACATATTCAGCATCGTCAATAAAGTTGACCCTAAAATCATTTGGACAATGGGCCTGACATTGTTTGTGTTTTCACTGCTGCCGTATCTGACAACATTTGCCGCTGAAAACTTCTATGTATTTTTCCCGCAATTCCTATACGGCTTGAGTTTTATCATAACGGCCATATTTTCATTGATAATCTGCAAATTCCTGAAAGATGCAGATCCAGGAAATGTTGCACTTCAAGTTGCTTTAAGTGACCCATATCCATTCTACACTACAATCATTTTGGTTATGATTGGAATTGTAATAGGTTATTTTGCATATCCTCCAGTGATAATGCTATCCTGTTTGATTTCAATTCTTGGAGTTTGGATAATTCCAAAAATCAAGAGGTAACATTATTTAAAATATTTTTCCAATGCGTTCAACTCGCCGTTAAATTCCCTGACTTCCTTTGATGAGATTTCACCCGACAAATCCTTCATGTATGTGTTGTACATGTGGACTGCAAGCAGAACCACCACGATTATTCCACCGAAAAGCAAGATAAACTCCGCTGAAGCCTGACCCCGATTATCCATCACAATCCCCCCATAAGCAGACTTCCGCCGAATGTGGAGATGAAATAGAATATTCCAAATGATGAACATGCAAGAGGCAATGTGAACTTGATTCCCTTTTTTACATCGCCGTACATGATTATGCTGATGATGAATGCCACCAGAACGGAATGTATAATCAGGTATAACTCTCCGGCAATCGGTGCGGCCAGGATGATTTCCGACTCCATCCCGTATCCCTGCATGAAGCTGGAGTATACGCTCACCATTCCGATTGCAAAGGGCGTTGCAATGACGGCCGAGATTAAAAGAAACATCACAGACATCATCACTGAGGATTTCCTCTCACGTTTAAGAGCCATCAAATCACGCAAGTCATCCGAAACATCAGACAGGACTTTTGAAATGCTTGATCCGGATTTTCTTCCGTCAAGAATTATTCCAAAAACCCTTTCCAGTTCCTTTGACTTTAATCTTTTGCTCATTGCCCTCCATGCATCGTCAAAATTGCGACCCATACGAATCTCAATGATTGTTCTTCTCATTTCGTCATATAGTGGCCCTTCGCCGTACTGTGACATGTCCTCCATTGCGTTTTCAAAGCTGAGTCCTGTCTGAAGCATGCTTGAAAGCTGCCTTAAAAAGTCCGGTGAAGTCTTTTCAATTTCCTGTGCCCGTTTTTCCTGCTGGACAACCACATATGTGAAAAGCCCTGGAATGACAAAAAGCGGCAAGATTAACACTGAAGCAGGCAAGTTTAGAATTGTTAATGTTAATGTTAAAGCAATTTCGCTAACTAAAATGAAAATTATGAGCATAGCTAAAACTTTACTTGCATCTGTAAAAATGGCTCCGCTCAGTAAAAATTCCTGCAATTTAGATAATTGCTTTTCAGGTATAATATTGTCCAATAATATTGCTAAATCATCGATTATTTTAAATTTCATAAAATAAAATTAGACTTCAAAGCATATAAAGTGTTGGTTATTTTTAAAATCAATTTTATAAGGTAAAGACAATATTTAAAAGTCGAAATCTATGTTAATCTCAAACAAATTCTCGGTTTGAGCCAGTGCATTTACCAGTCTTTCATCCAAATCGGCGTTATTGTCCTTGAAATCTATTTCACCAAATTCCTCTCGAACCTGAAAAGCCAACTGGTCTTTATCCAAACTAAATTCTGCATCGCCGTTGCCCGTATTTCCCCGAGCATCAATTCTAATCCATTTATCTCCATTGAAAACAGTGTTTAAAGCATGAACCATGTGGCCCTGACTGTCGTCTTCGGCAATTGTCAGAAGCTGATAGCTGATTCCTGACGGAATTCCGTTTGCCCTTAGAAGCGCTGCAAGAAGACATGATTTTGCCCAGCATATTTGTTCAAAAAATAGAAATGTAAAAAAAATAATACACTACAATCTATAAAAATCAATTGAACATTAACTCCCACATACATATAAAATTAATACAAAAACTGACAAGCAAAAAATTGTTATTGCCAATGCCAAAGCAAGCCCACGTGCTGAAAAATCATGAGCATGACTAAAAATTCTCTCGATAAATAAAATAATTTATACAATGTTAGTTAAATAATTCATAATATTTATATTAATTTAAATAATATATGTTACAAACTTAAAAAAAAATAGGTGCATAATTAAAAAAATGTTTGAAAAAAAATAGATTAAAATGATAGATATCAGTGATATCCCAAATATCTGAGAATCACATAAAGAACCAATATTACCGCCAGTATGATAAGGGAAGTTCTAGCTGAAAAGAATCTGGTTTTTCTAAACTCCTCATCCTTGACTTCGCCCTTTTTAATTATCCTTTCCTTTTCAAAGGAGCATTTCTGATAGATTGCTTCAAGGTCCTTTGGAAGCCTTCCGTGTTCATTCAACATGTTGATTGTTTTGTTCAAATGTTTAACCTCTTCAGATTCATTCCCCATCTTTACGCAGCAGAATGCAGCCTTATAATTGAAATTGGTTACAAGTTCCAAATCATCCTCGACCTTGCTTTCATAGCCGATGCAGTACTTGTAGTTTTTCAGGGCTTCCTTATACTGGCCAAGCTCATATAAGGCATCACCTTTTGCATTGAAACCTATTATGGTATCCTCGTTTTGAAGGGACTTGTTGAGATAGGTTAACGCCTCATCGTTTTTGCCTGCTTTTTGAAGCATTTGCCCCTTATACAGGTCAGAGTCATTGTCACTACCGTATTTCTTTTCATATTGATTCAAATGATCCAACGCACCATCATATCTTTTGGCCTTAATCAGCAATCTGATTTTATTCATCAGGACTTCCTTTTTACTGATGCGAGGCTTTTCAATAGGTGAAAATGAATCATATTTCTCTAGAGCCTTATCCATATACTCCAATGATTCCTCAACGTTTCCCTTGTTAAATCTGGATAAGGCCTTATCACATATAACATTTATGGACCGGGGCCGTTTCTGCAGGTACTCATCAAAATATCTTTCACCGTAATCCCCGTTGTCATGCGATTCATCATAATACTGATAATATATTCCCTTCTCTTCAAGCGCAGGCAGATAACCATCATCAATCAATAAATCCAAAATAGCAAGATAATCATCAACTTCATCCTTTCCATGCCTTTTCCTGGCCAATTTAAGAGCTTCTTCATAATTATTCTCAGAAATATATTGTTTTGCTGCTTCAATAGACTTGCTCATCATATCTTCCCTAAAAAATAAAATTATTTTGCGTTTATATAATATCTATTCAGTTTTAATATAAATATTTTTAGTCATACCTAAACTTTAAATACTATAAAAACCAATTGATATATATGTTTAGGTTAACCTAAATCTTTTTTTGGGTATTGAGAACTTAAACTAAAGAATTTTTTTAGTCAGGGATAATGCTTTAAACGGGCATTATTCCCTAAAAGTTAATAAAAACGGGAGAATGGTTAATGACAGAACTAATTGTAGGATTAGCCGGTAACCCTAACGTAGGGAAAACCACTGTCTTCAATCAATTAACCGGTATGCGACAACATGTCGGTAACTGGCCTGGAAAAACTGTTGAAAGGGCAGAGGGCCACTTCGCACACGGAAGCTACGACTATGACGTCATCGATTTACCGGGTAATTATGCATTGAGTGCTCATTCCATGGAGGAAATCGTATCAAGGGATTTCATTGTGGATGACGACTCTGATGTTATTATTAATGTAGTGGATGCCGCTAATCTGGAACGTAATTTATATTTAACTGTGCAAATGATGGAATTGGGTGCCAACATGGTAATGGCACTTAACATGAACGATTTTGCAAAGAAAAAGGATCACATTATTGACATTGACTTGATGAGCGAACTTTTAGGTTTTCCGGTAGTTGAAATCAATGCTAAAACCGGTGACGGATTCGAAAAGCTATTGTCAACTGTTGAAAAGCAATCCAAAAACCCAATCGATACAAGCAAAAAATTATCATACGGAAATGATCTCAAAGGACATTTAGCCGAAATTCAGGAAGTCATCGAACAAGACAAAAGCTTAATGGATGTCCCTTCAGTTTGGACCGCAGTCAAGTTACTTGAAAGAGACACAATAGTCATAGACAAGGTTCAGCAATCCAGCTACGGATCAAAAATATTGGTTGAAGTCGATAAGGTAAGCAAACATTTACATGATGTTTATAAAGAAGGTCCCGAAGAGGTTATTGCAAATGCAAGATATGCATTCATCGATGGTTTAGTTGCCGAAGCGGTTAAAAAGCCATCAGTTGAAAAGGAAAGCACAACAGATAGAATCGATAAGATTGTAACCAACAGGCTATTGGCCCCATTCATATTCCTTTTCATAATGTGGGTGATGTTCCAATTGACATTCACAATCGGAGCTCCTTTCCAGGACATGATTGACCAGGCATTCGGATCAATAGCGGAATTTGTTGCAGGATACATTGCAAATGAATACCTAGCATCATTCATCTGTGACGGAATCATCGGTGGAGTAGGTGGTGTTTTAACTTTCCTGCCTATCATTATTCTGATGTTTTTATTCCTAAGCATATTGGAAGACTGCGGATATCTTGCAAGGGCAGCATTTACCTTAGACAAACTGATGCACAAAATTGTTGGACTTCACGGTAAGGCTTTCATTCCTATGATTTTAGGATTCGGTTGTGGTGTACCTGCAATCATGGCAACAAGAACCATGGAAAACGAAGGGGACCGTATGCTTGCAATGATGCTCGTTCCGTTCATGTCCTGTACTGCAAGACTGCCTATTTATGCTATTTTTATTGCAGCATTCTTTTCCAACAACGAAGGAACAATGTTGCTTGCAATCTATGTATTAGGTATTGTTGTAGCACTTATTGTTGCAGCTATCCTTAAAAGAACAATGTTTAAGGGATTATCCACACCATTCGTAATGGAACTGCCAACCTATAAAGTACCATCCGTAAAAGGTGTTTTATTGCACACCTGGGAAAAAGTAAAAGGATTTTTAAGAAAAGCAGGTACAATTATTCTTGCTTGTTCAATTGTATTATGGGTTTTAAGCACATTCCCATTAGGTGTCGAATACGGATCTGCCGAAAGCGTATTAGGTATGATCGGTTCAGCTATCGCACCAATCTTTGCTCCATTAGGATTTGGAACCTGGCAAGCTGCTGTAGCAATCATTGCTGGATTAGCCGCTAAAGAGGTAGTAGTGTCAACATTCGGTACATTAGCCGGATTGGAAGAGGACGATGAAGAAGGAATTACCAATTTGGTCCATGATACATTCACACCATTGTCCGCATTTTCATTCATGGCATTCACATTGCTCTACACCCCTTGTTTTGCAGCAATCGGTGCAATCAAACAGGAAACCAACAGTTACAAATGGGCATTAACAATGTGTGGTATCACACTGGTAACCGCATACATCGTTTCATTCCTGATTTACAATGTTGGTTTACTTGCAGGATACGGATAGTGAATTAAAAGAGTTGAACATTAAAAATGACGATTAGAATTTCTAATTGTCATACTTAAATTTTTTTAAGAAGGTGATTAAAAATGACAAGAACTTTAAAGGAAGTAAAACCTGGCGAAACAGTTAAACTGGTAAAATACCATGATACTGGAGACATAGGTTTAAGAAGACACTTGTTAGGTATGGGTTTTGTTAAAGGTGCAGAAATTACCGTTAAAAAGGTTGCAACTTTAGGAGATCCTATTGAAATGAGTATAAAAGGATATGATGTTTGCCTTAGAAAGGAAGAGGCCGAAAACATTGAAGTGGAATAAATTATTTTATTGAGTGTTTATTATGAAATGCCGTATGTGTGGCTTCGAATTTGATGAAACAAAACTGGAAAACCGTGGCTGTTGCGGCTGTGGAAAACACAGCAACTGCAGTCAGGTACATTGCCCAAATTGTGGATTTGGCAATCATCCGGAACTTGAAGAAGAATTTGAATTTATAAACAAACTCAAAAACAGACTTAAAATTGGAAAAAAGGATACAAACTATTTATAAAGAGAGGTTATAAAAATGAGACATGAGGAATTTTTAAGCAAATGTTACGAACATAAACATGCATTGATTTTCGCAGCAGGAATCGCAACTGCAATCATTGGTAAAAAAGCATTGGAATCCAAGACCGTAAAAAATGCTGCAACCAGAGGAATGGCTACAGTAATGTCTGCCAAAAGGGATGCCGAAGAATGCTTCCAGGACATGAAAGAAAACGCAGAAGACATTGTAGTTGATGCACACCAAGAAGACAAAAAAGAAATTTACGTAGAATCAAAAGAATAAACTTATTTTTTCAAGGTATAAAGAGATGAAATATCAAGTAATGTATGATAACGGCTCCCGTCTGAGAGTTCGTTCAGGCCAATGGGCTTTCACCAAAAGGGAAGGCTATGGCCTTGCCTCATTACTTTTAAATCAAAGTTTTGTCCAAGAGGTATTCACTTCCCACAGAAACGGAAGCATTTTAATATACTACGATGGAGACATCGAAAGCAAACAAAAGATTTTCAATATCCTGGACAGCATTACATTAGATGACCTGTTTGAAGCAGAACCAACCCAAGCTCAAAGTTCAAGGGAAATCACCGACGAATTCTATTTAAAACTATCCAAAATGATCGTTCATAGATTCATTTATAGGATATTTTTACCGATACCAATAAGAAATGCATTAACAATCTATAATGCATTAGAATACATTTGGGAAGGTTTAGATAGCTTAACCGACTTCAGAATTGATGTTGCACTTCTAGACGGTGCGGCAGTAACAGGGGCACTGCTTCAAAAACAATATAAGCCTGCAAGCTCAATGATGTTCTTATTGTCCATCTCCGACGCACTCGAAGACTACACATTGCAGAAAGCCAAAAGCACACTTAAAGACAGTTTGGCCTTAAACATAGATACTGTATGGGTAGTAGGAGAAGACAGTGAAGAAAAACAATGCGCTGCAGTTGATATTGACAAGGGAGATAAGATCAAAGTCCATATGGGCGATGTGATACCAGTTGATGGAAAAGTAATTGAAGGAGAAGGAATGGTTAATGAGGCTTCAATGACTGGAGAACCGTTAGCCGTCCATAAAAGACCTGGAAAAACAGTTCATGCAGGAACCGTTATAGAAGAAGGAAATCTCATTGTTGAAGTTTATTCAATGAATAAAGAGACAAGACTAAACAAGATTATTGATTTGATTGAGAACTCTGAAGAGCTTAAAGCGGATACACAAAGCAAGGCCGAAAAGCTCGCCGATTCAATCGTGCCGTACAGCTTCCTTGCAACAGCCTTAACATATCTGATAACAGGAAATGCAACAAAGGCATTATCCGTATTGATGGTTGATTTTTCATGTGCCATAAAGCTTACAACACCATTATCAATCATATCTGCAATGCGTGAAGCATCAGACAACAGAATGATGATAAAAGGTGGAAAGTTCCTCGAAAACTATGCAAATGCAGACACAATCATATTCGACAAGACCGGAACACTGACAAATGCAACACCTAAAGTTGTTGATATTGTTCCTATGTCCAAACGATACGGGCGTGACGACATCCTAAGGATGGCCGCCTGCATCGAAGAGCACTTCGCTCACAGCATTGCCGCAGCCATCGTGAAGCAGGCTGAAGAGGAAGGTCTGAAGCATGAAGAGGACCACAGTGAAGTGGAATACATTGTGGCACACGGAATTGCAACCGAATATGATGGAAAACGCGCAGTTATCGGATCCAAACACTTTTTATTTGATGATGAAAAAGTGAAATTGACAAAGACTCAGGAGAAAAAGATAGCCAAAGAATCTGCAGAGCATTCCGTGGTTTATCTGGCTATCGATGGAAAACTTGAGGGACTTATTTGCATTGACGACCCTGTGCGAAGCGAAGCTAAATATGTCATTGAAGAGCTCAAGGATTTAGGTATTGAGAATGTCATAATGCTTACCGGAGACAGTGAAAGCGGTGCAAAAGCCAGCGCCAAAGCATTGGGCATTACCGATTATAAATCACAAGTTCTTCCAGAGGACAAATCAAGAATCGTTGAAGAACTTAAACAAGAAGGAAAAACCGTCATAATGGTTGGAGACGGCATTAATGATTCACCGGCACTTGCAGCTGCAGATGTATCCGTTTCAATGAAACATTCATCTGATATTGCCCGAGAGGTTGCCGACATATCATTGCTGTCTGATGATTTGTACGACCTTGTGACACTTAGAAAATTAAGTGTTGGAATGTTGGATAAAATCAACGATAATTACCGCAATATTGTTGCAGTGAACGGCAGCCTACTTGTTTTAGGTGTTTTAGGAGTGATTCCTCCATCAACCTCATCAATGATACATAACCTATCTACGATGTTGTTTGGAGTGATGAGCACCAAATCCGTTTTAAAAGATGAAGACTATTCAAAAGGTATGGAAGTAGAAGCCATTGAAGTGGCCGATATTTCTTAATCTTTTTCTTTTTTTTAAATTATACTCATCAAATTGAACATATTAAAATAGAACCATTAGATTAATTTTTAGGAAGGCATTGTTAATGAGCGCAATTATTGAATTCAAAAATGTTGACAAGATTTATAAATCCGGAGAACACATCTTAAAAGCTATGGATAATGTCAATTTTACAATCGATGAAGGGGAATTCGTTGTAATATTAGGACCATCAGGTGCGGGCAAATCAACGCTTTTAAACCTCCTGGGAGGTCTTGATATGCTAACTTCCGGAGAAATCATTGTAAATGACAATCATATAGAAGAATTTTCAGACAATCAGCTTACAGACTATAGGGCCAAAAACGTAGGATTCATTTTCCAGTTCTATAACCTGATTCCGAACCTTACAGCACTTGAAAACGTTGAGCTGATGAAAGACATCGTGGATACAGACATAAACGGACTGGAAGTTCTGGACTCAGTTGGGCTTAAAGACCATGCCGATCAATTTCCCGCACAGTTATCTGGAGGAGAACAACAAAGAGTATCAATTGCAAGAGCAGTGGCCAAACAGCCAACAATGCTTTTGTGTGATGAACCAACCGGTGCTCTTGACTCAAAAACGGGCGTTTTAATTCTTAACTTGCTTCAGGAAATGAGCAACAACAAAGGAACTACAGTAGTCATCGTGACACACAATGCAATATTGGCCCATGCAGCCGATAAGGTAATCAGAATTAAAAACGGACAAATCGAAAGCATAACCGTTAATGAAAATCCGAAAAAGATTACAGATTTGGAATGGTGAGCCCATGCTTAAAAAAAAGATGATAAGAGACATCCGAAAGCACAAAACCCAATTCCTGTCAATTTTTTTGATGGCATTTCTAGGCGTTTTTGTCTTTGCCGGCGTCGGCGGAGAATCTGTTGGCCTTGAAGTCAATGTCGATAAGTTTTACGACGACACTAACCTGGCTGACGGTTGGATCTATTCAAATTTTATCAATGACTTATTTTTGGACCAGGTATATTGTCTGGGTGCAACCGACCAGATGGAAAGGCAGCTGGTCGTGGATTCCGTTGCGGATTTTTCAAATGACCCCGAAATTACGCTGCATTTTGTAGAGAACAATACAATATCCAAATTTTATTTGATTGACGGTGAACCGCTTGACATCAATGACAAAAACGGAGTATGGCTAGACAAAAGCTTTGCAGATGCAAAGGGCCTGAAAGTGGGCGACAGCATCACATTTGAATTTGAAGACTATAAAATCAAAAAGAAAATCAGAGGAACAGGATATTCCCCCGAATACGTTTACCATGCATCACAGTCATCCGTAATTCCCGACTTTTCAAAAATAGGCTTTGCATATATGTCACATAAGGCATTTCCAAACGATACGGTTCCATATAATGTATTGAACGTTAAATTCGACGGAACTGCAGAAAATTATGACAAACTGCTTGACTATCATATGGACGGATATTATAGCTCATTTGTTGAAAGATCAGAACACACAAGTGTGTCCCAATTTTCAGAAGAGATTGACCAGCACCAGATGATGGCGGGAATTTTCCCGGTAGTCTTCATATTGATTGCAATGCTGATTCTTCTGACAACAATGACAAGAATCATAACACACCAGAGAACACAGATCGGCATTTTAAAGGCATGCGGCTTTAAAGACAAAACAATAATGAAGCATTATATCTCATACGGTTTCTGGCTGGTTTTAATCGGTTCTCTTCTTGGACTGATTATAGGACCTATGACATTGCCGAAGCTATTCTACCCATCGATGAGCTCGACTTACATCCTGCCGTCATGGGAACCTGCATGGAGCATTGATTTTGTCTATATCGCTCTTACAATGATTATAATGTCAATTCTAGTTTCATATTATGCAGTTAAAAGCATCTTCAATGAAAATCCCGCAGATACAATAAGACCAAAGGCTCCGAAGGTATCCTCATCAGGAATGATTGAAAGATTAGGGTTTTTCAAGCATCTGTCATTCAATAGCCGCTGGAATTATCGTGACGCAAAAAGAAACAAATTCAGGGCATTGATGACCATAATCGGAGTTATAGGCTGCACTGCACTACTGGTGTCCGCATTCGGAATGTATGATGGAATGAACGACTTGAAGGAATGGGAATTTAATCAGATAAACCATTATGATTCGAAATTGGTTATTGATGATGAGGCAAGCATTTCAGAAGTTGATGATGTGGCAGAGGAGGTCAACGGCGATAAGATTATGGAATCAGCCATTGAAATCGAATCGGATACCTGCAAGAAGTCAGGTTCGCTTTTGGTCTTAAATCATACCGACCTTGTCACTCCAACAGACTATGACTGGAACAGGATTAAAATTGAAGATGATGAGGTTTCAGTTTCACAAAAAATGGCCGACATGTTAGGCATTGGCATTGGAGATACTGTCAAATGGCACATTATGGGCTCAGACAAATGGATCAAAACTAAGATTGACAAGATTCATTCAGACCCGACTTCACAGGGATTCATAATGTCTGCTGACAAATTAGAGGACTTGGATTTGAACTACACTCCAACAAGCGTTGTGACAGAAGAACATGTCACCAAGAATTACACTGCCATAAAAACCACAAACTCACTTAAGGACATGACTTCAAGTTGGGACGAGCTTACAGAAGCCATGTGGCTTTTGATATACATCCTAATATTTTTCGCATCACTTCTGGCCGTTGTGGTGCTGTACAATCTGGGACTACTGTCCTTTACAGAAATCGAACGTGAAATAGCGACCCTTAAGGTTTTGGGCTTTAAAACTAATGCGCTTAGAAAGCTGCTTTTAACACAGAACCTATGGTTTACGACTATCGGATATCTATTGGGCATTCCGGTCGGTTATTACATATTGAAGGTCATGTGGGAATCATCAGGAGACTCATTTTATATTCTCCCGTCAATATCCCTCATGAATTTAGTCATAACTGCCGCAATAACATTTTCATTATCAATACTTGTAAATCTGATGTTTTCACGCAAGATTAAAAAGTTGGATATGGTGGAATCACTTAAGAGTGCTGAATAGTTAAACTATTCACACTTAACAGTGATGATGAAACCCTCACCCTCGTAAAATATTTTTTACCTAAAAATTTATAATATTCATTTCTCAAATATTAATTATTTAATATTAGCAGGTTGCCTATGAGATATATTAACAAAAATGATGTGTTAATCATAGCCAGAAATTCCGGCAAATTGATGATTGGAATTGGACTTTTGTGTTTAGTTCCAATTATTGTCGATTTACTCTTTTTAGAATTTAATATAATAGGCTATCTCATACCTGGATTAATATCAATTGGCCTTGGATTAATCTGCTTAAAAGCCCTGGACAAATATAAAGTCAATAAAATGCGCCTAAAGCATGGAATGATAATATCCGCACTGTCATGGCTGTGGGCAAGTCTTATCTGTGGCCTGGCATTATACCTCATAACAGGCATAAGCCCAGTAGACAGCGTTTTTGAAAGCATGTCAGCTTTGACAGGAAGTGGAATTACCATATATAGCGATGTGGAAGCCCTGCCATACGGAATATTATTTTTTAGAGCATTTCAACAATGGATTGGCGGTTTGGGAATCATTGTTTTGATACTTGCCTTTCTGGCCCAACCTGGAACCTCATCATTTAAATTATATAATTCAGAAGCCCGTGAAGACCAGATTAAACCTTCCACTACAGCGACACTCAAAGAAACCCTTAAAATATATGTATTTTATACCTGTCTGGGGATTGCATTGTATACCCTTGCAGGGATGCCCTTTTTTGATTCCATCTGCAATACCTTCTGCATTATCTCAACAGGCGGAATGAGCGTGAAAAATGCGAATATAGGATACTATAATGATTATATTATTTATTTCATTACCATGCTTTTAATGATACTGGGTGCAACAAGCTTTTTAGTTCATTCACAAATTATCAAAACCAAAGGAAAATCATTGATTGGAGATTTGCAGTTTAAAGTGATGCTTTCGCTAATAGCCATATCAACCCTGCTAATCTATTTCACATCCACAATCATTCCAATGGATATGCTGTTTACAGTGGTTTCCTCAATTACGACAACAGGAGCAAGCATTCCTAATTCAACAGTAATGGCGGCATGGCCACCATTCGTATTATTTATCATAATGACATTGATGCTTATCGGAGGTTCTACCGGGTCTACCGTAGGTGCAATCAAGTTAATGCGGGTCATTACATTTTCAAAGGGAATATATAAGAATCTGCGTGAAATAATTTCCCCCCAAGGAGCCGTCATCCCCTTAGACCGCAAGGATAAAAAATTCACCGAAAAACTGGTTGAACAAAGCGGAAACTATATAACCCTTTATTTCCTGTGCATTCTGATTTCATGGTCACTGTTATGCTTATACGGTCATGATCCATTCAATTCACTGTTTTTCACCTTTTCCATGCAGGGAAATATAGGTCTGGAAATCGGACAGCTGTCCCAAACAATAGAATGGCCATTGAAAATTGCCGGCATGCTGAATATGTGGACCGGAAGATTGGAAATTTATCCTGTGCTAATCACATTCAGGGCAATCTTTGAAGTATTCAAAAGATAATTTAACTTTTTCCGGCTTAAAGATGTGTAATGAAGTCAAAAATCTTTCTACTGCAAGTAACCGCTTACATTCAAAAAACTTTATATGTTTACAATTACATAGGATTAACAAGTGAAATATACAAAATCACTACAAAAATTATTGAGGAATTAAAATGAAAATGCATAAAATTTGTCCAAGATGCGGTTCCAAAAATGTTGATTGGATCATTCCACAAAACTGGTCACAATGCGTTTGCAAAGACTGTGACTATACCGGTCCGATAATTGAAGGAAACGACGAACTGGCTGAAGAGATTCATGAATCATATATAGAATCTTTAAATGAAGATGATGAATAAAAAAAAGGAATGGTTGAAATGTTGGGCTTAAGCAACAATCCAGAAAACGAGAATATAAAAAATATCCCCAGTGAAGATTCATATCCTATGATTTCAGTATTATTTACAAAAAATAATGTGATAGGTGCAAATGCATTATCCCTCACCATTCTTGATTTAATCA
>Ga0310695_10004709_pt1 | contig 24746 bp, 22 predicted proteins | sample RumenRJG_04DNA_FD_203882 | JGI IMG/M metagenome (GOLD analysis project Ga0310695, IMG submission 203882) | Bovine rumen microbial communities from Lethbridge, Alberta, Canada - RJG_04 (v2) (version 2) | ecosystem: Host-associated > Mammals > Digestive system > Stomach > Rumen | place: Canada...
TTGGGTTGATAGCTACGCCCTCTTCAAAAGCCATCGTACTAATGGACTTCACGCTAAGTGATTGATACAGAATAGTTAATAAACAATAAATATTTTCCAATTATTTGGATAGCAACATAGAAGAATTTAGAATTTAGATTATTTATACGCAAACGATTCCAGTTTCAAAAATTGCAGTTCAAAAATCAAATTGTTGTGGTGGGATTTTCGTTTTTTCTCTAATTTTGCAGCATTCAAACTACAAAACAAACAAAAAAGATGGACACTAACAAGTATTTCTTTGCGGTGGACCTGGGAGCCACAAGCGGAAGAACCATTATCGGAAGTCTGAAGGATGACAAGATCCTGCTGGAGGAGGTGACGCGCTTCCCCAACAATCTCATTGAGCAGGGCGGTCATTTCTACTGGGATATTTATGCTCTTTATTTTGAAGTCATCCGCGGTCTGAAGGAAGTGGCCCGCCGGGGACTGGAAATCACCTCGATAGGTATCGACACGTGGGGTGTCGACTTTGTCTTTATTGGTGAGGACGGAGCTATATTAAGGAATCCGCGCGCGTATCGCGACCCTATTACCTTCGATGCGATGGATGACTACCTGAAGCATGTCATCTCGCGCCGAGAGGTCTATGACGTGACAGGTATCCAGCTGATGAACTTCAATTCCATCTTCCAGCTCTATGCGATGCGCCGCGAGCAGAACTCAGCGCTGGAACATGCCCAGAAGGTTCTTTTTGTGCCTGATGCCCTTTCGTGGATGCTGACCGGCAACGAAGTATGCGAATATACCATCGCCTCTACCTCGGAACTCCTTGACCCGCGTACCAAGCAACTCGACGAACGGCTGTTGCACTCGTTGGGACTCAGTCGCGGTAAGTTCGGCAAGATGGTGAATCCCGGTACGATGATCGGTACTTTGACTGATGAAGTTCAGCAGATGACAGGCCTGGGCGCCATTCCCGTCTATGCCGTGGGAGGTCACGATACGGCTTCTGCCGTGGCTGCCGTGCCAGCAAAGGACGAAAAGTTCGCCTATCTCTCCAGCGGCACCTGGTCGCTGATGGGCATCGAGACCAAGGATGCTATCATCAATGAACTTTCGTATGAGCGCAACTTCACCAACGAAGGCGGAATTGAGGGAACCACCCGTTTCCTGAAGAACATCTGCGGTATGTGGCTCTATGAGCGTTGCCGCAAGGAATGGCCCGAGGAAGTGCAGCAGCTGTCGCATCCCGAACTGCAGGGGTCGGCCATGCAGGTGGAGGCTTTCCGCTCGCTCATCAATCCCGACGATGCACTCTTTGCCAATCCTGCTTCGATGATAGATGCTATCCGTCAGTATTGTAAGGATACCGACCAGTATGTGCCCGAGACGCCTGCTGAGATTTGCCGTTGCATCTTCGATTCGCTGGCCCTGCGCTACAAGCAGGTGTTCGGCTATCTCGTGGAGATGGCATCGTTCCCCATCGAAGTGCTCCATATCATCGGTGGCGGTTCGCTGAATAAGTATCTGAACCAGTTCACGGCCAATGCTACGGGTGTGACGGTGCTGGCTGGTCCGCAGGAAGGTACCGCACTTGGTAACATCATGGTACAGGCCAAGGCCGTAGGTGCCGTGAAGGACATCTGGGATATGCGTCGCATCATTGCCAATTCCCTAGAACTCGTCAAGTATGAGCCTCAGGACAAGGCCGTCTGGGATGCCGCCTACAAGAAGTATCTGGAGATCGTGGCCAAGAAAGGCTGAACAAAGATTATTAACAATAACTAAAAACATAAAAGAAAAAATGAGCAAACCATTAGTTGAAACCAAAGCAAGGGTGGGCGTGTTCTCCATTGCACTCGGAGCATACCTGCCGCAGTTCCCACAACTCGTTCCTGAGTTTGAGGCTCAGTATGCTGCATTCAAGAAAACATTGCCCGCAACCATCGAAATCATTGATGGCGGAATGGTGACCACCAAGGAACAGTCTATGGAGGCCGGTGATAAGTTCCGTGCTGCCGATGTGGACCTCGTTATCCTGCAGATGCTCACCTATTGCACCTCTTATAATATGTTGCCTGCGGTGCGCGACCTCGATGTGCCTGTGGTCATCGTGAATGTGCAGAAGAAGCTGGCTCCCGATTACGCTAAGACCGATATTCCCATCTGGCTGGGCGAGTTGTATGCCTGCGGTGCCATTGGTGAGATGGTGGCCGACCTGAACCGTGCTGGCAAACGTTCGGCTGTTATCACGGGTGTGGTAGAAGGCGGAGACCCTCAGGTTCAGGCTGAAATCGAGGACTGGTGCCGTGCTGCTCAGGTGCGCCGTCGTTTCCGCGATACCAATATCGCACAGATTGGCCGTCCATATCCCGGCATGATGGACCTCTATATCGACGAGACCAACCTCTATCACCGTATGTTTGTCTATACCAAGCAGTTCGACTGGGAGCAGATGTGGGCTATTGCAGATGATATCACCGACGAGGAAGCTATCCGCGCCAAGGCTCAGGATATCCTCGACACCTTCGAGATTGAAGGCGGCGGTACCATTGAGAAAGTATGGGACATGGCCAAATATGTGGTGGCTTTTGGGCAATGGGTGAAAGACGAGAAACTCGGCATGATTGCCTCTCACTATGCTGGTTTTGCCCAGGGCGTTGCCGGAAAACTCGACTCCATGCTGATTCCTGCCTTCTCGATGCTTATCAAGCAGCATACCGCTTGCGCCGTTGAGGGCGACATGAAGGTAGCTATGGCTATGAGTATTCTGAAGACCATCTCGGGAACAGGCACGCTGGCAGAGATGTATTCCATTGACTTCCCGAAAGATATCTGCATCATCGGTCACTCAGGTTCCGGCGACTTCGATATCTCTCAGGCCCACAAGCCCACGATGAAGATTGTGCCCGTGTTCCACGGCAAGACTGGCGGTGGCTATCTCACTCAGTTCTATCCTCCCACGGGCGATGTTACCTATCTGGCTATCACACAGGACAAGAACGGTGTGTTCAAGTTCGTGGTGGCAGAGGGCGTCAACGAGGAAGGTCCTATCTTCATGTTTGGTGATACCAACATGCGCACGAAGTTCTCGCTTCCTTGCCGCGAATTTGTAAACAAGTGGAGCGAGGCTGGTCCTACGCATCACATGGCTGCTGCTGTTGGTCGTCATATCGACACCATACTGAAAGTTGCCAAGATTTTTAATATTGAGTGTGACGTAGTCTGCAGATAAAGTCGAATCGTAATAACGACATAACGTAATAACGAAATATGGCAAATAGTGGAAGTTTGAAGAGCACCATAGCCGTGTCTCTTACCAATTATCTTGATGCCGGAGCAATTGTTGCCGGAGCATCAGGCCTGACGCTGTGGCAGAACTATCTGGGACTGAGCGAGGTCCATCTCGGCTGGCTCAATTTCATCAGCGCCAACTGTCTGGGTGCTGCCGTGGGTGCCATCATCGGTGGTTTTCTGGCCGACAAGTACGGACGTAAGTTCATCTTCACCTACAACCTGCTGGTCTATATGCTCGGCGTGCTGACGGTGATGTTTTCAGTCAATTACCCCATGCTGCTCTGCGGATTCCTCATTACGGGTATTTCCGTGGGTGTGGGCGTTCCCGCCTCTTGGACCTATATCTCTGAGAGTTCCGAGAACAATAACCGTGGTCGCAATATCTGTATCTCCCAGATGTCGTGGGGTATTGGCCCGATGGTGATTCTGCTTTTAGGTATGCTTTTCGCTCCCGGCGGTTATCTGTTCGGATGGGTGGAGAGTCTGGCGCATTCCATTGGTGGCAGCGGATTGTCGGAACAAGCCACGAATGTATTCTCATCGCGTGTGGTGTTCTTCTCGCTGTTCGTGGTAGCCTTCATCGCTTGGAACTTGCAGCGCGGTCTGCAGGAAAGCTCGGAATTTACCGCTCAGAATAACGAGAGCCAGAAAGCCGGTCTTATGGACAACATCAAGGTGCTGTTCTCCAATAAGATTGCCGTTCGCACGGTCATCTTTCTGGCTACTATCTATCTGACATGGAACCTCGTGGCATCTGTGATGGGATTCTTCCAGCCGCATATCTATGAGACGGCCGGTGGCGTGAGCAACGAGCAGGCTAACTGGATGAACTGCATCCAATGGGCAATTATCGTGGGTGTGACATTCATCGTATCGAAGTTTATCGACAAGACCTCCCATAAGGCTATCTATACCTTTGGTCTGCTGGTGGCCATCTCAGCCTGGCTTGTCATCGTTACCATCGGTGTGAGCGGTCCTGCCGGTCTGTGGGCTTTCGCCATTCTCTGGGGTGTTCAGGGCGGTACTTCTCCGCAGATTTTCTATGCGCTGTGGGGCTCAGAGTTGTTCCCTGCCAAGTTCCGTGCCGGTGCTCAGGGACTGATGTTCTTCATCGTTCGTGGCCTGTCAGCTCTGTGGGGACTTATCTTCACCTTTATCTACGGTGAGAACGGCGAAGGCTTCACTATTGCAGCCTATTGCATGATTGCCCTGCTGACCATCTCGCTGATTGTGGGATTCATCGGATGTCCGAATACCCGTTGCAAGCCTTTGGCTCAGATTACAAAGGAACGTTACGGTGATGACGTATAGACATAGAAAAAAGGCTCTCGGTTGAGAGCCTTTTCCTTTTAAATAAAACTATTATCACAGTTTTTTCTGTAACTTTTCCGCCTTTGCAGCCTTCTTAACGGCCTTCTCGTGAGCCTTGGCATACTTGGTCTGAGCCTTTGCAATCTTGGCGGGGTCAGAAGTGCTGGCTTTCACCTGCTCAAACTTTGCCAGAGCCTCGTCGGCATCTTCCTGAGCTTCTTTGGCGTCCTTGGCAGCATCGTTGGCCTTGTCGATAGCCTTCTGGCGCTTCTCAGCCTTCTTACGTTCCTTTTCTGCCTTCTTGCGCTGTTTCTCGGCCTCCTTCTGCTGTTTCTCCAATTGCTTCTGCTGCTTTTCAGCAATCTTCTGCTGCTTGGCTAATTCTTTCATCTGAGCAGGAGACATCACATCCTGTGCACTCACTGGAGCTACACTGAACAGACAAGCCATCATGACTGTCAGTCCTAACTTTGTAATAAATGATTTCATACTTTTCAAATTTATGTTATTGATAAATATACGTTTATCAGGGACAAAGATATAAAAAGAAAAGGAAACTCCTCGCAAGAGTTCCCTTTTTTATCCTTTTTTAAACAAAATAGGACACTATTTTGGAAGATTGAACGCAACAGACATTTCTTTCATCTGTTCCTGACTCATACCTTCGGGCGTGAATCCCATACACTTGGCATCGATATAAATCTTGGCACTCTTGGAGAGCACATCAATCTGGTCAAAAGCATCCATCACATCGAGACCCTGTGCAAAAACGCCGTGCTTTTCCCATAGTACCACATCGTAGTCGTCGAGCTGAGCCAGTGTGGCATCGGCAAGACGGTTGCTCCCAGGCAGTTCGTAGGGAATGATACCCAAGCCTAACGGGCAGAATGCCTTGGTCTCAGGAATCATCGACCACAGGATGTTGGTGAGCACGTCTTTCTTCAAGAAGGCAGCATTATGACTCATGGCAACCAACTCGATGGGGTGGGTGTGGACCGTTGCATTATAGGCTGAACCCTTCTCAATGAGATGATTGTGCACAGTGAGGTGAGAGGGCAGTTCCGAAGTGGGCTGTACGGGATTGTCGGCTATGATGACATACGAGGCGCAGTCGTCGAGGATGCGGATGACAGAGCCGTTGTCCATAGGCCAACGAGCCAGGTCACGCATACGCTTGCCCGTTCCTTTGCAATAGAAGTAATTGCCTTTCAGTAAAGGCAGAGTGACGCCAATCTGCTTCACCTCGCTGATAGCAGGCATCTGCCGTATTTCATCGTCCACGAACTTGGTGATGTTTACTGTGATGTTACCACCGTTGCGCTCGGCCCAACCGTTCTGCCAAAGATAGCCGGCTACCTCTGCGATCTTCATGACCTCTTTTTCAAGTGCAGGTCTTCCTTCGAGAATACTTTTCATGATGTAGTTTGTATTTTAATTTGTTTTATGCTGCAAAGATAAAGTTTTTTAATGAGACGGCAACAATATTATTTGATTTTTCTTCCCAAACTTTTGCCATTCTTTAATCGGGCCGCTTGTCGATGACCTTATATCCTTTGAAATCCTGACTGGGGAAGCGGAAGATACTTTCATCGTTAATCCCACTATGGAAATGGCTGATTTTGACCGTACACCAGAAGAGCATCACCTTGACCTTCAGGCTTTTGGGCTCACGAGTGCGCTTATCGATGACGACCTTGGCATGCTTTACGCCATCTACGCCTTTCTTGGCATCGAGTGTGATGATAAAGTCGTTGCCCTTGGCCGTGATGTGATAAATGTAATTGTCGGGAACGAACTTGAACTTCGAGGCATATTTATCGCGCTTCGCTGAGTTAGGGTTGTGAATTTCTATCGTTTTCTTTTTCTTGTCCACGCGGTGGAAATCCTTTCCGTCGGACCATGCAGAGTATCTGGATTCAATGAACTTTTGTTTGTTGCCTTTCATCCAAATAGTGCCCTCGGTCTTATATACCCCGACGATATTCACGGCGTAGGTCAGGTTGCATCCCTGAGGACCGAAGACCATATTGTATGTCTTGTCGAATATTTGACGTGCTTGTCGGGTATTCGAATTTTCTTGCGCATTGATGGAAAGGCTCAACGTTAGCGCAATGAGCATAAGCACCAAGCGGTTTCTTGAAAGTATTATATCTGTCATTTGATGTTGCTTCTTTTTTGTGCCGCCAAAGGTACAATTATTTTCCAAAAATCAAATCATAATTCAAGAATAATTTGTATTTTTGCAAACGTATTAAGAAAAATAAGGAATGATCCAAGAGGAGAAAACAGCACTATGGAGTGAGAATGTCATCGTGGTGGATGCAGAATATGTTGACCGCGTGGCATTTAACCTCATTGTTAACTTTGAAAGGATGTTGGGACGGAAGATACCGGCAGCTGATATGGCCCGTTGGATTGACTGTTTGGCATTAGACGGAGGGATATCTCCTGAGGCAAATCCTGAGGGTAGCGTTTCCGTGGTGCTTATTTATGAGAAAGACTCCAAAGGTTTCGAGAATTTCGTTCCTGCTTTATATAGCGAACTGAACGGCAAGGCTTTCAAGGATCATCTTGGCGAATTTGTCTTTTCGGCTGTTCCCGTTGAACATCTTACGACGAAGGATGACCTGCTCCTTGATGTGGTCCAGTCTACCATGGAGTCCAAGGATGTGAAACGGCTGATGGTGGTTCCCAATTCAGAGGATGGCGATTGCTATGACCGTTTGCGTCAAATGCTCCGTCGTGCTCCTGATGACAAGCGTATCACGCTCTTTGCCATGCAACCTATGATGGGCGGCAATTTCCGTCAGGAGATATTGGGCTATTCGTTGATGCAGGCTTTGGGTATCAAAGCAGCAGAGTTAGAAAGCCCTAATCCCTAATCTCTAAACTTATAAGCTTAAAATGAAATTAAAAATCCTAATTCTTATAGTTGCTCTTTGTTGGGGTGTTTCTTCCCAGGCACAACAACTGCCGATTGTAAAATACGACATCGACAAGGTGACTGCAAAATGGAATGATATGGAGGCACGGCTGACCATCGATGCCGATTATCCCGAAGGCAACACCCCTGCTGCCAGAACGTTGCAGCGCTGGCTCTATGAATTGTTTACCTCCCGGAATTTCCACGGACAAATCCTCACGGGCAAGCAACTTATGGCACGTGTGGAGGCCGACTTTATAGAGGCAAATCCTATCGAGGAAATGAAAAAATTTGCTGAGGATGGGGCGAAAGAAGGAAACTGGTTCTTCAACTACCGTGTGAAAAAGGAATTTGAGAGCAGTCGAATCGCTTCTTTCACCTATAGTTGGGACGCCTATCAGGTGGGTAATGCCACGTCGAATGCCAACATTATTGACATTTCGGTTTGTAAGACCGACGGTCGCATCTTAGGCTGGGAAATGTTCACTTCCGTCCAGCAATTGAAGAAACTGCTGGATAAGCAGTTGGTGGAGAAATTCGGTGAAGAGGGGGCTGACCTCTATTTAAAGGGGACGCCGCCGATGCCGCGGGCTCCCCTGTTCCTGAAAGACGGCGTGAGATTCGATTTCGGCGATTATACAATCTATATTCCTCATGTGTATGAAGAGACAGGGGAATATCCCTTTGTTTTTTTGGAATATGCCGATATCAAGCATCTGCTTACTGATGAGGCCAAGGCTTTGCTGGGACTGTCCGGGCAGGCACCTTCTTTGAATGAGCCGGAGCCCGCTTCTGATCCTAATGTCAATGCGGAACTGTTCCGTATTTATTTGAAGAGTTGGGATAACCTTCATAATCTTCGTCAGAATGATGATTTCAAGTTCGAGTATGCTTCGAACGTGGATTTTTATGGGATGAAAATGACGAGGGATAAGGTTCAGGAGTCGAAGGTCGCCTTCCTGAAGAAGACGCCCGACTATGAGCAGGTGAGTTATCGCTTGAAAGCCACGAAGACGGATGCTAGCCATGTGCGTTGCGACTTCCTGAAGCGTACCATAGCCCAGGGTAAGACGCGCGTCTATCCTTCCTATCTGATCTATGTTACTGAAGACAATGGCACCAGTTGGAAGATAGAGCGGGAGAGTGACCAGGTGACGGATAAGAATCTGGAGATGAAATTTCGTGCAAACGAAGGCAGAGACAAGCTTGCTTGGTCTATGCTGAGTGCAGCCGAAATTCATGAATGAAATTCATAAAAACAAAATCTAGTAAACAATAGAAAAAGATGAACAGAATTTTGATGATTGGCGCCGGTGGCGTGGCTACCGTGGCAGCCCATAAGATTGCACAGAACGCCGATGTGTTCGACGAGTTTATCATTGCAAGCCGCCGCAAGGAGAAATGCGATGCCATCGTGGAGGCTATCCACAAGAAAGGTCTGACAATGGACATCAAGACCGCCCAGGTGGATGCCGACGATGTGGAGCAGCTGAAAGCACTCTTCAATGAGTACAAGCCCCAGTTGGTATTGAACCTTGCCTTGCCTTATCAGGACCTCACGATTATGGAGGCTTGTCTGGCATGTGGCTGCAACTATATGGACACAGCCAACTACGAACCCAAAGATGAGGCTCACTTCGAGTATTCCTGGCAATGGGCCTATCGCGACCGTTTCCGCGAAGCTGGACTGACGGCTATCCTTGGTTGTGGCTTTGACCCGGGCGTTACAAGCATTTTCACCGCTTATGCCGCCAAACATCATTTCGACGAAATTCAGTATCTCGACATCGTTGACTGCAATGCCGGCGACCATCACAAGGCATTCGCAACCAATTTCAATCCTGAAATCAACATCCGCGAAATTACTCAGAAAGGTCTTTACTGGGAGAACGGACAGTGGGTGGAGACAGAACCGTTGGAGATACATAAAGACCTGACATATCCCGGCATTGGTCCGCGTGACAGTTATCTGCTTCACCACGAGGAGATAGAGTCGCTCGTCATTAATTATCCCACTATTAAGCGTGCCCGTTTCTGGATGACCTTTGGACAACAGTATCTTAAACATCTTGAAGTAATTCAGAACATCGGCATGAGCCGCATCGACGAAGTGGAATACGAGGCTCCTTTAGCCGACGGTACAGGTTCCGTTAAAGTGAAGATTGTACCCTTGCAGTTCCTCAAGGCTGTATTGCCTAACCCGCAAGACCTGGGTGAGAACTACGAGGGCGAGACCTCCATAGGCTGTCGCATCCGTGGACTGAAGGACGGCAAGGAGCACACCTATTATATATATAACAACTGCTCGCACCGTGCCGCCTATGAAGAGACGGGCATGCAGGGCGTGAGCTACACAACTGGTGTACCCGCCATGATAGGTGCCATGATGTTCTTCAAAGGTCTTTGGCGCAAGCCCGGCGTGTTTAACGTGGAGGAATTCGACCCAGATCCGTTCCTTGAACAACTCAATAAGCAAGGCCTGCCATGGCACGAAATCCATGACGGGGATTTGGAATTGTAAGCAATAACTTACCCCAACCCTCCCAAAGGGAGGGAGGGTAAAATAGCTTTTCACCTCTTAGGCAATTAGAATCCCCTCCCTTCGGGAGGGTTAGGGTGGGCTTTAGTTCTCTTAGTTGCGCAGCTCCTCCAGATAATCCAGATTGTTGAGATCGCATTCATTAGCAACGCGTTCCCATATTACTTTGGTACTGTCTGACAATTCCAACGACAATCGATAGACACCAAGAAACACATAGTTGGTGTCTATCAGGTTCTTCATGAATGTGACCCGAATCTCATTCAGGCGAGAACAGTGATTAAACTGATCGATATTTCGTTCAACTATTCTTGCACTATCTGCCCCTTCCGGCTTCCAATACTCGGTAATGGTTGGCATCATCTTCGATTTGTCACCTTCATTATGCCATTCTTTATTGTGATAATCTGGACCCCAGACAGAAATGTTGGGGTGGTGGGGAAGAATCTGTCCCCAAAGCTTTTCCTTTGCATGAATACCAAACAGTTTGAGGTATTCGTGAGGTGAACTAAATGAATCACCTATCTTTAACGTGTAAGTACTGCTTTTATCGGGTGATTTACTAACTATATGATAGGCAACGCCTGAAATGGCACCTATCAGCAATAATGCGATGATGGTGTAGAGTATGGCAGGGCTCAACCGTTTCTTCTGAGTTTTTTCATCCCTGTTCTCTCCTCTCTCCTCTTTCCTCTTTTCTTCTTCTATAGGATTTTTCTTACAGAAGTCTTTCCAATTGTCATACCCGACAAACATGGATAAAATGTCAAGCGTAGATTTTCGCGGCGTAGTTGATTCGGGCAGATAGCCCCAAAGGCGTTTTAGGGTTGTTGGGGATATTTTCTCGTGGAATTTTTCGAATATACATTCAGAAAGGTATTCGAAGTCCTTGGGAGTCTTCATCTTCCTTTCTATAACTCCTTCAATCAATTCGCGGAGTTTGGCTAATGCCTGCTCTTGTTGTTCTTGATTCATGATAGCGATATATGCAACTGTCTGCTTGCCATTGCATAAGATTTAGCTGTACTCGGCAAAATGAAGCAAGCTTCTTTTGCGCTCGTTGGCAAAATCTTTCCGTATGACGGCACAAAGTTAAGAATTTTTCTGCATACTTCTTAAATAATAAATGCTCAAATTTCGGGAAATGGACCTAATGGACTAAATAATGGACTGAATGGACTAAAAAATGGACCAAACTATATCAAAAAGGGCTAACATAAGGACTGGAACGAACGCGGCATCGTAATATAAAATGTGTTATCTTTGCACAGGTAATATCAGACCTTTCAGGCTATGGATGTCAAAAAGACTCACACTCCTGTGCGCGTATTAAACACCTTATTTTTACTTTAAACTATAAAACATGAAAAAGAAGTATTTAAAAACTGTTTTAATTCTTGCATTATTGATTCTCGCTACGCCTGCTTTTTCAAAGAAAATCAAATTTGGAGAATATGTCGTGTATAACGGTATTGTTAAGAATGAATTGCCAGCAGGAAAAGGCAAATTGACAATCACCCATCCAAACAACAAAAAAACCGAGCCTGCCATTTGTATGGGCGATTTTGATGAATGGCGTTTACAAGGTACGATTGAGTTTTATTCAAAAGAAGGTTTACCGTCTTTTACAGGAAAAGCAGAACTATCTGTTGCTGCGGATGGTACATGTGTCACATATCATCTTATTGACGGAGTCTACAAAGATGAAAAGCATATTAATGGCATTCAAATAACAACTGATCATTCATTTACAATCACATGTAACATTAAAAATGACATTGAACTATCATCTAATGAAATTGTATTGTCAGAGCAGATAAGCTATGCGAAATATGGTGATTTCTCGCCACTTAACATAAGAACCTTAACTGAGGCTCTTGGTGGTGGGGAGAGTCCGAAGTTCTTTAAACATAGTACATGTTGTATACAGACAGACAAAGTACTAAGTGAAGTTAAATATCATGAAACAGCAGACTTTGGAAACAGCATGACTGCCTACATGAACAAAGAAAAAATAGCGTTTAGTTTCAAGGATGGAGACAGTTATATTTATAAATCCGAACAGATTGTGCCTATTAGTTTCCAAAAGCACTATTCTGATGGCGTCATCTCACTAAATGCTAATGAAAAAGTTTTACGGTTTGAAGATGGGCAAAATCGAAAGGGTGTGGCTAGTGTACCCACTACTGCAGATGTTTTTGAAACCATACTGATATCCAAAACTCTAGCAGGGACGAAACTGAGAGTGTTTTATGATGAGTTGGCTACATTATTTGAAAAAGCCCAGAACGGTAATCAAGAAGCTGCCAACCAGCTAAAGGAGAAAACAACCCTTATTGCAATGGAGCAGGTAAAGGCAGAAAGAAGGAAAAGCAAGATTGGTAAAGAACTGATGGAAATTGGTACTGCATATAAGAGTGGTAACACAAAGACTGGTGGTTTATATGAGAAACTTGTTGAGAAAGGAGCCATGTCTAATACTATTCCTGTTAGCCTTGATTCCGCGTTGGTATGGACACGTATGGCTGCTGATGCCAACGAAATTTACAAAAGCGACGTTAAAGAACTTGAAACAGAGATGGGCATCAACGTAGAACAGACCATCCAGGAGCCTGTAGTAAATACTAAATCCGCCCCCGTATATGTTGGAAACAGTTCTAAACTCTTTGCAGAAGCAAAGAATTTGACCAAAGGAGGTGATTTCATAGATATGGCATATAAGGTGACCGTTCCCATAGATTTCTTAATGGAATTAAGAAATAATGTTCCTGTTCCTAATAGCGGGGTTATGTGTAAAGGACAGGGACTAAAAGCAACTTTAGAGGTGGTCCCTTTTGGAAGAGATGGAAATACAATTCTTTTGGATTTAGATATGGGACCATTAGAATCACCTAATCTCCCTAATCAAACCATCAGTTGGTCTGGCAAAAATGTTCATTTGGCACCTGGAGAAATAGAAGGAACAAATGCGTTGGTGATTGTCAGGGGGAATAATATTGTTTGCGGTACAATATTGTTAATGGATGGTGTATGGATGGTAGGTATAAGTAATTCAACTGAAGCGGCTAAGGTCTCTACCCTTAAAAGAGGACAAACTCGCGCTGAAGTTGAAAGAGAACTTAGTGAAATAAGACTCGGTCAGTTTAAATTTTCACGTAAGTCTGGAAACCTTGATGTTTATTCTTTCTATTGGTTACAACAAAAGGATTATTACGACTATAGGAAACATCGTGATGCCGCTTTGTTGACGAATGACAAAAGATATGCCGATTTCTATTTCGACTCCAAAGGCAGATTGGTCAAATGGATATTTTTATTATAGTATGATTCATACAAGTTATAGTTGATTATTACAAGCATCACTAATTCGATTATCATTTGGTATATATTCTAAATATTAATTTAATTATAATATTGGTTAATTTAAAAGATAAAATTATGGATTCCATCAAGTTTGTTTTTTACAAATTGCTGTCGTGGATAGACAACGGCAAGTTTTTCATTAAACCTTCAAAGTGGGGCTACACTATTCTTGCGTGGCTTTCATTCCTCTTACCCATTGCTGCGGGTATCTTGTTTTATATAGCCTATAACAGTGGTGTATTCGGAAGAGTCAAGGGATGGGATTTGTACTCTCTCATTCTTCTCTTTATTATATTCTTTATTTTTGTCTGCGTAGCGGCCTATCTGAACTTCCTGTTCTGGATTCATAGGAGGACCGCTATCAACAGCACCGTGAAAGTAGGCGACCAGATTGTGATCATCCCCGTTTTTGCCCACTTTGTACAGAGTTGGGGTGAGTCGGTGGGATTGTTGCTGGGACTCCTTCCGTCGATAGCCGTAGTTTTGATCTTTATTTGGCAGATACTAACTGGATTCAGCCAGATGAACATCTTCGATGACTACTTAAAAAACCTGTTCGGAGGCCTGATTTACATCATCTTGATTGTGGCCGTTTGCTGCTTTGTGGGCTATTGCCACGTCTTCTTTGCCCGCTGGATAGGTGAGCTCATGCGCCTACGTGCTCAAATAGCCAATGACGTTCGCGATCTGGGCGACATTCATCGCGCTGCTACTTTCAGCGTACCCGAAAAGGGGGTCAAGGAGCCTGTTCCTGCAGAAGATTAAGGCGTGTGTTTACTATTTCTGAAAACCAAATAAGAGGACAGAAGTAATGACTATCATCGATTTAAAACCAGTAAAACGGTGCGCGAATTGTTTCCGCCTGATACCGACGAGCATGGAACGCTGCCCATATTGTCAGGGCACAGGCTACTTGAAGCCTGAGCAGAGAGCACTGACTTTTGGCCAGCAACAAGAGGAGGAGCCGCACATACATTTCAGTTGGAACGACTTGAGTCCAATTACAAAACGCTATATATATATAGGATTGGCAGCGCTTGCAGCCATCATTATGGCATGCGTGATATGGAGCAACGTGGCAAAGACACGTGCGCTGAATAAATCTATCTTCGAAACACTCGACGAATCGGTCGTTGAGTCGCAAACGGAGAAAGACCAGAACTTTGCCAAATTCTATAAGGAAGTAAGGGAACTCACAGGGTATATTACTTCAGATGAAGACCAAGAGGCCTTCAAGGACATCTCATACAACGATTTCTTTGATTTCTACAATTGCTACAGCAGCCAAGTCTATTGCAACGACATCAAGGAGAAATCGGAGGCGGAGTACGGAAAAAAAATCATGGATCCCATGAAGACAAAAGTTGACTCCGTAAAGGCTTATTGGGATAAGTATGTCAACGAACACGATATAAGCAATTATATCACAGTTAAGGCCATCACTACCTTCGCCGAGGACTGGGGCGGAGACAACCATCCTGCATGGTTCTACACCGTTAAAGTCATGAAAGGCAACGTTAAAGACTGCAATGCAAAGGTGGAATTCAAGGACAACTCTCCATTTGCCGAGCCTATTACGGACAATGTCAATCTGGCTATACTCAAGGAGCGCAATTCGAAGGAAAAATGCACATACCTCACCAATCAATACGCCTATGGCGATGATTATTGGGACAGCCGCTCTGTGGAAGTGACCATTCAGGACATCACCCTCAACAACGGTAACGTAATAAAGCTTAGCGACATTGAGAATGTCCCCCCCTCTGTCACCGCATATCTGGCTGACTCGTCGGAGGACAACACTTGCCACCTTATTGTAGAGACCATCGACAACCAATTCCCCTTCAAGGCAAAATACACCTATGATGCTATCATTGCCCAGTTGAAAGAGAAGAACCCAAAGTGTTTCGAACTCGTAGAGAAAGTGGAGAAGGCAACAAAAAAAGAGATTATCTCGAAAGGCTTTGAGGAACCCTCCATCACTGAAGTTGCTCAAAGTGTTAGCCTCCGTGGTGCTATCAATGGAGAATACGACATCGTCATGCAACTTAGCATAGCTGATAAAGTGGTAACTGGCAGCTACTACTACTTGTCACAGGGACCAGGCAAACGACTGTCGCTCAGCGGCACAATTGACGATGGCATCATCACGGTGAAGGAAACCTACCACGGGACAGCTGGCGGCAGTTTTAAAGGTCGGTTTAGAGATGACACCTATACAGGCATATACACTGATGCCAATTGCAAGGAAATGCAATTCGAACTCGAGTAGTACACGTTATTTGCAGGCTGATTGCTGACAGCCAGCATAATTACATTAAAGGGAGCCTCGCTTTGTGGGGCACCCTTCTTTTTTATACATATCATAATGTCATATATAATCCATTCGGAATAGTTCAAATTTAATAGCCTCCCACGGACGAGAATCAACCTTTACAGAATAACTCTAAGTAGAATGTTCGTCACAATCTTGCAGGCCAGAAAGTGAATGCGCAGTATAAGGGTATTGTGATTCGGAACGGCAAGAAGGTCGTTAAGTAACTTTTCTTCTTAGTAATAACAATTCGCAAATGGGTGTTCTTCAAAATGAGGAGCACCCATTTCTTAAAAGAAACGAGGACAAGTTTGATAGAATAAAAGACGATTATGGGGACTTGCTTTCGCTAAATGAACTGTTGATTTAAAGTTTGTCGGTATAGAATTTTTCGTTTTAAGGGTGTAAGGGTGCGGAACCCCGATAAACACTGGGCTTGCACCCTTATTCAGAGGGTGTCAAGGGTGTCATAAGGGTGTAAGGAGTATATCCACCACAGCCCTCCCTGAATAGGGAGGGAGTTTATTGTTATTGTTAGGGTTTGGGTTAGCGTTGAAAATTTTCTAGAGAATTTTCGCCAAAACATCATCGGAAGGGATGCAAACTATCATCGGAAGGAATAAATTCTCTAGAAAATTATGTTTGTTCTCACGCTGAGAAAACGGATTTCACAGAGTTGTAGTCTTATTGGGCTTCTAATCAAGGCATGTAGGTATTAACTCTCTCCCTTAAAGAGGGCTGGGGTGGGGGTTACACCCTCCTGTCACCCTTGACACCCTCCAAAACAGGGTGCAAGCCCAGTGTTTATCGGGGTTCCGCACCCTTACACCCTCAAACGGGAAAATTTATATAAGAAAAAAGCTGAAATTTGTTGTATCTTTACGTCGTTCCTCCGTGAAGATACTCCGTCTCGGCAAAAAAAAGAATAATTTCTTTTGTTTTGCTCTCAACTTTTTGTAACTTTGCAAGAAATAATCTAAAAATGTAGAATAACAATATGGCAAAGAAAATTGAAGAAGAGGGCGCTCAGAACCCTCAAAGCGAGAAACTGAAGGCATTGCAGGCAGCTATCGCCAAGATTGACAAGGATTTTGGCAAAGGTTCCATCATGAAGTTAGGTGACGAGCATGTGGAGAATGTGGACGTGATTCCTACGGGCAGTATCGGACTGAATGCTGCACTCGGCGTGGGCGGCTACCCCAAGGGACGCATTATAGAAATCTATGGTCCGGAGTCGTCCGGTAAGACCACCTTGGCTATCCATGCCATTGCTGAGGCACAGAAGGCCGGCGGCATTGCTGCCTTCATCGATGCGGAGCATGCCTTCGACCGTTTCTATGCAGCGAAATTGGGCGTGGATGTGGAGAACCTCTGGATTTCACAGCCCGATAATGGTGAGCAGGCCCTACAGATAGCCGACCAACTTATTTCTTCGGCTGCCGTTGACATCGTGGTCATCGACTCCGTAGCTGCCCTTACTCCGAAGAAGGAAATTGAGGGTGACATGGGTGACTCTGCCGTAGGTCTGCAGGCTCGTTTGATGAGTCAGGCTTTGCGCAAACTCACTTCCACCATCTCGAAGACAAACACCACATGCATCTTCATCAACCAGTTGCGTGAGAAGATTGGTGTCATGTTCGGTAATCCAGAGACCACTACCGGCGGTAATGCTCTGAAGTTCTATGCATCCGTCCGTCTTGACATCCGTCGTGTGTCTTCCATCAAGGACGGCGATGAGGTTATCGGCAATCAGGTGCGCGTGAAGGTGGTAAAGAACAAGGTGGCTCCTCCTTTCCGCAAGTGCGAATTCGAAATCATGTTTGGTGAGGGTATTTCCAAGATTGGTGAGATCATCGACCTGGGCGTAGAGAAAGGCATCATCCAGAAGAGCGGCAGTTGGTTCTCTTACGAGGGCAGCAAACTGGCTCAGGGTCGTGAGGCCGTGAAGGCGCTACTGAAGGATAATCCCGAACTCTGCGAGGAACTGGAAGCCAAAATAATGGGAGCCATCCAAGAAGGTTGATGCAGATTAACACAGAATGGATAGCGGTCAATTTCGACCGTTTCAATAAAGACTACTTCGGCGGACGACTCACTCCGCCGAAGTTTTCAGTTAACAATGCCCGTACGCGTCTGGGCAGCATGGCTTTCAAATGGAAACGGTCGTTTTTAAAACGTGAGTCATACGATTATATCATCCGCCTCTCCAACTACTATGATATTCCCGAAGTGGAGTTCCAGAACGTGTTGCTCCACGAGATGATACATTATTATATTGCCGTCAACCGTTTCAAGGACGACAGTGTCCATGGCACCATGTTCCGTTCCATTGCCCAGCGCATCAACAAGCAGGGATGGAATGTTGTGGTGCGTACCGACACCCGCAAATGGCCGATGGCAGAACGCAACCGCAAGAAACAGGTTGCCAGGAAACGCACGGTCTTGGCCGCTAATACCACCGATGGCAAATATTTCCTTTCCGTCATCGGCCCCGGCAGCATTCAGAAGGTGAAGTTACAGATTACCCGTACGCCCCAGATTCGCGAAGCCCGCTGGTTTGAAACTTCCGATGATTATTTCCAGCATTTTCCCCAATGTCGCACGCTTCGCGGGCGCATCGTGACAAAAGACTTCTGGGAAGAAAAAGTTTCTCTGTTGGAGAAACAAATAGAGCCGTAGTGAGATTTTCGTCGAAATAATCCCCGCATTTCGTCGAAAATGTCTTTGTGCCGGATGGATTTGGGTTTACTTTTGTATCAGAAATCAATAAACAAAATCCAAAAGGTATGAAAAAGATTCGATTTTTTCTGGTAACAATGTTGCTGATGACCACATCGGCAATGATGGCGCAGACCACCGTGAAGGGAACGCTCGCAGACGAGACGTCCAAGGAAGGTGAGCCTTTCGCCACGATTCGTGTGTTTAAGGAAGGTAAGAAAGATAAGCCCGTAGCCATGTTTCTCACCGATGCTGAAGGCAAGTTCAGCCATGAGGTGAAGGGCAAGGGCGCCTTTGACATTGTGTTCAGCAGTGTGGGCAAAGACGACCTGAAGCGTACCATCACGCTCCGGAATGAAAGTGTCCTCAATCTCGACACCTTATTTATAAAGGAGAATGCCACAGCTTTGAAGGGGGTGGAGGTGGTGGCCCAGAAGCCGCTGGTGAAAATGGAAGTCGATAAGATGAGCTACAATGTGGCCGATGATGCCGACTCCAAGTCTGCCACGGTGCTCGATATGCTCCGCAAGGTTCCAATGGTCACAGTAGACGGTCAGGACAATATCACCGTCAATGGTTCTTCGTCGTTCAAGGTTTATGTAGATGGCATGCCCAACGTGATGTTCTCGTCGAATCCCTCGATGGTGTTCAAGAGCATGCCTGCTACCGCCGTGAAGAGCATTGAGGTGGTTACAAATCCTGGTGCCAAGTATGATGCCGAGGGTGCAGCTGGTGTGCTTAACATCGTGATGAACCGTATGGACCCGATGGCTCCTCAGAGCATGAACGGCTACAATGGAACCGTACGTGCCTCAGCTGGTAACAGGAGTCTTGGCGGCGGTGTGTTCCTTAGCGGACAGCAAGGCAAGCTTTCTTATAGCGCCAACGCAATGACATCATATAATAAGCCCGGTACTACAAAGACCGAGATGGAGCAGATTCAGGACAACGGCAGCAGTCAGCTGATGACCTCTGAGAACGACGTGAAGACTCCTTTCACCATGGGAAGCCTCACTCTGGGCTACCAACTCAGTAAGAACAGCTCCATCAACGCTACGGCACAGGTGAACAGCATGTCGATGAAGAGCACCGGTACGACGACTACCACCATGGCTGGCGGAATCTATGGAAACGATTTCAGTTATGGCAGCACCACCGATATGAAGAACTCGCGCACCTCATTCAGTGGTAGCCTCGACTTCCAGCATTTCTTCAACAAGGAGCACACCCAGTCGCTGGCATTGACCTATCAGCTGAACTACAGTCCGGCCACTACCGAGATGACCAACAACTTCGGCACCACCTCATCGGTGATTGACTTGACAAACCGTAATTCAGAGAATAAGGACAAGACCACCAATCACACTTTCCAACTCGATTATACCATGCCGTTGGGCATCGGGCAGACCCTGAGTCTGGGTAGCAAGGTGTTGCTCCATGATGCCACCTCTGACTCGAAATACTTCCTGAAAGGCAACTATGATCCCGGCTCCAGTTCTGAATACGAATATAAGAACTCTGTTCTAGCTGGCTACGGCGAATATGCCGGCAACTTCAACAAATTCGGCGTGAAGGCAGGACTGCGCTACGAATACACCTGGCAGGACGTGAAATACCATCTGGGTAACGGACAGGACTTCAGCACGAGTTACGGAAGTTTGGTACCTACCGCCAGTCTGCAGTACACTATCTCGCAAGGCAGTAATCTGGGACTCTCCTACAATATGCGCATCAGCCGTCCCGGTATTTCCTACCTGAATCCCTATGTGGACAAGACAAATCCCATTGCCCTCACCTATGGTAATCCCGACCTCGATGTGGAGAAGGCCCATAATGTATCGCTCGTCTATAACTCGTTCACGCAGAAACTGATGTTCAACCTGAACCTTCACCATAATTTCGTAGACAACGCCATCTCGCAGTACAGTTTCTATGATAGCAATAACCTGCTCAACACCACCTACGGCAACGTGGTCAGAAGTCATCAGACGGGTTTGAGCGCTTATGTGAACTATCTCTTCACCAAGGATACCCGACTCTTCCTCAACGGTGGCCTGAACTATATCGACCTGCGCAGCTCGGCACTCAACCAGAGCAACAGCGGATGGACCGCCAATGCCATGGTTGGATTGCAGCAGACTCTGCCCTGGAACCTCAAGCTCGGTGCCTTTGCCATCACTTCCACCAAGTCTTACTCTCTGCAGGGCTGGAACGGCGGTTTCAATCTCATCACCGCCAACCTTTCGAAGTCGCTGCTGAAAGACAAACTCAGCATTGGCGTTCAAGGATTGATGGGACTCAACAAGGGCGGCAACATCCAGATAGAAAGCTACAGCCGCGGCCAGAATTTCACTTCACACAACATCGTCAAGGTGCCTATCTACGGAGTGACCTTCACCGTCAGCTACACCTTCGGCAACTCCAAGATGATGACCAGGCAGCACACCAGCCGTGTGAAGAACGACTATATCGAACAGCAGTCGCAGGGTGAGATTATCAACAACGCCGGCAGCGGCAACATGAGCGAAGGCGGAACAGGGACAATGCCTCAGTAATTGGGTTGTTAGAAGAGTGTAGAGTTTTGAATGTAGAGTAAAAAAGTTATCGTTATCGTTATCGTTATCGTTAAAAAATCGTATATTTGCACACGATATGAAAACTGTAAGTAAGAAAGACATAACGCTGTTTCTGATGCTGCTTCTGGTATGGGCGGTGGTGATTTTCATCTCTCCGCTCGTCACCTATCTGGCCACACGTAATCTGGAGACTGCATCCACCATGCTGAGGATGATGTGCGGTATGTTGTGGTTCCCGTTCCTGCTCTTCTTTCTCAACTTTTACGTGTTCTGGCGATTCCTCTTTGCCCGTCGACGCTACCTGCTCTTCGTACTGGTCAATCTCCTACTGCTCGTTATTATCAACTACGGCTCATTCTACGCATGGATCCATCCTGAGAGGTTCGGATTCCGGATGCCGCGTCATGCATGGCTCGGCATGTATTCGGGCTGGTTTGTCTATTTCCTGCTCAATGTAGTCATCATCGCTGCCGCTATTGCCATCCGTCATTGGCTCACCACACGTCGGATTCGTCAGCAACTGGAGGAGGAGCGGCATAAGAATACCGAGGCCGAACTCGCCTGGCTGAAGAATCAGATTAATCCCCATTTCCTCTTCAATACCCTCAACAATATCAGCAGTCTCACGCAGATTGATGCAGACCGTGCTCAGGATGCCATCGCACAGTTGAGCGACCTCCTGCGCTATGCTATGTATGAGACCAACAAGAAGACCGTGCCCATTAGCGGTGAGGTGGAGTTTATGCGCAATTATATCGAACTGATGAAACTGCGCTGTAACGAGCAGACATCCGTCGATTACCAACTGTCGATAGCCAACGGCCAGTCGGAAGTGGCACCCTTGCTGTTTATCTCCTTGATTGAGAATGCCTTCAAGCACGGTGTGAGCACGGGTCGTCCTTCCACCATCAACATCTCGTTCGAACAGAACGACGGACGACTCACCTTCATCTGCGACAATACCAACTATCCCAAGAGTGACAAAGACCGCAGCGGCAGTGGTATCGGCATTGAGAACACCCGCCGCCGTCTGGAATTGATGTATGCCGGCCGTTACGAGTGGGAACAGTCGCTGGAGGACAATATCTATCACGTGAAGATTACCCTCAACCCTAACGTTAACGCTAACGCTAACGATAACTTGAAACCTGAAACCTGAAACCCATATGACCTGTATCATTGTTGATGACGAGCCTCTGGCCGTGAAACTGCTTGAATCCTTCGTATCCAGAACCGAAGACTTGGAATTGGTGGCCAGCTTCACCGATTCCGTGGAAGCCATCGCAATGATAAAGAGCCATCCCGTTAACTTGCTGTTCCTTGACATCCAGATGCCTGATATGAACGGAATGGAACTCGCCCACATGATTCCTTCCGAAACACGTGTCATCTTTACTACAGCCTTCAAGGAATATGCTTTCGAGAGCTACGAAGTCAGTGCCCTCGATTTCCTCCTGAAACCCATCCGTTACAATAAGTTCTTGGCTGCCGTTGAAAAAGCCCGACAATGGTTTGCCTTGTCATCACCAACACCTAACACCCAACACCCAACACCCAACACCCTTCCTTCGGTTGGGACGGAGGGGGCCTCTGTTTTCCTCCGCGTGGATGGGGAATACCGTCAGGTCAATCTTTCTCAGGTGCTTTACGTCAGCGGTATGAAGGATTACGTGATGTTCTATCTTGAAGGAGAGCGTCGCCCGCTTATCACCCATCTCACCATGAAAGCCGTTGAGGATATGTTGCCCGCGAGCCATTTCATGCGCGTCCACCGTTCCTATATCGTGGCCCTTGCCAAGATCCGTAGTGTTGACCGCAATGACTGCATCTATATCGGCGACGAGATAATCCGCGTCACCGATGCCTACCGCGAAGCCTTCACCCAATATCTGCAGTCGAAGTTTCCCGGGAAATAATGCTTTACTCGTAAATAAAGAGATGATAGATCGGACTACAAACTAATTTACTTTGTCTCTCAATCTATCATTGGAAGCAAACCATTTAAAGTCTGGAAGCAAGACAAACTAAATTAGTTTGTGTCAATTTCTTGTAACTGACTGATTTTCAGTAAAATAAGAGAGCACTCAAAACCTTGGTTCTTTCCGTCGGTTCTTATGCAAAGATAGTGTTTTTCTTTTGTTCCGGATACGGAAAAACATTTTTTAACATCATATAGCCCTATCCCCATACCCCTTTTATGGGGGTATGGTTAAGGCTCTTTATAGGTTGTTAGGGTTTCTTTTATACCTCTTCTTTTATATCAAAGTAGGTGGCTCCTGTTAGTTCCTGATACTCGGTATTTAAGGCTTTCATTTTATCTTCTAAAGCCTTTTTTTCAAGCTCTTTTATAGCCTCCTTTTTGTCGGTCAGTAACTTCTGAAAAATCTCTATTTCCGAGGTGGTCATATTAGCATTTTTCAGTTTCTTTCTAATCTCGGTTAGGGGTGATTTTCTTTTTACCATAAGTTCATATTTTTAAGGGGTTAAACACGTCGGCAAAGATACACATTATTTTTTGCAAATGCAAATAAATTTTTGATGGCAATTAAATAGCATATCCCAACAATGGAAAACAGATTTTGCGTGAAGAAGAGCAGCGAGGGGTTTCCCGCAAATATATAAAATATCCACCTATGGGGGGAGTATATTTTCTTTTAATATATGGCTGTTTTTGTGCGCTCTGTTGGCTTTTCTTTTCCTGTGTGGATAACTATGCCATCATACAAATAAAATGCTCTTATATGGCTTTAAATGGCTTTTATGCGAAACAAAAGAAAAAGGGTACTTAGTATTGCTACCAAATACCCAAAAATATAAAACCTAACTTTTAAAAATGATAAATAACATTTCTCTATAAATATGTTTTACGGCTCAGTTGTTCCACTTGTCAGGTCAACTATGGTCTCACCGCTTTCTGTGTCACCGCTTGCCGGTTCTGTATCCTGCTCTTCCAAAACCAAATAGTTATTTGTTGCGCTAACCGTTCCACCGTCAAAGTATGCCTCAAGGTGCATGTGTATAATATTCTTTACCCTATCTGTTATGCTGTCAATGGTCATGTCAAATGCACCGAATTGTGCAAGGTACACGTCATCAGGGTTAAAATATATGGTTGCATTGTGTGGCAAATACTTGCTCTCATATACCACGTACGGGATTGCCCCAAATATGAGGTTGTTGTTAATAAGGCCATCCATCTTTAGCATTGTTTGGAAGGCTGTTTTTCCCACCACAAAAATGCCTTTATGCTGTCCCTTTGCTCCATCCAAATAAGTAATAATATCTTCTTTGGTTGTGGCTGTTTGTGGGGTGTTACTTGTTGCGCTTTCATAAAGTACCTCAAATAATACCTCATCATATATCTGTTTTAGCGCGTCTGCTGTCAATGCGTCCTGTATTGATGTGCTTGCCGCTCTCAGTACCTCTCCACTATATGCCACATTGATATATCTTTTCTTTGCCACAAATTCAAGTGTTGTCTTTGTGTTGAGCCTCATGGTATCACTCTCATTATAAATATAGTATGGCAAGTGTTCCATGTCATCATTTGCATAAATTGTATTGTTCCAAAGTGGCATTTTAAAGTTATTTTTCACGCCCTCAAATACTTTAATATTCAGCATTTCCACCAAATTTGTATTACTCTTTGGCGTGTGGATAATATCCAAATTTTCCCTAAATCCTTGGATTTTATTGTCTCTCTTTTCTACATCTTTAGCCATA
>Ga0310695_10004712_pt1 | contig 24731 bp, 17 predicted proteins | sample RumenRJG_04DNA_FD_203882 | JGI IMG/M metagenome (GOLD analysis project Ga0310695, IMG submission 203882) | Bovine rumen microbial communities from Lethbridge, Alberta, Canada - RJG_04 (v2) (version 2) | ecosystem: Host-associated > Mammals > Digestive system > Stomach > Rumen | place: Canada...
ATGTATTAATGATAGTATCGTTACCTCAAACCTGTCTTCGGGCGGTATAGCGGGAAAAGGAGGTAAAATTTATTTTTGTTATAACAATGCATCGATTTCGTCTTCAGGCAATAATGCTGCGGGTATTGTTGGAGCTACTAAAAATAACAGTGAAGTTAAATATTGCGTAAACAAAGGCAAGATTTCGGCTCAGGCTTTTGCCGGTGGTATTTGTGCTGATAACAGCGGTGGTAAAATTATTTCCTGTGTTAATTTTGGTTATGCAACGGCCTCTTATTATATAGGTGGTATATGCGGTTATAATTCAGGAACTATAAGCACATCGCTTTCCTTAGGACAGATTTTCGGAAACTCTTATTACGGAGCTATTTGCGGAAGGGAAAATTCAGGAATTATTGACAGATGTTTTTATGATAATAATTGTAAATACCGTGGCATCGATAATGCTGATGTTTTCCAAAAAGCGGAAGGCATGGATTATTCCTCGTTGATTAGTTCTGCTATTAAATATAGACTTCAAACTGATGATTATATCTTTGAGGACGGCAAAGTTCCTATGCCCAAAGAAGATGAGTAAATAGAAAAACATAAAAAAAAACGAATTACGGCAAAGTTTTCTTTTACGTAATTCGTTTTTTTTTATGTCTTATAATTTTATTTCGATTTCTTTTCCTTCGTATTTAACCTTTTGAATTACTTTTCCGAGTTTTGTTGTAACGGTAAAGAATCTTTCTGTTTTTATACCGGGGAAACTGCCTTGAGTCTCTGAAATTTTTAAGGTTTTATCTTTTTCAGAATACGAAAATTTAATCAGTGAGAATTTCCCGTCTTTGTAATTGAGATTGTCGCCTTCGTCCTCGTAAAGCGTAAATTCGCCGTCTTGACCTTCAAAAATGCGGATTTCCAAATCACCGTTAGCTTTTTCGTCAGCGTATTGACCTACCTCGCTAAGCGGCAAAATGCTACCTTGACGTATTAAAATAGGAATTTTTTCAATCGGAGTTTCTATTTCAACGGTTTGTCCGCCTTGATAAACTTCTCCCGTGAAAAAATCTACCCAATTAGTTGATTTTGGTAAATAAACTTTACGGCTTTTGGGTTTGTCGGCTTTTTGAGTTTCTTTTTCAAAATCGGAAGGTGTCTTCCAATAAAGACGGAAACGGGCAGCTCCCGTCTGATTGTTTTGAGTTTCACAAATTATAGGGTATTCTTTGCCTTTTTCTAATTCCAAAAATTCAAAATACGGTTCGTTGCAATCGAGTTGAACCTTTAGCGTATCACCGTTAAAAATTATAACGCGGCTGTCAAAACTTTTTATTTGAAATTGATATTTTCCCGTTTCAGGTGCAACCAAAACGCTTTCAAAACGTACCGAATACATCGAATCAGTTACGTATTCAGGACGTCCGTCATACCAGTATAGGTCGATGTTTTCTGCCGTTTCCTCTTTGCTTAATTCTTTGAAATTCTTATCTTTATAGTATTTGACATTAACACCGTTTTTGAAAACCTCTTTCGGTGTGATTTTTGAAATTTGAGGCGGCGTGTGATACATATAATCCGTTACGGGGGCAACCAATATTTCGTTTCCGAACATATATTCGTCCTTTATTTTGTAAACGTTTTTATCTTCGGGAAAATCCATAACCAAGGCTCTCATCATTGTATAATCCTCGTTATAAACCTTTCCTGCCAAAGAATAAATGTACGGTAAAAGTTTGTAACGCAATTTGTCAAATTCTATTAACACTGTCTTAAATTTTCCCATTTCCCACATTTCTCTCGGAGCGTCAGAGCCGTGGGAGCGGAAAATCGGCGTGAAAGTAGCAAATTGAAACATTCTCGTATAAAGTTCCATGTACGCTGGGTCTTTAGCACCGTAAGTGAAAAGTCCGTCGTAAGAGCCGATTAAAAATCCTCCGATGTCAAAACTCCAATACGGAAGTCCTGATAATGAGAAGTTTAGCCCCGCCGTTATTTGGTCTTGAAAAATTTGCCAACTTGCACCTATATCGCCCGACCATGTGATTGCGCCGTCGCGTTGCAAGCCTGCGAATGCCGACCTCGTTAAAATGCACGCTCTGCGGTTTTTATCCGTTGATGTCCATTTGTCATAAACCTTATCTAACATTGCTAAAACATAAGGATTTAAATATCTTGTGTACGAGCCGAGATAATTGTTTTCGAGTTTTTCGGTTTCATATCTGTGGCTTTCTTTTGTCAGGGAGTTGATGACATCGGGTTCGGTGCTGTCGTGCCACCAACCGTCAAAGCCTTGATTATAAACGTTTTTATAAACATAATCGTTGTACAAATCCATTGCTTTAGGATTGTAGACATCGATGTAGCGGAAATTTCCCCAGCCTATCGGTTCCAACAAAAATCCGCGTTTGTAAAAATCATCGTGCATTTTGGCGTTAAGACCGATACATGGCCAAACCGAAATTATGGCGTGTAGATTCAATTTATGAAGTTCGTCCATCATGGCTTTGGGGTTTGGAAAACGTTTTTCGTCGAATTCCATTGACGACCATTTGCCGTTTTCCCACCATTCCCAATCTTGAACCATGCAGTCAATCGGAATGTTTTCTTTTCGATAACGTTTTGCAACCTCCAAAAGTTCGTCTTGAGATTTGTAACGCTCTTTGCTTTGCCAATAACCGAAAGCCCAACGTGGTAGCATAACGGCTTTTCCCGTGAGATTTCTATATTCTGAGATAATTTTATCAGCGTTTTCTCCGGCAAAAACGTAATAGTCAAAACCATCGCCCATGGCTTGAGAAATGCTGACGGTGTTGTCTTTTTCGCTGAACTGAATGAAAGAATAATTGTCAAAAAAAACACCGTAGCCGTTAGTTGAAACAAAAACCGGTGAAACGGCATTTGTGTTGCTTTGCGAGAGTCCTAAAGTTTTTCCGCGGTAATTCATAAAATTCTCCTGATTCTGACCAAAGCCGTAAATACCTTCAGATGAGGAAATTAAGAATTTTTGATTGACGGAATAACCCGTATCGCCTTTGATGACTTTTTTTTGAAACTCAGTCGGAGTCTCTTCTTTGAAAAGCACAGAAGAGTCAGCGTTGAAAAAACTTAATTTTCCATCCGATTTTGAAACGCAGACTTTAAGTTTTTCCGAGGTTAAAATCACGAAATCCTGAGTTTCGGTTTTAACGGTTTTGATGTTTTGCGGCGGATTTTTTTTCACGACAAGACTTTCGTGTTTTAAATCTTTGCCGTCTTTGGTTTTGTAACACCTTATGGTTGAAGGCGAATAAAACACGATTTTTTCGTTTTCTCCGTTAGGAAAAATAATTTCAGCACCGCCGTTAATGTCGCTGATTTTTAATTCGTTGCCGCCGCACGAGGCCAGCAGCAACGATGCTAATAAAATTTTTAATTTCATGGTTATTTTTGTAATTGGTAAAGGTAAATTTATTCATTTTCTCTGTCTTCTAACTTTTGCTTTAATGATACGATTGCTTTTTCGTAATGCGATATAATATCAAGAATTTCTTGATCGCTTAGTTTGTTTTTTTCGTCTTCTTTGATTTTAGCATTAAGCCGGCGTTCCAAATCCGAGATAATGTTCATATAATTGATAAAAGCCTCGTAAGGTGATTTGAACGGATTCGGTTTGTAGCCGTAAGCCGGATTGTTGAAATATTCCGTGGACATATAATAAAAATAATCCGAGGATTGAAGATTTCTCCAAATATCCGTCAAAACATCTGAATTTGCAGTTTTTACAAGTTTTGAATAACTTGTAATTTTTTGAAGTGCCTCTTCTTGAAGTTCGTTTGATTGCCACGGTGTTAAATCATGATAACGGTTCATACCCGAAATAGGCCTTGGTACGTTTAAAGGTGCAACGGGCGTGAGGTTTTTAGAAATCTCTTTCGGTATTTCAAAAACGAATTCTTCCGATTTTATAATCGCATTAACAAACGATTTTAAGAAGATGGTAATATCGTCATTTAATTTCGTTTTGTTGAAGTTATTGAAATTAACACCTAAATAAATAACTTCGTCTTCTTCGTCAATATCATAAAATTTTTGTGCGAAATATTCCGGCGTAAAAAGTTTATTGTCTTTTAATCCGTCCTGAAACATTCTGGAATAATCCTGATTTCGTGTTAAGATTTTTTGAGTTTCGCACATCGGATTGAAATACAAAACGTTGTTTCCGTAAAGTTCTATTGCTTTGCCGCAGCCCTCTGTTAAAATCGTGTCAAAACCCAATTCGTAAAGCGTTTTGCCGATTTCGTCGGAATAAATAAGTTCGGTATTTCTGAACGTAGTTGGTTTTTGACCGAAAAGTTCTTCGATTTTGGCGGAATGTTTTTTTACTTGTACGGCAAATTCTTCTTTGTCCGTAATCGAGGTCAGCGAATTATAATAAGGCATTCCGGTAAATTCAAAATTGCCTGTTCTGGCAAGTTTTTTCAAGATTTCAAGGCCGTTTTGGCAGGCTCTTGAAAAGTTTTCAATTGCAATGCCGGAGATTGTCATCGAGCATTTGAATTTGCCGTTGAAATTATCCGAAAGTCTCTCCAGCATCTCCAAAAGGGGTATGATGTAGTCTTTCGCATCTTTTTCTGTCTGCAAATCCGTTGTGTATGTATCGAAATAATTATTGTCGTTTCCGATGTCAAAAAATCTGTATTTTTTTAATAATACGGATTTATGTAAGTTAAAGTTCAGACATATCGTTTTCATCTTTTTCGGTTTTTTGGTTAGTTAATTGATTGTTTGTATTTTCTCTCGGACAGCAGCCGACGTCCATTTTAACGTCTTTCCACTCGTCTTTAGCGGAAATTACCACATCATGATAAATTTCGTTGAGATTGGCAGCTGATTTTTCCCACTTCATTTCCTTAACCTGTTGTTTGGCTTTACGGCGGAAAAATTTTCCTAAAGCGGGATATTTTATAAGGGCGTAAATAGCGTCTGCCATGGAGTTTACGTCCCAATAATCTATTTTGACTGCGCTTTCCAAAATTTCAGCAACGCCCGATTGATTTGAAATAATTACAGGAACTCCACTTTTAACGGCCTCTAACGGTGTGATTCCAAACGGTTCCGAAACCGATGGCATTACATAAGCGTCCGAAATCGAAAACAAGTGTTTAACTTCCTCTTTGTCAAGAAAATCAGTAAAATGGAATCTGTCGGCAATTTTTAAGTGAGCCGCCATTCTAATCATTTCTCTGTACATATCTCCGTTTCCTGCCATTACAAACCTTACGTTTTTTACTTTTTGCAGTACTTTGTATGCCGCACGTAGAAAATATTCAGGACCTTTTTGGTAAGTAATTCTGCCCAAAAAGGTTATGACTTTTTCGCCAGGAATTTTTTTGTATTTTTTTCTCGGCGTTGTCTTGAAATCTACTGCGTTGTAAACGGTCGTAATTTTTTCTTCGGGGATTTTGTATTTTTCTACGACTATTTCTTTGGTTAAATTGCTGACGGTAATAACCTTGTCAGCCTCCTGCATACCGTGTTTTTCAACATTAAAAACCCTTTCATTGACCTTGCCGCCCGAGCGGTCATATTCTGTGGCGTGAACGTGTACAACCAAGGGTTTGCCTGAGGCTTCTTTGATTGCAACGCCTGCCTCGTAAGTGAGCCAATCGTGGGCGTGGATAACGTCAAAATCGAATTTTTCTGCAATTTTTTTTGCAACTTTGGCAAACATTCCTGTTTCTGTGTAGAGATTTGAGGTATATTTGCCGGTAAATTCAAATTTTTTTGTTTCTTGTTTTTGTTCTGTTTTGACCTCCAATGCCTGAAAATCCTGAAACGAAAGTTTTATTTCTCTTTCCTTACCTTTTTTGTCGGTAACCACAAGAGAACCTTCTGAATTGAATTTTACTATTTTAGGGTCAATATGTTTCTTGATTAAAATCTTCTCAATTTCTTCAGCCGTGATGTACGGGTGCAACATAGAAGCCGTTTCTACGTAAATCAGATTGTTCCCATCAAGAGAAAAACTCTCATTTGAAGTGCCCTCTTGGGGAAGCAATATTCTGACTTTTCTGTTAAGAACGGTTGAAAATTTTTCTACGAATTTGTTAGCACCGACAAAAACGGTGTTTTTAGCTTTTTCGTCGCCGAATACTTTCGGAACAACGAATATGACTTTTGTGTCAGGCTGTTTTCCCAATCCCTTGACAATACCTTGACACGCTGTGCCTAATCCGCCTGAAATGTGGGGAGGAAACTCCCATCCAAGCATCAGAATTTTCATAATTTTTTTTTAAAACTGATCCATTAATAATTTAATTCTGTTGATAGCAGCTACCGTACCAGCAAAAAGAGGCGAGCCTTTGCCTCTGTAAGGTGGTTCGGGGTCGAACTTTTCAAAAAAGTTCGGTGATTCTATTTCGATTCTTGCCGTGTCGAACATTCTGTAAATGCTTTCAGCATTTTTCATGCCTTCGATTTCGCCTCCTGTTTTGAGATACAATTCTGCCAAAAAGCAAAGATAAATCGGATAAATATCGCCTTCGCCGTCCTGATGGTATTTTGCGTAATCGGCAGGGCAGGAGCGTAGTCCGAGTGGAGTTAAAAGCTTTTCTTCCACCTCCGATAATATTTCTAAAGTTCTCTCCTCGTTTCCTACGGGGAAAGGCATTGCAAAGGCTAAAATCTGTCCCGGACGGCAAGTCATATCTTTGTCGCCGTCATCGTTGATACTATCGGCGAGATGTTTTGTAGACCTATCTACAAAATATGTGTTGAACGATAGTTTCAAACCTTTGGCGTATTGAGCTGCATTGTTTGAAAATTCAGTATTTCCGACAAAGGAATTAATTTCTGCGGCATACATTAATGCGTTGTACCACAAAGCATTAACATCGGCAAAATATCTGTTGCTGCCGTTTCTTTCCATCGAAATAAGTCCGTTGTGATTGGTATGCAATCCCGGAATACGGTTGTCCATTCCGGCTTTTACCAACTGAGTTACGGTTTTTCCGAAAGTTTTGTACAATTCCTGAAAATCGCCTAATTGATAACCGTATTGTTGAATTGCCCAAATAAGCCACAATGGGGAATGTGCATCATAATTCCTTTTTTCTATCGAACCGAAAGCGTTGTTTTTAATTTTTGCGATATAGGATTTGGCCGTTTTAACGAACAAATCAAAATTTCCGTCCGGCAGCGTCAGACCCGGCAATGCCGCTAAAAGATGGTACGAAAAATAATCTCTTGAAGGAATTTTTTCCAACACTTGACATTCTCCGTCAACTTCTCTGAACATTTGACTTGCCGAGAATTTTATGTATTCTTCGTAGTTTTTGCGTTTGATTCTTGTGCCTGATTCGGCTTTGAAAAACGCAGCAAGCGTATCTGGATTTTGGATTTTTGTGGAAGCCGAAAAATATACTTCTTCGCCTTGGTTGAGTTCTATTTCAAAATAACCGGGCATAAAAAGGTCTTCTTGATACGGTTTTCCTTCAGCTTGGTCTTTGATGTATTCAATATTGTAATTCCAATCCGGAGCGGAAACAAATTCACAAGGGTTAGCAGTCGGGGAAGTTTGCATAAAGAGCATCGGCTCTTCTTTTCTTGGGTGATAAGAAATGCCGTTAGCCACTCTTGTACTTGTTGTGATAATGCCTTTGTCAGTCCTTGTAAGACTCATTGCATCACGGAATGCCACGATTGGACGAATTTGAAGTTTTACAGATTTCGGACTTTTGGTAAGAGCATATTTTATCAGCATCGTTTCCTCGTTTGATGACAAAAGAATTTCTTTTATCAATTCTATTTCACCAGCTTGATAAGTGATTTCCGTGAACGGGTTGAAAGTTATGTCTTTGATATATTGATGTCCTAACGGGAAAAACACGTCGGGATATTTTCTTACAGATAGGTAATATGTTTTGTCGCCGTCGATAACGGCATCATCAAGAGTGGAAAGCAGAATTTTCTGTTTTTTGGTTTCGGGATTGTATACGGACAACAAACCGTGCCAGCATTTGGTATTGCAGTATATTAGCGAGGAGGCTGCTACTGCACCGACGGTGTTGTTTTTCAGTATATCCTGATTGAGGGAATAACTCAATTCCAAATAAGACTGTTTATTCATGTCGTTATCTTTTATTTAATTGTGTTACAGTTAATTGTATAGTCATATAAGGCATAATTACAGCGATGATAAAAGTATGCCTTTTTTTTGGAATAAGCAAAAAAAAAAACGAAAAAAAACTGTTTTGTTTCTTTTGTTTTGATTACTTTTGTGCCAAAAATAATTCGATGGAAAATAAAGAACTTTTAGACAGTTTTCTTAATTTATTAGAAACTATAAAAAAACTCCGTAAGGAATGTCCTTGGGATTCAGTGCAAACACCGCAAACTATCCGTCCTTTAACAATAGAGGAGGTTTATGAATTATCGCAAGCTATAATTAGCGGTAATGTTAAGGATTTCAAGAAAGAGTTAGGCGATGTTTTGTTGCATATAATTTTGTATTCTTTGATGGCACAGGAGAAAAACGAGTTCAATTTGAAAGATGTTTTTGAAGCTTTGAATGAGAAATTGGTTTTTCGTCATCCTCATATTTTTGGTGGCTACAAAGCCGAGACTCCCGAAGAGGTTTCCAAAATGTGGGAAGAGGTAAAACTCAAAGAAAAGGGCGGCAACAAAACTGTTTTAGCCGGTATTCCTAATGCTTTACCCTCCATTATAAAAGCTTACCGTATATCGGATAAAGCCTCGTCAGCGGGTTTTGATTGGCAGGAAGATAAGAAGGAAAAGGTTTGGGATAAAGTCAGAGAGGAGCTTTCTGAGTTTGAGGCCGAGGTAAAAAATATGGATAGCGATAAAGCTGAAGCGGAGTTCGGAGATGTTTTGTTTGCGGTTATAAATGCGGGCAGACTTTTCGGCGTTAATTCTGATACTGCACTTGAGAGAACGAATCAGAAATTTATTTATCGTTTCAATTATATCGAGCAAAAAGCCAAGGAACAAGGCAAAACTTTAAAACAAATGACTTTAGAGGAAATGGAAACTTTGTGGCAAGAGGCCAAAAAGTTTGAATAAAGTTATTAAAACTACTTGCAAGTAATTAAAAAAATCAATAAAAAAGGCGGCAATGATTTTGTAAATACGCTAATTAAATTTTCTCATGTTCTAATATTAAAACTTTAATTATAAAAAAATCCCTTGTGGATAGTGCGTTTTTAACACTTTTCCGCAAGGGACAAGAAAATTATCATTTTAAATCGAAGTAAAGCAGAGAAGATTTTTTACCACCCCTTACTTGACTTTTATAAAGTATTATTTATTTTAACTATTTCCATTTTTGTTCGTTATTGTTTTTACTTTAACGAGTAACAAACACAAAATTTTAATAAAAAATTTTTAGATTTTTTGGATTTCGTCTAAAGTTAAATCAGTAATTTCGGCAATTTCTTCATCAGACATCGTGCCCTTCAATTTGAGTTTGCGTGCCATTTCGATGGCTTTTTGTTTTTCGCCTTTTTCAATGCCGAGTTTTTCACCTTCTGCACGACCTTCAGCGCGACCTTCTTCACGTCCTTTTGCAAGACCCGCATTCAAACCGTCCTTGTATTTGCCCGAGGCGAGAGTTTTGGCAGTGCTGATGGCATCCCAATAACGATCGTATCCCAATAATTCCTCTTGCGTTAAATATGTACAAATATCTAACGCTTTAGAAATTTCGGGACTTTTTAAAAGTTCGGGGTCTACATCGACGGTTTTTTCGTTGATTTCAGTCAAGAATTTTAGCCACAAAACTTGCATTTTCTTTTGCGAAAAGGTTTTAGGCTTAAATTTCGGCAACTCAAAGAAAAACAATTCGATGCCGTCAATCGTTTTGTCTGGATTAGATGGTTCGCACATCGTATAGCGATGATAATAATCTTTGCTTGTGGTGTCAAAAATATCATTGACAAGGTTAAGACCATAAACCGGCATTAACGCATCATAATTTTCGCCGCGTTCGATTTGCGTAACGTACATTTTCGCAGCGTTGAAAAGTATGCGCTGCTTAAAATACGATGTCCAATACATCTGCATTTCAACAACAAATGTCCGACCCTTAATATCAACACACAGAACATCTACAATGCTGTCTTTAAGGTCGGGGATTATCGGCAACTCTTCTGGCTGAAGATATTTTATTGTTTTTACCAAACCATCACCTTCCAACGGTAACATGGCGTTAAGGAAACTGATAGTTAAATCTTCATTGCGTCCGAAAATCTTTTTGAATAATATGTCGGCTCGTGGGTCGTAGTATTTCATAACGGATTAATTTTGTTTGCAAAAATAACTTTTTTAGGAGAAAAATGCAAAAATATTTTTTTATACAAACAAAACAGCGAAACTATTATTTCTAATTGAGTTGTAGGAATTGAAGCCAAAGTAATACGCGGGCTTGGCATCAAGAGCCGTAGACGCTTTATCTTTTACCAAAATATATATGCAATAAAAATTGCACCTATTAATCCTGAAAATTCGGCTATAAGACCAGCTGAAACGGCATATCTGGTATTTTTGATACCCACAGAGCCGAAATAAAGTGCGATAATATAAAATGTAGTATCAGCAGCTCCTTGCATTGTGCAACTCAAACGTCCGGCAAAAGAATCAGCACCGTAAGTTTGCATACAGTCAATCATCATGCCTCTTGCGCCCGAGCCGCTTAAAGGTTTCATTAATGCGGTCGGCAGTGCCGGTATAAAATCAGTATTAATGCCTAATGCTCCGAGCAAACTGCTTAAACCGTCTGTCAAAAATTCCAATGCTCCCGAACTCCTGAAAACGCCTATCGCAATCAAAATCCCGACCATGTACGGAATGATTTTTACGGCTGTCGAAAAACCGTCTTTCGCTCCTTCAATAAACGCCTCGTAAACGTTTATTTTTTTTATAGCAGCTACTACGATAAACGAAACTATTATTGCAAACAAAATCATATTTGCCGCTAACGAACTAACAGTGGAAATCTCATTGCTTTCCATTTTTGAAAACTGCCATACCAAAAGCCCTTCCGCCAAAAACAAAACTCCGAGATACGAAAGTATTACTTTATCTAAAATGTTGATTTTTTGACGTATACAAACAATTAATAGTCCCGCTAACGTGCTTATACTTGTTGCCAAAAGTATCGGAATAAAAACATCAGAGGCCTCTGAGGCTCCCATTTGAATTCTGTACATCATCACCGTAACGGGCAAAATCGTAAGACCTGAAGCGTTGAGCGTCAGAAACATAATTTGTGCGTTGGAGGCTTGTGTTTTATTAGGATTGAGTTCCTGCATTTGGGACATGGCTTTAAGACCGAGTGGCGTTGCAGCATTGTCAAGGCCTAACATATTAGCACTGAAATTCATAACGATACTGCCCATTGCAGGATGGTCTTTGGGAATTTCAGGGAACAAACGGCGGAAAAACGGTCCGAAAATTTTAGCAATAAAATTTGTCATGCCGCCTTTTTCTCCGACTTTCAAAAGTCCTGTCCAAAGTGTTAAAACACCGGTCAGACCTAACGATATTTCAAATCCCGTCTTGCTCGAGTCAAAAATATTTTTGACCATGACGGAAAAAATTTCTGTGTCGCCCATTATAATCAGTTTGTAAAGCGCAGCGCAAAATCCTAAAACAAAAAACGCTATCCAAATATAATTTAAAACCATTTTAGCCTAATATATTTTTCTTATCGCAAATTATTTTTTTATTTACTTGATTAACAAAAACTATTTCCATCTTTGCGGGAGTTTTTGGTGATAACACTTGAAAGTCGTATCCGCCAAAACTTTTTGTAAATAGTTTCCGCAAACGGGTAGAGCCGTAAAATTTCCTCCAGCTATTTCACCTCCTCTAAAATGTATTGAACGGTATTCGCCACCGGTCCAAACTCCTGTAACCAAACCCGGTGTCGTTGCAATAAACCAACCGTCGGAATGATTGTTGGAAGTTCCTGTTTTGCCGCCGAAATCGCAACTGTTGTACCATTTTCCGACGTAACGCCAAAGATAACCAGAGGTACAATGTTCTTCCGTTAATGCTCCTTTTAACATCGACTGCATTAAAAAAGCTGTTTTTTCTTCCAACGCTTTAATCGTATGTTCGGGTGCGGTGTAGATAACTTTTCCGTTTTTATCTAAAATTTTCGTAACAAGTATCGGACGTTGATATTCACCGTCAGCCATAACGGTACAATAGGAATTTGTTAAATCCAAAAGTGTAACATCGTTGCCGCCTAAACAAACTGACGGCATGGTATCGTTCAAAGGAGTCGTTATGCCCATGGCATGAGCCGTTTTGCAGATGTTTTTAATTCCGACTTCTTTGCTTATCTGAACGGCTATCGTGTTGATACTCCGTGCAAAAGCCGCCCTCAACGAATAAACGGTATCGGTACAGATGCCGTCAGCGTTGTGTGGAATCCAATTCTTGCGCTTGCCTTTGTCCCAAACTGGCCAAACAACGTAACTGTCTGTCCTTTCGTCCGTAGGTTTTAGACCTTGGTTCATGGCTTCGGTGTAATCAAAAAGTTTAAAAGTAGAACCCGGCTGTCTTAATGCCGTTACTTTGTCATATTTCCAAAATTTAAAATTCAAATCGCCGACCCATGCTTTTATGTGTCTGGTTTGCGGCTCTATCGCAATCAACGCGCAATGCAGAAATTTTACCATATACCGTATGGAATCCATGGTCGATAATGTTGTATCTTTTTGTCCTCCGTTATAATCAAAAACCGTAAGTTTATGCGGTTTATTCAACTCTTCCATGATTTTCAAAGTGTCATAACCTTGCTTTATAAGCGATTGAAACTTAGGTAGTTTATATGCTATGTTTTCGATGAAATTAGGAATTTCATGCCAACTGGCATCACACCATGGATTGCGTCCCCTCCAATGTAAATTGAAAGAATCCTGAAGTATTTTCATTTTCTCCGTTACGGCTTGTTCTGCGTATGCCTGCATTGTGGAATCTATCGTAACGTATATTTTTAGACCGTCGGTATAAAGATTTTTGCCGGTTTGCTTGAGCCAGTCTTTCAAATAATCCTGAATCTTATCCCTGAAATGAAGCGCAATTCCGTTATAATTGTCATCAACGGAAAAATTCAATTTTATGGGAATTTTTACTAAAGAATCACAATCTTTTTGCGAAAGGAAACCGTTTTTAACCATATTCTGCAAAACTGTGTTGCGTCGTTTTAACGAGTTTTTAGGGTTGAGTTTCGGGTTGTAAGTTGTTGTCGCTTTCAAAAGACCTATCAAAACGGCACATTCTTCTGCCGTTAAATCTTTAGGAAGTTTATTGAAATATGTTTTGGCGGCAGTTTTTATTCCGAAAGCGTTGCTGCCGAAATCTACGGTGTTGAAATACATCGTTAGGATTTCTTGTTTAGAGAAACGCATTTCGATTTTGAACGCCACAATCCATTCCTTGAGTTTTGCAACGAGGATTTTTATGCCAGGAATCTTGCCCAAAATTCCGTGTCCGTATTTTTCGGTTCGGGTTTTATAAAGGTTTTTAACAAGTTGCTGTGTTATCGTACTTGCTCCTCGTTTTTTAGAATTGAGCATAATATCTTTCATCGCAGCAACAAGTCCTTGAAAATCAATTCCGTGATGAGAATAAAATCTCTCGTCCTCTGTTGAAACAAGTGTGTTGATAAGCACTTGCGGAAGTTCTTCGTACTTGACACTTGTTCTGTTTTCGGCGAAAAATTTTCCGATGAGTTTATTATCGCAAGAGTATATCAGCGAGGCTTCCGCTTGAACGCCATTTTCTATTTCATCTGTTGAAGGACTTTCGCCAAAAAGCCAAAACAAGTTGAAATTAACGGCAAAAAACAAAAATACGATACTAAAAATGATTGCTAAAATAACTGCAATTATTTTTTTGTACCATTTGCCTTTAAAAAGACTAATGTAAGATTTTAGGGGATTTTTCATTTTTTAGATTTTTTTTTATAAAATAGACGGCGTATTAAAAGTAATTCTACTCGTCTTGAATTTATATAAACTGCAACATCTTCTTCAAAAACGTGATGTATAACGTTGTAAACACAAGTAAGTCCGAGCGACCATTTGTCAAAATTTAACCAATACGCGCCTTTGAAATAGCATGACGGCCATAGCAAAAGTCCGGGATTGTCCTCCGCTTTTTTTAGCAGGTTGCTGACATTCAGACCAAGAAGGACAGAGGAAAACAATGTGCTTCTTTTTCCGAATACAAAATTATAGGCATAACCTGTATTAACACCGAAATTACAAGTTTTCAAATCGCTGGAATTATTGATTCTGACAAGTGTGCTGTCGGATTTTATTTTCATTAAGTGAAGACTTGCCCCGCACATAAAACTGCCGGAGGAAATCAGTTGTCTTTCGTACGCAGTAAACCCTGCCTTGTAGGAGAAATGTTCATGGTTGAAAATATATTTTCCTACCGCATCAAGCAGAAAAATTTCCAAGTCTGGTTTGTATTCTAATTCCTTGAGGGTTTTGTATTTAGTTTTGTAACTTACGACTTCACTTGTGTAAAAACCGTTGTATTTCTGAATGAAAATATCTCCGGCAAAATATTTAGAATAGCCTTTGAGCTGCATATTCGTTGTTTTGCGCTTGTGATATTTTGCGTCCCCGAGCCCAGAAAACTCTTGACGTACACTGAAATCAAACGGTATGTATTTAAAATAAAAACCCGTTCCAACGCCGGTATGAAGTCCGGGAATGTAATTCAGACCTGAAACTTTGTCCTTGAAATCAAAACCGTCATAATAACTGAGAATCTTTACCGAAAGCATATTGTCATATTTTTTTACATAATTGCTGTCCTGCGCTTTGATGGAGGAGAGCTGTAAAGAAAATAACACTGCTGCCGGTATTAAATATTTTTTTATGTAATGTTTTGATGTCATGGTTGTTAAAAAAAATAAAGAACAAACTTTTTTAGTATTAAGGCATTGCATACCAAATTCCTTGTATTCCGACATGGACTAAAAGGAATGCCGTAAAAAACACTTCGGAAAATACCGTTTGTTTAAAATTATAAAATACCGTTACGTAAAGCATTGTAAGCGGCATAGTCATCAGTCTTAACGATTGCAAACCGAAATATGGAGTCATTACCAAAATCAAAATGCAGGCAAACATTATGAAAAACATTCTGTAAGTTCTTGTTGAAAATAAATTATATTTTCTGTATTCCTGCATTATGAAAACGCTTGCTAAAAATATCATCAACGCATACGAGATGAAACTAATCAATTCGTTTTCCTTTATGTTTAGATTGAGGCTTGCCGTGAATTTTTCGCGGTAAAACTCTTCTAACGCTGTTAAATTGCCTTCGATTAAATAAAAAATCGACAAGTAAATAAAAAACGGTGTAAAAAATCCGATTATATAAACTGCAAATTCATTGAATTTGTACGGACGATAATTGATAAAGGCAATCAGTCCGATTAGCAGCATTATCATCGCTGAGGTGCAAAACAAAGCCGATACCCCGAACAACAATCCGGCGTCAAAAAAATGAAATTCTGCTTTATCAAGACCGTGCGAAGAGAGAATTTTTACAAATCCTAACGTTATGAAAATATTTGCGATTTGTTCCGGCAAAAACGTGTTTAGCGGAATATACGATAGCGACAAGATTATATAAACAAACAGAAAAAATATATTTTTGGCTCTTGTTAGTTCGTGATTTGTGTTCATTGCCGTTACCAAAAGAGCTTCGGCTAATATCAAAATCAGAGCAACAATTTGTGTAAAAAAGGTAATCTGTCCGTTAAAAACATAATTATAAACGGCATTGAATAAGTGCGTTCCGTTTTCGGGCAGAGAAATATATTTAACGGTTGCCGTTGTAAAAGCCGAAACTGCTGCTAATGCGCATATTATAAAAGCAATAACAGCTGCTTCGATTCCGTTAAGTTTTAATTGTTTTAATATCATGCTGCTTTTTTTGAAAAAAAATGTTTTTGCAAAATTATAAAAAATAACAACGTTTTTCAAAAAATTATCCTTATAATTGCACCTTGAAAAAAATAATTCAAGATGAAACACTTTTTTTTAATATTTTCATTGCTAATTTTATCCTCGTGTTCAGTTAGGGTTGATGGCACGATCGAAAAAAATTGTCCGCCGGATTTATGGCCTGATTATAACGGTGTTACGATTCCCAAAAACATTGCTCCGCTAAATTTTTCCACCACTTCATTTGATTCTTTAGATAGGATAGAGGCCGTTTTGAAGACTTTTGACGGTGAAAATTATAATTTTTCAGGTAAAAATTATATAGATTTTCCTATTTCTGATTGGCGTGAAATTCTTAAAAAATCTTGTGGTAAAAAGTTGGAAATTTTGGTTACCGAATTTAAAAACGATAAAAAATATGTTTATAAACCATTTGAAATTTTTGTTGCTGACTCCGAAATTGACAGTTTTTTGTGTTATCGTTTGATAGCTCCGGGTTATCAGATTTACAGCCGTATGGGGATTTATTGTAGAAATCTTACTGATTTTCAGCAAAATACCGTTGTTGATAATCGTTTGATTAATGCCAATTGTCTTAATTGTCATTCTTTTTGTAAAGGAAATACGGATTTAGCCTCGTTTCATGTCAGAGGCAATTTGAATTCCACGGTCTTGAAAAACGGCAACGAAATTACTGTTTGTAAAGCTGTTACGGATAAATTCAAATTGAATTGTGTTTATCCGTATTGGCATCCTCAGGGCAAATACATTGCTTATTCTCAAAACAATACGGCGCAGGCGTTTCATTGCGGGGATGCTAATAGGGTAGAGGTTTATGATATGGAGTCGCGGGTTGTGGTTTATGACATTGCAAACAATAAACTTTTGACTTCCCCGGAATTGAACGACAAAAAAACTTTTACCTCTGAGCCGTCCTTTTCTCCTGATGGAAAATATTTATATTTTATTTCAGCAGACAGTCTTAATATGTCGAAACATACGAAAGAGGTTCATTATGATATTTGCAGAATAGGTTTTAATCCTTTGGACGGAAGTTTTTCTAAAGAGGTTGATACGCTTGTTAATACTTCAAAGGATTCTTTAACTTCGTCATTTCCAAGACCTTCGTATGATGGTAAGTATTTGCTTTATACCCGTTTTAATTACGGACAGTTTGCTATTTGGCATAGGGAGGCGGATTTGTGGATTTTGAATCTTGAAACCAAAGAAAATTATCCTTTAACGAATGCAAACAGCAGTAATGCTGATAGTTATCATTCATGGTCGCAGAATTCTAAGTGGATAGTTTTTGAATCCCGCCGTGATGACGGTTTTTATACGCGAGCATATATTGCATACATTGACGAAAATGGCAAAGCTGCCAAAGCATTTTTGTTGCCGCAGCAATCACCGGAATACAACCGCAAATTGATGTATAGTTTTAACGTACCTGAATTTGCCACAAAAGAATTTGTTTTCGACAAAGGCGTTTTGGAGAGCAAATTGAAATCTGATACGAAATTACAATTTGAATGAACACACATATATATAAAAAATGTGAGATTGTCTAAAAAGGCTTATTGGAACGCAGGCGGCTCGCCTGCAAGTACTTGTAAAGCAGACGAGCCGTCTGCAATCCACTTTTTAGACAATCTCACAATATAAAAATTATTTATGCCTCAGGCAATTCGATGTCCTCGTCAGCCAAATGTTTCAAAATATTGTTCAAATCGCAATTCTTTGAAACAAGGTCAGCAACTTGGTCAATCGGAATTCTCTCTTGACGCATATCATCTCTGTAACGGATTGTTACAGTGTTGTCTTTGAGCGTATCGTAATCAACCGTAACGCAGAAAGGAGTTCCGATTGCGTCTTGACGGCGGTAACGTTTTCCGATTGTGTCTTTTTCTTCGTAACGACAATCAAAACGGTACATCAAATCTTTCATAAGTTTTTCTGCAACTTCGGGCAAACCGTCTTTTTTAACCAAAGGTAATACGGCAACTTTAACGGGAGCGAGAGCTGCGGGGATTTTTAATACAACACGTTTATCAACTTTTCCGTCTTCCGATTTGATTTCTTCTTCGGTGTAAGCACCTGAAAGAATTGACAAAAACATTCTGTCAAGACCGATTGAAGTTTCAATAACGTACGGAGTATAACTTTCGTTGAGTTCGGGGTCGAAATATTGGATTTTTTTGCCCGAATATTTTTGATGTTGTGAAAGGTCAAAATCCGTTCTTGAATGTATGCCTTCAACCTCGCGGAAACCCATCGGGAAATTATACTCAATGTCGGTTGCGGCGTTAGCGTAGTGAGCGAGTTTTTCATGGTCGTGGAAACGGTAGTTGTCAGAGCCGAAACCTAACGCTTCGTGCCATTTTCTACGCATCGTTTTCCAATATTTAAACCATCTTAACTCTTGACCCGGACGGATAAAGAATTGCATTTCCATCTGTTCAAATTCTCTCATACGGAAAATGAACTGACGTGCAACGATTTCGTTACGGAATGCTTTACCGATTTGAGCGATTCCGAACGGAATTTTCATGCGGCCTGTTTTCTGAACGTTAAGATAGTTAACGAAAATACCCTGAGCGGTTTCAGGACGGAGATAAATTGTTGATTGTTCGTCAGATACGCTACCCATTTTGGTTTGGAACATAAGGTTGAACTGACGTACTTCCGTCCAGTTTTTAGTACCTGAAATAGGACAAACGATTTCTTTGTCGATGATAATCTGACGAAGTTCTTCCAAATTGTTTTCGTTAAGAGCTTTGTCGTAACGGGCCGTGAGTTCGTCGATTTCTTTTTGAGTTGCCAAAACTCTTTCGTTTGTAGAGATAAATTGTTGTTTGTCGAATTTATCACCGAAACGTTTTTGAGCTTTTTCAACTTCTTTTTCGATTTTAGCGTAAAGTTTATCGCGGTATTCTTCTATCAAATTGTCAGCGCGGTAACGTTTTTTTGAATCTCTGTTGTCGATAAGCGGGTCGTTGAAAGCGGAAACGTGTCCTGAGGCTTCCCAAGTTTTAGGGTGCATGAAAATTGCCGCGTCAATTCCGACAATATTTTCATGAAGCCTTGTCATAAATTTCCACCAATATTCTTTGATGTTGTTTTTGAGTTCAACGCCGTTTTGACCGTAATCGTAAACGGCTGCAAGACCGTCATAAATATCGCTTGAGGGGAATATAAAACCGTATTCCTTACAATGCGAAATAATTTTCTTTAAAAGATCTTCTTGTTGTGCCATTTGGTTTATATGATTTTTTTTAATTTAACTTTTCTGTGCTTTTAATAAACATTCCACTCCTTTTTTTATAACATCGTCGGGACGGGCAAAACAAATTCTTATTGTATGTGATTTTGTTTTGTCGTGATAATAAGCCGACAATGGATATACCGCGACGTTGTATTCTTTGATTAGTTTCAAAACGAATTCTTTGTCTGAGAGTGATGAAACTTGCGAAAAATCCACGGTTTGAAACCAAGTTCCTTTTGTAGGAGTTAGTTTGTATTTGCTGCCTTCTAATAGCGAACATAGAAAATCGCGTTTTCTTCTGTATTCATCTCTGACAGTATCAAAAACAGTATCGTCGGTTTTTAGAAGTTCAGCCAAGGCATATTGCATGATGGAATTGCTGCCGTTAATCATATAATTATGTATTCTGCGGATTTCTTTTGTATAATCCTCAGGAGCAATGCAATATCCTGTTTTCCAGCCTGTTGCGTTAAGCGATTTGCTGAAAGAACTTATTATAACCGTTTGTTTTGCCAAAAGCGGATATTTTGAAATTCCCACGTATGGTTTTTCGTAAGTCAGATTTGCGAAAGTTTCATCGCAAAGAACCACGATTTTGCTGCCGGCAACGATTTTTTGTAGATTTTTGTAATCATCATCGGTAAAAACACTACCCGTAGGAGAGTGCGGAGTATTGATGATAATCATTTTTGTACGCTGATTAATCATACCTAATGTTTCCGACCAATCTATATGATAATCGGGAGCTTTTAATGATACGAAAATAGGTGTTCCGCCGTTGAGTCTTACGGCAGGAATATAACTTTCGTAAGAAGGCTCAATGATTATCACCTCGTCGTCTTCGTATATGATAGCCGAAACAGCCGCCCAAACGGCTTGAGTGGAGCCGGCGGTTATTGTAATTTCCTTTTCGGGGTCGAACTGACGTGCCGAATGTTCCGAATAAAAACCGGCAATTGTTTCTCTTAATTCCCTAATTCCTTCTACCGGGGCATATTGATTGCGGCCTTCTTTAACGTATTTGCATACGAGATCCGACAAGATTTCAGGCATTCCTGCCTCAGGAAGTCCGCTTGCCAAGTCCACGGCATTATTTTTTTCGGCGAGTTCTTTTATCTCCGAGAATATAGTTTTATTGCTTTCAGGCAGTTTTGAACGTAACATAATATTGCGCTATTTAAAGTGCTAAATTACTACTTTTTTGCAATTCATCAAAAAAAAATCGTAGAAAAAAGTTTTTATTCGTTTTTCTCTTTTACGATTTTGTAAAATCCGCCAGGGACGGGAACTTCAAATTTTAAAAGTTTCCTTGTTTTGGGATGAATAAATTGCAATGTTGCAGCATGAAGACAAACCCTTTTTAACGGATTTGTTTTAGCCTCGTATTTTGCATCGCCTGCCACGGGATTGCCGATAGAGGACATTTGAACCCTGATTTGATTTTTTCTTCCCGTGTCAAGATTGCATTTTACCAAAGAGTATTCTCCGTTTGAAGACAAAACCTCATAATTTGTTACGGCATATTGTCCGCCGTTGTTGATAAACGACGAATGAATTTTCAGCATTTTATCCTCTGTCAGATAAGATTTTATCGTATCTTTTTTGTAAGCGGGTGTGCCCTCAACAACGGCATAATACGAGCGTTCTACCACAACTTGATTCCAGTTGTTGCGAAAAAAATCTCTTGCCGCCATGGATTTAGCGAACATCATCACGCCTGAGGTTTTTCTGTCAAGACGGTGAACCACGTAGATATGACGGTTTCTTCCTTCTTTCTTAACATGAACGTTTACAATATGATACGCCGTGTTTTCCTTATCAGCGACAGTTCCGACGGAGAGCAGTCCTTCTTTTTTGTTGATAACGATAACGTCATAATCTTCGTAAAGAATGTCAAGATTGGAATTAGAAATACCGCCTTGTTGCATAAGTTTTACTTTAGGCAGAATACGGATTTCATCACCTTTTTTCAGAGGATAGTCAAAAGCGGTCGTAGCCATGCCGTTAGCAACGACGCGGCCGCCTTTAAGAATTTCACGCACTTTTGTTTTGCTGCGGTCGGTGATTTTTTCTAACAGAAAATCAAGCAGTTTTGATTCCTTGTCAACTCTTAAAATCATTTCCGCAGCCTGTGTGTTTTGCTGTTTTGCCATAATATTATTTTACGATAAAAGATTCCAAATACCCCAAAATCGCCTCACGGTTTAGTTTTTTGCCGATGAAAACGAGTTTTGTGAAACGTTTTTCTTCAGGTTTCCATTCTTCGCCTTCTTCTACCAAAAAGTATTGTCTTACGGATTGGAGTATGAATTTTTTGTTTTTATTTTTGATTGAAAGTATGCCTTTTACTCTGAATACGCTTGCCGAATTGTATTGCAAAACGGCTTGAAGCCAATTGACGAATTTAGCCTCGTCCATATCGCCTTCCACCGTAAAACCTTCAGAGACAATGCTGTGATGAAAAGCATCGTTGTGTTTGTTGTTTGGATTTTTAGCGAACCCGCTTGAAAAATTATCCATGTCAGCCATATCGAATTTTAGCGGTGTTGCGTTTTTGAAATCCATAACGAGTTTTTCGATGTTTCCCGAAGTATAAGCAAAAGTGTTGATAATATCGCAGTTAGTAATATTTGCATGAGATACGGCATACATTTTTGCGGTCGGGTTTACGCTTTGGATAAGTTTTTTAACCCTTTGACCTTGTTCGGGGGTAACGTCTTCTATTTTGTTGAGGATAATAATATCGGCAACGGCCAATTGACGGTGAACCTCAGGCTGTTCTTCAGCACTTTCTTCGTAAGTCATGGCATCGGCAAGACAAATTACGGAATCGATTACGAATTTTCTTTGAAACTCTTCGTAAGCCACAAAATTGTCTATAACACCTGCCGGATCGGCGATACCTGTTGTTTCAATAAGCAGATTATCAAATTGATAACGTGAAGTTAAAAGATTGTTTAATGTTTGTTGCAAGCCTTCTGAAAGATTGCAGCAAATACAGCCGTTAGAGAGTTCGTACATATTTGAAATGTTTCCGACGATAAGACCGCCGTCAATACCGATTTCTCCGAACTCGTTTTCGATAACGGCGAAACGTTTGTCGGAATATTTTCTGATGATGTTGTTTAACAGTGTAGTTTTGCCTGCACCCAAAAAACCCGTTAAAATAGTTACGGGAATTTTACCTGAGATGTTTTCCATTTTGTTATCCTAATAAAAAATCCGTTGCAAAAGTACAATTTTTTTTTATACATTTGCAGCATTAATTAAAAACATTACAATAAATTCAACATATTTATTATGAAACTTTGGGACAAAGGTTTTGATACTGCCGAGTTTGTAAATACTTTTACTGTCGGCAGGGATAGAGAGATGGATCTTTATTTGGCTCAATACGATACGCTCGGCTGTATGGCTCATGCTCAAATGCTTTCTGAGTGCGGACTTTTGAGCAAAGACGACAACGAAAAACTTCAAAAAGAGTTAAAGAATATTTATAAAACCGCAGTTGAAGGCAACTTCAAAATTGCCGATGACGTAGAGGACGTTCATTCACAAATTGAATTTCTTTTGACCGAAAAACTCGGCGATCCCGGCAAACGTATTCACACTGCCCGCAGTCGTAACGACCAAGTAGTCACGGCGGTAAGGCTTTTCACAAGGGATAAACTCAAGCACATTATTGAGACAGTAAAAGGCGTTTTTGAAACTTTTGTTTCGCTAAGTGAAAAATACAAAAACGTACTTCTTCCCGGCTATACACATTTACAAATTGCGATGCCGAGCAGTTTCGGTTTGTGGTTCGGTTGTTATGCCGAAAGTCTTGCTGACGATATTCAAACTTTGCTTTCAGCGTGGAAAATTAACAACCGCAATCCGCTCGGAAGTGCAGCCGGATACGGTTCATCGTTTCCGATTGACCGTCAATTAACATCTGATTTATTGGGATTTGATACTCCCGATTACAATTCGGTTTATGCACAGATGACACGCGGAAAAGTAGAAACCGTAGTTTCAAGTGCGTTAGCGCAGTTGTCGCAGACTTTGGCTAAATTTGCCGCTGATTGTTGTTTGTTTATGAGTCAAAACTTTAAGTTTATTTCTTTGCCGAAGGAATATACGACGGGTTCGTCCATAATGCCGCACAAAGCCAACCCCGACGTTTTTGAACTTATGCGCAGTTATTGCAACAAAATCAGCGTGTTACCTTTTGAACTAAATCGCATAACTGGCAATCTTACTTGCGGTTATTTCCGTGATTTGCAACTTTTGAAAGAAAGTTTCTTGCCGGTTTTTGAGCGTATGCAAATGTGTTTGGATTTTATGGAGTTTATTCTGCCGAAAATTCAGCCCAGAGAGAACATTCTTGAAAACGAAATGTATCAGCCTATTTTTACGGTTGAAGCCTTAAACGAAATGGTTGTAAAAGGTGTGCCGTTTAGAGATGCTTACAAAGAGGTTGGTCATCAAGTTTTTGAGAATAAGTTTCATTGGGACAAACCACTAAATCATACGCACATAGGTAGTATCGGTAATCTTTGTAACGATAAGATTGCTGAGCTTTTCAACTCTATTTATTCGCAATTTAATTTTGAAAAAGTTGAAAAAGCTTTGAAAAATTTAACTGAGTAAACCGTTTGAGTTATAATAAATTAATTTAAAAAAAATTGCCACGAAATCTTTTTTTTAAAGTTTTGTGGCATATTTTTTTTCGTATAAAAAAAGTAAAATATGGTTTTGGTCGATTTGTTTGAAAAAAATTAGTTAAAATACTTTTTTTGTTTAAATTTGCAGCAGAAAATTTAATTATTGAAACAATTTATGACACCAAAAGTAGTTATCAGCATAGGCAGACAGTTTGGCAGCGGAGGACGGATTCTCGGAAGCACACTCGCCAAACGTTTCGACATGAAATTTTACGACAACGAAATAATAACCGAAGCCGCAAAACAAAGCGGTTTCGACGAAAAACTGATTTTAGAAAAAGACGAAAAACCGGTTCAAAGCACGTTTTTTGCAAACATTCAGCACGTTATCAGCGGCAACTCCTCGGCAGTCAGCGACGAAAACATTTTTAAAATTCAGTCACAGGCTATCCGCAAAGTAGCCGCCGAAAGCAACTGCGTTATCATGGGACGCTGCTCCGACTACGTTTTGAGAGATTATCCCTATTGTCTGAGCGTATTTTTCTCATCGCCGTTAGAAGACAGAATCCAGAGAGTCTGCGAACGCTGCAACATCGACGACAGAGAAAAAGCACGTCAACTGATTGAAAAAGAAGACAGTATGCGGGCAAAATATTACAACTATTTTACCGGCAAAGTCTGGGGCGATTCCAGAAGTTATAATCTCTGCATCGACGTTTCGCTTTTAGGGCTCGAACGCACGGCAGATTTCGTCTGCAAACTCTTAAAAACCAAATTCGGTGATTTATTAACTGACAAATACGCAATTTACGAATAAAAATTTCCGTTTATAACAAGCCAAAACTTTTAAAAAATATA
>Ga0310695_10004713_pt1 | contig 24723 bp, 20 predicted proteins | sample RumenRJG_04DNA_FD_203882 | JGI IMG/M metagenome (GOLD analysis project Ga0310695, IMG submission 203882) | Bovine rumen microbial communities from Lethbridge, Alberta, Canada - RJG_04 (v2) (version 2) | ecosystem: Host-associated > Mammals > Digestive system > Stomach > Rumen | place: Canada...
GGCTGAACAAATCCCTGAAGCACAATTGGCTTCCCTATAATTTTTTTCCATTGAGCCTTTCCGGTTTCTGATGATTTCCCTGCCAGAAAGCCGAATACTATCATCAAAAGAGACATCAGTATGCAGATATCCCGTTTCACATCTGCGCAAAAGCAAATTTTCCCGCTGTCACCATAATTGCGGCACAAATATAATGCCAGAAGGCAAGTTACGCCCCAAATTCCCACACCGGCAACCCCGCCGTAAAACAGTTCCTGTTTTTCATAAAAGGCCCCCGCGTCTCCCAGACAAAAGCAGAACGCCGACAGCATAAGCCATTTCCCCAAAATTATTCCTCCTGCAATCAGTCATTACTGTTTATGAAAACGCTTATAAAACATATTTACTTTCGTAAAAGGCTTTTCAATAAATAGCAACAGAACAACTATTGAAGGAAACACTGATTAAATGAGTTTGTGCGATTGCCGAGGACTTTTTGCGAATGACAAGGAAGTGGCTCGAAGGCGCAGCGTAAGCAGAGAGCCGCAAGCTTTGCTTGCGTGCGAATCGCTTATACAGAGGAGGGCTGCGTCAAGAGACAATGACGAAATCATTCACAAAAAGCACTGGCAAGCGCACAGATGAATTAATCAGTGTTTCCTTAAGTTTTATAATGCCAGCCAGTCCCGCATCTTCTCAAATTTGGCCGGCCCGATGCCTGGAACCAGCATTACATCCTCGATTCGCTGAAAGGCTTTACGATTCCGAAATATTACAATCTGACGGGCAGTGGATTTCCCCACTCCCGGCAATTGCTCCAGTTCTGCTTCACTGGCTGAATTCAGATGCACCGTCAGAGAGTTCGCTTTTCGTTGTGTATCGTAACCCGTTCCTTTGGCAATCCATTTATCACTTTTTTCCGTAATATTGCCTTCATCCTGAACATTCTCGACTGCATAATCCACCCCAGTTTTTCCGTCTCCGTTTTTGAAAGCTGCATCAGATTCTGCCGCTATTTTTTTCCTCAGCCTCGCCTGGGATAAGCGTGGTACCTTAATATGACCGCCGTCCTTGCATAACTGTGCCAGGTTCACCCTGTCCATATCAGCCTCTTCCGTTACCCCGCCTGCCAGTTCGATTGCCTGGTTAGCCCTGCTTCCTTTCTCCACCTGATATATTCCAGGTTTGGCAACGGCTCCGCTTACGCAAACTGTAACCTGTACCGGCTGTACTACTGCCGCAGCCGGCAATTCCGCGATTTGTTTCGCCTGCTGTTCTGTTTCCATGTTCCCGTTCCACCAGGAAGCCGCACTGCACAAGGCAATACTGACACAGAACAAACCTAATTTCTGCACTGTTTTTGTCTCCATTATCAATCACTCCTTTCTTTCACGGCATTACAAAAGCTGCCACTGTGCCCCTCATTGTTTCTGCGCTACTTTTTTATATTAATAATGATGTCCTGAATTATTACGGCTTTATAGATGCAGCATCTTTCTTTTTGAAAAAAGAAAAGACGAACAGATTTCCATAGCAATTTACGGAAATCCAATTCGTCTTTTATTCAAATATTAATTTTTTACAGTTATTCTGTCCCATTACAGCCTCTTTTTCCCTTTACCCGCTTCACTCACTGAAAATCGTCAGTAAAGCCGGTAAAGAACAAAAGCGTGCAGGCCTGAAACCTACAGGCCTGCTAACTTTTCAATTGTCCATCTGGCAGCCAATGTTTTTTACAAAGGCTACAGAATCTGAATCACAAATTTTTAATGGAAAAATTCGCAAATTCGAATGTTTTATTTTACAACAATATTGACCAGCCTGCCCGGTACAGCGATTACTTTGCGTACAGTCCCGCTGCCGATCAGGGTCTTTATCCGTTCATCCGCCAGAGCCAGTTTTTCCAGCTCATCTTTCGTAGCTTCCGCCGGAACCACCAGACGGTCACGCACCTTGCCGTTGATCTGGAGAACGATCTCAACATTGTCCACTTTCAGGGCTCCTTCATCATATGCAGGCCAGCTCTGATTATGGACGCTGGATTTTTCATCAATTACTCCGTGCCACAATTCTTCCGTAATATGGGGAACAAAGGGAGCCAACAGCAGCAGCAGGTCTTTGACCGTTTCGTAAACCAAGCCCCCATTGTAATTTTTCTGCCCGTCTTTGTACGCATACATGGCGTTTACCAGTTCCATCAGTGAACTGATAGCCGTGTTAAAGTTGAAGCGCTGGTCAACGTCTTCCGTCACCTTTTTGATAGAAGCGTTCAACGCGCGGCGCAGGGCCTTGTCCGATTCGTCCAGAGATGCGGGATCATAGGCTTCTTCTTTCGCCACGTCTTTAAAGTGGCTTACGATCCTCCATACACGGTTCAGGAAACGGAAGCTTCCTTCTACCCCCTGGTCGCTCCACTCCAGTTCCCTTTCAGGAGGAGCCGCAAAAAGGATAAACAGACGGGCCGTATCGGCGCCGAACTTCTCCAGGATTTCTTCCGGGGAAACCACGTTGCCAAGGGACTTGCTCATCTTGGCTCCGTCTTTGATGACCATACCCTGGGTCAGCAGGTTGGTAAAGGGTTCGTCATAATCTACCATGCCCGCATCCCGCAATACCTTCAGGAAGAAGCGGGAATACAGCAGATGAAGGATGGCGTGTTCAATGCCGCCGATGTACTGGTCTACAGGGCCCCAGTAGCCATTAACTTCTTTGGCAAAAGGTGCCTTATCGTTTTTCGGATCGGTATAACGGAGATAGTACCAGGAAGAACACAGGAAGGTGTCCATGGTATCCGTTTCCCGGGTAGCGTCAGCACCGCACTTGGGGCACTTGCAGTGCAGGAAGCTTTCACTGGTAGCCAGGGGAGATTTGGCGCCGGCGTCGAATTTGACATCTTCCGGCAGCATAACCGGCAGTTCCTCTTCCGGAACCAGCACTTCGCCGCAGTTAGGGCAGTAAATGATAGGAATGGGGGCACCCCAGTAACGCTGGCGGGAAATCAACCAGTCACGGAGACGGTAGTTGACGCGGCGTTTACCTACGCCGAGGCGTTCAATTTCATCGCTGACCGCTGCCATGGCTTCCGTATTGGTCATGCCGTCAAACTTGCCGCTGTTCACCATGATGCCGTCTTCTTCATAGGCATCGGTCATATCTTCCAGTTTCAGTTCCCTGTCTTTCGGCTGGATGACCAGAATCTTGGGAATATTGTATTTCGTGGCGAACTGCCAGTCACGGGCGTCATGGGTAGGCACGCCCATAACCGCGCCGGTACCGTAATCAAACAGTACGTAGTTGGTGATCCAGATCTGGACCTTATGGCCCATCAGGGGATGCACGCAGTCAAAACCGGTATACATACCGAGTTTTTCACTGGTGCTGGAAGTACGTTCAATGTCGCTGGTATTGCGCACTTTATCACAGAAAGCACGGAGTTCCGCTTCCCGGGGATTCCCTTTCAGCATTTTTTCAACAATAGGATGCTCCGGCGGAACCACCACAAAGGTCACGCCCTGGATCGTATCGGGGCGGGTCGTATATACGGGCAGTTTTTCATTCAGCGCGGGAACATCAAAACTGAATTCCAGACCTTCACTGCGGCCGATCCAGTTTTCCTGCATGATCTTTACACGTTCCGGCCAGCCGGGGATCTTCTCCAGATCCTTCAGCAGTTCATCCGCATAATCCGTAATTTTAAAGAACCACTGGCTCAGCTGTTTTTTATGAACTTCGTGCTTGCAGCGCCAGCATTTTCCGTCTTCTACCTGCTCGTTGGCCAGTACGGTATTGCAGTGGTCGCACCAGTTTACGGAAGAATTCTTTTTAACAGCCAGTCCCCGTTTGTAGAACAATTCAAAGAACCATTCCGTCCATTTATAATAATCCGGTTTACAGGTAATGGCTTCCCGGTCCCAGTCATAGGACAGCCCCAGCTGTTTTAACTGCCGGGTCATATTGTCGATATTTTCCAGAGTCCATTTCTTCGGGGGAATACCATGCTCAATGGCCGCATTCTCCGCCGGCATGCCAAAGGAATCAAAGCCCATGGGATGCAGCACATTAAAGCCCCGCATGGTGCGGAACCGGGCTACAACGTCGCCGATAGAATAATTGCGTACATGGCCCATGTGCAGGTTTCCGGAGGGATACGGAAACATTTCCAGTACATAGGATTTTGGCTTTGCCGTATTCATTTCGCGTTTAAAGGTCTTGTGCTCTTCCCAGTACTGCTGCCACTTTTTTTCAATGGCATGGGGAGCATATTTTTCTTCCAGCATATCTTTAACCTCCCGGGTTTAAATAACTCAAACATTTTACTTTTAGATTTGCAAAGATTAACTATTAAATTATACAACTCTGCCGGTTATTAGTCAATTTTAAGAATCAAGAAGGCACTCTCCGCAAAATAATAAAACAGCCCCCCGGCCTGTCCGGGAGGCTGCTGTAATATTCGGCTTATCTTTTATTTGTTTTCGTAGCCATGGGAAGCGTCATACGCGCGGTTTGATTCAAGGGCCTCAGCCTGGGTCTGTTTATCTTTTTCCACTGCTTCTTTCCAGCTTTCATCGTCCGCTGCTTTTACGGCAGGCTTTTCTGCTTCAGGGGCGCCGTTTGTATAGCCGCGTTCAGCGTCATACTCTTTATTTTCCTTAAGAGCTTCTGCCTGGGTCGCTTTGTCCCTTTCTACTGCCAGATTCTTTTCTTCTGCCTCTTTTTTCTCTTTTGCTGCTTCTTTTTCCATTTTAATTTCAGCAGGAGCTTCATTTGTGTAACCGTGAGAAGCATCATAGGCTTTATTTTCCTCTAATGCGGCAGCCTGGGTAGCTTTGTCCTGTTCCGGAGTTGTGGTAACCGTCTCTGCAAAAGCAGAAGAAGCAAACAGGCATGCCAGAATTCCGGCGGCAACAACAGATTTTTTGAATACATGTTTCATAAAAAATCACTCCTTTCAAGTACATTAATTATAACACTAAATTGAAATTGCTGCATAACTTTTTATTGCCCTGTAAAATATCCCGGTCGAATACAAAAATTTACCGATTCTTTACCAATTTATTTTTTTATTTTGAAATCTTCCCGGTATTTTTGTATTGAAAAACCTGATAAAACTCTCATAAATTATTGAATACTTTTCCGCCTTGCGTTATAATTTAATCAGTAAACTTCCAGTAAGCTTACACAACCCTATAAAAATTAAATATTTGTATTAAAAACAAAATTTAAGGAGGAGAAGTTTATGAAAAAATCGTATGTTGCTGGTTCCCTGATGCTGGTTATGGCTCTGATGATGGCCGGTTGCGGCGGCGGGGACAAAAAGGCTGATGCCCCGAAGAAAGATGCTCCGAAAGCGGCGGCAGCCACCGATACCGTCATGCTGTATTCTTCCATGCAGGAAGACCAGCTGAACGCGGTGAAGAAAGCCTTCGAAAAGAAATATCCTAACATCAAACTGGACTATTACTTCGCAGGCACCGGAAAAGTTAAAACCAAGATTTTCACCGAAGCAAAATCCGGCCAGGTTGCGGCTGACGTAATCTGGGTAGGCGATCCCGCTGACTATATCGGTTTCAAAAAAGACGGAAACATCCTCCAGAAATATGAATCTCCGGAAGCCAAGAACATCGACAAGGCCTTTATCGATCCGGAAGGCTTCTACATCGGCGCCCGTATGATGAACATGGGCATCGCCTACAACACCACAAAAGTGAAGAAGGAAGAAGCGCCCAAAACATGGAATGATCTGCTGGATCCCAAATGGAAGGGCCAGGTCGTTATGACCGACCCGGGCACTGCCGGCACCACCAAATACGCGGTTGGCGCCCTGATGGCCAGCAAGGATTACGGTCCGGCTTACTTTGAAAAACTGAAAGCCAACGGCACGGAACTCCAGTCCGGCACCACCGCTACCCACAACCAGATCGCGGCCGGCGCTTACAAAGTAGGCATGTGCCTGGATTATGTTACCAATAACCTGAAGACCAAAGGCTCTACCATTGATTTCGTATATCTGGACAAAGATATCGTATCCATTTTCAGCCCCGTGGCACTGGTTAAAGGCGCCAAGAACGAAAAGAACGGCAAACTGCTGATTGACTTCATCCTGTCCAAGGAAGGCCAGGAAGTTCTGGTTGCCAACAATCTGCTGTCCGTCCGCAAAGACGTAAAACAAACCGGTGAAAGCGCTGAAACCATTGCCAAACGGGCTATGAGCGTTGACCTGCAGGCACTGGCTTCCGGCTCCAAAGACATGCTGAAACAGTTTGACGGCATCTTCAAGAAAAAATAATTCAGAAATAATTACAAACGGCAGGATTCTTTCTGCCGTTTCATTTCTACTTTAAAAGGAAGCACCGGGGAGCTGTAAAGAACTGATCGGAACAGATCCTCAGTTGAGTGTCTCCTGAAATCTCATGGTGAAGACAGGGGATAACCTGCCTTCACCATTTTTCTATTTCACCATTTATGGAGGAAAACCTATGGCTGATGTCCGTTTTGAAAACATCACTTTCCACTATGGGGATAAATGTATCCTTAAAAACTTTTCCCTTACCGTGGAAGAAAGCCAGATCATGTGCCTGGTAGGTCCTTCCGGCTGCGGCAAGACGACCCTGGTGCGCTGTCTTTTAGGCTTTATTAAGCCTGAAACAGGCGCTATCTATGTTGGTGATCGCTGCGTCTTCAGCGCGAAAGACAGGATCGACGTGCCGCCCGAACGCCGCCACATCGGCGTTGTATTCCAGGACTACGCTGTCTGGCCCCATCTGACGGTTTTGGAAAATATTCTGTATCCTATGAAAAAAATGCGGATGAACCGTGACGAAATGGCACGCCGGGCGAAACACGCCCTGGAACAGGTCCGCATGGTCGGGTATGAAAAACACCTGCCCAGCCAGCTTTCCGGCGGGCAGCAACAGCGGGTCGCCATCGCCCGGGCCCTGGTAAGCAGCGACGAAGTCATCGTTATGGACGAACCCATCACCAACCTGGACGCCAAGCTCCGTGAAGAAATGCTGCAGGAAATCCGTGTGATCCAGCACGATATCGGCACTACCATCCTGTACATTACCCACGACCAGGAAGCAGCTTTGCAGCTTTGCGACAGGATGGCCATTATGGATTATGAAGGAAACCTGTGCCAGCTTGGTGCAGACGAAGATATCATCCTGCGGCCTGCCAACCGTTTCGTTTTTGAATTTATCGGCGTTTCCAATTTCCTTTCCCTGGTGCAGCAGAACGGCCGGGCCTATATCGATGTAGGCGAGAAATATCCCCTTGACGATTGCCCTCAGGAAATTTTTGCCGGCGGGCAGAAAATGGAAATGGGGGTCCGCTCCAACGATATTGCCTTTGACAATTCTTCTCCCATCCGGGCCAAAGTCCGCAGTTCCGTCTTCCTGGGCAGTGAATACAATTATTTTATCCAGTTAGGCAACCAGGAATTGCGTGTACAGCAAAACGCACTGGACGTAATCCAGCATGGCGAAGTGAAAGAAGGACAGGAAATCGGCCTGCGTTTTCTGCAGCCCCGTTATTATCCGGCTAAAGAGCAGAAAGGAGGCAACGCATGAATATCGGAAAATCCCGCAAAACATCAGACTTAGCGGCTCTTGACGGCGCCACTTTCGGGCTGGATAAAGCCATGACCATGGTCAGCTTTGTGCTGCTGTTCGTCATCGTATTTATTCCAATCTTTATGATCGTCTACAACGCCTTCTTCTTTGAAGGAAAGTTCGACATCGAAATGTTCCAGACGGTAGTATTCAGCAAAGATAACGTGGATGCCATGACCAATACCGTCATCATCGGCTTTGCCGTAACCATCTTCGGCACCATCGTCGGTTTGTTCTACGCCTGGCTGCTGGGCCGCAGCGACATTCCCTGCAAAGGCCTCATGCGGGCCCTGTTTATGATCCCTTACATGTTCCCCCCCTTCTTCGGGGCCATGGCCTGGGACATGCTGCTGTCCGGACGCGGCGGCTACGTTAACACCTGGCTGATGAACACCTTCGGCCTGGAAACTGCCCCCCTGAACATCAACTCCCTGTGGGGCATCATTTTCGTGGAAGTTTCTTACTACTTCCCCTTCGTTTTTATGCAGGTGGTATCCGCCCTGGAGCGTATGGATCCCACCCTGGAAGAATCCGCCCGTATCGCCGGCGCTACACAGGGTACGGTTATCCGTAAGATCACCATCCCGCTGGTGACCCCGGCCATTTCCGCCGGCGCCCTGTTGATCCTGATTTCTTCCCTGGCACACTTCGGTGTACCTGCCATCCTTGGTTTCTCCAAACAGATCTACACACTGCCTACCGTAATTTACGCCTGCATCGACCGGGCAGGGGGCAGCTTCGAAGGCATCCGTCAGGGCGCAGCCCTCTCCATCCTTCTGGTATTCGTTGTAGCCATGGCGCTGATCTTACAGAAGATCGTACTCAGCTCCGGTTCCTACGACATCATTAAAGGCAAGAGCATGCGTCCCACCCTGATCAAACTCCGGGGCGCCAAGTATCCGCTGCTGTTCTTGTCGGTTTTAACACTGATCGTCATTGTACTGGTTCCCCTGGTCATGATCTTCCTGGAAGGTCTGGTAAAAGCCTACGGCCTGCCTCTTATACCGGAAAACTTCACCCTGGACAACTTCCGGAACATCGCAACCAGCAAGGCAACCATGGACTCCATACAGAACTCCCTGGCCCTGTCCATTTCCGCCGGTATCATCTGTATGTTCCTGGGCGTTATGGTAGCCTATGTTGTTATTAAGATCAAACCCAAAGGGAAGGAAATTTTGGAAATGCTCTCCGTACTTCCGTATTCCATCCCCGGTACCGTACTGGCCATCGGCGTCATCCTGGCCTGGTCCGGCGCCTTGTGGGGCATCAGCCTCTACAATACCATCTGGATCATTCTGGTAGCCTACATGGCCCGTTACCTGTCCTTCTCCATGAAGAGCGCCTCCGCATCCCTGCAGCAGGTGCATCCTTCCCTGGAAGAAGCGGCAAGGGCCTGCGGCGCATCCCATACGGAATCCCTGAAAGACGTAACACTGCCGTTGATCCGTCCCGCCATGGTAGCAGGGTTCTTCCTGATCTTCCTGCCCTCCATGCGCGAGCTGACCACGTCCATCCTGCTGTACGGTCCTTACACCCGTACCCTGGGCGTGCAGATCTTCGCACTGCGTGACTCGGGACAGATTCCCCAGGCATCCGCCCTGGCTGCCATTGCGATCCTGATCATTATCGTCTGCAACTTTATCGTGACCCAGATTACCAAAGACAGAAAGGGTGTGTAAAACATGGCTGAAGACCAGATCATCTTAAAACATGTAACCAAACGTTTTACCACCAAAACCCTGGGCACGGTAACGGCGGTAAACGATTTTAACCTTAATATCCACGAAGGAGAATGCTTTTCGTTCTTAGGACCTTCCGGCTGCGGAAAGACAACTACCCTGCGTATGATCGCAGGCTTCGAAGATTTATCCGAAGGGGAGATCCACCTGTGCGGGCAGCCCGTTTCCATTAAAGAACAAAACCTTTACGTTCCCCCGGAACGGCGGGGACTGGGTATGGTGTTCCAGGCTTTTGCCGTATGGCCCCATATGAATATTTTTGAAAACGTGGCCTTCCCCCTGCAGATCAAAAAAGTTCCCCATGATGAGATCCGCAAACGGGTAAAGGAAGCGCTGCACCATACAAGCCTTGACGGAATGGAAGACGTCTATCCTTCCGATCTGTCCGGCGGGCAGCAGCAGCGTATCGCTCTGGCACGGGCCATCGTCACCAACCCCAAGGTCATGCTGCTGGACGAACCTCTGTCCAACCTGGATCCCAAACTTCGCGAAAGTATGCGGTTCGAAATCAAGGCCCTCCAGCGTAAGTTCGGTTTTACGGTTATCTTTGTAACCCACGACCAGAGCGAAGCCATGGCCATCTCCGACCGGATGATGGTCTGCGACATGGGCAACATTATGCAGATAGATACTCCGTCAAACCTGTATAACAAACCCATTAACCGTTTCGTTCACAACTTCCTGGGACAGTCCACCTTCCTTCATGTGGTACTGGATCACGGCCAGGTCTACGCCCGGGGCGACATGCAGAACCCGTTGCCTCTGACAATTCCCGAAAAAGCTGACCGGGAAATGGTGGTAGCCACCCGGCCCAACGCCATCGACCTGAACCGGGACCATGGCTACAAGACCCATATCTACAGCCGCATATTCCTGACCGATACCACCGAATACCTGGTACCCATCGGGGATCAGCTTCTGAAGATACAGACACCCCATCGAATCACCTTTGGCAAAGGGGAAGAATGCTACGTTGACTTTACCCATGTCATGTGGTATCCGGAGGAAGACGAAAGCGCGGAAGCAGAACGTGCGAAACGCCAGCTGGTATAATTTTCCAAACAAAAAACAGGCGACATAAAGTCGCCTGTTTTTTTATTATTTTTATTGTCTTTTAAAAAAAGTTAAGCTTTATAATTTTTCCTGTAAGAATTCGTTCTTTCCCATTTTCTGAATTTATTTCAGACTCTTTCGTTCTTCTTTGCTCTTTACTATAGCCTAAATAGTCTCTTAAATATATTTTCCCGTAATGCTCCGGTTATTATATTTTATCTCTTCCGGCGTTCCGCAGGCCACTACCGTTCCTCCCGCTTCACCGCCGCCCGGTCCCATATCGATGATGTAATCAGCGTTGCGGATCACATCCAGATCGTGCTCAATAACGATAACGGTGGCGCCCTTTTCAATCAGCGTACGGAAAACGGAAAGCAGCGTCTGCACATCCAGAGGGTGCAGACCGATAGTAGGTTCATCAAATACAAATACGGAATCGGACTGGGTTCGTCCCATCTCGCTGGCCAGCTTCAGCCGCTGGGCTTCCCCGCCGGATAGACTGGGAGTCTCTTCTCCCAGAGTCAGGTAGCCAAGGCCCAAATCCTGCAGCACCTTCAGCTTCGGATACACATTCTTCATATCCCGGCAGAATGCAATGGCGGTATTCACATCCATGTCCATCAGCTCCGGCAGGGAATGGGAAAGGCCGGAAGCATTTTTGTATTTCACCCTGTTGGCTGTTTTGGAATAGCGGGATCCCCGGCAGTCCGGGCAGGGAATGTCCACATCCGGCAGGAACTGCACATCCAGGCTGATAGAACCGGTCCCATCGCAGACCGGGCAACGAAGATTCCCCGTATTGTAAGAAAAGTCGCCAGCCTTTAATCCCAGTTGCTTTGCGTCTTTTGTACGGGCAAAAATTTTGCGCAACTCGTCATGGACGTTAGCGTAAGTGGCTACTGTTGAACGGATATTAATCCCAATGGGGGTGGCATCGATCAGTTTCACGTGTTCAATGTCTTCCGCTTCTACAGAACGGATATGATTCGGCATGGCTTTTCCCACCGTTACCGATTCCAGTGCAGGCACCAGGCTTTCCAAAATCAGCGTAGTTTTACCGGAACCCGAAACGCCGGTAACCACCGTCAGTTTCCCTTTGGGAATCGTTACCTCCAACGGTTTCACCGTATGGATCCCGGCTGTGGAAAGAACGATCTTTCCCAAGGAAAATAAATCGTCTTTATTCTTTGGACTTTTTGCGGGCATTTCCTTTTTATCTGTGAGGAAAGGACCGATCTGAGAGTCTTTGTTTTTTCTGATCTCTCCCACCGTTCCTTCCGCAATGACCCTGCCGCCCCCGGCGCCGGCTTCCGGCCCCAGTTCCACGATCCAGTCCGCTTCTTTCAGGATCTGGGTATCATGGTCCACCAGCAGTACGGAATTCCCGTCAGCCACCAGGTCATGCATAACCCCGTTCAGGCCTTCGATGTTGGAAGGATGCAGACCGATAGAAGGTTCGTCCAGCACATAGAGAACGCCGGTGGTACGGTTCCGTACCGCCCGGGCCAGCTGCATCCGCTGCCGTTCCCCGGTGGAAAGGGTCGACGCCGCCCTGTCCAGAGAAAGGTAGGATAAACCCAAATCCAGCAGCCGTTTGGCAGCAGAATGAAAAGATGCGCAGATGCTTTCTGCCATGGGACGCATAGGTTCCGGCAGGGAAGCCGGCACACCTTCCACCCAGTTCACCAGTTCCGCCAGGGTCAGCTTACACACTTCGTCAAGGGACACGCCCCGCAGCTTCGGCTTCCGTGCCTTTTCCGAAAGACGGGTTCCCCCGCATTCCGGGCAGACATCTTCCTTCAGAAATTTTTCCATCCGTTTCATACCCTTTTCATCTTTCACCTTGACAAGGGCATTTTCTACGGTGTGGATGGCATTATAATAAGTAAAATCCATCTCCCCCGACACATTGGTCGTCTTGGATTTATACAGGATATGTTTTTTCACGGCGGGACCGTGGAAGACGATATCCTTTTCTGCTTCCGTTAATTCTTTAAAGGGAATATCCGTGCGGACACCCATAGCCCGGCACACATCGGTCATTAAGGACCACATGAGGCTGTTCCAGGGAGCCACGGCCCCTTCGTCAATGGTGAGGGATTCATCAGGAACCAGGGTGGTTTCATCCACCGTCCGCACCATACCTGTGCCGCCGCAGCAGGGGCAGGCACCCTGGCTGTTAAAAGCCAGCTCTTCCGCTGACGGAGCATAAAAATGTTCACCGCAGACCGGGCAGACCATATCCTGATCGGCTGCCACAGCCAGCGTCGGTTCCTGGTAATGCCCATTGGGGCACACATGGCTTGCAAGCCGGGAATACATGAGGCGGATACTGTTGAGCAGTTCTGTGCCCGTGCCAAAAGTGGAACGGATACCGGGAACCCCCGGACGCTGATGCAAAGCCAGCGCCGCCGGGACATACAGCACCTGGTCCACTTCCGCTTTCGCCGCCTGTGTCATGCGGCGCCTTGTATAAGTTGACAGGGATTCCAGATACCGTCTCGACCCTTCCGCATAGAGAACCCCCAGGGCCAGTGAAGATTTCCCGGAACCGGACACACCAGCAATGCCAACAATTTTATTCAGAGGAATATCAACGTCAATATTTTTCAGATTATGAACTCGCGCCCCCCGGATCAGGATTTTGTCCGGCACGGCATTTTTACTGTTTTTTGTCATTTTTTTCCTGTCTGTTGTCTTTCATCTCAAAACTAAATACTTTCCAGCTTTCCTCCAGCACGGCCCGCAGTTTATCCTGCGACGGCGCCGCGTCAGCCAGTTGTTTCGCGGGAATCCATCTTGTCTTCACTGTCGCAGACTTCATTCCCGTAAATTTTGACGCAATATAACCATCGAACGCGCCCTCGGCAACGGGTTTTCCAAAGCGATCTTCACAATGATCAATTATGGCCTCCGCCGTCGGCATCTCAGAAAACAGTCCGTAACCGCCGACTTCCGTTCCCAGCGTCTGCACCGTCACCGTACCCTTCTGCAATGACATCGACTGCCGGTACAGACGAAATCCCAGTTCGCCCACCCGGTTCAGCGTTGTCAGCTTATAGATTCGCGTTTTATTCGTCGCATTGTAAAACGCTTCGCCCAGTTCCGTTAAATTCGGCGGGATAATCGCGTTCGAATACCGAAACGACAGCTCTTCCATCTGCTTCCCGTCGGCACTTACTTCATACCCCCGGGGCCGCATGGTCACAGGAACCGTAGCCACCAGCGCCCGGCCTTTTTCTTCATTGGTTCCCTTATCATTAGCGTGGGGAACCGGATTCCTCACAAACTTTAAAAAGAAAAGTTCCAGCCGCCCGTTCCCGTCAAGGTCGGTAACCGCAACCAAATCGCCATCCCGCACAGACTCCGCAAACATTTCGCCTGAGCCCCACACCGCGTGTTGTTCCGCGATCAGCGAAAGCTGTTCTTCCGGAGCCGCCGCTTCCCCAATTCTGCCAGCCTGCATCGAAATCAACAGCGCAGCAGCAAGCGTCAGGAATTTTACTTTGTTACGTTTCCTTTTCCCATCGTTCTTCATGGCTTGTACTCCTTTCGTTCTTCCGCAGCAGTAAAATCTATGGCTGTTAGGGAAACGTAAATTTATACGCTTACCTATTTTCGGTTAAGTCCTACTAACAATTTAATAATTTAAGTCACTATATTATTAAATGTTTATTTTATACTATTATCCAACCAAATGTAAAATATTATAGTACCGTTTCACATTTTCCGTATTCTTGTTAATAAACGCCAGATGCGGCTTCATTGCCTCTGCATAAAAAGGCCCGCCGGTAAAGGAACCGGCCAGAGCCTGAGCCGAAAGCATGGCGTAATGAATGCCGCCGCCGGTAAACATGTCGATCAAGCCAGCCGCATCCCCCACCAGGAACGTTCGTTTCCCCGGCTGCAACATCACCTGATCGCCCCGGGGAATCAGGGCGCCGGGAACTCTCTCCGGCAAGGCTATGCCAATCTCGTCACAAAAAGCTGCCAGCCGCTGCCGACAGACGGCCCCCGCTTCCGGTCCATAATCCAGATCCATGTAGTAACAGCCCACCGTGGCGTCGTCACCTCGGGGAATATACCAGTTGTAACCCAGCGCGCCGGGAATCAGCTGCATAATCATTCCCTGCCCCGCCAGAGGCACTGCCGTTTCCAAAGCCAGAGACGCTTCCGGCCCAGTCCCGCTCACCAGACGGCGCACGGCAGAACAGGCTCCATCCGCGCCGATGAGATTGCCAAACTGCACCTCGAACAAATCCTTCGTCCGCAGGTCGATACATTGAGCAACGCCGGCAACCTCATTTACCGAACGGATCACCGTGCAATCCAGCAACTTCCCACCCAAAGACAGGTACCGATCCCGGATAAAATCATCCAGCCGTTTCCGTGGCAGCGTTCGAAAAGTACCATTCTTATTCAAATCATAACCCACAGCCTGGTTGAGGATTATTTTTGCCAGCAACTTGCCGCTCTTTTTAAAATAACCGTCCGGACTGCTGCCCAGACCATTTGGCTTCGACTCCGCCACTGATTCCCTTCCGGAAGCGCTGCGCTCCTTCGTGGCCCGGGGCAGCTCATGGGTTCCGCAACGCAGGTTAAAGTATTCCAGATTCATGGGGGCAAGCCCCGCCTCATCCACCGACATGCCAAAAACAGAAGTAAAAGCTTGTTCTGCCCGAGCTTCCAGAATCCCGGCGCAGAGCTTCGCCCGCGTTGCTTCATCCTGCCGTTCCAGCACAAGCACCTCCGCACCTGCCTTTTTCAGCAGATACCCCAGGGAACATCCGGCAGCACCTGCTCCCACGATAAGGAATTCCGTTTTATGTTTTACGTTCTGCGACCCATCCATAAATTAATCCTTCGTAAACAAAGAAACTATCATTTCGATGGTAAAGCGCTACTTGTTAATAATAACATATTGGCAACAGAAAAATCTTCGGCTATTGAAGTAAACCGGAATTTACTTGTTCGGGTGGCCAAACTTTGCGCCGCAGCCGGGACAAAAGCGTGCTCCTTCCGGACGTTTTTCACCGCAGAGGCGGCAGTAATGATCCGTCGGCATATTCCGAATCCCTTTTTCCCGGACGATTCCTAACCCACCCGGAATATCATTGGCTTTGGCCGGATCGAATCCCAGGGGAGGAATGCAGTCAGGCTCCATGCCCTTATCAAGGAACATCCACCTTTCCTGCTTCGGCTGGCCTTCGTTGCCCGTTATCAGGTTGTTCTTTACCATATAGTCATAAAGGGCAGGCGACGGACTCATTTTCGCTGCCGCCTGACGGCGCAGCGTCTTGTACATTTCCTCCGACTCCTGAGTCAGCTGAAAACTGGTAATCTCACTTTTCGTCCTAATACCCATGGCCGAAAAATCCCGGTCAAGGGTTTCAGCGATGATTTCCAATGTATTGATGCCCATGACGGATTTCCCTTCCGGCCATTTCATCAGGCAGTTTTGCAACAGGAGCAATGCGTTTCCCCTGATTTTTACCTTTACGGATTCCTCATCTTCATACAACTTCGGGTCGTAATCCAAAACCACTGCGCGTCCCGCAATAAACACTGCCAAATCAATGGCTATATTCGAAAGGTTCTTGTCATATTCCCGAAACGGAATGGGGGTCGGCGTACCAAATTTTACTTCAAACTGTTCCATAGAAACCTTCCCTCTGTTGAATGACACGTTTTTAACAAGTCAATCTACCGAAATTTGTACGTTGCAAGTTCTTAATAAATCAGCCCGACAAACAGCGATTTGTTTAATCAATCACATCTATAATTCATTATAACAAAACAGCCGCAGAAAAATCTACGGCTGTTAAGTAAATCGGAATTTTACTTCCTGGCAATTACAATCGGTTGATAGAATCCTGATTCCTCCGGGAATTTCCAAATCACCTGACTGCAACCACTGGATAAAAGCAGATTCGTTAATTCTTCTCTGCGGGTAGCACGGTATTCACAAACAAACTTGCCGATCTGCAGATTCTCCTCGTCATCGATAATGTACTGCGTCAATTGATAATTATCTCCGTTCCAAACCCACGTCTGAAAAGAAACGCGCTGCCCTTTTTCCGTCTTATGGATATAAGGCGGGGAATAAGGCGGCTTACTATCCAGAAGACTGTCGTAATCGCGGATGCTAGCCACAAAGAGACCGCCTGTTTTAACCTGCCCGATGATGCTCCCGACAGCCACTTTCAAGGATTCGCTTGTCAGCATGTGCGGCAGTGCATTGTCCATTGCAATCACAATGTCAAACTGCTCGGAGAAGGTGTCAGCCAAGGCACAGAAATCTGCATGTTCGAAACGGATTGAAACTCCTTGACGCTCTGCCCGTGCTTTGGCTTCGACTAATTCTCCATCGCTGATATCAGAAGCAGTTACCGGATATCCGAGAGCCGCCAAACCGATTGCCTGTGTTCCGATCCCGCAGGCACAATCAAGGATATGGGCACTGGTACTGAAGCCGTTATTATTAAAGATTTTATTCAATATAACGGCCTGTTCTTGAGTAGTAGCATTCCAGTCCAAAAACAGCTTGTCATACTGAGAAGCCATATTATCATAAAAGGTTTGGGTTATATCCATGATCCTGCCTCCCACAAATACCGATTTGTACGATTATCATTGATTCACTTAATTATAACAAAACAGCCGCAGAAAAATCTACGGCTGTAATAAAAACTAAAATAAGAAGCCAAAAACAAAGCCCAGCCAGAACCGCAAGGCGCTGCTGATGTTCCTTTCCGGCATCACTATACTTCCTTTTGGTCCGGAAGCAGCACAGGCCTACTATTAAAATAAAAAATCCGCAAGGCGAACCTTGCGGATTGGCTTGTCATGGTGGCCCCGGAGGGATTCGAACCCCCGACCTTTTGGTTCGTAGCCAAACGCTCTATCCAGCTGAGCTACGGAGTCACATCAGCGCTGTTTTTCAACAGCAAAGCTATTATAACTAAAACCGGGCAGATTGTCAACACTTTTTCTAAAAAAGATTCCCAAAATTACAAAACCCGCACCGGCGTAAAATTCTGCGTATCACAGGACACCAGCTTATAGGAGCAGTTATCCCGCACTCCTTCAAATATTGAGGCAGCCCCGTCCTCCCCGTGGATATGCCCGAACACGCAGCGCTTAACTCCGTATTCATCGATGATCTGTTTAAAGAGGGAATTTTCTTCCGGGGAATAAAAAGGCGGGTAGTGCAAGGCCAGAATAATATTTTCATAGCCGGCCTGTCTGGCCGCGTCCAGGGAAGCCCGGATGCGCAAATCTTCATGGCGCAAGATACTGTCGTCGGTTTCCGGTTTATAGCCTTCGCAGACCGGTGTCAGCCAGCCACGGGAGCCGCAAACGGCAACCGGCCCTTCTTCCTGTTCCACAGGGTAAAAATTATTTTGCAAAAAGAAGAACGCACCAGCGGTTGCCTGTTTCATTTTGGTAAGGCTCGTCCACCAGTAATCATGGTTGCCCCGTAGCATTACTTTTGTTCCCGGAAGCTCCGCTATATCCTGCAAGTCCTCTGTCACTGCATCCTGCAATTTCATGGCCCAGGAAATATCGCCGCAAAGTATTACGGTGTCTTCCGGTGCAACAATTTGTTTCCAGTTTTCAATTACGCGCTGCCGGTGGTTTTTCCAGTGTTCCCCGAATACATCCATGGGTTTGGATGCAGGCACTCCGGAAAAATGCAGGTCTCCGATAGCATAAATGGACATTTTCTTCTCCGTCTCCTCAGTATTTCAGCACTTTATCGGATTTCAGCTTACGGGATTTGTCATAATCAATGCGATGATCCAGATCGTGCTTCGTCAGAAGTTCTCCGTGCAAATCTTTCCAGGCAGACAGCGTTTTCTCCGCATTATCACGAAGGGTCTGGGCGAAAAGTTCCTCAGGCAGCGTGGAGGCATCCCCCACCAGCTCCATGGCACGTTGTTCTTCTTTTTTCGCTGCTTCCCGCACTTCCGGAGCCAGGACGCTGTAGTACCCCCGGGTCAGGGTCGTCACCTGACCGGAGATCCACCAGGCTTTTTCACCCTCAAATTTTTTACGGTCTGCCTTTTCGTAGGCTTCCGGCAACGGCGAAACTGCCAGGGGAATGTAAACGCTTTCCGCCGGCGCGTTCATGGACAGCCAGAAAATGGGACAAGGCAGCGTATCCTTGGCCTGGGTGATCCATGTATAGGCAATGTTCCGGCTGGTAATGGAACGCTCCCACTTATTGTCCCCGTAACGGTAGGGCGAAGCAAACAGCCCCGCTCCTTCCCCGTTTCTCCGGTCAACGGGCGTGCCTTCATAGGCATCCCGGTGCAGATCCATCACTTCGGCCAGGGTAAGGGGATGATCCGGTTTCACTGAAAAGGGATATTTCTCCGTATCCCAGTTTTTTACTTTCATAGGAAGTTTTGCGGAAGGGGCCGCAAGGCTTAATGCCCGCCATACCCGGCGTAATGCAAAATAGGGATGGAAATCTTCCGCCGCCTGCATGGAACGCACCCAGTCCACGTTACCCTGTTTATCGTAAGCGGCCCAGCCGGCTTTTTTCAGCATCTCCGGCAGTTCCGGATTATAAATCTGGTTGGGATCATCTTTCCGAATCCCCCGGATCCGGAACTGGTTGGCTGCTACAAAAAATTCCCCGTCAGGCACCCGCTGGGCGATCCAAAATCCCCCTTTGCCCGAGGGCGTAGGCTGCATCTCTACCACCCAGCCTTCGTTCCGGTCTGCCACCAGCAGGGTCTCGCCGGTTCCCCACAGTCCGTATGTATCAATGAGGCTGCCGATAAGATGCACCGCGTCCCGGGCTGTCCGGCAGCGTTCCAGAGCTACCCGCCCCAGTTCGGAAGCGTAGAAGATGCCGCGGCCTTCCTTTGGTTCCAGATATTCCAGATGCCGGGAATTGTTGGTGCATTCTCCCAGCATGAGGCCGTGCTCGTTCATGACGCCGTAATCGCTGTCAATGTATGCATAAGTGTGAGCCGCTTCCGGAATCTCCCCCAGGGGCTTTGTCCGTTCCCGGTCCGGGTAATCATACCCGGGAGCCCGTTCCGGAGCCACCAGGCGGGGATTGTCATAACAGGAATATTCCGGCAGATTATCCCAGGCAATGGCGGAAGGGTACACCTTGCGCACAGCCCCGGCTGGATGATCCTTGGCCGGAACATAAACGATACTGGGATCGCTGGAAAACGAATCGTTGGAATGGGTTACAAAGGTGCTGCCGTCCGCGGAAGCTCCTTTCGTCACAATCGTTGTGGTACAAGCGTCCGCTGAAGAAATAAGACAGCTTCCCAACATAGCTGCCAGCACTGCCGGGACAAGAATTGTTTTCCGAACCATAAATTTCTCCGTTCCACCGCCGCAAACCGGCGGCGCAAGATTGAAAAAAAAATTTTTACGCTAACTTGCCAGATGTAATACATGGTTGTTACGCAATTATTATTAATTATACCACGACAATTATACCACGACTGCCTGCTTAATTTCTTCACATTTTCGCCAAACTTTTGTTACAAATTCAATTGCCATACTCTTTATAATGAAATCGGTCCGGGAAAATAACTTGTCCGGTTCCCTCTCGATAATTTTTAAAAAACACTGATTCATTTACTATTCGTTTTCACGCTTAAATCAGTTTTTCCTTACGTTAACAACTCTCACGGATAACACGGTTATCACTGTTATTGTAATTTTCAGGAGGAACAAACATGGACGCACAGACCAGATTGGAAATTCAGAATTTAACCGAACAGCAGCAGCAGTATGTGATCCAGACGCTGCCTGCCAAAGAAAAAACCGTTTCTTCCGCATATATTTTCTGGGTGTTGCTGGGAGCCCACTATTTTTACCTGAACAAACCGTTTAAAAATCTTTTCCTGTGGGCATTGAGTTACATCTGGATCGGCATCATCTGGTGGGTCTACGATGCCTTCCGCATGAAACGGCTGGTAGAGGAATGCAACCGGGAAATCGCCAAACAGGTGATCCATGATGCCATATTGCTTTACCCCAAGCCCCCGAAGCTCCACAGCGAAACCATCGATGCGGAATTTAAAGAAACAAAGTAACAGTAAAAAAAAACGCCTTCCCGAATCCGGCAAAACAGCCGGGCAAAGGGAAGGCGTAATTTTTTATAGTTTGTTACATCTCCGCGCTGTCAAACAACAGCGTCACCGGTCCGTCGTTAACGGAAGCCACCTGCATGTCCGCGCCGAACTCGCCGTGCTCTACAGCAAACCCTCTGGCCCGGCAGGCATCCATAAATTTTTCGTACAGGGGAATGGCAATGTCGGGCTTCGCCGCATGGGAAAAGCCGGGCCTGCGCTTTTTCAGATCCGCATACAGGGTGAACTGGGACACTACCAGCAAGGCCCCTCCCACCTGGTCCAGGCTCAGGTTCATCTTTCCGTTTTCATCTTCAAAGACCCGGCAGTTGCAGATTTTTTCCGCCATCTTTACAGTTTCGGCTTCCGTGTCTTCGGGGCCGATGCCCAACAGCACCAAAAATCCCTTTTCAATCTTTCCGGTAATCTTTCCTTCAATCTCAACAGACGCTTCTTTTACTCTGGTCACTACTGCTCGCATAAGGGCCTCCGATATTTATGGATTCGTTTTTAAATTACTCCTGGATTCCCGGGATCTTCGGCAGGCGGTTCATGCTGACCGCCAGTTCCTCATCCGTAGGAATGTAATCGTTCATCTTGCCGGTCTGGTAATTTTCGTAAGCGGTCATATCAAAGAAGCCGGTGCCGGTGAGACCGAACAGGATGGTTTCGCTGCGGCCTTCCTCCTTACAGCGTTTCGCTTCTTCAATGGCGCCCCAGATGGCGTGGGCCGATTCCGGCGCCGGTAAAATGCTTTCATATTTGGCGAACAGCACCGCTGCGTCAAACACGCTGGTCTGCACTACGGACTTGGCTTCCATGTACCCGTCATGATACAGTTTGGACAGGATGGGCGCCATGCCGTGATACCGCAGCCCTCCCGCGTGGATAGGAGACGGTGTGAAGGTGCAGCCTAAGGTGTACATTTTCGCCATGGGAGTGATCTTCCCCGTATCGCAGAAATCGTAAGCAAACCGGCCCCGGGTCAGGGAGGGACAGGACGCAGGCTCAACGGCCACCAGGCGGGGGTTCGCCTTCCCCTGCAGTTTATCTTTGGCAAACGGCGCGATGAGGCCGCCCAGATTGGAGCCGCCGCCGGCGCAGCCTACCACCACGTCCGGGTATTCGTCTAACAGGGACAGGGCCGCAGCGCTTTCCAGCCCTACGACAGACTGGTGCAGCAGCACCTGGTTCAGTACGGAACCCAATACGTATTTTACATTATCACCGGTCACAGCCCGTTCCACCGCTTCCGAAATGGCGCAGCCAAGGCTGCCGGGGTTGTCCGGCATTTCCGCCAAAATCTTCCGGCCTGCGTTGGTAGTATCGCTGGGGCTTGCTACCACGCTGGCCCCGAAGGTCTGCATTATCGCCTTACGGAAGGGTTTCTGATTGTACGAGGCCTTTACCATAAACACTTCCAGAGGCAGGCCGAAATAGCAGCAGGCCTCTGCCAGAGCAGTGCCCCACTGACCGGCGCCGGTTTCCGTGGTAACGCCCTTCAGACCCTGTTTCTTGGCATAATAAGCCTGGGGGATGGCGCTGTTCAGTTTATGGCTTCCGGATGTGTTGTTACCTTCAAACTTGTAATAAATCTTCGCCGGGGTATCCAGGGCCTTTTCCAGATTGTAGGCCCGGCACAGAGGAGACGGACGGTAATTTTTGTACATCTCCAGCACTTCCGGCGGAATTTCAATGTACGGCGTATCGTTGTCCATTTCCTGATGGGCCAGCTCCTTGCAGAACACCGGGTACAGATCTTCCTCGGACACCGGTTTTCCCGTGGCGGGATTCAGCATGGGTTCCGGTTTTTCCTTCATATCCGCCCGCAGATTATACCAGGCTGTTGGCATCTGCTCTTCCGTTAAATATAATCTGTGGGGTACTTTTTTGATCATGATCCATTCCTCCAGTTTTTTTACATTATTTATGAAATTTTTTCTGTTTTACCGTTTCCCCAGTTTTACTATTTATCAGATACCATAAAAAAGAGCTTTTGTCCCAATTATGAGACAAAAGCTCTGCTTCTGCGGTACCACTCATTTTGGCGGAAATGCTTCCGCCCACTCACAAGGCTTCTTTGGTAACGGGAGAAGAACCCGGCGGCTGCTACTCGTAAAAGCGCTGCGTTGTCATCAGATACACTGCACGCTGCATTTTCGTTCCGCCCTTAAAAGTCCATTCGGCAAATTCTACCCGCCGCCTTTCCAGCACCGGCGGCTCTCTGCAGGGAATTTCCTTTGCTTACTCTTCTTTATCATCGGTTTAAAAAAATTTTAATTTATTTTTTATTTTACTTACAAGTTTTAAATTGTCAAGAAAAACACGTAAATTCGTAAAAATAAACGGTTGCTTCTTTACAATCTGTAATATTCTTTACAGGTAATGAAGAACTGCTGATCACCAGGCGCTGAGGATGCTGCCCTTAAAGTGATCGGTAATAAACTTTTTGTTTTCTTCGGAACGGTACACTTTTTCGATCTGTTTGATGCGGGGATCGTTAAAGTTTTTCTCCGTTGTAACAAAAATGTTTACATACGGGTTGTCCGCCCCTTCCACAATGATGGCATCCTTCAGAGGATTCAGCTTAGCCGGCAGCGCATAGTTTACATTGATGCAGGCAATAGTCACATCGTTAATGCTTCTGGGAATGCTGGCCGCGTCCAGTTCACGGAACTGGAAGTTATGTTTGTTTTCCGTAATATCCGTTAAGGAAGCAACCGGGTTCTTCTTGTCTTTTACTTTGATGAGGCCCGCGTCGTCCAGCATCAGCAGGGCCCGGCCCCCGTTAGACGGATCGTTGGGAATGGCAACGGTAGCGCCGTCAGGAATGGTTTCACCCTTTTTCACCTTCGTGGAATACACAGCCATGGGGAAGATTACGGTCTTGAAGCATTCTTTCAATTTAAAGCTGGGTTCCTTTTTCAGGGTCGCCGCCAGATACGGCGCATGCTGCATGCTGTTGGCAAACAGTTCGCCCTGGTTCAGGGCTACGTTGGGAGTCACAAAGTCGCTGAACTCCACCACTTCGATCTTCAGGCCCTGTTTTTCCGCCAGTTTCTTTACGTTATCCATAATTTCGGCATGAGGACCTGCGGTTACGCCAATTTTAATCGGCTTGTCCGCAGCCGGCGCCGCTTTTTTATCGTCCTTTTTTTCGCCGCCGCAGCCTATCAGGCCTAAAGCTAAAATACCCGTTGCCAGAATCAGTGAAAGTTTTTTCAATAACATTTGTAATCCCCTCCATCTTTCTTACGGAACCGCCGATCCATGTATCTGCGCCCTTGCAGGTACTATTTACACAGACTCATGGAATCCTCGTTTCCAAACTTCCAATATCATATTTAAAAAGTATGATATAGAACTATTATTTCAAATTATATCGGTCTTTTCAGGTCTGTCAATTTATTTTTTTATTTTTTTCAGAAATTGAGTATATTTTACAGCAAATTGTACTAAAAGTTACAAAAACAAAACGTTGCCCATCAAAAAGAAATGCTTCAGGCGATTTCGTTTCCAGTCTTTTCATCGTCCGTCCTAATTTTCCATTCAGACCGCTCCGTCCTTTCATTTCAGCCGGCCGAAGGGCTGCTTCAGGCGAAATTCCTCCGGAATATGGTCATCCTTGCTCCAGTAGGCGATCTCCGCCTTGTCATCATCATCCACCGTAACGATGTTCAGGGCCCCGTTGGTGATGGGATGCTGCCACACTTCGTCCAGAGGAAAACCGGCGACGGTAAGTAAAATGCTGCTGATGCACATCATGTGGGAAACCAGCAGTACGGTGCCGCCCCGGTTTTCCCTTACGATTTTCCAAAAGGTTTTCATGGCGCGTTCCCGGGTTTTTTCAAAGGGTTCCGCCCCTTGTAACTGAATTTGCGAAGGATGTGTGCGCCAAACATCATACAGGCCCGGATATTTTTCGTCGATCTCCGAGACCAGCAGGCCTTCCCATTCCCCTACGCCCATCTCTTTCAAGCCTTCTTCCGCGTAAACAGGAATGTTACGCTCCCCCCGGATGATGGAAGCCGTTTCCATGGCCCGCTGCAGGGGACTGGTATAAATGGCGGTGAGGGTCGTACCTTCCAGTCCCAGTTTGGCAAACCCCGCCTGCTTTCTTCCCGTTTCATTCAGAGGCACATCGGAAATTCCCTGGAAGCGGTGCAGCACATTCCATTCCGTTTCCCCGTGCCGGATCAAAATAATTGTTGTCGTCATAGTCTGAACCCGTTA
>Ga0310695_10004714_pt1 | contig 24723 bp, 25 predicted proteins | sample RumenRJG_04DNA_FD_203882 | JGI IMG/M metagenome (GOLD analysis project Ga0310695, IMG submission 203882) | Bovine rumen microbial communities from Lethbridge, Alberta, Canada - RJG_04 (v2) (version 2) | ecosystem: Host-associated > Mammals > Digestive system > Stomach > Rumen | place: Canada...
TGGAGATCTTGGTACACTGAGCTATGTGCCGGGATCTGCGGGACTGACACTTGCCGGATACGTGATCAGGAAGATAGCGGAAGGATAGTTTTGCATGAAGATTTACGCGATCGCAGATCTGCATCTTTCATTCGGTGAAAATATAGACAAGCCAATGGATATTTTCGGCGGTGGCTGGGAGCAGCACGCTGAGCGGCTTGAATGTGCCTGGAGGGAAATGATCACTGAGGATGACGTTGTTCTGCTGCCGGGAGATACCTCCTGGGGACTCAGGATAGAAGAGGCCCTGGCAGATTTTGAATGGCTCCATTCACTTCCGGGTACCAAGATCGTGTCAAAAGGCAATCATGATCTGTGGTGGGGACGGATCAAGTATCTGAACTCACTTTATGATGACATAGTTTTTCTTCAGAATGACTGCTATCTGCCGGAATGCGGCGGGATCGTGATCACAGCTTCGAGGGGCTGGCCATATCCGGGTTCTGATGAGTATACCGAGCATGATGAGAAGATATACGCAAGGGAGATACAACGGCTGAAACTGGGGCTCGACGCAGCGAAAGCAAAAGCTCCGGATTGCAGGATACTGGTAGCACTCCACTATCCTCCTAGTGATCCCGGCGGAAGAGTGACGGGATTTACCGAAGTGCTTGAGGAGTATGGGGTGTGGAAATGTATATATGGCCATCTTCATGGACAGGTAGCTTTCGGCAGGGGCATCAAAGGAGAGGTCAGAGGTGTACAGTATCAGCTCGTTTCTCTCGACTATCTCGGTGCAAGGCCAAAACTCATTTTTGACGACAAGGAGAACAGCCAATGAGATACGCGTTCATAGTCAATCCGGCATCGGGACAGGGCAAGCATGACGGTGGCGTTGCAGCTGAAATAGATGAACTTATCAGAGGTAATCCTAACAGGGATATCAAGCTGTACTATACAAGAGGTAAAAAGGACGCATCTTATCTTGCCGGGCTTCTTGCTGAAGAAGCTTCTATGAAGGAAGATGAGATCGTTGTATTCGCTTGCGGCGGTGACGGAACTATCCAGGAAGTAGCTAACGGGATCTACGGACATGAGAATGCTGTTCTGGGAGTCGTGCCTGTCGGCAGCGGCAATGATCTTGTCAGGCAGCTTGGGCGGGAGAAAAACAGCAGCGTCAGATACAGAAAACTGCCGGACCATTTTGACGGCATGGTAACCAGGATGGATCTTATCAGGATGTCCTGGATCGAGAATGGTGAGGAGAGATCACATCTTATTACTAATGGTATCAATATAGGATTCGACGGTAATACGGCTATACTGGCTCATAAACTGAAAAAACTGCCTCTGATATCCGGATCGGCATCATACCTTCTGGCAGCCGCAATGAATCTGGCAGGCAAGAAGGGTCAGAAGCTGAGGATCACGGCTGACGGAAAGAACTTCCATACCGGCTGCCTCCTGCTCACAACGGCGGCCAATGGCGGATTCTGCGGCGGCGGGATACAAAGCTGCCCGAATGCAGACCTTTTTGACGGGAAGATCGAGCTGCTTGTTGTCAAGGACATTCCGAGGAAGACATTTATCACATTATTCCCGAAATACAAAGCAGGCAGGCTGTTTTCCATAAAAGGAATAGAGGAAATCACATCTTATACACAGGCAGAAAACATTCTCATAGAGCCCATGCTTGGACAGACGATGAAGTTCGTCGGAGATGGAGAGATATTCGAGACCGGGTCACTCAGGATCGAAATAGTCCCTAAGGCAATTAAAGTGCTGGTTCTGTAGGAATAAGTTGAGCCGGAAAACTAAACTTTTGGATAAAGAATGAAAAAAACAGGTAGAGAGAAGAAAAACAAAATAAAAATCAGAATCATCGCTTCAGTTCTGATACTTATACTTGTCAGCTCTGCTTTTGTTTTCGCATCTGATGAGGATACAGTAAAATGCAAGAGCGGCGTTCCTGTCACTCCGATAGGAGATCTTGCGGCCGAGGCACCTGAACTGGCAGCTAAGTCTGCAGCGATGTATTCCTGCGATATGGAGAGCTTCGTATACGAGAAGGAAGCTGATAAAAAGATTGATCCATACAGCACGACCAAGATTCTGACATGCTGGCTCGCGCTTGAGAACCTTGACCCGCAGGAGACTGTTACCATCTCAGAGGCGGCAACCAAGGAATATGAAAATGGTATGACAATATATCTCAAGCCGGGAGAAAAGATCACTGTCCTTGACCTTATCTACGCGGCTATGCTTGCATCCGGTAATGACGCCGCATATGCGCTCGGCGAAGCTGTTGCCGGCAGCGAATCAGCCTTTGCCGATCTCATGAATGAGACTGTGAAGAGCTGGGGCTGCAACGATACGCATTTCGTCAATGCCAACGGCTGGAAAAACGATGAGCACTACACTACAGCCCACGATATGGCGATCATCACTGCAAAGTGCCTTGAGAACAAGCAGCTCGGCGAGATATCTATGGAAAAGAGCCATGTGATCCCCGCGACTAATCTGACTGAGGCCAGAGAGCTCAAGAACTATTTCCGTGGAGTGATGGGAAATACCAAAAACATAATAGGTGGAAAGTCCGGCACCTGGGATGACGATGACTGCGGTGCGGTCGCAGGCTTCAGAAGAAAAGGTCTGAGCGAAGTTGTCGTAGTTCTCGGAGATACCGAAAAGGGAAGACCTAAGGACGTACGCAGCCTCATAGAATTTTCACATGATGTAACTCCGGGTTTTGCCGTTCCTGCAGAGGGAAGCACTGTTGAGACCGCATGGATCAGACATGGTGAGAAGACGAAAGCCGCACTTACTGTCGATAAGGTCACATATGCGTACCCTCATAACAATACTGCAGGGGAGATAACTACAGAGGTAGTCTATAACAAGCTTGAAGCACCCCTTAAGAAAGGTGATGAGGTAGGTGACTTCATCGTGTATGTCGGTGACAAGGTGGTTGGAGAGCACAAGCTGATCATGGCTGAAGATGTTGAGACGGGCTGGCTGCCATCCTATCTCTATATTTCCAATAAAGCAACCAAAATGATCCTCGGCATATTAGCTGCGTTGATTCTGTTGATACTGCTGCTGAGAATTCTCAACAGAAACAGACGCAAGAAGAGAGCAGCTCTTAAGAAGAAATACTCAGGCAAAGGCACAGAACCACGTCCTTCCGGAGACGGGTCAACCGACAGCGGATCATCTTCCGGAAATTCCGGGCGCCAGAGTGCAAAAGATAAAAGAGAGTCGCGAAAGCGCCTGCGCGAGAAATACAGGGCAAAACACTGAGTTGCAGTTAGATCTCAGCAAATGGAGGGTCTGAAAGACTATGAAAGAGTTTATAAACAGAATAACCAGACCGTGCCGCAAGATCACAGATAATATCATTATTGCAACAGTATTGTCACTGGTAATCATGGTTTTGGGTTCAATTCTGTCAGGGATCATGCTGAATCTTACCGGATTCAGGACACTCCTCTCGAATTACCTGCAAAACGGCAACCTGGAGATGTTTCTGAGCAGTTATCTGGAGTTCATCGGGATCTGGATAGCAGTGCTGCTTTTCACTGCTGTTCCGAAGTCTAACAGACCTATGCTGAAAAGCTTCTGGTACAACCGGAACGGTAATAATCTCAAGGGGATCCTCGCCGGTATACTCCTGGGATTCGGAACCAACGGCTTTTGTGTTCTGATGTCCTGGCTTAGAGGAAACATCAAATTTTCGTACTATGGATTTGAACCTGTCATCCTGCTTATGTTCATCGCTGCTATATTTATACAGTCAGGTGCAGAGGAACTGATGGACAGATACTATCTGTACGAGAAGCTCAGGCGCAGATATGCAAGTCCACTGGTGGCTATTCTTGTCAATTCATTGGTATTTATGCTTTTGCATATACCTAATCCGGGATTTACCGCAAAAGCAGGCAGTCAGATATTTCTCATAGGAGTCATCTTTTCACTCCTTGTATACTATTACGACAGCCTCTGGGCCGCCATATGGTTCCATACATCCTGGAACTTTACACAAAATATCATTTTCGGACTGCCTAACAGCGGGATCGTCTCAGAGTACTCGATCTTCAAGCTGGAAGCAGTCACTGCCCAGAGTGGACTTTTCTATGACGTAAAGTTCGGTGTCGAGGGCAGTATCGGTTCCTCACTCGTCCTTCTGACCCTGCTGATAGCCATCATTCTGATGAACCGCAATAAACCGGAAAAGAATGATGTCTGGGCACAGGCAGAGGAGAAAGCAGCAGCAAAGGCAGCTGAAGCAGAGGAAAACGCGCCGAAACACGCGGCACATGATTAATACCAAACGGAATGCTGATAGATGATATCAGCATTTCTCTTGAATTGGCCTTTCTATATATGGTAGAATGACTATCGCTGTGGAGAGGTACCCAAGTGGCTGAAGGGTCTGGCTTCGAATACCAGTAGGTCGGTAGCACCGGCGCGGGGGTTCAAATCCCCCTCTCTCCGCCATCAATCCCTTGGAAAACCAAGGGATTTTTTCTTTGATTTTGACTACAACTGACTACTTTTGACTACACTTTTGCACGAATCAGGATAATGCACGAGCCATCTGGTCGAGCTTTTCTTGCTCATCGCTCCTATCATAACAGTAATTGTTCAGTGTAGTCTTTTCATCCATATGACCTGCAATCTGTCTTACAGTGTTCAGGTTGATTCCTGAGTCAAGCATTGATGATACTACAGTTTTACGCGCTTTATGTGCACTTCTCTCGAGAATTCCGAGCTCCCTGCAGTATTTTGTAAAGGTCTTCTGGATTGATGTATAAGTATTGAGAGGGTTATCGTGCGGGCAGAATACATAACCTTCAACCGGGGATCCGGCTTCAGTTCTGCGTTTGATAGTGGCCTGTATTACTTTCCTGGCAGCTGGTATAAGAGGGATATCCCTATCACCAAATGTGCCTTTGGTATGATCTACTATCTTACCGTTAGGGTAGGTCACCATTCTTCTTACATGGACTACATTTTCTTCGATATCTTCATATCTGATAGCAGCTGCCTCACCGACTCTGAGTCCTGTATAGAACATGAAAACCAGTGCGAGAGGAACGAATTCCTGTACATAATTCTCTCTGTTCTCGAATGCATTCCATGCATGATCTATCATCTGATCCTCTTCTTTCTTAGTGAAGATCTGAGTCTTATCAGCCTTTTTCTTTTCCGGAACAAGAACTCGTTTCTTGTCTACTTTGACTCTTAAGAATGGATTTTCATCGATGATTTCGCTGTCAACTGCGAAGTCAAGCAGCTGTCTTATTATCAGAGAGAAGTTACCGTATTTGTGCTTGTTCATGTTGTGAGCTCGTATTTGCGTATGTACCCAGGCATCTATTTCCAGCTTGGTAAGGCCGGCAATAGGCTTGGCTGCGATTTCTGAGAATTCGTAGTATTTCTTCCAGTCTTTCTGCATACGAAGCATTGTGGATTCTGTAACATGAAGCGCTTTGTATTCGACCCAAAGAGGGTAGAGATCCTTCATACTTATCAACCTGCGGTCTGTACTGCCTGGAAATCCCTTTTGACCTGAGTAGTAGTCACAAAGGATATCAACTATCTTCTCTCTGGAAGATTTGACTATAAGACGCCTGTGATTACGACATGATTCATCTGGTACATATGTCTGCCAGCGGCCATCGCTTCTCTCTGTAATTGTATATTTATGTTGCTTAAGTAGTTGCTCCTTTCTTGATCTTGCCATATCTTCTACCACGCCGTTCAGGTCGATGGTACCATTTTGGGAAAGATACGACAAGATTTCTTTCTCAGAGAAAGATGCCGAAGCTGGATTATTCTGTTGTAAAACATTGCTGCTTGGCATGCTCCGGCATCCTCCTTTCTGTAAGTTTTTAATTCGCTGCTTTATGCAGGGCAGTGTCCAAGTGTGCTTTTACGGTGCCGTTTAAGCTTAAAATCACCGGTCAACACCACGGTTTTTGTTATCTCTTTTTTGAGATCGATGTTTATCTCCTCGGCAATAACTAAGTTCTATTTTGATGTCTTTACGAATTTTTTCACTGCGATCAAGTGTGAACTCTGCAGTATTTATGTCTTTCCGAATTGCAGAAATCTCGCCTGTGAGCCGACTTCTTTCAGCCTTCAGCTCACAGATCCTTTCCGGATCTTTCTCGCGTCTCAGACGGTTGATAACCTTGTTTCTGTACGCTGAGAGGGCAGTTTTTTCGAGGGTAGAGGACTCAATAAAGTTCTTCAGATCATCCTCGGTCCGGATATGCTCTCTTGCCATAAGTCTCACTGATTCAGAGTATTTGTCGCACCATCTGCAAGCCTCACGCATCTCAGGTGAAAGCGGCCTGTGCTTTTTTTTCGGGCGGAAACCGAGAAGGTACAGATAGTGAAGATACAGACCGTATATGCCGCCGATCTTCTTCGCTGAGCTTCTGTTTCCATTGACCCGAACATGAATTTTCTTTGGAAACTTGTATGGGGTCTGGAACTCTGCACGATTACGCAGTACCGCATCGGTATCATTTTCCCAGATCCTTTCAGCGATTCTATCGAGCTCATATTCACTGCCGAGGTGATACATCCTGACTGCTTTATTCGAGTGGAGTGATCGGATCGTAGGATATTTTCTGGTTGAACTGTGATCTATAACGTAGCCCTGCTGCCTCATGATGCTGAGAAATGACCGAGTATCTATGCTGAGTGAGATAGCTTTATCTATCGCCTCACGCATCAGATTGTATTTAGTAGGTTCGCCATTCTTCTCAGCAAAGTGCAACTGACGCGGCGTTTTACCTTTCGGTTTTTCTATGACCGACAGACCGTTTTCGATGCAGATCTCATCAGATAATCTGCGGAATCTGGCGTAAGCACCTTTGTTGTCATTGAACTTTTTACCATCTATGAACGATACGGAGCAGCATACCAGATGATTGTGAAGGTGATCACGGTCGAGGTGAGTAGCTACCAGCACCTGATACTTATCGCCCCACATCCTGCGGGCGAGTTCGACTCCGAGATGATGGCATTGTTCAGGCGTTACTTCTCCAGGTTTGAATGACTGATAGCAATGGTAGGCGACATTTCCTCTGGTCTTGCCGAAGTGATTTTGCACACTCAGCATCTCCTCGAGAGCAGTATCCGAGTTGCAATTCACACCTGTGACATAGCAGGCTTTCTCATTTTTGCCGGCAGTTTTGTCACCGTTCATCGCGTATTTAATGACTGCAGTGAGGTCATCATCGGTAGTTTTTTCCGGGTTGGATGCGTAGTCTACAAGTCGCTTAAGGCTGTCTTTGACGGGCCATATCTTAGTTGTTGCCATTGGTTTTTCCCTCCAGAATTGGATCTGAATGTGTCATTAGCTGAAGCGTTTCGGTCATGATCCTGCGAATATATTCGGCGCAGCGTTTGTAAAACCTGCGGCTCTCATCAGCTGTTGCTGCTTCGGAATTCTTCTCAAAAGCAGAAATAACATCGTTAAGTCGCATCAGACTTTGCATCATTTCCTCGGAAGGTAGTTCCTTCGGCTCCTTATTCATTGCGAGCTGCCTTACATATTCCGAGACAGTCAGCTTACACTTCTTTGCATTACGCTCGATTTTTTTCTTCTCATGCGGGGTCACTCTGATGTTGATCCCAAGGTTTCTCTGTCTGTTAGGCATATAGCTATTGCTCCTTTCTGTGACATTATCGAATGAACTGTCACTATTGCTGTAATGGATCGATATGGATCGGGGTCGCAGGGGCAGAGCCCCTCCCGGTATTGCCACCGTTGGCAGTACCGCGGCTATGGTCGTATTGCCACATGGTGGCTGGCGACACATAGCCTATGCTCGCTATTCTTAAGGACACTCTTTCAGACTGTCCTCGTGGCAACACCCGTGGCTATACACGGATGCCGCTTTTGTGGCAATACCAATAGAACCTTACGGTGACGGTTGTGACGGTTGTGACGATACTGCTCGCTCAGGGGGTGGGCGGAGGACCGTCACTATCGTCACTATCGTCACTGCCCTCAGGAGTCGAAGTCCTGCCTCGATCTTTCTCCGGATAATAGCTGAGGATGATTCTTCGCACCTTGTTCTCCTTGCGATGGTCAAGATCGATACCAGCGGGGAAGAGCACATCGTAGTAGTGGCGTGTCATCTGCTGCATGAGTTTGTTGGGTGCGACGCTGTGGTCATCTATTTGATCGAGCAGCTGGGTAGCACTGCCTGACCATGGACCTCTCTCTCTGATGAAGTCTGCGATCTTGAATAGTGCAGGAGGTATCTGCTCTTTCTCCAGTTCGTAAGCGCCCAGCTCTTCGAGTACGTTCCACCTCGGGAACCTGAACTCCAGGATGAGCTTTCGCTCTTCGATGTCTCTGCCACGTACATACAGCACAGCAGTACATGAGCCTTCCGGCTTCTTCAGGACCATATTGGTGTCGCTTGCTCCGGTGATAGCTGTCGAGCCTGCGATCTCGTTGTACGGATCATGCTTGTCCTGCAACTTACGAAGATGGTGGATGACTACGATGGCCTTACCGTTTAGGTCAGCGATCTCCTTGAGCTTCGCGATCTCCTCATAGTCCTTAGCGTATGTGCCTGTACCGTCATCAGAACCGCGGATCTTTTGGAGTGTGTCGATGATGATGAGTTCAACATCCGGGTGCTCTCTGAGGAAGCTGATGATGTCTCTTACGAAACCGCTCCCCAGACGTTCAGACGATCCGGAAAGATAAAGACCTGGCGGTGACTCATCGGTCAGCTTGTGCATACGGTTTCGGATACGCAGTCCTGTATCTTCAAGACAGAAGTAAAGCACTCCAGTCTTTGTGGTAGGCTTGCCGAGGAAGGGTGCACCTGCAGCGACCGATATGGCGAGATCGAGAGCCATCCAGCTCTTGCCGATCTTGGATGTACCGCCGAGTACGGTCAGCCCTTTAGGGATCAGATCTTCAACGATCATGGGACTGGGCTTGTAAAGTTTGTAGTATATGCTTTCTGCCGTGACCGGCTTCATTGGATATGACATATCTTTATGACCTCCTTGTAATAATGCCTTTCACTAATGGGAAATAGAAATCGGGTTTGACATAGTATTTTTTTGTTTGTTTTTTCAAAAGAACAAACGGCCGTTCTTTTTTGATAGCCACATTATACATAAACATGTGCTAAAAATACGGACTGCCCCAGACCGATTGATTTTGTACAACAAAGAACAATTCTGAAGGTCTCTCACTAGTGAGAAGCCGCAAGTTTTTAGCAGAGGGAGCTCAGTTTTTCTCTCATTTGCCCCTCTACTTATTCCTCAGATGTCATGGGTTTGACCGGGTATTTTTGTAAAAATAATTTTGCGCTTATTTCGATACAAAGCCGCAAGAACTTGATTTTACTGGGAAAGAGACGAGTCACAATGTACAACAAACTTTCTTGATTTTCATTGAACCAGACCCAAAATCATGCGAAAATATAGAAAAACCATCATTTACTCAACTTTAGATATGAGTAAATAACAAACGCAAGAATAATCTGGAGAAAAAGAAATGCTGTCATCGGAATTCACTAAGATGCTGTGCCGCTTGGAGATCGAATACAGGAGAGCAAGGTTTGCAGGAGAGGACATCGCATCGTGGGATGTGACTGAGCTGCCTGTACTGGTCGGTCAGCCCGGAGCAGGAAAGACCCAGGCATTGCTCAGCTACCTTGAGGAAAAAGACAGGGGATATCATTTCTCATTCAGGAATGTTTCGACAGATCTCTCTCTCAAGATGTTCACCCCCAAATACCCGGACATATTCAGTGAGTGCTGCAGCTGGGGAGACTTCTTCCGGCAGTTCGATGAGAAGCTTGGGTTCAGACTGTATTCCTCGATCGTTTTTGATAATGTCGACTTCAGGATACTTGACAGAGACTTCCTGACCGAGCTCAGATCGTTCCTGAGAAGACATGAGACGAGGAATGTATTCGTTATCCTTGCGGGCAGGCATGCACCCGGAGAGCCGGGCTTCAGGTGCATAGGGATAAACACACTGAACGCACTGGACATCAAAAAAACTTATCCCCGCTATTCAGACGAGGATAAGATGAGACTGCTTGCACTGACAGAGGGAATGCCTGGGCGCCTCAGATATTATGATCCTGAGAAAAAGCTTAAAGACGGCCTTGCTGAGATGATCAGTGACGGGGCAGCATTCATGAAGCCGGCCGAGACAATATTCAGAGAGAGCTTTCGGACACCAGAGAGCTACAGTGCTTTACTTCATGGCATGGCATCAGGACTACACAGACTGACAGATCTTTCGGAGTATTCCGGTTATGCATATAACAAGTGTGAGAAGTATCTGCGGGCTATGATAGATGCCGGCTTCGTCATAACACAGAGGATGGATACAGGCGACGGAAGGACACGCAAAGGTTACTATCTGAGATCATCGTATATGATGCTGTGGGCTAAGTACTTCATGACAGGCATCGCAGACAGCAGGCCGGAGGAACTGGCAGATGAATTGGTAAGATGCATAGACCGGGAGTTCATGCCGGGATTCCTCAGGAGGATGTGCGCGTCATGGCTCAATGATCATTGATGGCGTAATATGTAGTTGTGATGAAGTTGACGAGAAAATATTAATTGAATATGAGGAGTCTCCTGTCGGAAATATAAGTGCGGTTCGTAATGAACTTGTGCTAAGTGGTTATTCAGCTTGGGTTTCAAAGTGTCCGAAGAAAGTTAGCAAATGGGGGTCGTCTTATCAGGTCAGCAAAATCAACAACCTAAAGCTCGTAAGGGCAGTTAAATTCTTTACATCATTAGCGCTTGCTAAATATTTAGCCAGTTTTGAGGCGGTTAAGGCAGTTCTATATATTGGTTCGGTCTCAGAATTTGCGTCAATACTCAAGGGCTACGATCCTACAGCTACCGCTGTTTCACAAAAGGTAATAGCTTGGAATTCAAAAAAGCCAACTGGAATTCAGAGAAGAAAAGGCTACTGGTATTCGAGAACAGGTTGCAAAAGCAGCAACTTGATATACACTTGCACAAAATACGCATATCGATGGGAAACCAGATAAGAAAGGTGTAAATTGCAATGAAAAAAAAAGAAATAATCGTAGTTGCAGTGTGCCTCACAGGTTTGCTGTTAGCTGAATGTTTTATATCAAACCAATTAACAAGCAGAGTTGTTGGCGGAATTAGCGCTGCGGTAGGCTTACTATATGTGTTTATTTCCGAAAGCCGTTCAAAAAACTAGTATAAGCCTTTTTAATCAAATGTACATTTTACCAAGATGTGATATTATATCGATGAGGCACAAAGGAGGATCATCTGTATGATATTCACACTCGATACTAACCATAAAGCAGAGCTTAAAAGGCTTGCACATTCGGGGATTACACAGATCCTTAACGAATCACTTTTGACTACACTTTTGACTACACAATTGAACGGCGTGGTCTAAACCTCCTTTCTGTTCAATGGGTCCAGCCATTTTAACCGAATTCAAATCCCCCTCTCTCCGCCATATATGCGGCATACGAGCCGTTTCGAGAGTCGTTCTATGAACGGCTCTCTTTTTTAGTGTCCAGGATTATCATTGGCAGACTGCCGGACGGATATTAGATGAAACAACACTGTGTAATCGTTTCCAAAACAGCAATGACTTCCATTCTCAAAATACCGATCATCCCTGGATTAGGACAATAAATCCAGAAAAAATCGCAAAAAACGCTTGCATTTCCGGACTGTTTATATTAAATTAAAAAATACAGAAGGGATAACCTTAATTTGGAAACGATTCAATTATCCCGCAAATTAATTACTTGTTGGATTTATTCTAGGAGGAATAATCATGAAGAAAAAGTTATTTGTTTTGGCTCTTATTGCTGCAATGACATGCATGATGTTCGCATCCTGCGGAGGCGGCAGCGGCGAGGAAGCTTCAGATGAGACCGGCAAGGTTTATTACCTGAACTTCAAGCCTGAGCAGGATGAGCAGTGGCAGACTCTTGCTGCAGAGTATACAGAAGAGACTGGCGTTCCTGTAACAGTAGTTACAGCAGCATCCGGTGAGTATGAGACAACACTCATGTCTGAAATGGGCAAGGACGATGCTCCTACACTGTTCCAGGTAAACGGACCTGTTGGTCTTGCAAATTGGAAAGACAGCTGCTATGACCTCTCAGGTACGGATGTATACGGACAGCTGACAAGCGATGCATATGCGCTCAAGGACGGTGACAAGGTTGACGGAATTGCATATGTAATCGAGTCATACGGAATTATCACAAACAAGGCTCTTCTTGAGAAGGCAGGCTACACTGTAGATGATATCAAGTCTTTCGACGACCTCAAGAAAGTTGCAGAGGACATCACAGCAAGAAGCGATGAACTCGGATTCTCCGCATTCACATCAGCAGGCATGGATGGATCTTCAGACTGGAGATTCAAGACCCACCTTGCTAACCTCCCGATCTACTTCGAGTATCAGGATGACGGAATTGAGTCCACTGATGCTATCAAGGGAACTTATCTTGATAATTACAAGGCAATCTGGGATCTCTACATTAACAACAGCACATGCGATCCTAAGGAACTTGCTAATAAGACCGGCGATGACGCCAGAAATGAATTCACTTCCGGAGAAGCTGTATTCTTTCAGAATGGTTCCTGGGAGTGGGGCAATGTTGTAGGCGACGGACTCCTTGCTGAGGACGACGTTACAATGATCCCTATCTACATCGGAGCAGGAGATGAGGCAAATCAGGGTCTCTGCACAGGTACAGAGAACTTCTGGTGCGTAAACTCAAATGCAAGCGAAGCAGACATTCAGGCTACTCTTGATTTCATGAACTGGTGCGTAACCTCCGAGAGAGGAACAGAAGCAATGGCTAACGAGATGGGATTCACAATTCCTTTCAAGGCTGCTGTTGAGTCCAGCAATGGATTTGTTAAGCAGGACGTTGCCAACACAGAGGCTGGTCTGACACCAGTTTCCTGGAACTTCACAACAATGCCTTCAGAAGAGTGGAAGAATGGACTTGGCGAAGCTCTGACAGCATATGCTGCAGACCAGACAGATGCTAACTGGGATGCTGTTAAGGCTGCATTCGTAGATGGTTGGGCTTCAGAGTATGCACTCGCTAACGAGGGCTAATAGTATCCTTTAAATAGCATCAACTTATAATTATCCTAAATAAACCTAAGCAACTGAAGAGGCAGGCAGTTAATCTGTCAGCCTCTTCTCCTTACAGGATGAGGTGAACAATGGACAAAGCACTTAGAAAGTACGCTCCGATATTCGTCATCCCGACAACCGCAGCATTTGTCATAGGCTTTGTGATCCCATTCATTGAAGGACTGTATCTGTCTTTCTGCAGGTTCACAACAATCAGCAATGCCAAATGGACCGGCCTTGACAACTTCAAATATGCGCTTACAGATGAAGCCTTCAGGCACTCATTCGTATTTACTGTAAGCTTTGCAGTTGTCTCAATCATTCTTATCAATGTCGGCGGTCTTGGGCTTGCCCTGCTGCTGACACGAAAACTGAGGGGGACGAATGTTTTCCGTACGATATTCTTCATGCCGAATCTGATCGGCGGTATCGTACTCGGCTACATCTGGCAGATACTCATCAACTGTATACTGTCAAATGTAGGAAAGCCTCTGCTGGCTCTCAACTCGACAGCAGGCTACTGGGGACTGATCATCCTCATGTGCTGGCAGCAGATAGGCTACATGATGATCATATATATTGCGGGACTTCAGAACGTTCCAGACGATATACTGGAAGCTGCAGCGATTGATGGCGCATCCCCGGCTAAAACCTTCTTCAGGGTCAAACTGCCGATGATCATGCCTTCAATCACTATCTGTGTATTCCTTACACTGACTAATTCTTTCAAGCTGTTCGACCAGAACTTAGCATTGACAGCAGGTGCTCCTAAGCATTCAACAGAAATGCTGGCTCTCAATATCTACAATACCTTCTACGCCCGTGCAGGCATGCAGTGGAAGGGATATGGACAGAGTAAGGCAGTTCTGTTCTGCATTCTGGTAATAGTAATTTCGATGATACAGCTTAGAGCTACACGTTCGAGGGAGGTACAGGCATGATGGAAAAGAAAACCAGATTATCAGACCATATATGGGTCATCCTGCTCTCTATCCTGGCTGTAGCATATCTGTATCCGATATTCATGATACTGATCAACTCTCTCAAGGAAGAGCGCGCTATCGGAACATCGGATATATTCAATTTTCCGACATCAGAGACTTTTGCAGGATTCACTAACTACATCAATGCACTCGGTGCACAGGGTTTTGCAAAGAGCCTTGGATACAGCGTACTGATCACGATAACAGCAGTAGCGGCTATTCTGGTATGCTGCTCAATGTGCGCATGGTACATTACAAGAGTTAAGAACAGATTCACAAGTGCACTCTACTATCTGTTCGTATTCTCGATGGTAGTACCATTCCAGATGGTAATGTTCACACTTTCCCAGACTGCTGACAGCCTGGACCTCAACAAGCCATGGAACATCTGGGTCATATATCTGGGCTTTGGGGCAGGACTTGCGGTATTCATGTTCGCGGGCTTCATGAAATCTATCCCGCTGGAGATAGAAGAAGCCTCGATGATAGACGGCTGCAATCCTATACAGACGTTCTTCCTCGTTGTATTCCCGATCCTCAAGCCGACACTGGTATCGGTAGGCATTCTCGAAGCAATGTGGGTATGGAATGACTACCTCTTGCCTGTACTCGTTCTTGACATTAAGAAATATAAGACAATTCCTATGCTGATACAGTATTTCAGAGGCAGCTATGGTAAAGTTGAGATGGGACCAATGATGGCGAGCATCATGATGACAATAATTCCTATTATCATAGTATATTTGCTCGGGCAGAAGCAGATCATCAAGGGAGTTGCGGCCGGAGCTGTCAAGGGATAAGACTGTAGGGGCAGGTAGAGAGATGATTACTATCAAGGATATAGCTAGAGAATCCGGATACTCGGTCGGTACAGTATCGAGGGTGCTGAACGGACACAAGAATGTATCTGACAAAGCAAGAACGCAGATCATGGCCGTGGTTGATAAATACAATTTCCAGCTGAACGGCAATGCGAAGCTGCTCAAGCAGCGTGGGACAAGAGGCATAGCGGTTCTACTCAAAGGAACTCAGCATATGCTGTTCAACGCTTTGACAGAACTCTTCCAGAGAAAACTGGATGAGTTCGAATACGGATGCGATGTATTCTATCTCAATGAGGACGATAATGAGGTGGAGTTTGCACAGCGTATCTGCAGGGAAAGGAAGCCTGAGGGAATTCTCTTCCTTGGTGCGAATCTGAAGTTCTTCAGGAGCGGCTTTGCGGGAATCAATGTTCCATGCGTACTTGTCACAATCGATGGATCGGAGCTGGGCTTTGAAAATCTGTCTAGTGTCACGACTGATGACCGGCGCGCCGCAGAACACATCATCGACATGCTTGTTGAGCATGGACATACCAAAATCGGCGTTATCGGCGGCAATCCGGAGACATCAACAGCATCCAAGGAACGGCTTTTCGGCTGCAGGAGAGCATTCGCCAGAAACGGCATTGAATTCGATGAGTTCAGACAGTATGAGAAGAGCCACTTCAGTCTTGAAGGAGGGTATAGCGCTGCAGGCAAGCTGTTCCGCAAGATGCCGGATGTTACAGCAATATATGGTATGAGTGATGTAACAGCCATAGGTGCCATAAGAGCGGCGGCCGACAGAGGGATCCGTGTCCCTGATGATCTGTCGATAGTAGGATTTGACGGGATAGATCCTGCAGATTACATAATTCCGAGACTGACAACGGTCAGACAGAACAGAGAGGCAATTGCTGCCAGAAGTATCGAGATACTGATCGATATGATAAGCGGAGGAAGCGCTGTACACGAGGTGATCCCGTTCATACTGATCACGGGGAACAGCATCAAGCAGATCTGAGATATCCATGATGGTAATAGAACAGCTAGTCATGAAATAGACGGAAGGAGATAATCGATATGGCCGGAATAAGCTTCAGGCATGTCGTTAAGACATATGATAACGGGGTTACGGTTGTTCCGGATCTCAACCTTGAGATCAAAGACAAGGAATTCGTAGTACTTGTCGGACCGTCAGGCTGCGGTAAATCAACGACGCTTCGTATGATCGCAGGCCTTGAATCAGTATCGGATGGTGAGCTGTACATCGGTGACAAGCTGATGAACAAAGTCCCGCCTAAATCAAGAAATATTGCAATGGTATTCCAGAGTTATGCGCTCTATCCGCATATGAGTGTATACAAGAATATGGCTTTTGCTCTGGAACTTGCCAAGACACCTAAGGATGAGATCGACCGCAAGGTCAGAGAGGCAGCATCGATCCTCGGACTGGAGCCTTATCTTGACAGAAAACCTAAGGCTCTTTCCGGAGGACAGCGTCAGAGAGTCGCGCTCGGGAGAGCTATGGTAAGAAACCCTGAGGTGTTCCTCCTCGACGAGCCTCTCTCAAACCTCGATGCCAAGCTCAGAACAGAGATGAGGAGCCAGATCAGCAAACTGCACAAGCAGCTGGGAACTACATTTGTATATGTAACTCATGACCAGACTGAAGCCATGACAATGGGAGACAGGATATGTGTCATGAAGGACGGTATTATACAGCAGTATGACACACCGCAGAATCTGTATGATTATCCTGACAATCTCTTCGTGGCAGGATTTATCGGATCGCCTCAGATGAACTTCATCGATGCAACAGTCGAGAAGGCAGGAGATGGCTTCTCACTCTGCTTCGGCGAAGCAAGGATCCACTCAGACAAGAAGGAACTTGAGCCATATGTCGGCAAAACAGTCGTAGTTGGTATCAGACCTGAAGACTTCCATGCTGAGAAACAGTTCTTCTCTGAGGGCAATGTTATTGATGCATATATTGACCTTGATGAGATGATGGGATCAGAATCATATCTGTACATCAACTATGCCGGTCAGAAGATGATAACAAGAGTACCTGCAAGATATGCCAGAAAAGCGGATGAGAACATCAGCCTGGCAATAGATCTGGACAAGGTACATGTCTTCGATAAGGATACGGAGAAGGCTGTCTGCCACTAATATAACTGAAAGAAGGAAAGTGATTTGAGAAAGAGCGGAGTTCTATTACATATATCATCACTTGCATCTCCGCATGGCATAGGGACGCTTGGAAAAGAAGCCGGAGAGTTTATAGACTTTCTTGCTGCTGCCGGCCAGAGCTACTGGCAGATACTTCCTGTTTGCCCTACGGGATACGGAGACTCGCCGTATCAGTCCTTCTCATCATTTGCCGGTAACCCGTATTTTATCGACCTTGATGAGCTGGCAGAAGAGGGACTGCTGGAACATGAGGAATATGCGAACCTCGACTGGGGAAGTGACCCAGCCAGGGTAGACTACGGCAAACTGAACGAGAACAGATATGGTGTTCTGCGGCTTGCTGCAAGAAGGCTGCTTGACGATGAGCCTGATGCATTTGGCAGGTTCTGCTCAGAAAATGCTTTCTGGCTTGATGAGTACGCTCTGTTCATGTCAGTCAAACAGAGTTTTGGAGGCATCTCGTGGACCGACTGGGATGATCCTTACAGAAACCATGACGAAGAGCTGCTTGCCCGGTTTTCACTTGAACACGGTTCTGCAATCAGCGAATGGAAGGCCATACAGTACATGTTCTTCAGACAGTGGAAGACTCTGAGAACTTATGCTGAGCAGAAGGGTATAAGAATTATAGGTGACATGCCTATTTATGTATCCATGGACAGCGCTGATGTCTGGGCGCACCCTGAGATGTTCCAGCTGGACGGAGAGCGGAGGCCTGTCGAGGTCTCAGGCTGCCCGCCGGATGGTTTCTCGGATAAAGGCCAGATGTGGGGCAATCCTCTCTTTGACTGGGAAGGCATGAAAAAAGACGGCTATTCCTGGTGGAACCGGAGAATAGAATATCTGACCGGGATCTATCATGTACTGAGGATAGATCATTTCAGAGGGTTTGAATCCTATTATGCGATCCCATATGGTGCAGATGATGCGAGCAAGGGGTGCTGGCGCAAAGGGCCCGGGATAGATTTCTTCAGGACGGTAGAGTCTGCGATCGGTAAAAAAGATATCATTGCCGAGGACCTTGGATTTGTAACTCCTGATGTAGCTGAGCTGCTGAAGGAAACAGGATATCCCGGCATGAAGGTACTCGAGATGGCCTTCGACAAGAGAGACCCTCAGGGCAGTCTGTATTTGCCGGAAAACTATTATGAGAACTGTGTTGCATATCTCGGAACCCATGATAATGAACCTGCAATCGGCTGGATAATGACTGCAGATCGTGAAGATACCGCTGAAGCCATCAGATACCTTGGGCTTAATGATCCTGATAACTACAACTGGGATATGATGAGGTCCATATGGAAGTCTGATGCCGGGCTTACAGTCGTGCAGGCGCAGGATATTCTGGGACTTGGAACAGAGTCAAGAATGAATACGCCATCGGTGCCTGCAGGTAACTGGCAATGGAGATCACTGCCGGGAAGCTTCAATGAAGAGCTGGCGTCTAAGCTGGCAGACGAGATGAAAGCCTGCAGAAGGTGCAAATAGTAAAGAATAAGAGGCTGCCGCATTTTGATACGCTCCCTTTATGAGAGACAGTGAAAAAGAAAATCACTGTTAATCATGAAGGGAGCTTTTATGTCACACAAAACGAAATATAGTCCTGAATTTAAAATAAGTGTCGCACGACGATGCATAGAAGGATCATTAAGTCTGCGATCTGCAGCAAAAGAAGTTGGTACAAGCTCTGCAACTATTCACAAATGGGTTGCCATATATAGGTTTCAAGGAGAATATGGCTTTTTTCCAGTAGAAAAGAACCGTGTGTATTCTGAAGACTTTAGATTAAGGGCAGTGCTTGAATGTATAAATGAGCACAGCTCACCGATCGTTGTAGCTGCAAAATATGGGATTCGATCGTGTTCCCGTTTGGAAGAGTGGATAAAGATGTATAATAACGGCGAGGACTTCTCACACAAGATGTCAGGAGGAAGCCGTATGAAAACCTCAAGAAGCACCACAAAAGAAGAACGCATCCAGATTGTAAAGGACTGTATCGCCAATGGCTGCAACTATGGAGAGATGGCCATCAAGCATAACGTCAGCTACCAACAGGTGTATGGTTGGGTCCAGCGTTACAAGGAGCTTGGTGAATCTGGTCTTGAAGATCGCCGTGGTAAACGCAAGGTGAATCAGGAACCTCGCAGTGAAGTTGAAAAGCTCCAGATCGAGATCGAAAAACTGAAGCACCAGCTGTATATGACAGAAATGGAGCGTGATCTGTTAAAAAAATTGAACGAGCTGGAGAGAGAAGAACTCTTTCGCAAGTAAGGCAGTCCCATCTCTACAGCTCGATCAAATACTGTAATGAAACCAAAGGATATCCGATAGAGTCGTGTTGTGTTATTCTGCATGTTTCAAGGTCAGCATACTACAAGTGGTTACGAGGTGATGTTGGCGAAAGAGTCAGACAGAACACGCTCATCGCCGAAAAAATGGAGGAGATCCATCTGAAGGATCCATCCAAGGGCTATCGGCGGATCAATGATGACCTGCTCCGTAAACATGGCATCAAGATAAACGACAAGCGAGCACTGCGGATATGCAGAGCCAAAGATATTAAATCTACGATCAAGTACAGAAACCTCGGATGCACACGCCAGGCAGATAATCCGCAGTTCATCGCAGAAAACATCTTGAACAGAGAGTTCACAGCAGATAAACCAAACGAGAAATGGCTCACCGATGTTACTGAATTCAAGTGGTATGACGAAGACAAGGAGAAGCATAAGATCTATCTTAGTGCGATCCTTGATCTATACGACAGACGGATAGTCTCTTACTCGATTGGTAACAACAATGACAATCTTCTCGTCTTCGATACGTTCGATCAGGCTATAGCTGCAAATCCGGGAGCCACTCCTCTTTGTCACAGTGACAGAGGCTACCAATATACTAGCAGGACATTTCACAGTAAGCTTGAAGCTGTCGGAATGACACAAAGCATGTCCCGAGTTGCCAAGTGCATCGACAATGGTCCGATGGAAGGCTTCTGGGGAATCCTGAAGAGAGAACGGTATTACGGTAAGCGCTTCAACAGCCGTGAAGAACTCATGGCAATGATTGAAAACTACATTTACTACTACAATAACGAGAGATACCAGCGTCGATTTGGAGTACTTACTCCAATGGAAAAGCATGAGTCATATCTTTTCGCAGCATGATACCTCTCGAATCTACGATACACTTCAACAAACGCAGGGAGCGGGAACGGAGTCAAGTGACAGTACGCTGGCCGAAGGCCGGGCAGCACTTGACGTACTGACACGGAATACCCTCTTCTGCGTCAGCAGCGGGAACACGCTGCTGACCCGCCTACCCGGCGAGGGAAGCAACTAAAAAACAACCAGCAACATTGCTGTTACTGGTTGCAAAAATCTTTTAATTTTTCACTGTCCTCTTGACGGGTAGCAGTTCATTTAACCAAAATGTGACAACCTCTTTTCAGGTGAATTTGCAAGCCCTGATATTAAAAACCAGGCCTGGATTTGCTTGTTATTCGTCTGCAGGCCTGTATAAATGCATTTAGAGGCTGAATTGATGATCGACAGCTGCCTGTGGACTTGTTTTATTTGGTATCTATTTGCCACCGCCGGGTATCATTTGGATACCCTGACCGTTGGCCGGTGCTACCGATTTGATATCGCCTTTTCCACTTTTGATACCAAATCGGTAGCAGGTCTATAGGCCCACAGGTCGGCATTAGTTCAGCCCCCGGAATTCAAAATCAATGTCATCTGTGGCATCTTCATCGTTCTCCCAGGTAGCTGAAGCATTGGCAGGAGTCTGTCCGAACGCATAGCCCTCAGGACTGGACCCTGCAGCGCATGCCATATATCCTGCGAGGAAAGAGGGAAGACTACGTTCGATCGCTTTTCCAGCAGCACGCTCTACAGTTTCAGAGATATCCGATAGAGTAATGCTGCGCTCGGTATTCTTTACGGATGCGTTGTTCTCTTCCGACAGCAGCTCGATCAGAGCCTGTATTACAGTCTGGCTTTGTGATGAGAATCTGTTTTTATCTCTGTCCTGCAGGAGTTGCCAAGCCTTACGATGCATCTCGTTATCCATGGATTGATTTGTTTTTCCTTGATATAGAAGATATTAAAAAGGCTGGGAAATAACCGTTTTGGATACACTTCTGGATACACTGGAAGAGGGACGTCACTCCTTTCTTGAAATTTCAATGGTTCCAGAGTTGCTGAAATCTTCAAATCCCCTTTTTTTCGCTATGTGTGCCTTGCTTTCGCAAGGCACTTTTGTTGAGGGAGGGATCTGATCTGTTCAGCTTTGAATGACGGATAAAGAAATGAAACAGATTAATGACCTTGACCGGAATGAAAAGCAAGATTAGTATTAAATGCAGTTAAAGGAGATATCTGATGAAACAGCGGATCAAAGCGCAAAGCTGAAACTGTACGGAGTAAGCGGAATAGACGAAGGCATGAAAGCCGTGCGTCTGGCTGCGAAAGGAGCGAATGTGCTTAGTGGATGAGATCTGACAAATATGAGTGAATCGGATGTAAAAAAAGGGTAAATAGTGGAGGAGATACGCTTTGAAAATTACAAAATATGTGAAAAAACTGAGGGACAGCTATAAATATGGAAATAAAAAGACTTTCATCACATTCAGGGTGCTGCATATATTGGTAATTCTTACCGCTATCCGTACCCTGATAACGAGAAACTATGAAAGCTTTGCGACATGTATTCTTGTGCTGCTCCTGTTCCTGGTGCCGGCCCTTATAGAGGATAAAATGGACCTTACTATTCCGCCGCTGTTTCAGGCGATAATTTTCGCATTTATCTTTGCGGCTGAGATATTGGGAGAAGTCGACAGTTATTATGTTAAGATACCTGGCTGGGACACGATGCTCCATACGATCAACGGATTCCTCTTTGCTGCGGTGGGATTTTCACTTATCTACCTGCTTAACAGGGGCAGCGAAGATTTCAATCTGTCTCCGTTTTATCTGACATTAGTCGCATTCTGCTTCTCCATGACCATCGGAGTTCTATGGGAGTTCTTTGAAAGCTCGATGGATCTGTTCTTTAACATGGATATGCAAAAGGACTTCGTGATCTCGACTGTCAACTCTGTAACCCTTGATCCCGCAAATTCGGGGGAGGTAATACATGTGAAAGATATAGTCGAGACTGTGGTCACTACTTCATCGGGAGATATCACTACTATAGAGGGTGGATATCTGGATGTAGGCATACTCGATACAATGAAGGACCTGCTGGTCAACCTGATAGGGGCGGTAGTATTTTCGACTATTGGCTATCTCTCGCTGAAGAACGATAAATCGAGCAAGGTGGCTGACAGCCTCATGATCAGACCGAACGAGCATGAGGAAGCCTGACGGGATGACAGCGTTGACCTGCAGGACTGTACAGAAAACTATCTGAAGGATATAAGATCAAGCACTGAAGAGATTGCTGCATTGAAAGGGTAGACTATGAATAATGACGAATTAAGAGTACAGGAAGATACATCCGATGAGATCGTGATTTCTTTAGAAATGACGCCAAGCAAGCCTGCAGAGAAGGCTGATCTGTCAGATGAGCTTGTTCTCACGCCTTCTTCATCTGATGAAATTCCTGAGAGTAATGACCTGACTCTTGAAGCCGATAATATAGTCAAGGCAGAAGAGATAACATTTGAAGGTGAAGAAGATGCTGAGGAAAGAGTTAAAAAAGCGATGATGGCTTATGATAAAGCAATGGACCAGGCGGCAGGCATAAATAAGTGAGAAGACCACTTTTGCCCTACAGACACTACCAATCTGTTCTTTGCTGATATTAAAAAAGAAAATGAGGGGGGGATCAATGAAGATCTACGTTATTCCGAATTATTATAAAAGAGAGACTGTACACTCTATGGATAGACTTCTCAAATGGGCAGAAGATACAGATTCTGTTATTATGATCGCTGAAGAACACAAAGGAAGGATATCGCCTGATAAGGACAAAGCAGTCCGCTTTATAGAAAAGAACAGCAGAAAAGATATCAGCAACTGCCAGTTTATTGTAACAGTTGGCGGAGATGGTACACTGATCAGGAATGCTGAGATCGCTACAGAGATGGATCTTCCCGTTATAGGAGTAAATACGGGCACTCTGGGGTTTCTTGCCAGGATAGAACCCGGTGAAGTAAGAAAGAAAATGAATAAATTGCTTCATGAGGATGAGCACCATATAGAGAACAGAATGGGACTCTCGGCATCATGGAATGGAAAAGAGAAACGTTTTGCCATCAATGACATAGTATTACAGAAAGAGACCCGCGGGGGACTCTCAAACATTGATGTGTGTGTCGGTGATGAAACTATTGGAAGATACCGCAGCGATGGTGTCATAGTAACGACTCCGACAGGGTCGACAGCTTATGCATATGCTGCCGGAGGACCGGTGATGCATCCTTCTATGGATATAGCTTGTGTGCTTCCTATTTGTCCTCAGAACCGGATGAACATTCCTCTTGTTGTTGATCTGGATAAGCCTGTAAAGCTTATCATACGACAGGGTACTATGCGGTTGCTCGCTGATGGAGTTGATTATGGCGCTGTCAGAAAGGGAGAAAAAATATACATAACAAAAGCAGATAAAAAGTTGAAGCTTGTAAATTTCGACGATGATTGGGGAATAATTAGGTGGCAGGAGAAGGTCGGTCGCCTTTGATAATAGATAGCTAATAACTTTTAAAAAAGTTCTCTCTTTTCTTCCATTGCGTTTCGGAATTGCCCTATGAATTTTCCGGCTAACGGAGTGAATGTCTGATATTTATTCCAGATAAGATACAAATGTGTTTCCTGAAGCGGGTCAAGAGGTCTGAATTCGAGACCGCTGCCACTTGAACAGTCAACAAGATGTCTGAATGTAAGCAACAGTCCGAGACCTTCACGCGCAAAAATAGACCCGTTATAAGAAAGACGGAATGAGCCCTCAAGATGCAGCTCAGACATTCTGTCACCGGCCCATTCGGCTATCTCATAATTCCAGCTCTGCTCTGAGCAGAAAAGCGGCTGCCCGACCAGGTCGTCTATGGTTACAGACTCTTTTGTCGTAAGTGGATGATCTGATGACATTACAGCACCCCATATGTCTGTTTCAGGAAATTCTATATAGTTATATTTACGCTCGTCAGGGGGCTCACATATGACTGCAAAGTCAAGAAGCCCTTTGTCGAGCTTTTCTGTTACCTGTTCTGTATCGCCACTGGTAATGTGGTAATTCATAGAAGGATAGACTGATTTAAGCCTTCCGAGCTCTCTGGCCAGATAGCGTATCTGATAGGACTCTGCGAGACCGAGATAAAGGTCGCCGCCTGTAACATCGTCAAGAGAAACGAATTCCTGCTCGATTTTATCAGCCATCGCGATCAGATCTTCTGCGCGGTCTCTGAGCAGCATGCCTTCATCGGTCAGTTCAATGCTGAAGCTGTGTCTGGTGAACAGCTTTTTACCAAGTTCTTCCTCGAGAGCTTTCAAAGTTTTCGACAGTGTGGGCTGTGAGACATGGAGCATCTCCGCCGCTCTTGTCATATTCTCCTCTCTTGCAACAGCAAGGAAATATCTCAATTGTCTTA
>Ga0310695_10004715_pt1 | contig 24721 bp, 16 predicted proteins | sample RumenRJG_04DNA_FD_203882 | JGI IMG/M metagenome (GOLD analysis project Ga0310695, IMG submission 203882) | Bovine rumen microbial communities from Lethbridge, Alberta, Canada - RJG_04 (v2) (version 2) | ecosystem: Host-associated > Mammals > Digestive system > Stomach > Rumen | place: Canada...
AGAACAGCAAGGCTTTTAAATCGGTGTTGAAAGAGCAAGAAAGACCGCGGTATATGCCCATCTGGGAAAAGCATAGGATTAGAATTGCTCTTATGACGAAGGTATCGGGATGATGCTTGCCAAGGCTTGTAAAACACACATTTTTCACAATTTTGGGGTTTGTTGGGGGCTGTACGGCAGAAAATGATTATCTTTGCAGATTGTTTCGGCGATTGCGAATCACGTTCGCAATGCGTGAACCACCTACTTGTTTACTCGTTTACTAGAAAGATATGGAAAGAAAAGTCAGGGTGCGCTTTGCACCATCACCCACAGGCCCGCTCCACATTGGTGGCGTGCGCACTGCCTTGTATAACTACTTGTTTGCCCGCCAGCACGGCGGCACGATGATTCTGCGCATCGAGGACACCGACTCGACCCGCTTTGTTCCTGGTGCCGAGGACTATATCAACGAGGCCCTGCAATGGCTGGGCATCGGCATTGACGAGGGCGTGCGCGAGGGAGGCAACTATGGCCCCTACAAGCAGAGCGAGCGCCGCGACATCTACCGCAAGTATGTCAAGCAGTTGCTGGACGACGGCAAGGCTTATATTGCCTTCGACACCCCGCAGGAACTCGAAGCCAAGCGCCAAGAGGTGGCCAACTTCCAGTATGACGCATCGACACGCTTGCAGATGCGCAACTCGCTGAGCCTGCCAGCCGACGAGGTGCAACGCCTGCTGGATGTCGGCGAGAAGCATGTGGTGCGCTTCATGATTGAGCCTGATCGCGATGTGGTGGTCAACGACCTGATTCGCGGCGTAGTGACCATCAACTCGAGCATCCTTGACGACAAAGTGCTGTATAAGAGTGCCGACGACCTGCCCACCTATCACCTGGCCAACATTGTAGACGACCACTTGATGGAGGTGTCGCATGTCATCCGTGGCGAGGAGTGGCTGCCCAGCGCACCGCTGCATGTGTTGCTCTACGAGGCACTGGGTTGGGCCGACACGATGCCCCAGTTTGTACACCTGCCGCTACTGCTCAAGCCCGACGGCAAGGGCAAACTGAGCAAGCGTGATGGAGACCGTTTGGGCTTCCCGGTGTTCCCGCTCGAGTGGCACGACCCCAAGAGTGGCGACATCAGCAGCGGATATCGTGAGCGTGGCTATCTACCCCAGGCAGTGGTTAACTTCCTGGCCTTGCTGGGCTGGAATCCTGGCGACGACCGTGAGATGTTCACCATGGACGAATTGATCAAGGAGTTCTCGTTTGAGCACTGCTCCAAGAAGGGTGCCAAGTTCGACTTCGAGAAGGGCAAGTGGTTCAACCACGAGTATCTGATGAATATGGCCGATGATGAGTTGGCACAGGTATTCAAGCCCGTGCTGGCCCAACACGTTGACCCCGCTCAGTTCAGCGACGAGTACATTGCACAGGCCGTGGGTCTGGTCAAGAGCCGCGTCAACTTTGTCCACGAGTTGTGGGATCAGGCACGTTTCTTCTTTGTGCGCCCCGAGGAGTATGCCGAGAAGGACATCCGCAAGCGCTGGAAGCCCGAGACACCCGATATCATGCGCGCGCTCATCGAGGTGCTGCGTGGCATCGATGACTTCACGAGCCAGAACAGCGAGGAGATTGTGCTCGGCTGGATCAAGGAGCATGAGTATCACATGGGCAATGTGATGAATGCCTTCCGCCTGACGGTGGTGGGCGAGTGCAAGGGTCCCCACATGTTCGACATCAGCCAGTTGCTGGGCAAGGACGAGACTATCGCACGCATTGAAGCCGGCATCAAGAATATTCATTTAATTGAGAATTGAGAATTGAGAATTGAGAATTATTTAAAACTGTCGATCTTTCTGATAGTTCTCGTAACAATTAGTCCATTGTCGGGCCAGACGCTAGTGTGGGACGTGGACTTTAACATCGTGTTTGCCAACCGCGAGGGCGGTGATGAGATGCGGCCCGACCAGACTTTCTTGTTCACGCGGCTTGAACCCGAGGTGGGCGTACAATTTGTCGACAGTAAGCACAATACCCACCGCCTGATGGGTGGGGTGACATGGTACCAGCCGCTGAACGATGGGCTTGAGGGCTACAAGGTGTTGCCCACGCTCTACTATCAAGGCAAACGTGACCACTGGGCTTTTACGCTCGGTGCATTTCCGCGCCGTCTGATGAAGCACGACTTGCCTCGCTATTTGTGGAGCGACTCGCTCAACTACTGTCATGCCCAAGTGCGAGGCGCTATGGTACAATATGAGCATAAGCACCGCTGGCTGCAAGCCATGATTGACTGGCGCCAGATGCAGAGCCGGACGCGACGCGAGGCCTTTAATGTGGTGCTCAGCGGTGGCACCCACTTGGGTCATTCTCCACTTTATGCTTTGGCCCACATCCAGTATAACCACCTGGCCAAGCGCAAGGATGCACCCGAAGGCGAGGGCGTGAACGATGATGCGACGATCAACCCTATGTTGGGATGCCGATTTGACATCTGCAAAGTAAAATGTTCGGCCGAGGCTGGCGCCATCTTGCAGTTGCAGCGCAACCGTGCCGAGAATCGCTGGCGCACACCAGCCGGTTTTATAGGTAATCTTTTCGCTCACTGGCGATGGCTGGAGGTCAAGGAGTCTGTGTTTGCCGGCAAGGATTTGTTTCCGCTCTACGACCAGTTTGGTAGTGAGTTGAACTTGGGCGACCCCTATTATCGCAGTCGGTTCTATAGCCGTACAGATGTGCGAGGGCATCTGTTCCGCAACTCTCATGTCGATGTCAGTGCTGTACTCACATTCCACGCCACCGACCGCATCACAGGCTTCTGGCAACAACTGAGTTGCCGCTTTTATGTCAGTGGCAAGGGCAAGAAATTCGACAAGAAACAGCACAGAATTAGCCCGATATTCTAATCCCTACTAACATGGACTTTTTCTATAATATAGGAATCTCGGCATATAAGTTGGCCGTGAGGTTGGCATCGGTCAAGAATCGCAAGGCGCGGCTCATGCTTGACGGGCAGGCCCGCACCTTTGACTACCTGCGCCAGCAACTTGACCCACAAGGCGGCTACATCTGGATTCACGCCTCATCACTGGGCGAGTTTGAACAGGGCCGACCGCTCATCGAGATGATACGCCGCGATCGCCCAGATGCACGCATTTTGTTGTCGTTCTTCTCACCCTCGGGCTACGAGGTGCGCAAGAACTATAACCAGGTCGATGCCGTGTGCTATCTGCCGTTTGACCTGCCAGGCAACGTCAAGAAGTTTCTCGACTTGGTCAAGCCACAGATGGCCATCTTTGTCAAATATGAATTCTGGGGTAACTACCTGAACGAACTACGTCGCCGCGATGTACCCACCTTCAGCATCTCGGCCATCTTCCGTCCCGACCAAGTTTTCTTCAAGCCGTGGGGTAGCAAGATGCGCAACATCTTGAAGTGCTTCACCCGACTCTATGTCCAGAACGAGGAGTCGCGACAATTGCTGCAGAGCGTGGGCATCGACCAGGTAGAGGTGACGGGCGACACGCGTTTTGACCGCGTGGCACATGTGCGTGAACAGACCAAGCAGTTCCCCACCATAGAGAACTTTGTGGCCGATGCGCGCTTGACGGTGGTCATGGGCAGCTCGTGGGAGCCTGACGAGGACTTGATGATACCCTACTTCAACAGCCATCAGGGCATCAAACTCATTATTGCTCCGCATGAGTTTGACCGTGAGCGTTTGCTGGCCATCATGTCCCGCATCAAGCGCCCCGCCGGGCTATTTAGTCAGTCATTGCCTGCGACTTCGGCACAACTCGATTGCATCATCATCGACAGTTTCGGGTTGTTGTCATCGCTCTACCGCTATGGGCAGATTGCGATGATTGGTGGCGGGTTTGGGGCTGGTATCCACAACCTCAATGAGGCAGCCGTCTACGGAATGCCTGTCATCTTTGGCCCTAACTACCACAAGTTCAGCGAGGCTAAAGATTTGATTGCCTGTGGTGGCGGATTCACGGTGAGCAATGCCGACGAATTTACTGCCGTGATGGATCGCCTGGTGAGCGACAGCAGCGAGTTGCACCGCTGTGGCACCATTGCCGAGCACTACATCCAGAGCCATCTGGGAGCCACCCAACTCATCTACGACCAAATTAAGAAGCATATTCAATAACATCATCTAGTGTGTCTCTAGGCCATCTAGAACCTCTGGGAAAAAGGGAATAGACTAATTATGAAGACAGAACTCAGTTCACACATCCGCCTGGATCAGGTGTCAAAGCGGTATTACCAACCCGGGAGCGAATTGGAAATGGCTTCGCTCACTCGCTTTGAGAAGGTCAATACCCGAGTGGTCGAGAATAGTGATGACGGTGCGGCACTGGCTGCACTCGAGGTGGCGCAATGCATCGACCAATGCGTCCAACTGAAGGGGCAATGCGTCATCGGCTTTGGTGCAGGCAAGTGCGCACTCAAGGTCTATGACGAACTGGTCAAACTCTACTTTGCCGACAAGGTGAGTCTGGCCAATGTCATCGCTTTCAATATCAGCGAACTGGGCTTCGGTGTTGTCCAGGGCGATGAACAGAGCACCTTTGTGCGGCTCAAACGTCACTTGTTCAACAAGGTGGACATTGACCCGGCCAACATTCACACCTTCAGTCAGGAAGCCACACAAGAGAATGTGCATCAACTGTGCAAAGCCTATGAGGCCGAAATCAGTGAATATGGCGGTCTAGACCTGGTGGTGTGCGAGTTGACCAAGGTCGCATCGCTGGCCTTCAACGAGCCTGGGTCACCTAGCAACTCGACCTGTCGCCTGATGCTGCTGGGCAACGACTCTCGTGTGCGTGTGGCCGAAGCGTTCCAGCGCGAGAATGCACCGTCGACGGCTGTGACGCTGGGCATCAGCAATCTGATGTCGGCCCAGCACATCATTGCTGTGGCATGGGGCGAAGACAGTGCACCAGCCTTGCAGGCCACTGTCGAAGGGCGCATGAGCGACCTGGCACCAGCCAGTTTCTTGCAATTGCACCACAGTGCCATCATTGTTGCCGACCTGGAGGCCGCCACTCGACTGACACGCATCAACTATCCGTGGAAGGTCACCTCGTGCGAGTGGACCGACTACCTCATCCGTCGCGCCATTGTGTGGCTGTGCCAGCAGACGGGCAAGCCCATCCTCAAACTCACTAACAAGGATTATAACGACTATGGGTTGAGCGAATTGGTGGCCATTTTTGGCTCGGCCTATGATGTCAATATCAAGATATTCAATGTGATGCAGCACACCATCACGGGTTGGCCTGGTGGCAAGCCCAACGCCGATGACACCTATCGGCCCGAGCGCGCCACACCCTATCCCAAGCGGGTGCTCATCTTCAGCCCGCACCCCGACGATGCAGTGGTGTCGATGGGTGGCACAGTGCGACGGCTTGTGCAACAGGGCCACGATGTTCACATCGCCTTTGAGACCAACGGTGATGTGGCGGTTGCCGATGAGGACGTGCTGCGCACGATGATGCTGAACGAGAAGGTGTCTACGCACTACAATCTGGATAACGATCGACAGTCGCAACTGTCCAACCGCATCCGTCAGGAGATAGCCGGCAAGGCTCCCGGCGATGCCGACTCGACCGATGTGCGATATCTCAAGGGGCAAATCTTTGCCTGCGAGGGCGTCATGTCATGCTCGTTCCTGGGAGTAAAGCCAGAGCAAATCTACGAGTTAAATATGCCGTTCTTCACCAGTGAGCCATTTGGTCATGGGCGTGTCACCGACGACGATGTGACCATTGCCCGCGAGTTGATTGAGCGCATCAAGCCGCATCAGATTTTTGTTGCCGACGGGCTGAACGACCCCTATGGCACCCATGTGCGTGCCGCCGATGCCGTGCTCATGGCCATCGAGCAACTCAAGCACGAGCCGTGGACCGATGCATGCTGGGTGTGGCTCTATCGTGGACAATGGGGACAATGGGATGTGGATCAAGTGGAGATGGCAGTGCCGATGAGCCCCGAAGAGTTCCGCGTCAAGCGTGATGCCATCCTCAAGCATCAGTCTCAGATTCACGATGCGCCCATCCGCGAGAGCGACGATGACGACAAACTCAGTTGGGAGCAATCCATCGACCGCAACCGCGCCATGGCCGACACCTACAGTGCCCTGGGCCTGGCCAGCTACGAGGCCATCGAGGCCTTCGTCCAGTATCACCCCCTCAAGGACTGATTCATTAATTGAGAATGGGCTTCGCCAGCTTCGGCTAGCGGCATCCCCTGGTTCGGCTGGATTTGCAATCCACAATAATCAATGCGTAACGGGCTTCGCCGACTGGCGAAGCCCGTTCTCAATGGAGGCGCAACAGAGAGCACAATAACGATTTATTTGCCCAGCATGGCACCTATGACAGCGTTGACATCGGCAATGTCCACCTTGCCATCGCCATTAACGTCGCACTTGTTAGGCTCCGGTCCCTCATTTTCCAGTTCGAAATAGTGCAGGAACTGGTCCCAGCCCTCAGTCGTCCAGTAGGTCTCCATTGTTCCTGCCGGCACATAGACAGGGGTGCCTAGACTGATGCCGAGAAATGTGCCAGAATTAGATGCCATCTTGACAATAGTCGGCGGGGTCTGCGACAGCGAGGTAATCTTTTTGATTCCCGTGCAACCTCCGAAGGCTCTGTTTTTGATAGAGGTGATGCTAACAGGTAGTGTTAACTCTTTCAGTCCAGTGCAACCATTAAATGCCATTGACTCAATGGAGTTAAGTCCTTCAGGGAACAGGATTTTGTTTAATCCCGAACAAGCTTCAAATGCTTGAGTTCCGATTATTTTTACAGACTCGGGAATTAGAGTCTCTTTGCAGCCCAGGATCAATTCATTGTTCTCTTTCTTGATAATGGCGTTGCAGTCATCTCTGGAATCATACATGGGATTTGAAGGATGAACCTTGATGGAAGTCAAGCCAGAACAACGATTGAATGCTTGGTATTGGATGTCTGTTACCGATGCCGGAATTGTGAGCGACTCCAGTTGGCTGCAATCTTTGAATACACTATTTCCGATAGTGACCAATGATTGCCCTAAGGTTAAGCTTTTCATTGATGTACAACCTTCGAAGGCCGATGAACCAATACCTGTTACCGATGCCGGGATTTCGACCGAAGTCAGTTGACTACAATTACTGAATGCATACTCACCAATAGTGGTCACAGATTGTCCTAAGGTTAGGTTTTTCATTGATGCACAATCAGCGAAGGCCCATGAACCAATAACTGTGACCGATTCTGGAATGTCGACCGATGTCAATTGAGTACAACCATAGAAAGCATCACTACCAATTTCAATAACCGAGTTAGGGATAATGACAGATGTAATCTTTGAGTTTTGTACCAGTCCTGAAGGAATCAGTTCAACATTCTCGCCGATTGTTAGTTGTGTGATATTCTCTGTTGGCATCTGTCCAGTGGAATTGACACTAACGGCATTCCATGTGAGGCTTGATAGGGCAGTGCAACCACTGAAGGCCGCCGTGCCGATGACTTCAACCGATTTAGATATTGACAAAGATGTGAGCCCACTGCAACCATAAAACGCTTTATTACCAATAGATGATACCGACTCAGGAATGTCTATAGAAGTCAACTGGACGCAGTCGGTGAAAGCCTCATCACCAATCTCCTGTATCGACGCTGAAAAAGTCAACGTCTTTAATGAGGAGCATTTCTTTGCGAAGTATGCAGGAATGCGCTTAACTTCGTTTCCAAATACAATCTGTTGAAGAGTGTACGGGAATTCCGGGGATTCGCTTATACCGCTACGAGCGGAGAAATCTCCACATTCTCGGGCATTGAAATGAACAGTTTTGAGACCATCGCATTTATAGAACGCACCTGACCCAATATACTCGATATTGACAGGAACGGTGACGCTGTTAAGGCCTGTACATCCCCAAAAGGCTTTTGGGTCTATACTCAACAATGAATCAGGCAGTTGAATTTCGGACAGTCCCTCGCAACCATAAAAAGATTCGGTTCCGATAGTTTTGATGCTACTAGGAATTCTGATACTTGTTATGTCAGGACATAAACAGAATGCACGATACCATATTCCCACTACAAGAAATGTCTTTCCCTGATAGGTGACCTCGCTGGGGATAACAACATCATCTGCCAGGTTAATATAAGACTGTTCCATAGTAGTCCCAAAGTCATAAGGTGGGATGTCTATTCCTGTAATAACAAAAACATGTTCCTCATTTTCCATAGCTACCTGGTAACGAAGGTCATTGACCCAAAATTTAGCACCTCCAGGGTAATCAGCATACATCGTAAAGGCAATGGATGCGATAAACAGCATTGTCAAAAATATCTTTTTCATAATTCTTTAGTTTTGAGTAAGCTTGCAAACAACTTGCCTTTAAATGGTTATGCTGCTAGAAAGCTATTCCATTGGCGGAATTAGTTTGATAGACCATTAATAAAAGTCACGATTTCATTTCGTGATTTCGACTTTATAAATTCCTCACGATGTATGATTAATTTTTATTCCTTAAATCCTTTATTTCTTGATAAATAAATGAATCCCGCCAACGAGTTTGTTTGTGCATTGGTGCATGGGTTAGAGGTGCTTGCGGATGCGGGCAATCATGTCGTTGATCTGCTTGCCCATGGCAGGCTTGTAGCCCGGATTCTTCTTGAATAACTCGAGGCTTTTACTCATCTGGTCGATGAGGTGCTGCACCTCTTTGGGGTTGTTGTAGTAGATGGTACCCGGGTCAGTGTAGTTCTCCTCACTGGGCTCCATCGAGAGCATGTTCTCAAGGATGTCTTGGGCGGGATCGGTCTTGTAGGCCTCGACCATCATATTATAGTAGGTATTACACTGGCTGAGCAGATTGCCCCAGCCTTCCTCTTCCGTGTCGGGATAATCGACATCATCTATCATCCATTTGCCATTCTCCCACACCAAGTAGAGCACATAGAGAATGTCGTAGCACGGCTTGTCGACGTATCGCATATCAACCTTGGCATGGTTGCCATCGACCACCTGGATGTTGCCAATCTTCACCTCCGGCTCCTTGTCGCCGCACACGTCCAGCACATTGGCATTCCACGCAAAGCCCACGTATGTGTCGTTCTCGCTGATATTGTAGATGCTATAAGCATGGTCCAGTGCCTTTTGCAGGCCTGTTGAGAGAATCTGGTCGTAGTGTTCATACTCGACCTGCATCATCTGCTCGACACGTTGACGAATGGCTGTCGTACTTGTGGGGGCGGGAGATGGTACACTACTGGCGGCTTCGGCCACAACTTTGCTCTCATTAGCTTGGCAGCCCATAGCCATGATGGCCATGAATGCCCAAATCATCAATTTCATAGTTTTCATATTCACATTATTTTTCGCCAAAGTTAGTTATTTTTTTGATTTTTGACAAATTTGGGCATTTTTTTGTGGCCATTTGGCGCAAAAATAGTAATTTTGGAATCTCAAACAAAGTACAAACCGAATATCATTATGGCTAAAAGAGATAAACTGAAATCGCTCAAGCAGGAGCGCCGTGAGTATCAAGACCGCGTCATCGCCTTCTTCAACGAGGAGGACGGAGCAGCGTTCAACTACAAGCAAGTGAGTGCAGCAGTGGGGGCTAAGACTCCCAAGCAACGCGCCATCATCGTCGAAATCCTGGAGCAACTGGCCGTCGACGGCTTTGTTGTCGAGGAGGGCGTGGGCCGCTACAAGGCTGCAGGGCGCTCGATGGTGGCCGAGGGCACCTTCATCCGCCGCAGCAATGGCAGGAACAGCGTGGACATCGGTGCCGAGGACGGCACCACCATCATGGTGGCCGAGCGCAACTCGATGCACGCCCTGAATGGCGACCGCGTGCGGGTTCACATCAGCGCTGCCCGCATGGGGCTGGAACCTGAAGCCGAGGTCATCCAGATCCTGGAGCGCAACGAGCAGGTATTCATTGGCACCCTGCAGGTCAAGAAATACTTTGCCCATCTGGTGGTGGACAGCAAGTTCCTTGCCACCGACATCTTTATCCCGCTCGACAAACTGGAGGGTGGACAGACGGGCGACAAAGTGGTGGCTCGCATCATCGAGTGGCCGCAGGAGGCCAACAGCCCCATTGGCGAGGTGGTCGACGTGCTGGGTCGTGCCGGCGAGAACAATGCCGAGATTCACGCCATCCTGGCCGAGTTCGGACTGCCCTATAAGTATCCCGAGAACGTGGAGCGTGCCGCCAACCGTCTGGAGCCGGGCATCACCGACGAGGAGATAGCCCGCCGTCGCGACATGCGCGGTGTGACCACCTTCACCATCGACCCCGCCGATGCCAAGGACTTCGACGATGCCCTGTCGATCGAGAAGTTGCCCAACGGCAACTGGGAGATCGGTGTGCACATTGCCGATGTGACGCACTATGTCACCCCCAACACCGTCATCGACCGCGAGGCCCGCGAGCGCGCCACCTCGGTCTATCTGGTAGACCGCACCATCCCGATGCTGCCCGAGCGTCTGTGCAACTACATCTGCTCGCTGCGAGCCGACGAGGACAAGTTGACCCACTCGGTCATCTTCGAGATGACCCCCGATGCCAAGGTCAAGAAATATGAAATCTGTCACACGGTCATCCGCAGCAACCGCCGCATGGACTACGACGAGGCGCAACGGGTCATCGAGACCGGTGAGGGAGCGCTCAAGGACGAAATATTGACACTCAACGACCTGGCGCAGAAGTTGCGTGCCCGCCGCTTCGACGAGGGCGGCTCGGTGGCGTTCAACCGCGAGGAGTTGAAGTTTGAGATCGACGAGCAGGGACACCCCATCGCTGTGGTGCCCCATGTGTCGAAGGAGGCCAACAAACTCATCGAGGAGTTCATGTTGCTGGCCAACCGCACCGTTGCCGCCCACATCGGCAAGGTGCCGCCCAGCAAGAAGGCCAAGGCATTTGTCTATCGTGTGCACGAGTCGCCCGATGTCGAGAAATTGGGCAACTTTGCCGAGGTGGCTGCTCACTTTGGCTATAAGATCAAGACCACAGGCAGCGCCCGTGACATCAACAAGAGCATCAACCGCATGCTCGAGAAGGCCGCCGGCAAGCCCGAGGAGCAGTTACTGGCCATCCTGGCCATCCGCTCGATGGCCAAGGCCGTCTACTCGGCCACCAACATCGGCCACTATGGTCTGGCGTTTGACTTCTATACCCACTTCACCTCGCCCATCCGTCGCTACCCCGACATGATGGTGCATCGCCTGCTCGACCGCTATGCCGTCAAGGGCAGCCGCAGCGTCAATCTGGAGCAACTGGAGGACGAGTGCCAGCACTGCAGCAGCCAGGAGGCCCTGGCAGCACAGGCCGAGCGTGCCTCCATCAAGTACAAGGCTGTCGAGTACATGGGCGACCGTCTGGGCCAGGTGTTCGCCGGCCACATCTCGGGAGTGACCGAGTGGGGCATCTATGTCGAGGTCGACGAGACACACTGCGAGGGCATGGTGCCCATCCGCGACCTGGACGATGACTTCTACGAGTTCGATGAGCGCAACTATCTGGTGCGGGGCCGTCGCAGCCGTCGCGCCTATCAGTTGGGTGACCCCATCACCATCCAGGTGGCGCGTGCCAACCTCATCACCAAGCAACTGGACTTTGTCGTGGTCGATGACAAGCACCCTGCCGGCACTCACCGCATCGACCGTGAGCCCATCACCGAGCAGAACGCCGGTGTGCTGGCCCGCATGTCGCGCGACGAGAAGCGCCGTGCCGAGCACGAGGGTGGCAGTGCATCGCGTCGCCAGAAGCGCGGTCACCGCGGCAACAGCACCCGCCGCGATGTCGTGGAGGGCGGCGGCAAGCGTGGCACCAAGCGCGGTCGCAGCGGCAAGTCCCGCAGCAGCAACAAGCGCCGCCGCTAACGTGTCAACAAGTCCTAGACATAAGAACAAAAGGGCAAAATGAAAAGGTGTGTGAGGCATATTGTGTTGTGGTTGCTGCTCGTGGCATGGCTGGGGGCGGCAGCCGACGGCACGGGGAGGCTCAAGAACTACGACATCTGGAAAGACCTGCCCAGCAAGCAACTCATTCAGATAGGTCGCGGTTTCTATGAGGGTGATAAGCCTGACAGTGCACTGCTATGCCTCAGTATCGTCGCCAACCGCTATTACACCTCTTCTAATAACAACAGCGATGAACTCCAGAGGGAGGCTGCAGCCATGAACGTGCTGGGTATTCTCTACACCTATTATTTTGTTGACTATAACAAGGCGCATCAAGTCCTGCTACAGGCGCAGAAGATAGCCAAAGCCACTGGAAACCAGGAACTGCTGGCTGCGACTTACAATAATCTAGCCAATATTCATTGGATTGACAGTTTCTACAGCAATGATGGTCAGTTGGATCGCCAAACTATCGAGACGCACCAGAAGGCATTTGAAACAGCACTTGCGTCCGGCAGCCCCAAGTCGATTATCCTCACAGCATCGAACCTTGTAAAAATAGCCGAAGACACGACCCACACGGCACTCGTGCGCGATGACCTAAATCAGTTCATGCGCTATCAGATTCCTGACTCGTTGCGGCAATATGAGTATGTCAAGAATATTTGCCGAGCGCTGTTCGAACGTGATCGGGGAAACTTTGAGGCGGCAATAGCACTCTATGACAAGGCCTTGGCTGAGGTCCATGGCGAGAATGCTAAAGATCAAGAAATACATCGCACTGATATCTTGGTCAGCAAGTTTTATCTGCTCGTCAAGATGGGTCAAGACCATGCGGCACTTGACATTATCAATCGGCTGATTGACAGAAGCAAGGCCACAGGAGACCATCATCTGCTTTATTTCTATTACAAGAATCTGTCGGAATTCTACTATGACAAGCGTGACTCGGTCATGGGCGACCGTTACGAGTTCCAAGCCTTACGCGAGAAGGATATCGTGCTTAACAAGAGTAAACTGTTGGATGCTGAGAAGGCTGAGTTTCTGTTCCAGATTGACGAGATCAATGCCGAGGTGCAGGAACTGTCCGCGCGACAGCGCCTGACTAAGACTATTGCTTGGACGGTCGCCGCGTTCACACTCATTGTGCTGGCGCTGCTCTATCTGCTGTGGCGGCGCTATCGTCAAGTGCAGGAGAATCACAGGCGGCTCTATGAGAACAATCTGGCTCTGCTGGCAGTGGATGACGAGCGACGCAAGTTGCTGCTGGAGTATGCAGCGAAGTTGGACGAAGAGCCAGCCAAGTACCAGTCGCACCAGATGGAGGAGGGCGAGTTGAGCGATTTGCTGCACCGCATCCTATACGTCATGGAGACCAGCGACGAGATTTACGACAACGAATTTTCGCTCGAACGCTTGGCCGAACTGGTCGAGGCGCGGTCAAGCAAATATGTGTCGCAGGTGCTCAACGAGCATTATCACCAGTCATTCACATCGGTGGTCAACGACTATCGCATCCGCGAGGCTTGCCGCCGCATCAACGACCGCGAGCACTATGGGCACCTCACGGTCGAGGGCATCGCTCAGAGCGTAGGCTTCAAGTCCTATCCCAACTTTGTCAACAACTTCAAGAAGTTCACCGGCCTCACCCCCAGCGCGTACCGCAAGCAAGGCAAGGACAAATCCGGACCTCCCGCAGAGTAGTACTTATTTCACGCAGATGGCGCAGATGTTATTTGAATAAAACAACTAGAACAACTGACACAACACAATGGTTGTCCTGTGTGGTCTTCGATTTTTCATAATAGTTGTTTGAGTTGATGAAGTTGTTTTAATTTTCGGCCTCAATCTGTATGTCTTAATAATCTGCGTCCATCTGCGTGAAATAAACTCATGCAGATCTCGCGGATTTGAGCAGAATAAAATATTTGCTTGATCAGCAAAACCTGCATGAGAAATAAAGACATAAGAACAAGAGGACAATAATAGGGTTCTTCGTGGTTTGATTGTAAGAACAGAAGCCCATCAAGTTTTTTATCATGAATTAGAGAATTAAAGAATTTTGTTCGTTTGAGTTCGTTGTTTAATTAATAGACATAAGAACATGAGGACAATAACAGGGTTCTTCGTGGTTTGATTGTAAGAACAGAAGCCATCAAGTTTTTTATCATGAATTAGAGAATTAAAGAATTTTGTTCGTTGAGTTCGTTGTTTAATTCACAGACATAAGAACAAGAGGACAGGACTTGTTCCAAGAACAAAATGGAACTTATGTTCTTGGTCTATCGCTATCCACATAGCAAAAACTCGTCCTTGAAATCCCATGTCCTCATGTCCTTCTGTCTAAAATAACGCGGCATCTGCAAATTGAGCCTAAAAAACTTGCAAACATACCTAGAAAAATGTAATTTTGCAGTGCAAACTCGCCACGAAAAGTGTAACATTCCAGAAAAAACTCGTACGGAAAAATGTTACTAATTTTGTAAAGGACTAACATTCAAACACTTAAAAACCGCCCAGTCAGATGTATAAGAGAAAGATTGAAAATATCCTCACGCAGTGGAAGTCGTCTCCACATCGCAAGCCCATAGTTATCAAGGGATGCCGTCAGTGCGGAAAAACAAGTTCTGTTTTGGACTTTGCGCATAAGAACTATTCCCACGTCATCTATCTTGACTTCCATGAGCACCGTGAATATCTTGCCTTCTTTACAGGATCATTGGATGTTGACACCTTGACATTCAACATTTCGGCGGGTATGCCTGATGCGCAGTTCCAACCCGGTGAGACTTGTCTGATTTTTGACGAGATTCAAGACTGCCCCAGTGCCAGGTCATCACTCAAGTTCTTTCACCGTGACGGACGATATGATGTGATATGTACAGGATCACTGCTGGGAGTGAATGGATACAAATCACCACAGGAACAGAAAGACCAACAGCGGGCATCAATCCCGGTCGGTTCTGAGCATATTGTGACGATGCATCCTATGGACTTCGAAGAATGGCTGTGGAGCAATGGCATCACCGAACAGCATATCCAATATCTGCGTCAATGCCTTGAAAACGAAACACCTGTGAGTGATGCCATCGACCAACGGATGCATCAACTGCTGCGACAATACATTGTGGTGGGCGGTATGCCAGAGGCGGTAACGGCATTTCATGAGACCAACAATATGAATGACGTGCTTGCTGTGCAGAGCAGCATCGTCGACAACTACAAGGCCGATATGCTCAAGTATGCTTTGCCGTCCGACAAATCGCGCATTCGCGAGTGTTTTGACTCAATTCCCAAGCAATTGGCCAAGACCAACAAGAAATTCCAGTACTCGACTATACAGAAAGGTGCAAGAGCCAGTCAGTATTTGGGCAGTCTGCAATGGATAGAGGACGCCGGCATTATTCATAGATGCTACAACACGTCCATCACCGAACTACCGTTAAGCGGTAATGCCATCCAAGATTGCTTTAAAGTCTATATGGCCGACATTGGGTTGCTGATGAGCATGCTAGAGCCAGGCACCGCATGGAGTGTTCTGCAAGGAGACCTGCTGGGATACAAAGGTGCTATCTATGAGAATCTGGCAGCCGATATATTGTCAAAAATGGGGAGACCACTATACTATTTCCAGAAAGAAGGTGGCCTTGAACTTGACTTCTTGATTCGTTATCGTGGCGAATGTTGCCCCGTCGAGTGCAAAGCCACCACAGGTAATGCCAAGTCGCTTCAAACAGTACTGAAGCATCCCGAACACTATCACGTTAACCAAGCCATCAAGGTCGGCAAATACAATGTGGGTCGTTCTGGAGCGTTGCTCACACTGCCCCTATACATGCTCTTTTTGCTGACCGACTATTGATGGATATCACATTCATGAAAAATCCGCATGAGAAATAAAGACAGAAGTGTCAGGCACTTCTGTCTAATAAACTCATGCAGATCTCGCGGATTTGAGCAGAATAAAACATCTGCTTGATCAGCAAAATCTGCATGAGCCTAAAATCATAAAATCTGCATGAATTTCCATGTCAATCTGCGCCTATCTGCGTGAGATCTTTGGGCAGAAGGGGTGGGAGAAGAAAAAATTGATGTCCTTATGTTCTTCTGCCTCTTCCCTACCGAAAACCATAGTAAAATCGGCTTTTTTAGGCCGATTTTCTTCTGTTTGAAGAATCAGAATGTTTCTCAGAGCCTAAAATTTGGCGTGAGGTGAAGGACAGCTCTACCTTTGCACTCGAAATGTTGAAGCCCCCGGTAGAAGCCCTGTCCCCCTAACCCCCTAAAGGGGGAATAAGGTGCTTAACACCCCTACTTCAGGAGGGGCTTGGGGAGGCTCCCATCTCAATTCATTTAATTATTCACCTTTTAATTACCAAGTATTATGAAAGTGAAACTTCTACTTTGCATGATGGTGCTGGGACTGTTCGGCACCGCAGCACAGCCCCGAGTCACCGACAATGGCCTCATTAAGATGCCAACCCCCTTCCCTGTGCTGACCAAGACCATCACCACCGAGTCCCCCACTGCCCCCAAGCGCGCCACCAAGGCCAAGGCGGGTGCTGTCACACACCAAGTGGACTTCGTCCTAGACTTCGACCCAGAAACGGAAGAGGTGGCACAAATCAGACTAATCAATGATGAATATAACCTGGTCACACCTGAAGAAGTTGAATTTAATAACGGTTCCAATCATCTTGAGGTACCTGAGGGCACATACGATATTATCGTCACTTTCGTAACCTTAAATCCACCAACTATTTATGACGAAATGCCACAGAAAACAAAACATGTTATACGCGAACAAGTGTTAATTAACCAAGATTCAGTATTAATTGTAGCATCTAGTGATGCCAAGAACCGCATACATTTCCAAACACTTACACCCAATGGTGAACAAGTGAAAACAAATAAATGGGGCATAGACGAGGATTATAACTTTATATTATTAGAGGAATCAAACTGCGATAACTTATTTTTTCACAATTGGATCTACTGTGATGACTTTGGCTTAGTCATGCTACGACCAGGAGATTTTTCTTATTCAATAGAATCCATCTCTGATAATTCATACATACAATTATGTCATGAAGATAATGCTGATTTCTATGTGAATGATGTGAGTGACCGATACACTTTTTATGCCTATCGCATCGGATATAAAGGGTGCGATGTGTTTACCTCGGCCTATGAGATACAGGGAGCCACAAGTGACATAACCATTACCAACGACCCATCAAAGTATGAACTGTTTGAGGAACCATTTATTCGCAAATATTCACAAGAGCAAGAACTGTATCAGCACTTTACAATAGGCGCGACTCAAAAAGATGCACTTGAGGTACCATTTCAAGCATTTACTATGCAAGTTCCTATTCCTGATGATACTCCTTGCAGATATTATATTGGGGCATCGATTAATGATAGCAAGATAGGATTAATGCCCATTCTTGAGCCTGGGGTTTCAATTAAAAACCTTGGTTCTTTTAGGCCGCGAAGTTATAGGGTGGCTCCACGATTGTTCAAAATTGACGACCAAATAATCTTAGCAAACAATGGAATTGGTGCAACTCTGAATTATGATTGGATGTGGGGGTATATTAACTTTGAAACAGGGTTTGACGGTAACCATGAACCTACCCTTTTCCCTAATAAAACATCCTTCAATCCTAATTTTAGTTATTCTGTTAATCACAAAATCGGTAATTTAGGAAACAATTGCCCGCTAATGGTTTCTAATGCTGGCTATTCTGAAGTGGTTTGGAATGATGGAGACATGCATTATTCTCTAAGTTGGCATAACGATTTTATTGGGCGCTATGGGGAGAAAAATTACCAAAGTCACTATGGTTTATTCAGTAGGGTTGAGTTAAGTGGTGAAGAAATCTTCTCGGGGAATAGTGTTACTAGTCTTGATCTGCCTAGTCCCATCAATGGGCAAGTTGACGTTTATGTCGACAATGAGATAGTCATGGTCGATGATATGTCTGGATCTAATAAGGCACATCTGCATTTTACTGCTGGTGCCGAAGACTCGGAGCCACCAACTATGACGATGCTTCATTTTAAAGACGCCAACAACATAGTCACTGATCGATTTGTCACTTCACCAGATGGGACATTGGAATTTACTGCAGGTGATTTTCATCCGAGTTTATATATAAATGCAGCAACTTATTATGACCGTTATGCTCCCGAAACAGTGGAGGTGAGTTATTCGCCCTACGGTGAGGATAACTGGAATGAGTTGGCAGTTGAAGAGGTGCCAGAGAACTATTGGCCGGTGATGGGATGGTTCTATACCGGCTCGTTGGCAGGTGTGACTGGCGAGGCGTTGAATGGCTGGTTCGACCTGAAGATTCGCCTGACCGATGCTGCCGGCAACTGGCAGGAACAGGTGCTCAGCCCAGCCTTCCGCATCGACGACCTGGCCTACTCAAGCGTGGCGAGCGTCGGCAGTAGCAACGCCCATGAGGTGGCTCGCTACAGCATCGATGGCAAGCGCGTCGATGCCAACCATCGTGGCGTGACCATCATCAAGATGAGCGACGGCACCGCAAAGAAAGTGATTCTATAAGCCCCTTCTCCGAGCCCCCTAAATCCCCCTAAAGGGGGACTTGATGAGTGGCGTGGAACAGGTTTAGTCTCATGCAGATTTCGCTGATCGGGCAGACATTTTAATCTGTTAAAATCGGCGAGGTCTGCATGAGTTTATTCTTAGATTTCTTGCCGTTATCGGCAAGAAATGCTATTTTTGCACCGATTTTCTATTGTTTTCCTTGCCGATAATTGCATTCACCTCTTGTGAGAAAAAAATGGTGATTGAAACAACCGATGGACTGACGATGCCTAGAAGATGTTGCGGCCAACCCACCAGAGGATGATGGCAGCGAGGATAGTGTAGACTAGCCAGGGGTGACTGATGGCACGGTAGAAGCGCGGCCAGGTGGTGCGCTTGAGTTCGCCCACCAGATAGACTGCCACAACGGGGATGGCGACCAGCAGGGCGGCATTGTGCTGCCATGCCGCTGCGATGTCGCCATGCAGCAAGGCGTGCAAGGCACGCTGCGAGCCGCAACCCGGGCACTTGTAGCCCGTGAGGGTCAAGAAAGTGCATCGCGGGAAGAAGCCTGCCTGCGAGGGGTCGAAGGCGAAGTAGACCACCCCAGCCATCACAGCCAGAGCCAATGCACAACCATAGACCAGCCAACGGCGCATCACCATGAGCCACCGGCACCTCCACCGCCGAATGAGCCCCCACCGAAGCCGCCCCAACTGGAGCCACCGCCCCAGCCGCTGGAGCCAGAACTGCTGCCCCACCCCGAGCCGCCGGTGAAAATGATGGGCGGCCCACCCCAGGTGCCTGTGCTGCGACCACCGGTGCCGGAACTGCCGCCGTTGTGCGAGCTACTATAGAGGATATAGAAGAAGATGGCCAAGAAAAAGATGATGGCAATCACATCCTCGGTGCCCATCTCACTCTCCTGCTCCATGTACTCCTCGGCATCATACTCGCCCTTGAGGATGGGCATCATCACCGCCAGGGCATTCCACACGCCAGCCTCATAGTCACCACTGCGGAAGGCGGGGATGAGTTTGTTCTCGATGATGTGACGGCACAGGGCGTCGGGCAAAGCGCCCTCCACGCCATAGCCTGTGGCAATGAACACCTTGCCGCTGCTGGTCGCCGTCTTGGGCTTGATGAGGATGACCACACCATTGTTGAAGCGCTTGTCGCCCACGCCCCACTCCTGCCCTATCTTGTAGGCCATCTCGGCAGGCTCGTAACCCTGCAGGTCGTGCATGGTGACAACGCAAATCTGGTTGCTGGTCGAGTGAGCAAAACGCTCGAGTGTGTCCTCGAGCACTGCGTCATTGACCAGCACATTGGCCAGGTCATTGACCAACTTGGGTGGATCGGGTCGCTTGGGCACCTGCGCCAGCAATGTCAGGCACATGAGCAACGTCAGCACCAATGCAAAAGGTCGCTTATTGTCAGTCATCGTAGGATACTTCATTGCTCAGTTCATTGATGTCCTCGCGGTCGGCGGGGAAGTAGTCTTTGAGTTTGTTGCCGACGAGTGCAACAGTGGCACAAATGCCCTCGACCGGGCTGTGCCGCTTCAAGTGATGGGTCAGCACACCAATGGCATCGTCCCAAAAGCCCTCGGGCACCAGGTCGTTGATGCCCCGGTCGCCCAGAATGGCGAGTTTGCGGTCCTTATAGGCGATGTAGATGAGCACTGCATTGCGGCGCATGGTGCGATACAGTTTCTTAGCATTAAACACGGTCTCGGCCTGCGGCACGGTTTCGCCCAGACAATGAGGGGTCACATGCACGCAAATCTCGCCCGAGGTGCATCGCTCGGCCTCGGTAATGGCCTGAGCGATGCGCCGCTGCCCTTCAACAGGTATGAAATCTTCAAGTGGCACCTATCCTTTAATTGAGAATTGAGAATTATTTGTTTTCGGTTTTCAGTTTTCGGCTTTCAGTTTTCGGCTTTCAGTCACAACCGATAACCGATAACCGGCAACTGATAACCGACAACCGATAACAAATTGCGCTGGTTGTGGGTAGCGCAATCTGTGAATCAGTCGAAACTCACCTTTGGAGCCTTGTCGGCACCAGCCTCGGCCTCAAAGTAGGGCTTGCGGTCAAAGTTGAAGATGCCAGCCAGGATGTTGGTCGGGAAGGTGCGAATCTCAGTGTTGTAGGCCCGAGCCGTGTCGTTGAACTTCTGCCGCTCGACGGTGATGCGGTTCTCGGTGCCTTCAAGTTGCGATTGCAGTTCCAAGAAGTTCTGATTGGCCTTCAATTCGGGATAATTCTCGCTGACAGCGATGAGACGGCTCAATGCCGAGCTCAGTTCACCCTGTGCCTCCTGGAATTTCTTCATCTGTGCCTCATCGAGGTTGCTGGCGTCAATCTTGACGCTCGTAGCGTTAGCACGCGCATTGATCACTGCCTCGAAGGTTTCCTTCTCATGCTTGGCATAGCCCTTGACCGTCTCCACCAAGTTGGGAATCAGGTCAGCACGACGCTGATAGACGTTCTCCACTTGTGCCCAAGCGGCTTCGACACCCTCTTGCGACTTGACCAAGCCATTATAGGTACCCTTGACCCATCCAAACAGGGCAAACCCCAGTACGACAACGACAGCAATTGCTATCAAACATCCTTTTTTCATCATAATCAATATCTTTTTTGAGTTAATAATTTCATTTGAGTGTGTAAAGGTAGTCATTTTTGTGCTAACTGCAAAATATGTGCCATAAAACATAAAAAACAATCGTCATTTTTTCACTGTGATTGTCAGAAATGTCGTACCTTTGCGCCACAAAATAAAAATATTCACTGCCCCTGTACGTTTAATAGTCATGTCGGCAATCACCCTAGCAATCATTCTGGCTTTTGTGTTGGGCTATATGGCCATCGCCCTCGAGAGTTTCACCCGCGTCAACAAGGCGGCCATCGCTTTGTTGATGTTTGTGGTGTGCTGGACAATCTTTGCTATCGCACCTGAGGAGTATATCACAGGTGTTGCTCCAGGCGAGATGATGTCCCGAATCAACGACATCATCAGTCATCACCTGGGCGACACGGCGACCACCATCTTCTTCTTGATGGGTGCCATGACCATCGTTGAAGTTGTCGACCAGAATGGCGGCTTCAACTTCGTGCGCGACCTGTTGCGCACCACCAGCAAGCGCACCCTGATGTGGCGCATTGCTTTTCTGGCCTTTGCGCTCAGCGCCATCCTTGACAACCTCACCACCAGCATCGTCATGGTCATGCTGCTGCGCAAGCTGGTGCGCGACCCCAAGGACCGCATGATCTATGCCTCGCTCATCGTCATCTCGGCCAACGCCGGTGGAGCCTTCTCGCCCATCGGTGATGTGACCACCATCATGTTGTGGAATGGTGGCATGGTCACCGCTACAGGAGTCATCACCCAGTTGTTCATCCCATCGTTGGTGGCTATGGTTGTACCAGCACTCATCATGCAACACAAGCTCAAGGGCGAACTGGTCATTCCCGAGGGCAAGACCGATGCGATTGTTGACGAACTCACTGCTCAAGAGCGACGCATCGTCTTCTTCTTGGGCGTGGGAGGTCTCATCTTTGTCCCCATCTTCCACGGCATGACTGGCCTACCACCCTTTGTAGGCATGCTCCTGGCTCTGGGCATTGTGTGGCTCACGACCGAACTCTTCTATGGCAACAAGCGCAACCGCAGCAAGGAGGGCATCAAGAAGAGAGTGAGCAAGTTGCTGGGACGCATCGACATGAGCACCATCATGTTCTTCCTGGGCATTCTCATGGCAGTGGCGTGCCTCGAGGAGATTCATGTGCTGACGGCCATGGGTGAGTGGCTCGACGACATCTCAAACAGCAACGACTATATGGTGACAGGTCTGATAGGAATCATGTCGAGTATCGTCGACAATGTCCCACTAGTGGCAGCCAGCATGGGCATGTATCCCATTATGCCCACGGGCGACATGGCAGTGGACGGCATCTTCTGGCAACTGCTGGCCTACTGTGCCGGTGTGGGTGGCTCGATGCTGATCATTGGCAGTGCAGCGGGCGTGGTGGCCATGGGCATTGAGCGCATCACCTTCGGCTGGTATCTGCGCAACATCACCTGGATAGCATTTGTGGGCTATGTTGCAGGCATCGCTTGCTACTGGGTGCTCGACTCATTTGTATTCTAGAGAATCCCTTCTAGATATTCTAGATAGTCTAGAAAATCTAGACCTCAACCCCATAGAATTAACACTCGCTAACAGAAGGCGAGTGTTAATTTTTGTCACAATTTGCAAGAATTAGCCTTTTAGGACACTTTTTTAGCATTTTGCAGCACCATCTCGATTACTTGCAGTAATTTCGCTGGCCAAAACAATAAATCGATTAAGACAAATGAAAAAGATTTACACACTCTTGGCAATGGCATCGCTTGCCACAACATCGTGGGCAGGCGGTCTGCTGCACAACACCAACCAACACATCGCGTTCCAGCGCATGATGGCACGCGGTGCATCGCATGAGATTGACGCAGTCTACACCAACCCTGCCGGTCTTGCCTGGCTTGACAACGAGGGCTGGACACTGTCGCTCAACATCCAGAGTGCCTTCCAGACTCGTGATGTTGTGACCGACTTTCCCCTGTTTGCCTACACCAATCCTGACCACAGCACATTGCGCAAATATGAAGGCGAGGCTACTGCCCCAGTGCTTCCCAGCGTCTATGCTGCCTACAAGAAGGATCGCTGGGTGGCCAGCGCATTCATCGGTGTGACTGGTGGCGGCGGCAAGTGCAACTTTGAGAACGGCTTGTCGATGTTTGATGCCGCCGTGATGTCGGGCATCGCAGCCACTACCCGCCAACTTCTGGCCTCGCAGCCACTGCTGCGGCAGATGGTGGGTGCCGATGCCATCACTCCCGACATGTACACCATCGACACGTCGATGAAGGGCCGCCAGTACGTCTTCGGAGGTCAACTGGGCGGAACCTACCGCATCACCGACTACCTGAGTGCATACGCCGGCCTGCGCTTCAATCTGTTCAACGGCAACTACAAGGGACACCTCAATGCCAACCTGGGCGACGCTCTGAAGCAGCGCGCAGCAGCTGCACTGGCCACATTGCCTCCCGAACAGGCTGCTGCCTACGCCCCCATGCTCACCGCACTGGGGCAAGAAGGTGGTTTGACCCACATCGCTCTGGACACCGACCAGCATGGTTGGGGTGTAACCCCCATCATTGGTGTTAACTTTGTGTGGAAGGGCCTGACTCTGGCCGCAAAATATGAGTTCAAGACCAACCTTCACATCGAGAACGACACCAAGACACTTGAGGCAACCGCCATGGGCGAGGCATCCGAGCAGTTTGAGACAGCCATGCAGCCCTACAAGCACGGTGTGAATACACCCAACGACCTGCCTAGCGTGCTCTATGTCGCCGCTGGATATGAATTCATTCCCAACAAGTTGCGTGGCACGGTCGAGTATCACTTCTATGATGACAAGCATGCCGAGATGGCCAATGACAAACAGAAGACCCTCAAGCACGGCACTCACGAGATACTGGCCGGTGTGGAATGGGACATCAACAAGACCTTCACCGTGAGTTGTGGTTTCCAGAACACCGACTACGGTCTGAGCGACGACTTCCAGACCCACACCGCATTCTCTTGCGACAGTTACTCGATCGGTCTGGGTGGTGCCATCAACCTGAGTAAGAAGGTGAAACTCAACCTGGGTTACTTCTGGACGACCTACAAGGACTACAACCGCAGCCAGGAGCACTATCTCAACAACCCCGCCCTGCCCGCCGGCAGCGACAAGTTCTCGCGCACCAACAAGGTGGCAGGCATCGGCATCGACTACAAGTTCTGATCAAGAAGCAGGAAACGAGTTACAAGTTACAAATTACGAGTTACGAGTCGCGAGGCCAAACTCGCTTATGTTCTTTAAACATAAGGTTCTCTTGTTCTTATGTCTTAAAAAAGCGAGAAGCAAGAGACAAGAGCCAGTTCCCCTATCGGGGCTTGGCTCTTTTTATGTGCGACTAACTGTGGTTTTACCTTGGATTTCGACAAATTTCAGCAGATTTTTACCTTGGATTTTAGCAAATTTCTATAGATTTTTACCTTGGATTTCAACAAATTTTGTAACTTTGCGCCTGAAAATCAATCATAAGAAAATTTATGACCTACTTCAAACGCCATATAGATGCTAAGTTGCTTGAATGGAAGTGCTCGACTGGCCGCAAGCCATTGCTGATTCGAGGCGCTCGGCAGGTGGGAAAAT
>Ga0310695_10004717_pt1 | contig 24713 bp, 14 predicted proteins | sample RumenRJG_04DNA_FD_203882 | JGI IMG/M metagenome (GOLD analysis project Ga0310695, IMG submission 203882) | Bovine rumen microbial communities from Lethbridge, Alberta, Canada - RJG_04 (v2) (version 2) | ecosystem: Host-associated > Mammals > Digestive system > Stomach > Rumen | place: Canada...
CCCGACGGCACACTCACAACCGACGGCGACACCATCTGCTACAATGGAGAATACGTCTTCCAGAAGACGAACCCTTACTATCAGGAGGACATCGCCAACCTCAAGACGGAGCCTACCAGCATCACCCGCATTGAAATCTGCATCGGAGGCTGGGGAAATGCGTCGTACAGCAACATCCGAAACCTTATCAATTCGAAAGGCACAGGCACGAACACGATGCTTTATAAAAACTTCAAGGCTCTAAAAGAGGCTGTACCCGAAATAGATGCCGTGAACAACGATACGGAGCAGGACTATAACAACCCCAGCAACGAATATAACTACGACGTTAACTCCGCCGCAAAGTTCCACATAATGATGTACGACATTGGCTACAAAACCACATTTGCACCCTACACCAACAAGAGCTACTGGACACAGCTCAACGACAAAATACGCGCACAACGCCCCGATGCCGTGGACCGCGTGATGGTGCAATGCTACGACGGCGGAGCCTACAACCTGAACCAAGTGGGGTCATGGAACTTCACAGGCGTCAGCGAACGCCACCCGGGCCTGCTGGACTACTCGAACGACTGGAGCGTGGAGCGCAACCTGGCACAGTTCCAGAGCTGGAAGGACGAGGGTGTGGCAACTGGCGGCTTCGTATGGCTCTACAACGACGGCTACGACGAGACATGGGACCTCAATGCCTGGGCTGCCGGACTGAACCGCATCTTCGGAGCCGTCACCGTGCCCGAGGAAGAGGTTGTCGTGAAACTCTACAGCGAGAAAAACTACAACGGCAATTGTGTGTCGCTCCCGCCTGGCGAATACAGTCAGGGCGACCTCGCCGTCTATGGAATGAAAGCAAAAGACATCTCGTCCGTCGAGATTGTCAACGACCTCTACCAAGTCGTCCTTTACAAAGCACCCGACTGCAAAGGTTCGAGACTGATAAGGAGAGTTTCGTCGAAAGTTATTGCCTCGAGCTATGACAATCAGGTCTGCTCCGTCGTCGTCGAGGCCAATCCGACAGGAATCGCTTCTCCGCTCGAGGAAACGGAAGACAAGGCTGTTTATAACCTTGCCGGTCAACGCCTCAGCAAGATGCAGAAAGGCATCAACATCATAAACGGAAAGAAAATATTAAGATAAATAAGAAATGAAGAAAACGCTTCTCTGTTCCATATTCCTTCTGTCGATAACGACAGCAGCACAAGAGTTCATCGTGCCATTTGGTTACGAAGAACCTTGGGTGGGCAAACTGCTCTTCAATAGCGAAGGCGGCTACAATACAGGCGGCAACCACGACTGGGAGCAACTATACGAAGCCAGCGCAAACGACGTCTATACCATAACGATGCCAACCGCTTGCTATGAGGCAAATCGCGGCAGAGTGCAATTCAAGACGCCCATCACGCTGCTCAGCAACCACAGATACCGCTTCACCATAGCCCTGCAGTCCGACAAAGACATCAGCAATATCAACATCGCTATAAGCGAGAACGAAGACGACGGCACAAGCCTTTTCACAGCCTCAACATCGCTTACCGCTGGCACAAAGAAGAACTTTACTCGCGGCAACCAAGCAGGAGTCGACATCGAAGACGCAAAGATTGCTCTCGAATTCCCGACAACTGAGGACAACACAACCATCACCATCTCCGGCATCAGCATCTACGACCTGACCGAAAGCCGCGAACTATGGGCTGGAACCTCGTTCTACAACTGGTGCTATTACGCCGACGAATGGGGCAACCGCATCCAAGACATGCAAATCGACGGACGCAACGAGACACTGAGCTGGACAGAGGCAGACTTCGACGACTCTCAATGGGCAGAAGCAGTCATGCCTATCGGCAGCACCGACGTCAGCAGCATACAGACCGTCTGGCCCGGCGGTGACAACACAAACTTCTGGTTCCGCCGCACCTTTGAGCTCGACGAAGTACATCCCACTTCGAAATACGTCCTTCATGTTCTCCACGACGACAGCTATCGCATCTGGGTAAACGGCGTTCAGCTTGACGAAGCAAGCGACTGGACAACAGGAACAAACGCCGTGAAACTGGAAATCTTGGCATCCAAGCTCAATGCCGGCACAAATGTCATCGCTGCCTATGTTCAGCAGAACTGGGGAGGCAAGTTCTACGACTGCGGACTGACAGAAGAGCCCGACTTCTACGAGAACTACGACCCCGATGCCGACCCGTCGAAACTCGTCTTCAACGAAATAATGATTGGCAATATCGACCAGTACATCGACTACTCTTTCAACTACGGAGCTTGGGCTGAGGTTTATAACCCGACAGAGCTTAGCATCTCGCTTGATGGCCTTTACATTACCGACGACGAAAACGAGCCTCGCAAGTTCCAGCTTCCAGCAGGAACCGGCGTCGTGAAAGCAGGCGAGTTTAAGGTCATATACTTCGACCACAATGCTGCCGACGGCACCTTTGGCGACACAGCTTATAAGCAAGTCCGGTTCAAGTTGGATAATGGCGGAGGCTCACTCTATCTCTATGATGCCGACGGCAACCAGCTTGCCTCCGCCGAATACCCCGAATGCATTCCACGCTGCTCTTGGGCCCGCACACAAGACGGCGGCGAAGATTGGGGCTGGACAGGAACACCGACGCTTGCTGCTTCTAACAACGACAGCGACTTTGCAGACTTCCGTCTTGATGCACCAACCATCGATACAGACTCACGGCTCTTCACAGAACCCTTCACCATTCAAGTCAGCATTCCCGCCGGAACCACTCTGCGCTACACGACAAACGGCACAACGCCTTCGCTCACAAACGGTTCGACCAGCGAGGACGGCATCTTCAACATCAGTGAAACCCAAATATATCGCTTCGGCCTCTTCGAAGAAGGAATGCTGCCAAGTCCTGTCGTAACACGCAGTTATATCTATCGCAACCACGACTACTACCTGCCCGTCATCTCCATCGCAACCGACCCCGACAACCTCTACGACGGTAGGATTGGCGTCTATACCGATGGCATCAACGGCGTGAGCGGACGCAATCATGGCGCTTCCAACATCAATATGGACTGGGAGCGGCCCGTCAACTTCGAGTATATCACTCCAAATGGCGAAATGGCAGTCAATCAGGAAGCCGAGTTCGTCATTTCCGGCGGTTGGAGCCGACACTATGCTCCTTCATCATTCAAGATAAAGGGCACAAACAGATATGAAGGCAAGAAGACCATCGACTACTATCCCTTCTTCCGTTACAAGCCTCACAACAAGTACCGCCAAATCATGGTTCGCAACGGCGGTAACGACAACAACTCGCAGGCTCACGGCAGAGTTCGAGATGCCCTGACTCAGCAAGTTCTCATGTCGAGCGGCTTCTACTGCGATTGTCAGGACTATCAGCCCGTCCACGTCTTCTTCAACGGACGTTATCTCGCCCAACTTAACCTGCGAGAGCCCAACAACCGCTATCACGGCTATGCTAACTACGGCTATGATGACGACGAGATGGATGCCTTCGAATACTCGAACGGCTACTTCCAAATGGCCGGTACGAAGGATGCCTTCAACCTCTGGAAGAGCCTTGCACAGAACTGTTCTTCACAAAGCACTTACGAGCAGCTCAAGCAACTCATCGACATCGACGAGATAACAAACTTCTTCGCAGCCATCAGTTATATCGGGTGCAGCGACTGGATTTGCAATAGCAACAACGTCAAAGGCTACCGCGCACTTCCTGATGGCAAGTTCCGAATGACGCTTCACGACCAAGACTGGGGCTGGAGCAACTCGAACGGTGTTCAGCTTCTCGAAGGCAACTACAACAACGAACTGCTCGCCATCTACAATAACATGAAACGCGGCAGTGCTGATTTCCGCCGCCGATTCGTTGATGCTTATTGCATCCTGAGTGGCAGCGTCTTTGAAAGAACACGTTGTATCAGCATTTGCGACAGCATCTGTCAGCTCGTGGAACCAGCCCTCGCTTGGGAAAACAAAGAGCCATGGACTTCCTACAACGAGCAGAAGGCAGCCATGAGTGGACCGACCTCGAGAAGGGCTCGCATGAACTCCCTGAAGTCTGCATACGGTCTTGGCACAGGAATGAATGTCAAGTTCAAAGCCAACGTGCCTGGGGCAGCTTTCCTCATCAACGGCCAGCCCGTTCCCGGAGCGAAATTCGACGGTATGCTTTTTGCTCCTGTCACACTCGAGGCTTCAGCTCCAGCAGGCTATAACTTTGTCGGCTGGAGCAAAGTCGGCAATTCAACCGTGACCGACATCCACAAAGGCGACGCTTGGAGCTACTGGGACCAAGGTTCGCTCGACGGCACAGACTGGAAGACAGGCAACGCCTCGAACTGGGCGCAAGGCCCCACCCCACTCGGCTACGGCAAGTCGTCTATCGTTACAACCATCAGCTACGGCTCCGACAGCAGCAACAAGTATCCCACCTATTACTTCCGAAAGAACCTTACGGTCGACACCGAGCCGGATGACATCGCTTCCCTGACTCTCAACTTCACTGCCGATGACGGCTTTGTGGTTTACATCAACGGAACAGAAGCGACACGCTATCTCTTGCCAGATGGTGAGATAACCTACGAGACTTACGCCACTACCTATGCCAACGACAATCCCGATTCGGGCGAAATCGAACTGCCTGCAAGCCTACTTCGCAAGGGCACGAACATCATCGCAGTCGAGGTGCACAACAATGTTCCAGGTTCTTCCGACCTGTATTGGGACGCAGAGATAAGCTACACCGTTACCAGCGGCAATGCGATTGTTAGCCGTGAACGCGCACTTCAGCTCAATACAGACGAGGACACAGAGGTGCAGGCCATCTTCCAAGCCCTGCATCCCGATTGCCTTGTAGCTGCCGGTTCTTCACCTGTCATAGTCAACGAAGTGAGTGCCAACAACACCGTCGCAGCCAACGAATACGGCAGGCGAAATGACTGGATTGAGCTCTACAACACGACTGGGCAGGACATCGACCTCGAAGGCATGTTCCTGACAGACGACCCGACCATGCCCGAGAAGTACCAAATCACGCAGACCCTGCTCGGCGGCTCAACCATCATTCCCGCTCACGGCTATTTCGTTGTATGGGCCGACAATCTCGATCCGCTTCGTCAACTGCATACAGGCTTCAAGCTCTCGAACAACAACGAGGAGAGCGTCACGCTTACCGCAGCCGACCACAGTTGGAGCGACTGCCTCACCTACAGCCCCATGAACGGCGACGAAAGCGTTGGACGCTATCCAGATGGTGGTAAACGAACCTACCGAATGACCCGACCCACCATCGATGCCACGAATACCCTGACATCCTATAGTGAGTGGCTCTACGGCTTCGACGAGAACTTCGACGAAGAGACCTTCCTGACCACCATTTCACAGACCTCTTTGGCCGGTCTTGAAGGGAACGGTACCGAGTTCTTCACCATCGACGGCATGAAGCTCGACCATCCTCAGCGAGGCATCAACATTGTCCGCACAATCGGTCCCGACGGCAAGGTCAGCACGAAGAAGCTGCTCGTGAAATAAAACACGGCTAAGGTAGTTTGCATTTTCAACGTGCTGAGTTGACATTTTCAACGTGCTGAGTTGACCGACTCGGCACGTTGAAATTTTCGACACCCTGTGCGGCGATTAAAACGCCGCCTGCGGCGTTGGCAATTTCCGCGTGCGGCGATGGCAATCCCCGCACGCGGCGTTTAAAATCCCCCTGTAGGGCGTTTGTAATTATCCTGTTGATGACAGTTAACCGCCAAAGATGAAAATAATCCTCGAAAAGTTTGGCAGTTCCAGGAAAAAGCCGTACCTTTGCCGCGCTTTTAAGCACAAAACATTATTTATTAACTTATTTAACGTATTATGAATCAATACGAAACCGTTTTCATTTTGACTCCCGTTTTGTCTGATGAACAGATGAAGGAAACGGTAGAAAAGTTCAAAGGCGTTCTCACAAAGGCTGGTGCAGAAATCATCAGCGAAGAGAACTGGGGCCTCAAGAAACTTGCCTACCCCATCGACAAGAAGACAACAGGATTCTACGAGCTCATTGAGTTCAATGCAGCTCCTGAGACTATTAAGACTCTCGAGACTCAGTACCGTCGCGACGAAAAGGTGCTCCGCTATCTCACAGTTAAGATGGAGAAGTACGCAGCCGAGTACGCAGCCAAGAGAAGAGGTAACAAACAAGCTAAAGTGGAGGAGGCATAAACATGGCACAGCAATCAGAAATCCGCTACTTGACCGCTCCCGCAATTGACGTCAAGAAGAAGAAGTACTGCCGTTTCAAGAAGAGCGGTATCAAGTACATCGACTACAAAGATCCCGAATTCCTGAAGAAGTTCCTCAACGAGCAGGGTAAGATTCTCCCCCGCCGCATCACAGGCACTTCCCTCAAGTATCAGCGCCGTGTTGCTCAGGCCGTTAAGCGCGCCCGTCACCTGGCTCTGCTGCCTTTCGTAACCGATTTGATGAAGTAAAGTAAGGAGGAAGATTATGGAAATTATACTGAAAGAAGACGTAATCGGACTCGGTTACAAGAACGATATCGTGAACGTTAAGGCTGGCTACGGCCGCAACTTCCTGATTCCTACAGGCAAGGGCGTCATCGCCAGCGAAAGCGCTAAGAAGGTCCTCGCAGAGGAACTCAAGCAGAAGGCTGTCAAGCTCGCTAAGATCAAGGCTGAGGCTGAAGCTCTCGCAGAGAAGCTGAACGCAGTAAGCCTGACCATCAACGCAAAGGCAAGCAGCACCGGTGTCATCTATGGCAGCGTGAACAATGTACAGGTTGCAGAAGAACTCCAGGAGCTCGGCTTCGACATCGACCGCAAGATTATCGCCCTCAAGGACGTCAAGACCGCAGGCGAGTATGTCGCTATCGTAAAGCTTCACAAGGAAGTTGCAGCTCAGGTGCCCGTAACAGTTACTGTTGAGATGGACAAGCCTGAAGTACAGGAAGAAGCTCCCGTAGAGAAGAAGCCCAGAAAGGCCAAGAAGGAAGAAGAGGCTCCAGCAGAGGAGGAAGCTCCCGTCGTAGAGGAGACCCCTGAAGTTGAAGAGGCCGAGGCTCCCGCTGAAGAGGAGAAGACAGAAGAGTAAGTTTTACTTTCATAAGCAACGAAGCAAAGGGGCACGGCCGTAAAAAGCCTGTGTCCCTTTGTGCCTTATTAACATGAGCATCATCAAATGTCCTGAATGTCGTGGCCAAGTCTCCACAATGGCAGGAACCTGTCCACATTGCGGCACAAACATCGCAGGCAACCTTCGGCAGTGTCCTAAATGCGGAAGCTATTGCTTCCTGACACAAGAGAAGTGTCCTGAATGCGGAAGTGAACTGGAAGCTGCAACTGGCAATCCTGCTCCTTCCCCAGAACCACCAAAGGAAGAAATCAAGAAAGCCCCTGTCCGCAAGAAAAGCAAGAGGAAGCATGGAAGGCTTATTGCTTTCGTCATCCTCTTCGCCCTCGCGTGCGCGGGATTATATTTTTATAATATGTACAGGATGGAGCAGAAGGAGAAGGTTGATTATGCTCGACTCGATGGCGTCACCAATCCCGAGTTCTATCAGCAATTCCTTATCGACTACCCCAAAAGCAAGCACTACGACGAAATCAACGAGCGAATGCAAGTGCTTTTGGTCGAAGTTGAGGATTGGAAAAAGCTGCTAACAAACATCAACCGCACAAACATTTCCTCTTTCTTGCAGAAGCATCCAAACTCTCGTCGCCAAAGAGCTTGCGAAGACATGCTCGATTCCATCGATTGGCAAGACGCTCTTGCAATCGGCAACGAGGAAGCCATCACAAACTATTTGCATCTGCATCCTTCTGGTCGCTTCGTTGATGATGCCGCAGAAAAGAAGAACACCCTTTTGCTCACGAAAGTAACGCCAGAAGAGAAAGCCATGATTCGTGGCACACTCGAGTCTTTCTTCTCCAAAGCCATAGCCAATCAGGACATCGAAGCTGCCAAAGCAGCTATTCCCGACACGATGATCAACTTCTGCGGCAAGCAAAATGCCGATGCAGAGGCTATCATCGAATATGCCAAAGAGAAGATAGCGAACGATGTTATCGGGCTTCATTACGCTATCGGGCAGAAAATGGATGTTCGCAAGGAAACACTTCCCGACAGTAACACAGGCTTCGCTGTGGAAGTCAGCTTGCAAGAAATTATTAGCCGAAGCAACACGGACTTGCCTTCAGAGAACCACTATCGCGTCAACGCTCTCATCAATCAAGAGCAGAAGATTGTTAAACTAATCATATTCTAAACAATATGGCACAGAAAGAACTGCAGCTCAAGTACGGCTGCAACCCTAATCAGAAACCTTCACGCATCTTTATGGAAGAGGGCGAACTGCCCATCGAGGTGCTTGGCGGACGTCCCGGCTACATCAACTTCCTCGATGCGCTGAACAGCTGGCAACTCGTCAAGGAACTCAAGGCAGCAACAGGACTCCCTGCAGCAGCTAGCTTCAAGCACGTCTCCCCTGCAGGAGCAGCAGTCGGATTGCCCCTTAGCGACACGTTGGCCCGCATCTATTTTGTGGACGACATCAAGGTGCCGCTCAGTCCTATTGCCTGTGCCTATGCCCGTGCCCGTGGTGCCGACCGCATGAGCAGCTATGGCGACTTCATCGCCCTTAGCGACACATGCGACGAAGCAACAGCCCTGATTATCAAGCGCGAGGTGAGCGACGGTATCATTGCTCCAGACTTTACAGAAGAAGCCCTGCAAATCTTGAGAGAAAAGCGCAAGGGTACTTACAACATCATAAAGATTGACCCGAACTACGTTCCCGCTCCCATCGAGCGCAAGCAAGTGTATGGCGTCACCTTCGAGCAAGGCAGAAACGAGGTGAAACTCGACGACCCCGCCCTCTTCGAGAATATTCCCACCGCCAACAAGAGCTTCCCAGAGGATGCAAAGCGCGACCTCATCATTGCCCTCATCACACTTAAATACACACAGAGCAACAGCGTTTGCTACGTTAAGGACGGCCAGGCAATCGGCATCGGGGCAGGTCAACAGAGCCGCATCCATTGCACGCGCCTTGCTGGCAATAAGGCCGACATCTGGTGGCTCCGTCAGAACCCGAAGGTGATGTCGCTGCCCTTCGTGCCAGGCATCCGTCGTGCTGACCGCGACAACACCATCGACGTCTATATCAGCGACGACTACATGGACGTTCTTGCTGAGGGCGAATGGCAGAAGTTCTTTACCGAGAAGCCCGAGCCGCTCAGTCGCGAAGAGAAGCAAGCATGGATAGCGAAGAACACAAAGGTCAGCCTTGGCAGCGACGCCTTCTTCCCGTTCGGCGACAACGTTGAGCGTGCCCATAAGAGCGGTGTTGAGTACATCGCTCAGGCAGGTGGCAGCGTCCGCGACGACCATGTCATCATGACTTGCGACAAGTACGGCATCGCTATGGCATTCACCGGCGTAAGACTGTTCCACCATTGATTGAAAGCAAGATGGCGAAGTTCGGAGGAGACGACATTGATGCCGTAATCATGGACGGCATTACTTTCAAGGGCGGTTCGAAAGGCGGCCCGAAGAAAGAAGAAGCCAAGGTGAAAACCAAGGCAAAGAAAAAGCAATACATAACAGGAGCACACGGCAGCGGTGCGGCAAAAAAGAAAGCCGACATCCGCCGCCAACGCGCCAACAGACATAAATAGAAAGATGAAGAAGAATCTTTTAAGCATCATACTCTGTCTTGCCGTTTACAATCTGTCAGCACAGACAGAAGTCGAGCCTTTCGTACCAGGCAGCACCCTTGAAGGCGTTTGCTACTACCTGCCACGAACAGCGTTCCGCGTTACAGTCATTGCAGAAAAGACCACTACCCGACCCGGCGACTTCTACAAGTATGCCGACCGTTACCTGCGTCTGCAAAACGTGCCAACGGAGGAAAGCGTCGAATGGCACCTGAAGAGCATCACCCTCGAGCCTTACGGAAAGCCCGATAAGGAAAAAGCGTTCAGCATCAAGCTCAAGAGCAAGACAGTGGCTCCGCTTGTCGGTCTTAGTCGCGACGGCCTCCTGTTGAGCATCAACTGCGACGCCGACGAGAAGTTCCTGCCAGATCTGCCTAAACCAGAGAAAGGACAAGCTCCAGAGAACCCTCGCTCATATATGACGCAAGAGATACTTGCAGCTGGCAGTACTGCAAAAATGGCAGAGCTATGTGCTCAGGAAATCTACGACATTCGCGACAGCAAGAACTCACTCGTTCGAGGCGAAGCAGACAACACGCCGAAAGATGGCGCCCAATTGAAGCTCATGCTCGACCAGCTTGACAAACAAGCCTCCGTTCTGGAGTCGCTATTCAGTGGCACCAAGCAGACCGACACCGAAGTCTTCTCTTTCTTCTACGACCCACAGCAAGAGACCAACCGCGATATCCTGTTCCGCTTCTCCGGGAAGCTTGGCGTTCTGGATGCCGACAACCTTGCTGGCGAACCCGTCATCGCATCTGTCAAAGCGATGGAAGCCATCCCGACAGCCGTTCCCAACGAAGAGACAGCCAAGAAACGCGCAAAGATGGAACACGGCGTTTACTACAACATTCCCGTCCGCACAAAGATAAAAGTCACATACGGCGGCCAGGAATTCGTCAGCATGGAGACCCCGATGGCACAATTCGGTATCGTAGAGATTCTTTCCAACACACTCTTCGACAAGAAGACCACCACGCAAGTCACCTTCTTCCAAGAGACAGGAGGCACAAAAGACATCATGGAATAAAAACGCCGCACGCGGAAATTAAAACGCCGCACGCGGGGATTGCCATCGCCGCACGCGGAAATTGCCATCGCCGCACGCGGCGTTTTGAGACACAGGCAGGAGCATCAGATAATGCTCCTGTTTTTGTTATTTAACGCAAATTGTGAAACTTTTCTTTGTAAATCGTGACAAATGTTATAAATAATGTGTATCTTTGTAACGAATTATACAAAAAAATATAACTAACTTTTTTATAAACCTTTTATTAACTAATCTTTCTATGAGTAGAAAACTAATGAATCTGTGTTTGACAGCGCTGCTGAGTGTTGTCAGCACAGCTGCGTGGGCACTCTCAGAAGTGGGAGGTGTTTACCAGATTGGTACTGCAGAAGACCTGAAGGCTTTCGCAGAACTCGTGAATGGTGATAATCCTTACGCCAATGCTGTCCTGACGGCAGACATTGACAAGGGTACCGACATCACCCAAATCGGTCGCGACGGCCAGGACTTCCAGGGTGTGTTCGACGGTGCTGGTCACACAATCACCTACGACATGACATTTACTGCCAACGGTGCAGGTCTCTTCCGCAACGTCGGCGTGCATGCCATCATCCAGAACCTGAAGGTTCAGGGCACCATCAGAAGCAACAGCTCCTTTGCTGGCGGCATTGCCGGATGGAACAGCGGTCGCATCCGTGGTTGCTATGTTGACGTCAACATCATCAGCACCAAGTCAGGCGACGCCACCGACGGCGGTATGATTGGTATCGCTTATCGTGGCACAGTTGTCGAGAACTGCTTGGTTAAGGTGGACATCGACGGCGAAAGCACCACGAACTGCGGCGGTGTTGCAGGTTGGGCAAACGACAAGATCAACGTTGCAAACTGCCTCGTAGTCAGCGACGGCAGCACCTTCAACTATGCCGACGCTTCCAACGGTCACAGCAGCAACATCGTACGTAACGAAGGAAACCTGCAAGTCGTTAATCTTGAGACTTACAATGCTGATCCTTACACTAATCGTGCTGCTGGTGCAAACTACAACAACTACGTCACCCAGCAGTGGGGTACTTGCAACGCAACAACTGTCGTGCCTCTTGCTGAACTTGCAGACGGTAAAATTTGCTACCAGCTGAACAACGACCAGAGCAAGATCAACTGGGTACAGAACATCGGCACAGACCCCTTCCCCGTTCCCGCAGCATTCGGCAGCGGCCAGGTTTATGCATCTGGCGCAACAGGCTGTAACGGTAAGGCAGAGGGTCTCACCTATTCCAACGAGGGAACAGCACAGGCAGCAGCCCACACATTCGACAAGTACGGCATCTGCACCACTTGCGGTTGCTTCAACTTCGACGGCTTCGAATATGATATGACCGACGCTTCTATCCTCCTGAAGAGTGCAGACGACATCTATCTGGCAGAAGGTTGGAACCGCGTAGGTGACGGCTTCAAGCTGAACATGAAGATGGCAAACGACATCGATATCACAGCTCCCGCTGGCCAGCTTATCTTCAACAACGGCAACTGGGTAGATGGTAACTTCGACGGCGACGGCCACACACTTACCATCGGCATGAGCGACATCACAGTCAACGAAGCTGCCTTCATCCCCATCTATACTGGTAACTTCAAGAACGTCATCATGCATGGCTCGATTGCCACAAGCGGACAGTATGCCGGCTCTATCACAGGTCGTGCACGTGGCGACGGCCAGAAGTTCAGCAACGTTTACTCTGATATTACTATCAATGCCAACAGGGACGGCGACAATACCACTGGCGGTCTCATGGGTATCGGTCACAACACCACCAACGTTGAGAACTGTATCTACGCAGGTAATGTAGTCGGTGGAGGCACAAACGCTCAATGTGTTGCAGGTTTCTGCGGCTGGGCTGAAGGCAAGACCAACTTCACGAACTGTGCTTTCCTTGGTAAGCTTGAGAATGCAGTCGGCGACTCTCACACCATCTCCCGTAATAACGGCAACGCCAACTGTGTGAATGTTTACGCACTGAATGTACACAATGATACAGATTTAGACAAATTCACCGCAACAACCGCCGAGGCTGTTGCCAGCGGCGAACTCGCTTTCTTGCTGAATAGTAGTGTGGGCGGCGTAGAACGCTTCTATCAGGTAATTGGCACAGACCCCGAGCCTATGCCTATTGCTAAGGACGGTGGCCTCGTATATGCCGTTGCTGCTGAATATCGTTGCGATGGTCAGCCCATCGGTGATGAGGTGACATACAGCAATACCGAATCAGGCACTATTCCTGATCACCAGTTCGTTGATGGCATCTGCACAGTCTGCGGCGCAAGCGATATTGATGCCGACGGCTTTGTGAAGATTGTCAATGCCAATACTCTTATACGCTTCGCCAACCTCGTAAACGAAGGTCAGACTGAACTCAAGGGTCGCATGTATGCAGACATTGACATGAAAGAACAGACATTTACTCCCATCGGTAACCAAGCAACGTTATTCGTTGGTGAATTCGACGGTCAGGGTCACGTTATCAGCAACCTGACGGTTAGCGGTGGCGACTACACTGGTCTGTTTGGCGTTGTCAGCGGTGGCGCTGACATCAGGAACTTCGTTCTCGACAAGACCTGCTCTATCTCCGGTGGTGCATTCGTCGGTGTTATCGGCGGCACAAATGGCACCGGTAACGTATATGTTACCAATGTAGGTAATGAAGGTAATGTAACAGGTACAGCTCAGAACGCCGCAGGTATCCTTGGTGTTGACATGAACGGCTCTGCTACGCTGTTCATCACCAACTGCTACGTGACAGGTTCCGTCAAGGGCGCTCGCGAATCAGCTACCATCTGCGGCTGGTCAAATGGCGGCTCCGTCGTAAAGAACTGCTATAGCATTGCTTCACTGGAAGGCATCTATGGCGACGGTTCCTTCACTCGCGGTGCAACATCCATTGTGAACTGCTACGAGATTGAAAGCGTAGGTAAGCAGGGCAATGTTAACAAAGTTACAGCTGAGGAAGTTGCCAATGGTGCTCTCTGCTTCAAGCTTGGCGAACCCTTCGGCCAGCTCATTGGCACAGACGCTTATCCTATCTTCAATGGTCCGAAGGTATCTGGTATCGCTGACATCTTCGTTAACCTCGGCGACATCAATATCGAAGAAGCAACTGGTGGTGCAGAGTGCATTCTGCCCTCTATGAAGTGGGGCGGTCAATATCAGGCTTACACTTACGTCGCACAAGGTAACTTTGACTTCGGCGACTGGAACACTGGCAATCCCAACTACAATGTCATCATCGGCGTTCCTGCAGAGAACAACGGCAAGGCTTGGTATGCTCCTGGCTTCTCTCTGGAAGGCTGGAACTACGGTCAGGACCTGCCCAACTTCGGCGACGGACGTCCTGCCGACGTTTATGCAGTACGTTACTTCACCGTTGACGGCGAGATTCCTTCTGACCTCTACATGCCTGCTCCTCACGATGACGCTCCTTGCGAATACTACATCAATGGTGAGTTGATTTGGAGCGAGACCGATGGCTGGTATGAAGACGAAGTTGTTCGTCTGACTGACGAGCAGAAGGCTCTCATCAAGACCGACGGCAAGACAATTAACGTATTTGCATTCCACGTTCACCAGAACTGGGGTGGCCGATATGCTGACGGTGGTCTCTATACCGCTGGCGATATGGTTAACAGATATTTCAATAATGGCGAGAAGAAGGCTCTGGATGCCACAATCGTTTTGGCAGAAGAGGAAGGCATCAATGCAGAAGTTATTAACCTTGGAAAGAATGCCAACTCTCATGCCGCTGCAGTCACCGCACTTGCCCAGCTTCGCAAGGCTCGCCGCCTCGCATTCGACGCTCGCACAGAGAACTTCACAGGTTCTGCTCCTGCCGACGGCATGATTGCATATATATATAATGTAGGTGCTAAGATGTTCCTGGCCGGTGGTAACGACTGGGGTACTCACGCTTCTCTGAACCACATGGGTGCAAAGTGCGTTCTGCACACCAACACTTCTGGTGCAAACCGCTACACCATCCAGACCAACCTGCCTAACGGCACTCGTGGCAGAAACGACGGCCTCGGACACAACGGTTATGTTGACTGTGGCGACTGGAACACGACCGATGCAGGCTGGGCTTGGGAATTCGAGGCTTTGGCTGACGGCACATACCACATCATCAACTGCGAGAACTCAGGCGACAACATCTATCTCGGCATGACTGACGACGACCGTCTGCAAATCGATACTGACAAGGCTGGTGCTGACAGCGACTTCAACAAGTGGCTCCTCATCACTCCCGAAGAGTTCGCAGCTCTTGCAGAACAGGCTACTGCTGAGACTCCCGTTGACTTCGGTCACTTCGTTGCCCAGGCAACCTTCTCTCAGAACGACTTCGAAGGCGATAACAAGTGGGCTGCGAACAACGAGCTCCAAGATGGCAACAATGCCACTGCTTGGGAGCTGTTCTCCAAGTGGAATCGCAACGCAGGCTGGATTTGGGGCTGGAAAGGCAACGATGCCGGTGGTGACTATGTATTCGAAATGTGGAACACAGCAGACAAGGGCTATGTATATCTCGTTCAGGAAGTAGAAGGTCTGCCCGCAGGCAAGTACACCGTACAGATGAACGGCTACTACCGCGACGGTAACTTCGAAAGTGCAGACGAGGGCAATGTTCGTCAGCTGGCTTACCTGTTCGCAGGCAGCGAAGAGAACTGCGTACCTCTGCAGAGCATCGTCGAGGGTAGCGGCAACTATCCCGGCTACGGACGTAGCGGCGCAAGCGGCATCGTAATACCCGACAACTGCCTCACTGCTGCTAAGTTCTTCCAGGTTGGCACATACGTCAACACCATTGATGCTGAAGTCGGTGCTGACGGCAAACTGAAGATTGGCATCTTCCGCAATGCAGAGGACGTGAAGGGCGGCGACTGGATTATTGCCGACAACTGGCGTCTCTACTATCAGGGCAATCCTGTAGAGGTTGAGATTACTGAAGCAGGCTGGGCTACCTTCGTTGCTCCTGGTAACGTCAACATCATTCCTGAAGAAGTAGAAGTATTCGCTGCTCAGAAGGTAGAAGGCAAGGACTTCGTTCATCTGGAGCCCGTTGCAGCTATCCCCACTGGCGAAGCAGTCGTACTGAAGGGTGCTGAAGGCAAATACACCTTCTATGCAAACGCAGCTTCTGCTGAGCTCGGTACTACCAACGACCTGATTGCAACGACCGAAGAGGTTACTGCTGACGGCACTCAGTACGTACTTGGTCTGCCCAACAACGCCGAAGAAGGAGACGATTATGGCTTCTGGAAGGCTACAATCGGCACGACGATTCCTGTCGGCAAGGGTTACCTTGTATTCACAGGTTCTGATGCTAAGCCATTCTATCCATTCGGCGACGACGACGCAACTGGCATTGCTAACATCGAGAACGCTCTCGAGAACGGCTTAATATACAATGTTGCAGGTCAGCGCATCGGCAAGATGCAGAAGGGCATCAATATCGTGAATGGCAAAAAGGTGCTTCGTTAAATAATAAATCGTAAAAACGCAAATAGCATTATGAAGTACATTAAGCCAACTATCGAATTGAACCAGGCTCAGGCAGCCATGATGATTGCCGAAAGCCTGAAAGTCAACGAAGACAGCGAAAAGACTGTCGACGGCGAAAACTCTCTGACAAAGGAAAACGCCTGGGACATCTGGGACGAAGACTGAGAATAAGCGAGTGCAATATCAAGCTTGCTTGAATATTGCAGAGCGAAAGCAGTCTCGACACAAACTGTCAAGAATACTTTCCTTTATCTATAGTAGAAGGCAGCTCCTAAAGCGGGGGGCTGCCTTTTTTCGTAAAGGGGACGCAGACGTCTCGTCGGCAAGAGATTGTCAACGGCTCACGTCGAGTTCGTTATACATACATGTATCTATAATTAAATGTACATGTATGTATAATTATAGATACATGTATGTATAACGAACCCAGCACGCGAAGTTGTGCAACGAAGGCTGTCGAATGTGGAAATGCAGGCTGTGGAACGAGGAAACACGAACTGTTGAGCCATGCAACGCGTTGTGTCGGATCAAGTGACTGCCTCCTTAAAATTTCTTCATTCCTCATTCTATTTTTTTCAATTTTCAATATTCAAATCTCAATTTAATTTCGTATCTTTGCAAAACATTTGAACAAAATAAGACTTCACGACGATATGGCTGAGACGAAAGGAAGAAAGCGACAGAGCACTACGAAGATTGTGGAAGTGCCTCAGGTTGACCAATATGGACACAAGCAACCACAGAATCTCGACATGGAGGTGGCAGTCTTGGGTGCACTCATGGTGGAACAGGACTCGTATGGACTTGTGGCAGAACTGCTCAAGCCTGAGAGTTTCTACGACCACAGGCATCAGCTTATCTATCAGGCAATTCAGTCGTTGAATGCCGAGCAGAAGCCAGTCGACATCATGACCGTCATCAATCAGCTCGAGACGACCGACAACCTCGAAGCTGCAGGCGGTGAAGTCTATCTGATGCAAATCAATGCGCAGGTGGCAAGCTCTGCACATATTGAGTATCACGCCAAGATAATCGCTCAGAAGTCCCTGCAACGTCAGCTCATCACGTTCGCCAGCATCATCCAGACGAAGGCTTTCGATGCCACGATTGACGTGGCCGACCTCATGCAAGAAGCAGAAAGCAACCTCTACGCAATCGCGCAGAAGAACATGAAGAAGGACTTCACGCAGATCGACCCCGTCATCAGTCAGGTCTATGAACTCATTCAGAAGGCACAGGCAAAGGAAGGCGGCTTGAGCGGCTTGCCGACAGGTTTCCACGAACTCGACAAGATAACGAACGGCTGGCAGAACAGCGACCTCATCATCATCGCAGCACGTCCGTCAATGGGTAAAACGGCGTTCGCGCTCTCCATGATAAAACGAATGGCTGTCGATTACAAGATTCCTTGCGCAATGTTCAGCTTGGAGATGAGCAACCAGCAACTCGTGCAACGACTGATGATTAATGTCAGCGAGTTGAGCGGCGAGAAGCTTCGCAGCGGACAATTGGCTCCGTACGAATGGGGACAGCTTGACAAACGTGTTCGCCAACTTTACAACGCACCCATTTACATCGACGACACACCTTCGCTCAGCGTCTTCGAACTGCAAACAAAAGCGCGCCGATTGGTTCACGACCTCGGCGTGAAAACCATCATGATTGACTATCTGCAGTTGATGCAGGCAAGCGTTTACTCAAACAACCGCCAGGAAGAGGTTAGCATGGTGAGCCGCGCCCTGAAAGGTCTTGCGAAGGAACTCAACGTTCCCGTCATTGCATTGAGTCAGCTGAACCGTGGTGTCGAGAGCCGTGAGGGCTTCGAAGGCAAACAGCCTGTGCTGAGTGACTTGCGTGAATCTGGTGCCATCGAACAGGATGCCGACATCGTTTGCTTCATCCATCGTCCTGAGTACTACAAGTTGTTTGTTGACGACAAAGGCTATGACTGGCACGGCAAGGCGATGTTCATCATTGCCAAGCACCGCAACGGCTCTGTCGGCGACATCAAGCTAGCATTCCGCAGCGAGTTTGCACGCTTCTCCGACCTCGAAACAAATATTCCTTTGCCTGGCACGCAGGAGAGCGATATGGGCGGACGTTATGTCTCGCCTAAGATGACACCAGAAGAGATGGCAGAGAGCGACAAAATCGCCAATGCACTTGGCACTGGCGATTCATTCTCTGGCCTGAAAGGCGCACAAGAAGACGAGTTCTAAGAGTAAGCATCATAATATACGAGAAGCCCCACCTAAATAATCAAGGCGGGGCTTCTTACGTATGAAATAACTTCTTACTCTTCTGGCTTCATATTCGTATAAACGGTCTGGACATCGTCGAACTCCTCGAGCTTCTCAACCATCTTGTTGATAGTCTCGCGCTGCTCGGGCGTTACGTCCTTCACGTCGTTGGGAATGTACGTAAACTCACCGCCCACTTCCTCGTAACCATCTGCTTCCAGTTTCTTCTGGATAGCATTGAAACTTGTCGGCTCACCGTAGATGGTGATGGTCGTTACGTCCTTCTCTTCGTCGTACTCCTCGTCGTATTCTTCCTCGACGCCACAATCAATCATCTCCAGGATGAAGTCGTCCATGTCCATGCCTTCCTTCTTCTTGAAGGTGAACACGCACTTGTGGTCGAACAAGAAGGAGAGCGAGCCCGTTGTGCCCATGTTGCCCGAGAACTTGTTGAAGACGCTGCGAACGTCGGCAACGGTGCGGGTGGTGTTGTCGGTCAGGGTATCTACGAAAATGGCGATGCCGTGAGGGCCATATCCTTCGTAAGTTACTGACTTGTAATCACTCTGGTCCTTACCCATGGCGTTTTTGATGGCGCGCTCGATGTTGTCCTTCGGCATGTTCTCGCGCTTGCAGACAGCGATAACGCTACGGAGTGCCGGATTGTTCTCTGGTTCGGGACCTGCAGCCTTCACGGCGATGGCAATCTGCTTGCCCAGACGCGTGAAAGTCTTAGCCATGTGGCCCCATCTCTTCAGTTTAGTCGCTTTGCGATATTCAAATGCTCTTCCCATTGTATTTAGTATTTAATGTTGTTTCTATCTGAGTTCAGCTCCGAGTTGTTGAGTCAGGTTGTTGATAAGTTTCTGCATGATGGCATCAATCTGCTTGTCGCCCATTGTCTTCTCAAAGTCTTGCAGGATGAAGTTCACTGCATAGCTCTTCTTGCCTTCAGGCAGGTTCTTGCCTTCATAGACGTCGAAGAGCTTGACTGCCTTGAGCAGCTTCTTCTCTGTTTGATAGGCAATGCGTTCCACCTCTCCGAAAGGCACATTGCTGTCGAGCAGCAGGGCAAGGTCACGGCTGACTGCCGGGAACTTGCTTATCTCGGTGTATGTGACGTTCTGCTTCTGTATGATGCGGAGAATCTGGTTCCAGCGGATGTCGGCGAAATAGACGGGGCTATCGATGTTGAATGCCTTGGTGAGCTTGCCGGAGACGATGCCCATCTCTGCGAGCACCTTGCCGCCACGGTTCTGGATGCTAAGGCTCTGGCTGTAAATGTCGCTCTTCCCTTCTGTGAAGACAAGCAGACCGAATGGCACGCCGAGGCGGGTGAAGATGTTCATGACGTAAGCCTTGAGCTGAGCGAACGAGCTGTCCTCATCGGGATGAGCCCAGCTTCCGCGAACGCGTTTGCCGGTCAGCCAAAGGCCGAGGTGATAGTCTTCGCTATAAGCATCAAGGACATGCTTGATGACCTCTGGGTCGCGACTGCTGCTTACACCAGGGATAATGTCCGGACACTTCTTCTCCGCTTGGAAACGATAGCAGTTGCCATACTCGAAGAAGCGCAGGTCGGTGTTGCGATAGCTGACGTTGCGGGCTATGCTTTCCAAACCTCCGAAGAGCAAGGTCTGACGAAGAACGTTGAGGTCTTGGCTGAGCGGATTGAGGAGCTTCACAGATTCCTCACTCTTGTAAGACTCCAAGCCGTCGTAGTAAGCGCCGCGCTGCAGGCTGTTGTTCAGTATTTCACGGAAGCCGCCACCAACCAATTGTTCGGCGATGATGTTCTGCAGTTTGTGACTCGTATCGTGAATTGTCTTGACGGTCAAGCTGTTCTTGAGTGTCGTGGGTATCTCCACATTATTATATCCGTAGATGCGAAGGATGTCTTCCACAACGTCGCAAGGACGCTGAACGTCCACGCGGTAAGCGGGAACCGTGAGTTCCAAGCCTTCGCTCGTCTCGCTGTCAATCTTCATCTCCAGGCTCGTCACGATGCTCTTTATGGTTTCCTGAGGAATGTGCTTGCCGATGAGACTATCAACATAATCGTACTTCAGGGAAACCTTGAAGTCGGGCAATTGCTTCGGATGCACATCCACAATCTGCATGCTGACCTTTGCACCTGCCAGTTCCTTTGCAAGTATCGCTGCCTGCTTGATGGCATACACCTGACCGTTGGGGTCGATGCCGCGTTCAAAGCGGAAGCTTGCATCTGTGCTGAGTCCATGACGGCGTGCACTCTTGCGGATGCTGGTCGGATTGAAGTAAGCACTTTCGAGCAGTACATTGACTGTCGTGTCGTACGTACCACTACCCTTTCCGCCAAACACACCAGCGATACACATCGGTTCCTTAGCGTTGCAGATTGCCAGGTCTTGGTTCGAGAGCTTATGCTCCACGCCGTCGAGGGTGACGAAGGGTGTTCCTTCTGGCAAAGTCTTCACAATCACCTGCTTGCCCTCAATCATATCTGCGTCGAAGCAATGCAGAGGCTGACCATAAGCCATCATGATGAAGTTCGTGATGTCCACGATATTGTTGATGGGACGAAGGCCAATGGTGCGCAACTTGTTCTGCAACCAGTCGGGACTCTCCTTGACTTCACAACCTGTCAGAGTGACGCCAACATAGCGAGGACACAGGTTTGGATCGTCAATAGTTATGCTGATAGGCAGAGACTCGTCATCTACCTTGAACTTCTCACAGTCTGGACGATGCAGGCTGGTCTTGTATCCGTTCTGAATGAGCCAAGCATAGAGGTCGCGAGCCACACCATAATGGCTGCAAGCGTCTGCTCTGTTGGGCGTGATGTCCACTTCGATGAGCCAATCACTCTCAACATGATAGTATTCCGCAGCAGGTGTGCCAACCTTTGCTTCTGCGGGAAGCACGATGATGCCGCTGTGGTCATTGCCGATGCCAATCTCGTCCTCAGCACAGAGCATGCCGAAACTTTCGACGCCACGCAGTTTGCTGCGCTTGATGGTGAAGCACTCGTCGCCGTCATAAAGCTTAGTGCCAACAACGGCAGCAATAACCTTTTGACCTGCTGCAACGTTGGGAGCTCCGCAGACAATCTGCAGAGGTTCGCCCTGACCGACATTGACGGTGCAAACATGCATGTGGTCGCTATCTGGATGCGGCTCGCAGGTCAGCACTTCAGCCACATACAAGCCTTCCAAACCACCCTTAATGGTCTGCACTTCTTCCACGCTGTCAACCTCGAGACCTGCACTTGTCAGAGCATCTGCAACTTCCTGTGCACTCAGGGTTGTATCGACATATTCTTTAAGCCATTTGTATGAAATGTTCATCGCTTCTTTACCTTATTATTTTATAAATCGCGTGCAAAGGTACAAAAAAGCGAAGACAATACAAAATAAATGCGTTTATTTTTATTGTTGAGCGCAAAAGTAGCTCGACAAAGTCAAGGTATAACTTTTAATTCAAAATTCAAAGTTGACAAAAAGATTAATACGGATTATACAGACCTTGCGGTCATGCTGGGAAACACGACACGCTAAGTCGAACAACTCGGCACGTTAAGTCGGACAACTCGGCACGTTGAGTCGAACAACTCGACACGTTAAAATGGTCAACACAACACGTTGTGTTTGCAAACGCTCCACGTTGTGTTTGGCAACACTCCCTGCAGTATTGAATGACGCGACTTAAAAGTACTGCTTCGACACCTTTACGCTGCCATCTTCATAGATGACTTTGCGGATGCAAATGCCATTCTCCGGTTTCGCAATTCGCTGACCTGAGAGGTTGAAGTACTGAATGGTTCGAACCTTGTCGGAAGTGGCAATGGCAGGCTTTATCTCGTCGATTATGTCCTGACTTGCAAACCAAAGCGGACAAGGTCTCTGCACACTTCCTATCTGCTTGCAGGCTTGGAAGGAATAGCAGCCTACCGAATTATAGACCTCACCTGCAGAATCAAGGAGACGGAATTCGATTTTCTCCGTAGTTCCCTCGCCATGAATGTTCATGTAGAGCAGGTCGCCATCCAAGACTCCAACGCCTCGACATTCCTCTCCACAGAAGGCTCCGACATAGTAAGGCTGGTCGAGAGAGATGCCCTCATCTGCGTCAACCGTCGCCACCAAAGTCATCACGTCAGGATAAGCATGGATGTCTGTCTGCCAAGCACCGTCCTCTGCCTGAACTGCACGAGCATAACGGCGCTTTCGAGCCCCTTGAGGACTGAGACTCTGCCAGCAGAATGTTTGCGATTGAACAGCATAGAAGAGGTAAGACTGCCCGGGTTGCAAGCTCTTGAGGGAGCCGAACCACGCACCATTGGCATAGGTCGCAAAGGCATCAAGGCCAATAACTTTGTCGCCTTCACTCGGTTCGTAGCCTGCAAGAGCAGCCTCCAACGTGGTCGCATTATAGAGAGGACAAGCAATCCAGTTCCATCCTGCTTGCAAGTTGACAGGAGTAGCGACATCGAAGAGCGGTCCGCGCAAAGTCACTTCCCTCGCCTCTTGCATCTTAATCTTGTAGCCCTTAGCGGCTTCGAGGGCTTTGAGCGTTCCCTGCCAACCGTTTTCTTCATCCCAAAGCAGGCTTTCGTCTTGTCCCTGCAAGCACAGGGCATCTGCGAGGAAACGACTCTTATCGACGCTCTCTGCAAAGTTGTGGGAAGTCCAGTTCCAGCCTTCTGCAAGGTCGAGGGTGATGGTTCTGTCAGGTCCCAACCAGTCATCTTCAGTCAAAGCGATGAAGTCTGAGAATCCAAGCTTATTGCTCTTATCGATAGTTGGCTGGTTCATAATGGTCACCATATTCGCCCCATCAGGATAGCGGCCAAAGGTTTGGTACTTATTGTGCTCTCTGTACTCAACCTGATCGGCCCATGAACCGTCCTCTGCTTGTATGCTGACTTTGGCTCCATCAGCATTATCAAGCTTGAAAGGAGCGTGGAGTTGGTCGAATCCAGTCTTTTTGTCGCACCAAATGACACGGGTTCCATGAGCTGGCACAACGCCTTCCTGCAACTGATACTTCTGCGGATTGTTGGGATTGTCGCTCAGGTAAAGACCGGCCAAGGAGATGTCTTGGTCCGTTGTATTGTAGAGTTCGAGCCAATCCTCCCTCTTTCCAAGATCATTTATATAAATGTCGCCAGAAGCACTCACCTCGTTGATACGCAAAGGAGCAGCTCCTGCCTGCCATCGCTGCCTTTCGTCCGTGATAGGTTCGAACTTGGCTTTAAGCGAAATTCGGCTGTCATTATCATAGGTTTCGTGCAGGTCGAGAGTTTCACTTGTCGAGACTGTTTCCCTATTATTTTGCGTTAAAGTCAGGCCTCCATCATACCAAATATCAGTACTTGAAGCAGAACAGTTCTTTACCTCGACTGCTATCTGATTTGTACCAACGACAAGAAACTCGTGAGGAATCTCGATGTTTCCAATGTATGGGTTCTCTGATTCATAATGCCCACCAGTAGTGTAATCGTCGTACGGCGAGCCGCTCGTTACATAATAGCCTCCCACTTCGTGCCCGTTCACATAAAGCATCACGCCATCATCCACCTGATAATAGAAGGTCAGGACGTCCTCATCGGAAAGAGGGGAATCGAGTTGGAAGGTATTACGGAAGTAGTAAGTAGGCCGTTTGTTGCCCGAACCTGGGTCTAACTTAGTAATGGAATTCTCCTGCATATAGTAGCCGTCTCTTCCAAAGCCGAAAGGTGCTTGTCCGGTTTTCCAGCCATTTGCGGCCTCATCAAACGAAAGAGATTTCCAGTCGAAACCATCCATAGAACCCAAGTCATAGTACATCCACTCGGCACGATCTGAAATAAGTGTCGAGGTATTGGCTTCAGGGCTTTGCGATTCCCAACCGTTGAAAGTATATCCTGCTGGAGCTTTTGCCGTAAGCTGTATGGGCTGACCATCATACGAGAAGAGATAGCCCTCGAACTTGCCTGTGGGAAATTCCTGACCGTTCACGGCCAATCGAGCTTCAGGAATGTTTGAAGAGAGATTTGCAAAGATGCCATAATTGACTCCATAATAGTTTTTCATGTTTGTGATACGTGAACCATTATGGGCGGAGCGGACAGAGTTAATCATTCCTGTGCTTGCACTACTGCCTTCGAACTGCAAGGCAGGAGTTGTATTATTATAAATCTCCCTCACAATCTCTTCGCAACGAGTGGGTTCGAACACGCTGCCGT
>Ga0310695_10004719_pt1 | contig 24709 bp, 33 predicted proteins | sample RumenRJG_04DNA_FD_203882 | JGI IMG/M metagenome (GOLD analysis project Ga0310695, IMG submission 203882) | Bovine rumen microbial communities from Lethbridge, Alberta, Canada - RJG_04 (v2) (version 2) | ecosystem: Host-associated > Mammals > Digestive system > Stomach > Rumen | place: Canada...
ATGTGTACCTCGGTATTGATCCTCAGGTTTTCTTCGTCCCGCAGCTTAAGTTCCCGGTATTTTTCATAGCCGGATATGGTATACTCCACCAGTTCGTCAAAGGTAAGGCTCTCTATTTTTTTGCGGAATGTATCTAATGCAACCTTCATAGATATGCCTTATTCCGCTGTGATAGAAGAGTCAAGGATATTTACTGCCTTCCCGACTGCTGTCGCAAGCTTCCGGTACTCAGCATCTTTCCTTTTTATCTCGTCTTTGAGCTCTTTTATGATGTTGTCCCGCTTTTCTATCTCTCCTTTTAATTCTGATACCTTGGACGCTTCTGCAGCCTCCTTGTCTGCACCACGTTTAGGTTTCTCATCTTTATATATGATCTCTCCGGTTTCCTCATCTACCCTTCCAAGATATTTCCTTGTCGAACGGGGCTGTTTCTTTTCCTTATCCCAGTACGAAATACTTTCGTAGGCATATTTTATCCCCGTTTTTTTATCTGTCTGATATACGATACATGACACGGCTATAACCTCCCACATGCGATATTCTTACAGGACGTATCAAGGCAAATATACCAAATCGTATTACTTTTAAGGTCTCTGGTATTGAAGATTCAATAACAATTATACATCAAGAAGGCGCAGAAACTCTCCTCGGAATGGGAGATATGTTGTATTATCCCCAAGGCCTTTCAAAACCATTAAGACTTCAAGGGGCTTTTGTTTCGGACAACGAAATGAATAATGTTGTCGGATATCTAAAAAGGTTAGATCATAGTACTTCCTTCAAGAATCCTTTTTCAGACATCAAGAGTATCATAACCCTTAGAGCAAAAATCGAAGAGATCGAATCAGATATTGGGAAATAATCAGTTTTTATTTCATGATGTTCTTTTGAGGAGACTTCTTATTTATTCTGCGTTCTGATCAGTTTCTCTGCATAGAGCAGTTCTCTGTAACTGAGATATCCAACCCCGATCTGTCCTCTTTTCATATATTCCGAAAAGCCAAGATAAAGGGTTGCGGTATCTGTCAGGACTTCATTTTTATGAGAATCTTTGAATCCGATTTCACTCATGATCAGGAAGTGATGCATACATTCATGTATCAGAACGGAAAAGATGATATTCCGGCTTGCATCATCACCGACACGTATCAGTATCTCGCCGGATTCTCCGGATTTTCTATATTGACCTGCTGTATGCATTCCGAGATCATCAACACTGTTCACTCTTATATCCCAAGGCTGTTTACGGCAATGATTCAGGATATCATATGCCATTGCTGTCAGATTATCGTCATTGCCGAAATCTTCCTGAAAACTGTCATAAAGATGCTGTGTCGGATGATAACCTTCATAAGGTTCTCCCAGTCTCCTTCTCAAAAGATCAAAACTTTCCTGTATCTCATAGTGATTCTTTACACCTGACCTCATCTTTCTGACTACAGTAATGACAGTCATTACTACGATGAAAATGGCAAACAGGATGCGAAGTAAATTTTCAACGGTGTACATTCTTCTTTCTCCCCTGTTTTCGGTTTCTGAACTCATTCAATGTCTCTTGGATCTGGGTATAATCACGCTCAAACAGTTCATCACAGATCTGCTTTGTCAGGATATCCTCGGGAACCGCATTTAATATGCGCTCTGTAACATATCTCTTGCTCTTTTCTGTGTACTTGTGCATCCCGTTCAATTCCTGAATATGCGCCAGCTCCGGTCTCCACAGGATGGATATTTTCTGCCTCATATCCACCTTCGGATTCTTTTCAGGTTTCCGGTAATAATAGAAATCCAACACACCATCGACTTCTTCCACAGTAATGACTCCCCACCACTCCGGAACATGTTCTTTTATGGATCCGGCGTGAGTTGTTCCGACCACAGCGATATTATGATCATAGTATTTATCATAATCCTTTATCTGCCTTGATAATCTGGCATACGAATCAGCATCGGATTTGATCTCGATACCATAAAGTCCGTTCTCCGTCACCATGACAACATCCGCACGGGATCTGCCCATCATCTTTTCTTCCAAGATCCGGATTTTGCCGTAGGTTTCTTCAAGGAAATCAAATAAAGGCTCCCGGATATCTTTATCGTGTATCAGTCTTTTCTCTTCAACCATATCCTAAATGACAATCCCTTCAAGATGATCACATTCATGTTGGATTATCTGAGCCAGGAAACCGGAATACTTTTGTTTCTGCCTTTTCCAGCTAATATCAGTAAATTCGACCTCTATTGTCTGATACCGGGTAGTCTTCCTTACACCATCCAGGGACAGACATCCTTCCTCCGTTTCAAAGGCTCCTTCTTTCTTTACGATGACGGGGTTGAACATGATAATATCTCCTATCCCTGCATTTGCTATGATTACACGCTTCCTGATGCCGATCATATTCGCAGCCATCCCGACACAACGCTCCCTGTTTGCCGTGAGTGTATCTTTCAGGTCATTCGCCACATCCATATCGGCTTTTGTTGCTTCCTCAGACTTAATCCCGAGGAATATCGGATCTCTTATAATCTGCTTTATCATAATGCTCCCTCTTCATTCTCCCATCCCCTGCATACATCGCACCAGCCGATAGCTCCGGAAGCCTTTTCCAGTTCATCCGGTGTGAGTTTGACTGAAGTGAATTCATTTCCTCCGGCCGGATGGACATATTCAAACCTCTTCATAGAAATATCAAGCCATATCGGGATACCTTCAGGTACTCCGAATGGGCAGACTCCTCCCGGCTGGAATCCGATCAGATCCTCCACCTGATCTCTGGGGATCATATGGGGTTTTGTATGGAACTGAGCCTTAAACTTTGAACTGTTCACACGACCATCGCCGGCCATCACAACGATCACAGGCTTCTCTTCTACGATAAAAGAAAGTGTTTTTGCAATCTCTGGCTCCGTACAGCCGATCTGCTGTGCTGCGTGTTCAACGGTATCTATGGTCTCACTATGTATCGCAAGTCTTTCCTCCAAACCTTTTGCTTTAAGCCATTCATAGACTTTTTCATTCCTCTCCATAATAGTTTATCCCCTTTTCCAGATAACGTTTTTTCCTGATCGTTGGATATTTACGATTGATTTTCTTATAACACGGGCAATTCCTGTCATGGTCATTTATCATAAAGCAAGGATTGCCGCCGATGAGATGCGGCTAAAGCCGCGCGGCGGCAAGTAGGCAAGGCGCTTTCAGCGCCTCACAAATTCCACAGGCTTGCATATGTGAATATATAGTTATGGTTCCGAGATACTTGAAGCCTCTTTTCTTCAGATCCTTGCTGACAGCATCCGAAAGGCCGTTGCTTACGGGAATATAGCCTTCCTCATGTTTATTATATAGGATCGTCTTCCCGTCCGAATATGCCCATAGATAATCATCGAAGCTTCCAAACTCTTCCCGTATCTTCTGAAAGCACCGGGCATTGTTTATAACCGCCTCGATCTTCCTGCGAGAGCGTATCATGCCCTCCGTATTCATGATCCGATTGATATCTGCTTCGTCATAAGCCGCGATCCTGTCATAATTGAAGTTGTCAAAGCAGGAACGGAATATCTCGCGCTTTTGTATCATCTCTGCCCCCGACCGTAGGGAGTGGGGTGCGCTGGACGTCCAGCGCCCCATTCGTTATCGTGATATCTGGTATTCAGTTCAGAGCTTTGATCCCAGTCGCAGTAACTCATTTCATACCCCGGCTTTTAACCGTTAAAAGGTCAAAAAAACTATATCCATCTGTCATTATAATACAATTACCACCATCAAAAGCAATGGTGGAATCTCATCGTCCTGAATACCGAATCGGGAAGTATAAAAATGACTATTTACCGGAGAAAGCGAAAAAAAACGGAGTTGAGGGTTGAGGAGCCCTTGAGGAAGCCACAAAAAATTTATAGCCCGACCATAGTGTAAAAAACCAATGAATTTGATATTTTCAAAAACCGCCTTAGCTTATACTTACATCATCAAGAGGAAAACAAACCGGCAAGAACAAAGAGCCGGACAGGAATAAAGGAGGAAAATGATATGTTTACAATGATGATGGATGTTAAGGCTGTTGATAATGTAAGGGAAATGCTTATAGCAAATAATACTCAGGTTCGCAAGATCAAAAAGAGCTTCGTTAATCCCTTTACTTTTGCAGGTCTTTCAAGAAATACAAATGAGTTCTACAATGTTAACGGTGTGCTGCTGCCCAGATAACTGCAAGCAAAATATAAAAACTCTATTCAGGGTTAGCTTCCATTTGGTAATATACATCCTGATATAATGACGATATACCTCACGACTGTTCACATTTTTTCATATAGAGCTGACATTTTCTTCACATGATGCGTATAAGATTATAAATGAAAAGAAAATTCATATAGTCCTTTCTTAGAATATGAGGTATTACAAAATAAAACCGGTTCGATGCTCGTACAATCGAACCGGTTTTTTGATTATTTCTTACATTACGCCACTCCTGAATCATAGTATGTCTTGAAAGATTTTTCTATTCGTATATGTTTAGTCGAACTCTTAAGTCCCAACCTTTATGGTCTCGATACCGCCTCCAGTACCTCCCTGTCACTTAATTCCCTGTTCCAATGTCTGTACAGAGGATCACGATACTTTGATACCCATCCAAATATTCTGCTTTGATCACAAAACTCCACACGGGACAGATTCTCCGGCTTTTCAGATACCGATACAAATATTACCTGATCATCAACAACGACACCGACCATTGCCATATCATCTCCTTCCGAACCAAGTGAATTCAGTAGGATTCTGAACGGCAATTTAGTATCTTCCATCTCTAAACATGTAACAAAATAACTGTCTATCTCTTCAAAGGGAATAGATGGATAATACGCCGCATCCTCTGCGTCTTCATGTTTTCCCATATCATCATCATTCATATGTTTTCTGATTGCGTGATCCATTGCATAGACAGCCTGAATGGCATGCTCACCCCAATGGGATAAATAAGAAAGCCGCCACAGAAATACTGCCCTGTGTATCAGTCCGGCTTCATAGTATTCCAGTCCATATGACAGGTCAACGCAGATGTCATATATATCATCAACAAGATCGCTCATAACCGGTATTTCAGGCTCTTCTTTACTATCGCCGATTCCGTCATAGGGCCATAACAAGGAATAGTAGTGGCGATATCTATCCTCAAATATGATATCTCTCTTTACTCTTCTTTTTCTTATATCTGTATTTTCAAGGTCATCATACTCAAGTTCATCCGGATCCGGGAGAGCCATAGCTGCAATGCACAGTTCCATAAGACGGTCTCTGATCCTTTTCATCTCATCAATCCCCCAGGGAGATTCCGGCAATAATCTGATAAGATCAAACCAACATGTAACCATCCCGGCAAACTCCTTTGCTTTACCGATAAATGCTTCTGAATTATCCAGTTTCTTTCTCATTTTCCCTCCGGTTTCTATTTGTTGCATTGTTGTTTGAAATCATCTTATCAGGAGGCATGTACATTGTTTTTGCAAAAATAAAAGATGGCCATAACGACCATCTTTCAAATTCAAATACCCGATTGTTATCATTTCTACATATGTCCATATAGATTAATATGAACCATCCGACAATCATATCCGGCTATTCTTTCATGTAATGTTTCATATCCAGGAATATGTTGACCCATATCGTAAAGAATAACCTTGCCGCCATTTTTACAAATATCCTCTATTACATCCGCAAACTTTGACTGCAATTCCAATCGCCCTTTTATCTTATTCACATTAAACACTTCCAGAAATCTTGTCTTTTCAAATTGATCCTTTGATATTCCGACATCTTCCGTGAATAATTCTATTACTTCGGAGACATCCATTGTCATTCCCTCATGAACACTTCCGCCCAAATAGTAGATATCATATGGATCCAACACCCTGTCTGATTCAGTTTTAAGATTTAAAAGATCTGCCGGAAGCTCACGGATTTTTTCATATTCTGATTGAAAATGCATATTATCTACCATGTTCATACACATCCAGTCAGAATACTCCTTTTGCCATATAATATCCGGGTTTTTCCCTTTTTCCGCTATTATCTCACTCGAAATAGCATGCCTATCCATCGACATTGCAACGAACAGCGTCTTGTATGAATCCTTATGATATCCCCAAATGTATTTTTCTGTGCTATCTGCAGAATCTTCAACCCCTGTAATAATGTATCCTTCCATTTGAAACGATACGAATTGATATTCAGAAAAAATATCCGGAGAAATAGTTTGGGAAACCGTCCTTATCGCCACATCCCGTTCATTCATCATCTGCGAGTATTGAGCTTCTATATCTGTTTTGGTAAAGAAAACATATTTATGCAGAGAATCCTTATCTTCTCTTCCCTATTATAGTCTGCCGTGATGTTGTGGATCGCATGATTCCCTTCGGAAGGTATCGTTATCGTTCCACCGGAACTAGCAAATACGAACCCTGAATAACCATCGATGTTCAAAGTGTCATGGATCATTGATGACTCATACAATTCCCGGAAGATATATGCTGTGTTGACCACAGACAACTTAATATTTTTCTGACAGCCTTCTTCGGAAGGTTTTTCCGCGTGGTTTCATAACATACGAATGCCGTTTTTGATCAATGAAAAATTCTCAAATAAAATATTTCTGTGGATTTCATGAATGTTTGAATCTCCACAGAAAGTGACGCGACTTAGTTCTCTCGGATAAAAAACGGCGTGAAGACCGAACAAAGAGGTAGATTGATCCGATTTATGATCTACTTTTTTGTTCGGTCTTACACCGTTTGTTTACGATAGGATTTTAACTTCTAGCAGATAGCTGTCTCCATTATAAATTTATATACAGGTATCACTTCAATTGTTAGATTATCTTTTGTAATTGTACGCTCTTCTTCATTGGTTACAATAATCAGGTGCTTTACTCCTTCTGTTTTTGTAGCAAAAGACAAGAGACTTTTTATTTCCCTATCTTCTGCTGTTTCCAAATTGTATGCAACCTGAATGGCACAGCTTTCTTCCGGAAGGTAAAAATCAATATCAACTCCCGTTTGCGTAGATTTGAAATAATATACTTCATCACCGTATCTGCGCCTTAAATATACCGCAACAGCATTCTCCAAAAGTGCTGATGGTTTATCTATAAGAAACAACGAAAGAATCCCATTATCATAAAAATAAAATCGTGGAGTACTCTCTTTTTCTGCAAACTTAGCAACATAATTTCTGTTTCTAAACAACAGATACGCATTTTCCGCATAAGCAGTATATTCGATCATAGAGTCCGTTGATGTTTTAGTTCCGGTTGCCTTTACGTTCCCAGCTAATGTATTAAAAGATATTTCATGCATAACTGTTTCAGCTATTTTCTTTATCATAAGCCTAAGTGCCATCTTATTGTTCACTTTTTCACGTTCTATAATGTCTCCAAGAAGAACCTTCTCGTAAACGCTCTTAATATATTCCCTTTTATTGAATAAATGCTGCGCTTCAGGAAATCCTCCGCTTGTAATATATTCCTGACATCCTCTGCGAATCTTGGAAACTTTGGACGATGTAAGAAATGCTTTTTCATCATGAACTATATCCTTATAATCAAGAGTCTCTTTAAATGAGAAAGGCATAATCATTTTGGATAGATACCTTCCTCCAAGAACCATTTCCATCTCATAACTGAGCATTTTTGCATTACTTCCTGTAATGTATACATGCTTTTTCTGATCAGCCATTCTTCTGGCAAAGTGTTCCCATCCGTCTATTATTTGAATTTCATCGAAGAAATAGTATATCTCACTTGCATCCGTCAGCTCATACGAAGTCTCAACAATGTCATTGAAGTCATCCTTTGTGAAACCTAACAGTCTATCATCCTCAAAGTTAACATAGATTATCTGAGACCAGTCGCAGCCTACTTCAACAAGTTCTCTAGCAATTTTGTATAAAAGTGTTGATTTCCCCGCTCTTCTAAGTCCAACAAGTATGTAATTGATATTCTTTTCGAAATCATAGTCACGACTGATAATCTCAGCATTTTGTATGATTTCAATCTGCTCTAAAATAACCTGCTTTAATATGTTGTGATTCATGTTTGCCTCCAACTATCATATTATCACGATATTATATCTTATATATTATCGTGTGCGCACGATAATTGCAAGCATAATTATCGTTTGTACAAAACAAAATCAAATGCTCTTGTTTTATTATCCTGAACTTTAGCTTATTGTTGTTACATCATCCCTGTACCACTATGAAATCTTCTTATATCGCCTATCTCCGCAATCAGTTTTGGAGCCAAGACATCTCCAACGCCTCCCATCGCTCGTACCGTTTCATATTCAGGAAGTGTCTTTGCCAGTTCCCTCCGGAGTAACGGTGATCGCCTCGTAGCTCTCATTGAGCTTGTTTACCTCATTGACGCTGACCTTCACATCTGCGCCCTGCTCCGCAAGTCTGTCCTTCACATCCGCGACAAACTGTTCTTTGAAATTTTCGTAATCCATTTTTGTGTTATCCTTTCGCTTATTTAATGTAGGCTTCGGATCGTCACCCTCGGCCGTGATTAGTGGCATCAAAAAAGCGCCAGGCTCATGGCCTCTTTCGAAGTCATGATCTGACGCTCATCATTGCCGGTATTCTTTTGCAAAAGAAAATGGACTTGGCGGCTGGGGCTTTTTGTTTTCCCCGTTCGCTTTGTCCATTGTAAATATATCACGTTAAAAATGCATAGTAAAGGTGCATTTGCGGTCGTTTGCGGTGAAATTTCGGTCATTTGCGGTCAATTTCGGTCATTTGCGGTTCATTTTTTAAATTTATATCTCCACGAACCGATTGCAGGATGTTCTCAGTGATTCCGGGGCCTGCTTTTCACCAATCACAACAACACGTTTTCCCATAGAACGAAGTTCACGGATAATATCAACATAATCGCTATCATTTGTTGCAATACATACAATATCAACGTTTTTATGCTGAGTGATCAGTCTCCTGGCATCCTTCTTTATTTTATTATCTACTTTATTCTTCTCCGGTCCACCACACAGGCGGATATCAGATATACCATACTCTTTAGCTTTATCGCTCCATCTACGGGTATGAACATCCTTCTGCCTGCCATAAACCTTTCCTTCATACAGTTTCCCCTGTGACCTGGCAGCATTCAATATAGCATTCGCTTTCTTTGCCCCTACATTTTCACCATCGATCAGGAGGCCTGTATTCTGTTTCTTGTGATTTGTATTCCCTACTCTCTTAGCCATTGCAAAAGCTCACATCCCTTCTCGTTAATGGATAACTTCCATCTCTCTTTTCCCTTCCGTGCAGTATTCTTATAATCTGTTACAGTTTCAAGACCACTCCTAATATAGGAAATATTATATTCGCGTTTATAATATCCCTCTTCCCACAGCTCTCGTCTAAATCCGCACATCTCAAGAACAGCATTAAAAAACTCTTCCGGCAAATCTTCCCTGATAGGATTCGACCACCAGCCATCCGTTATATGTACCGATCCGATCTTCTCCAAAACCGGAAGAAGGATTTTTGCTCTTCTCATATTTATTCTGAAACATAGTCCTTCAAATGTCTCTGTATCGTCTTCTAAATCATTCAGGGGCTTATAACCATCATCTATAAACTCACAGATAAGATTTTTGGAAAGCTTCCTGATATCAAATTCTGACTCCGGATTCTGCTTGAGCACCTTCATAAGAAAATCCGACCGTACATATCTGATCACCTTATGCAGGCCTTCTGCCTGATTCATAAAACGGATACTTCCCACTCTGTCTATAAATCCATAGGGTATGCATTTAAGGTCCTCATCAAATGTATCCTGATCTATCTCTGTTTTCTTAAGATAATCTGAACCATATATATACATGAGGCCGAACAGATCCTGCTGGGCAAGATTAAGATGTAATGTATCTATGATCGCATTCGTTTCATCGTCAAACAAAAATGCCGGCCATTTATTTGGACGGGATTTATCCGCCTCGATCAGCCTTTCTTTAATAAGATTCTCTACCGGAACGTTAAAAATTTCCGACAGTTCGTAATATCTGTCCAGATTGAGCCTTGTCTTTCCATTCTCCCAGTTTTGCACCGCCACTACAGAAACACCCATCTTTTCGGCAAGCTGTGCCTGAGTTAATCCCGCCTCTTCTCTGCATCTCTTAATAAACGTACTCATATTCATCATCCTTAAAATATCATATAGCTTCTTTTTATAAAACAAAGCTTAACTTATTATTGTATAAAGTTTTAGTTGATGTCAAAACAAAAAACGGATACAGGATAACTCCCATATCCGTAGTTCATTTAATAAGATAATCAAGTAGCACTATTTCTGTGATTTTTTCATAATTCGTCATTTTCCTTAAGTATACAATCCATCTTCTCCAACCTTGCCAAAGCACGAATTACATACATAATCTCCGCCTAATTTAAGACTCTTATTTGCCGGATCTATTTCAACAACCTTGTTTATTATCTAAATAGATCTACAATGAGTAACCATAATGATTCCTAATTCTGGTTTATCTTTGTATATTCTATTCGTGAATATTATTTTTACGATAACATAGGGGTATCGGGAAGTGGTGCATGTCACCAATGGTACGTCTGATGGTTACAAGCAAATCAAAACATAGTATAATATTGATTGTGGATGCGGCGTGGATTCCACGCCGCATTATTACTGAAAAAAGGAGAGCGCTAAGAATGAAAAAATTCAATACTACAGCCGTGTGTATACCATCAAAGCATTATATGGTAGATCTCTCCAAGAGAGTAGAAGAAATAAAGAAGCTCGTTGACGCGGGTGAATATTTTACAATAAACCGTGCAAGGCAGTATGGAAAGACAACAACACTGACAGCACTTAAAGGTGTGCTAAAAAATGAGTATACGGTATTATCCCTGGACTTTCAAAGATTAGATAACGATGTATTTCAGAATGGTGCAAGCTTTGCACAAGCCATGGCTCGGATAATCGTTGATGCTTACGAGTTTGAAAATGTTTCTATACCGGAAGAAACGATAGCGGCGCTTGAGAAATTGAACTCTGAGGATGAGAATAAGGTTAAAATGGATGATCTGTTCAGAATCCTCAGAAGATGGATTGTAAAATCTGACCAGGGTATTGTTTTAATGATCGATGAAGTGGATAGTGCGACGAACAATCAGGTTTTTTGGGATTTTTTGGCACAGCTTCGAGATGGATATATCAGCCGCGATGCTAATAGCATTCCTGCATTCCAATCCGTTATCCTTGCAGGGGTGACGGATGTAAAACATCTTAAATCAAAAATCCGTGGTGAAGATGATTCTAAGGAGAACAGCCCCTGGAACATAGCAGCTGACTTTACGATTGACATGAGCTTGTCTGCAGATGGAATCAAGGGAATGCTTGACGAGTATGAGGCTGATCATCATACCGGTATGGATACTGAAGCTATAGCAAAAGAAATCCACGAATATACAAATGGTTATCCGTTTTTGGTAAGCCGCATCTGCGAGCTGATAGATGTAGGGGTGAGCAAAACAATGTCTTTGCAAAAAGCTTGGACAAGAGAGGGTATTGATGAGGCAGTCAAACTATTGCTTTCTGAGAATAATACATTATTCCAAACGCTTGCAAAGAATCTAAATAATTACCCGGTACTTAAAGAATCAATTCGTAGCATTTTGATGGAAGGAACAAAGCTTACCTGGAATCCTGACCAGAAGGATATAGTTCAGATGCTAATGTATGGGCTTATCAGGAATGACCATAATACTGTAAGAGTGGCTAACCGCATATTTGAGACAAGATTATATAATCTCTTCCTTTCCGATGAAGAGATGAAACAGAACGTATTCTCAAGAGAAGGTGAACTTGCAAAGAATCAGTTTGTAACAGATGGAAAGCTTAACATGAGGTTGATTCTTGAATGGTTTAAGGATACCTATACAGAGATTTATGGTCCTCTTGCGGACAGATTTAAGGAAAAAGATGGAAGAGAGCTGTTCCTTCTGTATCTGAAGCCTATTATTAATGGAACCGGAAATTACTATATAGAAGCGCAGACCAGAGACCAGACAAGGACGGATGTTGTTGTAGATTATCTCGGTCAGCAGTACATCATAGAACTTAAGATATGGCGTGGCGAGAGTTATAATGCTGAGGAAGAGAGGCAAATCAGTGAATACCTGGATTACTTCAACCTGACCACTGGTTATATGCTGAGTTTTAACTTTAATAAGAAAAAGGAAACGGGGTTAAAGAGGGTTGAGGTTGGTGATAAGGTGTTGTTTGAAGTAACGGTGTAGACTCAGTCGCCTGAGGTTTTAGAGAGGGTGGTGACATAAAATGAAAAAAACAGATTTATTTTGGCAGACATATTTGAATCTTGAAAAGGAACTGATTGAGGTATCGAAATACACCCTGATAATCGCATTATTGAAAACAGTTAATAAAAAATCCTTCATGCCGAAATACTATATAGATACCTGGATCCTTCGCACAGATACTCCCTCAACTTTTTTTTGCAAATCTCAGGTGATGTGGTATGATATAAGTACATTAGGGCTGGTCGTAAGACCCTGGTCCACCAAGCGGCGGGGATATACCCCGCCATTATTATGGGTTTTAGTTATGTCAAAAAAGGAACAAAAGATTTTAAGCATTTTCATAGATGAGCTGGGCGATTTTGGGGAATATCAAGCGACATCTCCCTATTATATCGTAGCTATAGGTTTGCAGAATCTTACCAAGCATTGGGTGTGTTCCCACACACCCTGATTTTTGGAGATTTCCGCCCTCCGGCAAAATATCCAAAAATACTGCCAAGGGGTAAACCCCCTGGCCCCCGAAAACCATACCGTTTTCATACCGCTTTTTGAACACGGATACAGCAAGAATAACACCATAAAACTGAAAGGAACCTATAATGTCAAACCGTACAAGAACAAAAGAAATCAAGCTGTTTTTATCCGATGACGAAAGATACATTTTAGAAGAAAAATGGAAGGCTTCCGAGATGAAAAGCAGGTCTGCTTTTTTGAGGCATCTGATCATCTATGGCTTTGTCTATGATGTGGATTATAAGGATCTTAACTCTTCTTCAAACTGTATCGCTATAAACAGTCTCAACTATACTCTCTCCTATGCTCTGCCTGTTATCTCCAATGTATCCGGCTCCACATGGCAGGCCAGAAACCATACCTCAACCCCTGCCCCTTTCGCATCCTCCATAGCCTCTCCAAACTCCGGATGTGTCCCGATATTCGGTCGAACCTCCGTCACGCCATCCATCTGTATCACAAAGGCCAGGATTGCGTGATATCCTGCTTTCTTTGCCTTTATCAGCTCTCGGATATGCTTTATGCCACGCTCTGTCGGCGCATCAGGGAAATATCCGATCCCATCGACCTCCAACGTGCATCCTTTGACCTCCATGAGGAACTTCTCTTCGCCTCGTTCCATATAGAAGTCTATGCGCGAATCGCCATATGTATATTCCGGTATCACCCGGTCGAAGTCCTGGGTTTCCAGCCACTCTTTCACCACCTTGTTCGGTGCCTGGCTGTCTATATTAAAGAGGATCCCGATGTCCTTCCGGACAGCCACCAGATCATACTTTGTCTTTCTGTCCGGTGTCCCCGGTGCGGTCAGCCATACTTCACATCCTGGGATCAGTAGTTCCTTACACCTGCCGGTGTTCTTTACATGCACTGTCTCCTTACATCCGTCGATATCTACCTCAGCTATGAAGCGATTAGGACGGTTGCGGAAAACAGCACGGGTAATGTTGTCATACTTCATAACGATTCACAGAACGAATCAATCTGTGCGTCCGTGCTTTCATTTTTCTTTGCCTTGGGATCTATCAATATAACTGTGCGCTCAAAAGCATCAATCCCGATAGACTTTGCAAGTTTTGCCAATGCTTTTTCTGCTCCACCGCCACTCTGACAGGCAAAAGCCGCAAATTTCTTCCCCTTTAGTGCTTCTTTATTCTCTTCAATAAAGGTTCGTATCGGCGGAGTGAAATTGGATGCCCATACCGGAAAGCCGAATATCACCTGATCATATTCCGTCAGATTCACTTCATATGCTTCCAATTCCGGCTTCTCAGCCATTACTGCACTCTTCCCGCCCCAGAAGAACTTGGCAAATCCTTTATCATGATATGCCTTCTTGGGAACAAGCTTGAGCAGATCCGCCCCGGTTCTGTCCTTTATCCTATTTGCAGCATACTCAGTATTACCTTCCAAGGAATAATAAACGATCAATTTTTTCATGATTGCTCCTCTACTGCTCAAATCTGTTTGCATCCAGCGTCTTGATCACTCTTGCCGGGCTTTCGACCGCTACTTCATAGTCACCCACATTATGAGTAACCACAGATGCTGCTCCGATGTCCTTTTTAGCAGAAAGGTATCTCCCGCCTTAAAGAATGGGCACGGACCGGACTTCGGATCTGCCAGATACCTCTCCTGCAGCTCCGGAAATACCTTTGTTTCCAAAACCGTTATCTTACATTCGTACTGCATAGAAATCCTCCAATCCTACTTCAAAGCCGCACTCAGGCTGTTTGGTATTCCTCTCGGTCCTCTGATGGCATAGATCCCATACTCTTCCTTAAGCACATCGAAAGTAAACTTTTCGGGCTTATACCGTTTCATAAGCTTTATCTTCATAAGCGCCGATATCTTCAGATTCTCATCCGCATACTTGTAAGGAATATCCGTCTCCGTTACCTTACACTTATAAAGGATTGCTGATACCGGCGATGCCACGTACATAAACACCGTATCTCCCACCTTGATCCCGGCTCCCTGCTTCCAGTCGATCTCATTCTCGTCATCAAACGCGTGCTCAATATCGTAATATTTCGGATTGGCAGGGATTATCCATTCCTTTGGCGGACGGATCTTCTCCTTCATTGCTTTGGATGCGGTCGCCATAAAACCCTCGTCCACCATACCGCATACATCCTCAAATGAAACTGTTCCGTCCAACAGGACAGTGATCCAGTTCCCCTTATTCATGTGATATGCCGGCAAGTACCCCGGTTGCTGTATGAGCATATCCCTCAAAAACGGGTCTCCCACCTTCACATCTATGATATCCACCCGATCATCTCCATCCAAACCAAGCTTATCTCTTGATACATCCATAATGATCCCAAACCACTTGTTGTTATCAGAATGCCTGAACACAATATAGTCCGGATAACTTCTCCACAAATGCTCCGGTTCAGCCTTATATTTCTTTTTTATATAATCTATAATCTTCCGTCTCATTTCTTCTTAATCAGCAGTCCTGCAATTATAATGCCTATAAGATCAACCATTCTTCATCTTCTCAGCTGCTTCCTCACGCTGCCTGCACATATCCGCCCATGTCGGTCCGGTATGAAGCATCTCATCATATTCCTTCAATGTGCCGGGAATATCTATGTGCTGCGGACATACAGCAGCGCATGCGCCGCATCCGATACACTTATCCGGCCACCTATCCTCCGGAGTGCCGTCCATCTGCATCTTTACAGTCATGGCATTGGCAAACTTCAGATCGTTATATCCTGCCAAAAGCATAGGTATGTCAAGTCCCATGGGACAACCGGCACAGCAGTATCTGCACGCGGTACAGGGTACTCCCACCTTCATGGTTTCTGCGATATCAAGCATCATATCCCACTCTTTTTTGCTAAGCGGCGTTCCCTCACTATAAGTCTTGATATTATCCTTCATCTGATCAAGGTTTGACATGCCACTTAAGACAGTCGCCACCTCCGTGATGTTCATCAACCATCTAAAGGACCAGGATGCAATGGATTCCTCCGGTCTCACTTCTTTTAGCCTGGCATTGTTCTCTTCGCCAAGATCCGTAAGCTTTCCGCCTCTTACAGGCTCCATGACCATGACAGGGAGGCCTCTGCTACCGAGCAGTTCGATCTTCTTTTTCGCATCCTGCAATGTCCAATCCAGGTAATTTAGCTGTATCTGGCAGAATTCCACCCTGTCTCCGAGAAAATCGAGGATCTCCTCCAGATTCTCGGCTCTTGCATGAGTCGAAAATCCAAGATGCCTGATCCTTCCAAGCTCTTTTTGCTTTACAAAATAGTCCACTATGCCGTATTCTTCATTCTTATATGTTGGAAGGCTGTTCTCATATATGTTGTGAAGCAGATAGAAATCGAAATACTCCACTCCGCATTTTTTAAGCTGGTCGTTAAATATTCCTTCACAGTCATACTTTTTCATGAACTGATGCCCCGGGAACTTCGTTACCAGTTTAAAGCTGTCCCTCGGGTACTTCGCAAGAGCCTTCCCTATGGCTATTTCAGATTTGCCATCATGATACGGGTACGCAGTATCATAGTAATTCACGCCATGTTCCATGGCATAATCCGTCATGGCATTTACCTGGTCCTGATCAATATCCCCGTCTTCTATAAGTGGGAGTCTCATGGTTCCAAATGCCAATTTTGAAATCTCTTCTCCACACGCTTTTGAATACTGCATCGCTGTCCTCCTGTGTTTCAATCATACGGTGACCTATATTTTGGCTTTACCTTCGGGATACTTGCTTCCGCCTCTTCTTCAGCTGGTCGATCGCCAGTTTTCTCATGGCCGGATCCTTGATCTCAGAGAGTATCTGCATTACATCCTCCGCCCATGGATCCTCCTCGGTCTCTCCCATCAGAAGATAATTCGGAGTCGTATGAAGTGCCTTTGCCAAAGCCACAATGCTACTGGAAGGAATATCATGTTCGTCCTTCTCATATCTGCAGATGGTGTTCTTCTTCACATAAATAATCTATTGCCTGCCTGTGAAAAGGAAGGCTCAATACAAACTTCCTGTAAAGTATATCTGCTATAATTGAGGCAGACGCATACGTATGCGGCAAAAGCAGATTGCAATACGGGATCGTATGCATCTCGTGCTCAAGACCGCTTGAGATCACAGGTGTCAGTATATATCTTACTTCTACATGTCCTAATGACCCTTGTGTTGCACTTTCTTTATCAGGAGAGACTGCAGCCCCTGTTTCCGTGGGGAGCTCCACAAAAGAAGGTGTTAGCGCGGTTATTCCAGATGCATCCGGAAAATCATCATCCTGCCCTAACAGGTACTTTCTGCATTCTCGTTGGCGTTCATAAAACTCCCATTTCCTTATGCCATTCCTCTCACACCATGCATTCTTGCTAAGACCACTCTTTGCCTGCTCCTCAAATATCGGCATCCATTTCTTCAGCCTGATCTCCATTACCTTTGCGTCCATCTATTACCACCTTTCCTGAAAATACTATCCCAGGAATTAATGTAGCCGATCAGATCTATCTATGATAGACGCTAAAACTTTACCTCTTACGCTTAAAACTTGATTCAGAGACTATTATTTGAGATATATAACGATTTGAATCAATATTTCCAATAAAGCACGATGATTCATCCTTTTCGATACTTATCTTCAATAATACATCATATTGAGATGAAACACTATAAAACCACTTTCTGCACTTTTGTAATACAGTTTGATACATAGCATTCCTCTTAAACCTGTTCAGCACTGAATTTCATAAATTCAGTATTCTCAACATATTCAGCCTTGAGTTCTCCCAGCCTGGCGAAATGCTCGCTGTTCTTATGAAATTCAATAGCTTCAGCGTCCTGCCATACTTCCGTCAAGAGAAGTTCATCCTCAGCCATACCATAAGAATACTCATATCGAAGACACCCTTCCTCAGCACGGCTCATCTAGTCTATATGGTTCTCTTTTATCGCCTCATAATAGCGGTCTCTGCATCCCTGCTTACACTTGTATCTGACTAACAAAACAAACATATACCTTACTCCTTCCCGTTTGCGATAACCACATTGATCGGCTCGATCTCGATTTTTTCCCAAACATTTTCAACAACATAAGGTTCATTAGCGATATAATCATCAAGTTCCTTGCGGCTCTCGAAATCCATTATAAGGGCAGATCCTTTCATCCTCCCCTCATCATCCAGCAAACCTCCGGCGCTGATGATATGCTTGCTCAGTTTTTTCATTCCTTCCAGATGACGAGGGCGTACTTCCATACGCTTATCCAGTTTTCCTTCGCCATCATATGCTCTGATCAGAAATTGCATGATACTGTCTCCCTTCCTTTTTATCCTCTAAGATCAGAATCATATCAATATCTTTGGTCAGCCTGAAATCAATATCAGCCTCCGACATAAGAATATCGCAGGCTGCTCCTCCAATGACTGTGTAGCAATCTTCAAATCCTCTGAATTTATCTCTAAAAGAATCAATTCCCGCTACCATTTATACTCCTCCAAAAAGCTTTGTAATTCGCCTTCAATACGTTCATCCGCATTGTCTGACAGGCTCATGGCAAGTGATACCGGATCTACTTCGCCGTTATTTGCAAATAGTCCCGGATCATATTTCCAAAGTTCTACTCTACTCGTCCTAATATCATCCTGCCATCTCGTATCTATCTCTTCAAAGCCGCTCACAATATCGCTGCCTTTAACGACAGCATATACATCCTCGCTTGGTGCAGCAAGCATACTATGTCTGCTTAGCATCGTTTCTCCGGCGATGAACAATCCTTCTTCTTTTGTAATCTTTGTATGGACAATCTTCTGCACAGGGTTGATCAGATAATCCTTTGCTGCCTCAAATAGCTCACGCCCTCTATAGTTAGGAACCATCCTTATCTCTTTTCCTACTCGTTCTTCTCTGATAAGGTCCATCTGCTTAAGTTGCTCTGAAGCTCTGGTAATTGACATTTTTGTCAATCCAAGATCATCTGCAGCCTGCTTTTTTATGAAAAAGTCATTTCCACTTTTGTATAACAGATAAAGAAAAAGGCATTGCGTTGCTGGCATCATTTTGTCTGTAGACACAATCATTTTTCTTTTTAAGTTATTACTAAGCATTACCCCAAGGAAAGGTAAAAAAATCTGATCCGGTAATGAAATAAACGGTATCTCTTTTGCTATCAACGCATCTCTTTGTACTCTTGTGATGTCATCAAAGCAAAATGCCGCATTAAGCCCTGTCTTTTCCATATACTGAGAAAGCTGCTTTTTGAATGCCACAACGCCAAACTTCTCCCGGTCTGACAATTTGACAATCAAAAATGATGCATCTCCCATTACAGCACTATAGAAGACTCTTCCTGATACCATGTATAAAGGTAACCCTTTTAGTTTAATTTGTTCCAAATGACAGTTTATACCAAAGGCGTTTTTTAAAGCATTTTCCAGCATAATATCACCCCGATAACATTTTTCTTTTATAGTAACATTAAATATGTTATCGTTCAATATTTATGTTACTATCCTGCAAATCTCAGTGATATTAACCCCCAAAACAACATCTATGCTTTTTTATTTTAATAGGAAAGTTCAGTCCTGTCATTTAACGTGTGGTTGATAAAATCAGTATTAGTTCGTAATGTAATCCAGAATCTCTCTTGGTATGTACTCCCATCTCAGTCACCAAGCATCTCCAAGAATAATCTATCGAGTGCTGACCAGTCCTTATTGTGATCATCAGGTAAACTGTCAGCTATTTCCTTCTGTTTCTCTATTGCCGATTCAATGAACGCTTTGATCACTGGGATCTGCGGATTTTCTTCCTTCTCTGTTGTTCTCTTCTTGATTTCAAGAAGTTCATCGATTGCAGCCCTAAGGTCAGCAGGAATATCCATTTTTAGAAGATCATCAAACAATACAGGAGGAACCATGTGCTTCTCTTCGATGTACATTGAAGCCATCAGTGGCCTTAATGCGTAAAAGTACTTTTTGTACCTTACTTTATTGCCTGTAAGATACTCATGATATGTCTTGTTTGCAGTCCCATAATAGTGATATACTGCGGATTTCTCGGAAAAATACTGCTTTGATACTTCAGTTATCTTTTCCCATTCCGGTGTAGTCCTGTAAACAATTGGTGATCCGCTCCATTCAAAAAGAGTGGCATTTCCGCGTGCAAACTGCAAAAGAGCTTTCTTTAAATCCCATCCATTGATATCCAGAACTTCATCAAGCTGCCATTCAATAACATCTCTTGGTTCATTCAGTTTCAGATAGTCCTCTTTCCTTCTTACATAAACAAAGCGTACATCATAGTCACTATCCGGCGATGCAAAGCCCCATGCCCTGCTTCCGGACTCTATTGCATGAAGGATTCTGACATTTTCCTTAGCTTCTATCTCATCAAGTTTTTCATTTATCTCTTTTAAAATATCTCTCATCAAAACTCCTCATTAACAGCAATCCTGTTGATTCTCTCAACAAACTTTTCTACCTTCTCCATGTCAGGATTGTCCGGAAGCTTAGTCGTGGCCGCAGCTTCATCAAGCCTTCTCTCATATTCCTCCAGAAGTTCATAAAACTCCTCAGAAAAGGTTCCGTCTTCCTTCATGAAATCGCCTCTTCTGATCGCAAGCAGCGTAGGAAGATCGTTTACTCTATGGGTAATAATCTCACCCTTTTTAAGAATATCAATGGCCATCATAAACAGTCTGATAAGATGCATAGCATGCTTATTCAGATGGTTGTCATCCTTTTTCTTGTTACGCTTTCCAATCTTGTCATAGTCTCGGACAACACTTCTCATCACTCCCCAAAGATCAGTGTAGTCCCTAAGCGGAAAGTGTTCATAGTTAGCATCCACAAAAATCTCTGTATCCAGCTCTGGATTTTCAGCCTTATCAATGTAAAGCCTGATATCTCCATTCTTGCCATAATATCTTCTGTTCACATCATCCAGAGCGTTCATAACAGATTTCAGAATATGCTTTTCCCTATCGCTCTGAGAAAGCGTATCCCTTGCTATGGCGTTTTGAAGCCTGCGAAGTTGCGCGTCAGCATATCCTCCAAAAGACTTGATAGCTCTTTTGGACAAAAATAGATGTGTATTATCTATAAGTTCCTGGCCTAAATCCGATTTGATAAGATACTGGTCCTCATCAAGTCCTAGCATTTCACAAGTGTTTGGGTTGCACTCCAAAAGAAGCTTAACCAGCTTATTGAAACCATAAATAACTGTATCTGTCTTGTCATCTTCGTACTGGTCAAATTCAGTCATTCCCAACAGATCAGATGGCATCTGAAGTGTCACTCCCCTGAAATCTATATCGCTGCCTTCATTGTTGGTACCATATGAATAACTGCCTCCAAGGCCCAGCAACATTATTCTATTTCCAAGCCTTTTATTTGTCCGGAGGAAATCATACGCCTCCGAGTTCATTAACTTCTTAAAATCCATTACAATCCACCCCCCATTCTGAACTCATCTAACCATACGCTCTACTATTTCTTTAGTCTCATCACTGAATCCATCCAGGTCCTTCATTGAGACAACCTCATAACCCACCAATGACGCCAGATGCATATGGAAATTTGATCTTCTGACATCCTGCAAAAGAACTCCTGGATTCTTCTTGTCTGCCTTAATCTTCTTTTCAAGCTCCCAGAACTTGTCAGATGCAAGCCCATCACCTTTGAGGAACTCAATGTAGTCTTTGATCAGCTTTTCCATGTAGTTCTCCTGCCAATCAGGAAGGTACTTTCTGAAAAGCTTCCACTCTTTTTCATTTACGTCCATACTACTCAACCCTCTCAAACAAAATGACTTCTATCCTGAATATCCACATCCAGGTCCTCATCATATAGCAGCTTCTCTATATGCGTAGCTGCATAGTCACCAATTCCAAACACTTGCCACTCCCATCTCTTTTGACGGGCAAGAAGAACAAGCAGCCCAACGTTATCAATTCCCATATTTAAAAGACATTTGATATTATCGGAACTAAGGCCTTTAATACTGCCAAGATCGTCATACACCCGCTTCGACTGTTCATATTTTCCCAAAGTTTCAAATGCTACAGAAAGTCCAACCACTGCTTTCTTGTGATTCTTCACAGTTGCCTCATATCCATCTTTGATCCACTGGAAACTAAGATCTCTTTTTAGCCTACGTATTGCAAGGTTACACACCTGTCCTGCTCTTCCGTCAGAAACACCAAGCTTTTCACCAATTTCTTTATAGGTCAGACCCTCTTGGAATCTATATCTTATAACTTCCTGCTCTCTTTCCTTTATCATGGGGATCGCATACTCAAGGCCCATAATCTGGTCATCTGTTGGTTCCTTTTCTAATCCAAGAGCCTTTAAAAGATTCTGCGGATAGTCAGTTTTCTTCTTTTTCGTCTTTACTTCTGTACCAAAAGCTCCGCCGATAAGTCTTTTTATCTGATCTGCGTTTGCTACCGGGTACAACCCCATAATGTGCTGGGCAATTGCCTTCCCTGACACTTCTGGAGTCTCACTGTACCTTGAAGTCACATACTCATACCCCCACAAAGCCTCAGGCTTTGCATAAACAGCTATCGGCCAGCCATATAGCTCGCCTTTTTTGTTCTTACGCTGTCTGAAATCCTTGACGCAAAGATATGTCTTCATCTGAAGGTCAGTAATAGTCCCATCAAAGCCCTTTTCTCCGCCTTTAGCAAAACCAGCCTTCTGCTTGAGGTCATTAGAATAAAGCTCATCCTCTATCTCAAAACAATCCATTATCTTCTTCTGGCGCCTTGAAGCCTTCTCATCATCCCAGAGCGCATCAAAATCATATCCATCCCTGCGATAATTCACAAAATATGGAAGCCACTCTTTGGATATAAATCCAGCCTTCTTCTCAAAGAACTTGCCATAAGCGACCTCTCCACTCCTGGCAATAAGCTCCCGCCACTCCCATGGGTCCACTTTAGGATTTCCACACCACCAATACTCAACTGCAGTACGCTCCTCAAGTGAAAATCCCGGAATATCATTCTTAAAAAGTGGCAGAAATCCTACTTCATTTATGTAATCAATTGCATCCTGAACTGTATGCAGGCATTCAGGGTCATCCCACTCAACGCCGTACATAATCCAGGTTCCGTTTTCATTTCCCATTGCTCACCTCAAAGCTTATGCCATCCTCTTCTTTATCTCATCTATCAAAGTAATATCCGCCGGAAGCCATTTGACTGAATCAATGGTCTCTACATCAAGCCACTTAGCATCCTCTGCCTCTTTTAGCACAATATCTCCTGATATCAAACTGCACCAGTAACACCGCATGGAAAGATGGAACTCCGGATAATCATATTCGATTGTACTGATATACTCATCAACGCTGATCTCTGAATCAAGCTCTTCTCTAATTTCTCTTACTAAAGCATCTTCTGGGCTTTCTCCAGGTTCAACTTTTCCACCCGGAAATTCCCACCAACCTTTATAATTTCCATAGCCTCTGGCTGTGGCAAAAACTCTTTTACCGTCTCTGATCAGCGCTGCTACTACGTTTATTGTCGTTCTGGAAGTGTCCATAAATGCCTCTTTTTCCCAAATAATCACTCATTCAATTATATAGAAAAAAGGAATCTAGTGCTATATTAGTCGCTAGATTCCATCTATGGTTAATCCCCTTTTATAAGCGGGCTGATGTCTGGAGGAAGGCCATCAATTTAGGATGACCTTTATCCAATCTACTCTCGAGTATCAATCGCCATTCTTGATAAGATACTTGTTGTTTATTACTTTCATAGATAGCGGACCGCTTAATGCGTAGGAATGCACCGGTTCCTTGGGTCGGATTACGATTCCTTCTCTTACAGTTCCGTTGTATCCTATCCCATCCGCCCTTGCCAAAAGAGCCTGTTCGTCAGGATATTTCTCTACAAGATTGTCTCCTTCTTCCTCGACAGGAACCATCTGGAATCCTACATATTCGCAGATAGCCTTAAGGGTATCCAGATTACTTCTCTTGTCATCTATTCTTGCAGTGAAGACAAACCATTCTGGTGTCTTTAACTTCAGCCTATTCTTCTGAATACCTTCTCCACACCATTCTCCCTGAAGGACTATGCTTGATATTCCTTTTTCTTTAGCGTATGCCAACATCTTTTCTGGTATACGCTTTGCTTTTACATACTCAACAAATGAATTCTTACCATCATCCTTATACGCAACATTATGGCCAGTAAAAGAAACCTCATCATCTCTTACACCTATAGAATGACTGGAGCCGTCCATCTTAGTAGTAATGTAATATGGGAGGCTTTCAAATTCCTTCAAAAGCTCAGGTGCTGACTGTATTCTTGTTTCATCAGTTTTGGGGATATAGCTAGGTCTGTCTCCGATAATAGTACCATTATCACCTACTCTCTCCGGCATTTCCCACTCACGCACTCCAAGAATATCTGTTACATCCATTCCTTCTGCCAGATCTAATCCTTTTAGCTTAGGCAGTTTATCAGTACTAAGGCACAATCCCTGAGAGATTTCTCCTCTAAACTTCATAGTCTTAAGCCTGAAGCCTTCGCCCATGAACTCATTTTTTCTGTAGGAACTCTTTCTTAAGAATTCAAATTCCTCACAAATAGGCAGGAAAGAATCTATTTCAAAATAAACCACCAATTCCCCTTCATGAAATTCACCCTTTCCTCCAACACATTTCCATCCTAATACCTGTACAAGCTCAAGCCTGTCTGCATCAGGTATTGGAAACACTCCATTTATTTTCTGTATCGATGCTAATTTTCTCATATAAATCTCCATTCCGCCGCCTTCGGTCGGCGGCACAAATAGGGATGAAAGTATCGACTGTCCTCCACGTTGTGTATATAATTCAAGCGAGAAGCTATACTACAAAGCACGGGAGGAGGAGTC
>Ga0310695_10004720_pt1 | contig 24707 bp, 35 predicted proteins | sample RumenRJG_04DNA_FD_203882 | JGI IMG/M metagenome (GOLD analysis project Ga0310695, IMG submission 203882) | Bovine rumen microbial communities from Lethbridge, Alberta, Canada - RJG_04 (v2) (version 2) | ecosystem: Host-associated > Mammals > Digestive system > Stomach > Rumen | place: Canada...
CTGCTGATAACCCTTTTCTTGGGTATCATGGCTATCATGAGTGTTTTCATCAGGAAAGATAAGTATATCCACAAAATAGAAGATTTGGAAGATGGAGATCAATAAGAAATGCGAGGTTTGCGGTAGGTTCTTGCCTGAGTCAGAATTCTCGAAGTCCTATAAGCATCGCTGCAAGAAATGCGTGGCGAAGCAGACCAAGGAAAAGAGAGCCAAGTCAAAAGAGAGGAAACCATCCAAGGTGGATGAGTATTTCGATAATATGCCGAGACCCGATAAGGAGGTTATCACCATCACCATCGAGGGAGGTAGGTTCCTTGTGGACTATCAGGCGGATGATGAGCCTAAGAAGAATTGGAAATACTGCAATACGAAGGAGCTGATATCCATCAATGGTGCAGCCCATGTCCTGATTCAGGGAACCGAGATAACCACCAAATTCGGAAAGTTGGTCGGCAACCTTAAAGAGATAGAGGAAATATTCAATATCAAAATCGAAAAGGAATGAAACGGATTATCAAATTCAGGGGAAAGGATATAAAGACGGGTGATTTCGTCTTTGGTGACTTGGAGACAAGACCGAAGGAGGATTTCATGGTTATCCATCAGTATCATGAGGATGGGAGCTATAAATCTCAGGTCAAGGTAGATCCTGAGACCGTAGGGCAGTTCACGGGTCTGAAGGATCGGGATGGTAAGGATATCTATGAGGGTGATATCATCGGAGTAAAGGCAAGAAGTGATGATAGTACAATATTGCACTTGGTGTTTTTCGATGACTCCGAGGGACGTTTCAAGGCTGGGTTGAATGGAACTCAGGATAGACACGATTTCGGATGCTGCGGTCTTGATGATGAGCGGTGGACTCATAGTAAGACGATCATCAGTAATATCTACGATCATCCTGAATTATTGGAAACGGAAGAATGACTATGGCACAGACTATTTTGGAATATCTCAATAAGAGATTCGGAAAAGAGATGGTGAGCCGCATGGCGAAGCTCTCAGAGGAATTCGAGGAACTTCAGAATGCGTTCCACTATGGATCGAGAGAGGATTTCATCGATGAGCTGGCGGATCTGAATGGTGTCCTATACCATATCACGGGGATCATGGGGCTCGATCAGGATGAACTCCTGAAAATGATGATGGATAAGATCTCAGGCAGGGAGAAGGATCCCGACTATAAGAGAAAGCACCGACATATCAGGGGACTTGCAACCCTCGAAACTCAGTTGAGGATCCTGAAGGAGGTCGAAAAGACCTATCCTACATCATCCATCGGGAATGTTATCACGCAGATAGAATCACGAATTAATCACTTGAAGAAATGAGTGCTCAGACAAATGAAATATGCGCCCAATGCCTGAAAGCCTATAACGGGGTGAATGGCAGATATTGCTCAGAGCTGGGTTGTTATGTAGAATGGGCTAAGGAGCCTATATGTTCAACGAAAGGAGAATAGATTATGAACGCAAGAGAATTGATGATTGGAAATTGGGTTCAAATAGTAGAACCATGTAAATATGCAGGTGCAATAGGTCGTATAAAAACATTGATAGACCACAAAGATGATGAAAACGCATACTTTAAAGTCTTTCTTCAAAATAATACGATACATATTGGTATTGAGGATATTTGTTCCGAAGATATTAGACCTATCCCACTTGAAAAGATACATCTAACAAAGAATGGTTTTGAGGCAAGAGAAGAAACTGATGATACAGAGTTCTATTATTACGATTGCTATGAGATAAATGTTAGTTTTGATGAAGGTATATCAGAGGAGAATATACCACCAATCATATTCCTAACGATTGAGTTTGCAGAGAAAAGTATTGCTATGCCTATTGAATATGTTCACGAACTTCAGTAGGCAATGATGGTAATGGGTTGTGATAAAAAGATAGAGCTATGAAGTTATATATTGCCACACCAATCAATGCCCGTCCTGAGCAGGGTTTCAGGAACAAATATCAGGCAGCAAGAAAGAGAGTGAGAGAATTGAAGGAGATCATCAAGACCGATCATCGATTCTATGGGTATTCCTTCATCTCATCATTCGATGTGAATCCAGCAGCGAACACCTCCGAGGCTATCGCAATGGGTAGATGCGTTCAGGCAGTGATGGAGAGTGATGCCATCTATCTCGATCATGCTTGGCAATCCTCTAAAGGTTGCAATCTCGAATATCGGACTGCAAAGATCTATGATAAGGAGATTTACGAACACGATAAATTGTAAGGAAATGAAGATGGATTTTTTAATTTAGATTTAGTGTTATGACGAAGATTAGCGAATTGCCGAAGGAGTTGCTTGATAAGATAAAGGCGGCGTTTGATGCAGAGCCGAAAGTGCGGCAGTTGCGTGTTCAGCAGCAGATGTTGATGCGTAATGGAAAGTATCAGGATGCCTTGGATATTGCAAAGTACATAGAAACGCTTTACAATGAGTGTGTGTATAACTATATCGAGGAATCGGAAAGTCAGGTTGAAAAGATTGATGTTGCGAGTATAAAGATGCCGTTGTCGGAAAAGGAGGATTTGATGAAGCATCTTCTTGTATGCTTTATGTGCGCAGACATTATCAAATCTTCGGTTCAGGACATGGATAGCATCTTGCACCGACACGACAAGAATATGTATATGGAAATGTTCAACGACATCAAGCAGATTATGTCGATGTCGGAGGAAAAACTAAGGTTCTTGCAGCACAATAGCGACTATCTTAAAGACCTTGTGTGGGGTGAGAAGTGTGATAATATGTATGATATGATGCTTTCCAAGGCAGGAGCTATCATGCGCAAGAAAAAGGAAGACCCTAATTGGGGCAAGAACACGGAAAAGTTCAAATAATATGGAAAAGATATTTGATTATATAATTGATTTGGTTCCAGCTATCTATATCGCTTCGATGGTTATAGTTGCCTTGGCTGCATCCATCGATCTGTATCTGAAGATCAAAGATGGGGTAATGTTCAGCTCTCGTTTATATCGGACATATATCATGGAGGCTATAATCCCGATTGCCAATACCCTGATAGCTTTATTGATTATCATGAATGTTATCGATTATGTGTTATATGAGATAGAAAGATTTCTAAGGAGGATCATAAAATGACAGAAGAAGAATTGAAGAAGGTCAAGTTCCGTTGTGTCGGTACGATGGCATTTGAGGATGAGCATACAATTGCTTATGTCAGCGAGAATGGTAGGCTCGGAATCTGCGACCATACCCTGAAAAAGAAGGATGGAACCTTTGGGCGGCAATATCGGCATTGGCGGATAGATGGTAAGGTCTATAAGAGCAAGAAGAAATTCCTTGAAGCACTTGCAGATTATTCAGAGAAGATAATTCCAATCAATAAATTATAATTTCAACGCACTATGACAAAAGAAGAAAAAGAGGCTTATTCTGAGTTCCTCGAAAGAAAAAAGACTCAGAGGATCGAAAGCGGATTTGAGGTTCAGGATGAGGATCTGAACCCTGCCCTATTCCCCTTTCAGAAGTATTGTGTGAAGCGGGCATTGTCCGCAGGAAAATTCGCCCTCTTTGAGGATTGCGGTCTCGGAAAGACCATCCAGCAGCTCGAATGGGCTCAGAAGGTGTTCGAGCATACCTCTCAGCCGATCCTGATCCTCGCTCCGCTGGCGGTGATCTCTCAGACCATCGCAGAGGGTGTGAAGTTCGGATATGTCGTGAGGGATTATGATGAGTTCACAAGCAATCTCGATGAATGCGGCATCTATATCACGAACTATGATAATCTGCCGAATGTGGAGGTGGAGAATTTTGTGGGAATCGTCCTCGATGAGTCATCCATCCTGAAAAACTTTCAGGGAAAGACCCGCACATTCATCATCGAGAGCTTTGCCCGAACCCATTATAAATTGGCTTGCACGGCTACCCCATCCCCGAATGATACCACAGAGATATGCAACCATGCGGAATTCCTCGATGTGATGAGCCGTACCGAGATGCTTGCGATGTATTTCGTCCATGATGGAGGATCAACCTCGGATTGGAGATTGAAGGGTCACGCAAAGCAGAGCTTTTGGGATTTCGTCTCGACTTGGGCGGTGATGCTGAATAAGCCATCGGATATCGGATTCTCGGATGAAGGATATCTCCTGCCCCCTCTGAACGTGATGGAGGAAATCTGTATAACCCCGAAAAGGGATAACGGGATGCTTTTCAATGATATCGCAGTCAGCGCAACGGACTATCATAAGGAACTCAGGGCTACGGCAGAAATCCGACTCAACCGAGTTGCATCTATGGTGAAGTCTATGCCTGATGAGAATTTCATCATTTGGATCGGTCATGATGATGAGGGCAAATACCTCCGTTCCCTGCTGCCTGAGGCAGTCGAGGTCAAGGGATCCGATGATAAGGAATACAAGAAGGAGAAGCTGCTGGGCTTCGGTAACGGGGATTTCAGGATCCTCATCACGAAGCTGAAGATTGCTCAATTCGGATTGAACTATCAGAACTGCCACAATCAGATCTATGCCTCTCTCGATTTCTCCTTTGAGGCTACCTATCAGGGAATCCGCAGATCCTATCGCTTCGGTCAGTCGGAGGCGGTGAATATCTATCTCATCACCACCGACACCATGCAGAATGTGAAGAAATCATTCGATGAGAAGCAGAAGGCTTTCAAGGAGATGCAGTCAGCCATGACCGAGGCAATGAACAGAAATATAAACAATAAAATCAATTTGAAGAAGATGGAAGTATCTAATCAGTATCAGTCGGATCATTGTGATATCCGCTTGGGGGATTGTGTGAAATGCATTCAGGATATCCCTGACAATAGTATCGGTTTCTCAATATTCTCTCCCCCATTCGCAGAGCTTTACACCTATTCGGATAAGTTGGAGGATATGGGGAATTCAAAGGATTACAAGGAATTCTTCGAGGCTTTCAAGTATCTTGTGAAGGAGCTCTACAGAGTGATGTGGGGGGGGCGAAATGTTGCCGTTCACTGCATGGATCTGCCGATTCAGAAAGGCAAGGAGGGTTATATCGGGCTGCGTGATTTCTCAGGTATGATACTTCAGGCTTTCACGGAGGTAGGATTCATCTACCATTCAAGGGTGACGATATGGAAGAATCCCGTCACGGAGATGCAGCGCACCAAGGCTCTCGGACTGCTCCATAAGCAGGTGAAGAAGGATGCCGCCATGAGCCGAGTGGGAATCCCCGACTATCTCATGGTATTCCGCAAGGAGGGAGAGCATGAGCATCCAGTTCATTGCGATATCTCGGTTGATACATGGCAGAAATACGCATCCCCCGTTTGGATGGATATCGACTATTCCAAGACCCTGAATGCAGCCAAGGGTCGTGATGAAGCCGATGAGAAGCATATATGCCCGCTTCAGCTCGATACCATCGAGAGGGCAATCACCCTTTGGAGTAACAAGGGCGATAAGGTACTGACCCCGTTCCTCGGCATCGGATCGGAGGTATATGGAGCCATCAAGCTCGAAAGATTCGGGATCGGATTCGAGCTGAAGGAATCCTACTTCAAGGAGGCAATCAGGAATTGCAAGGCTATCGAGGCGGAGAATAGTCAGAGATCATTATTCGATTGATTATGGGTGCTCAGGTTCATCACAGATGCAAAAGTACGGGTGAGACATTCACCGAGGCAGGATGGAAGAAATGGCTAAAGAGCCATGATCCATCCAAGGCGGTGACGGAATACAAGGAGTTCGGGTATGATATCAATGATGTCTGCCTGACTCCGAGAAAACCCGTAGAATGGCATAACAGATATTGCGCCATCACCATCACCACCTCGCAATCACCTTGCGGGGCATGGGATTACGGATTCTTTTGGAAGATCGTTGAAAACAGTTCCTTCGGTGCTCCCCTATTCATCCCTGAGGATGAGATCGCCAATGGCTACCGATCAGAGAAATTCGCCATATCGGGATGCCTGAAGAAGATCAGAAAGATATTCAGCGATGATCTGAGATGGAGAAAGGAGATCGGTGATGACTATGATGAGTTCGGTAATTGGGAGGAAAATACCGCCATCATCCCCTACATCGAGAAGGCAATGGTTCAGATCGATGCCCTGATAGATCGGTTCGATCCCCGACAATTGGATCTATTCGATTAAGTAAATATAATATTAACAATCTAAATTTCATCATTTATGGAAGAAAAGAAGAATGAGCAGAGAGAGCTGGGCAGGGATGAGGTCTTTGCCGAGGTCAAGGAAGTGATCGAGAGTGTTGAGAAGTCTCGTATGGTGGCTGAAGCAGGATCCAAGCATGGATTGAAGCGGAATCCCTATCAGACCCTGAAGGAGAAGGGATTGATGAATCCTGACTTCATCCTGAGTGAGTTCGACAAGATTCAGGCTAAGGCATCCAGCCTTTCAAGCGGTGAGAGAGACGTGATCTCCAAGATCATGATGATGGCTCTCCATAATGCCGCAGTCAAGGAGTATGAGAAGATCAACGAGAATGAGAAGAAGGAATCCGAGGAATCGGAGACCGAGAAATAAACTGAGTTATTAACATCTAAAACAGAATTATTATGAGATCAAGAACTGCACAATGGTTTGAATGCAAGATCCGCTATGAGAAGGTTCAGGAGGATGGCTTGCAGAAGAAGGTTACTGAGGGTTATGTGGTGGATGCCCTGAGCTTCACCGAGGCTGAGGAAAGGATCATCGAGGAAATGGCATCCTATATCAGCGGGGAGTTCAAGGTTGCCGACATCAAGCAGGCATCCTATAAGGAGATTTTCTTTTCGGATGACGAGATGGCTGATAAGTGGTACAAGGCGAAGCTCGCATTCATCACCATCGATGAGAAGACCGAGAAGGAGAAACGTTCCAATGTGAACTATCTCGTTCAGGCAGGATCTTTCGGATCCGCCATGAGAGCCATCGATGAGGTCATGGGAGGAACCATGATTGATTACGTGATTCTCTCCATCGCTGAGACTACCCTTTGGGATGTGTTCGAGTATAAGAAGCCTGAGGCAAAGGATGATAAACCCGAACACGAGGAATAATGGATAAGAGGGAGTTCTTTGATAAGGTCTCCGAGATGAGGGATGCGCAGAAGGAGTATTTCCGTACCCGCAGCAGCGCATCCCTCAATAAGAGCAAGAAGCTCGAAAAGGAGATTGATGATGAGATCCTGAGGGTGAGAAAGATCCTCTCAGGAAGGAAAGAGCCAGTTCAGGTAGAATTGTTCGGAGGATGAGGTTATGAAGGATTCAAAGCTGATGGAGAGAGCCCTGAGGGCTTTCGCTGAATGGGCATCGATGGATTGGTTTGAGCATCTGAGGCACAGATCGATGCCGCCGCCACCTTTCTTTGAGACCAAGCATCCGAGAGAGGAAAATCCGCATCATGAATATTGGCTCCGTATTCGCTCGAATCCGTTCAGGAGTAACTACCACTAAGGCGGAGGGGAGAAAATCGCAGGAAGCCCCGTTTCTGTGCGAAATCGGGGACTATATCAATCGTTATATCGTAGAATATTTATATATTATATTACATGGCATCAGTAAATATGGCAATAGTGGTGGGATTCGTTGGGAATGATCCCCGAATCACCACCCTTCAATCAGGCAGGAAGGTGGCATCATTCGCATTGGCTACCACCGAGGCAGGATATACCACCCAATCAGGGCAGCAGATCCCTGAGAAAACCGAGTGGCATAACATCGTATGCTGGGGTAAGACCGCAGAGGTCGTGGAGAAATATGTCCACAAGGGAAGCTCCCTCTATATTCAGGGAAAGATCCGAAACAGATCCTATGATGGGAATGACGGGCAGAAGCGTTATGTCACCGAGATAGAATGCGAGGTGATGCAGATGCTTGATAAGCGACAAGACGGAAACAATCATTCTCAGGCGCAGAATACGGCTCAGAATCCGCAAACGGCATCGAACCCTTATAATTCCTCACCAGCACCATTCCCTCCGCCTCAGGCGCAGGAAAACGGGAATGACGATCTCCCATTCTGATAGGCTGCATGATACATCAGGAATCACGGACTCAGATCGTATGCGTGAGATGGTTCAGGCTTCAGTTCCCGAAATTGGCTCTCCTGCTCTTTTCGGTTCCGAATGGAGGCGCAAGGCGGAGGGTCGAGGGGGCGATCCTGAAAGCCGAGGGATCGACCGCAGGGGTCTCGGATCTCCTTCTGCTCTATCCTTCAAAAGGGTATCATGGATTATGCATAGAGATGAAAACCCCGAAAGGAAAGCAGCAGCCGTCACAGAAAAGATGGCAGTTGGAGGTTGAGAATACGGGTTATAAGTACGTCATTTGCAGATCGTTTGATGATTTTATGACCGAAATTAACTCATATTTGCGTTAAATAAAGTCAAAACTTTGCAAAAGAGTGCCTGATAAGCACTCTTTTTTGTATCTTTGCCCCGATATATCTCAAATTTTAATTACTCCTTGCAATGAAAGAAGAAGAAATCAGATCAAAGTTCGTGCTTATCCCATTGGATAGGATCGAGCCTAACGAGGGGCAGATTGAAGGATTGCCAGCAAACCCCCGTGATATCGTGGATCGGAAATTCGATCTGCTGATTAAGAGCATCCTCATGCATCCGAAGATGCTTGAATTGAGATGCCTGATGGTATTGCCGTTTGATGGCGGGAAGTTTGTTGCCATCGGAGGAAATATGCGCCATCGTGGACTCTCCGAGATTGCGAAGATGAGCCCTGCCCAAGTCAATATCACCCTCGGTAAATGCTCAGGATATGCGCAATTGTCTGCCGATGAGAGGGAATACCTCAGAAAATATTGGGAGGCATGGCTGAAGTCGAAGGATAAGCCGATCCCATGCGGCATCATACCAAAGGAGACCACCGTAGAGGAACTGAAGGCTTATGCGGTACTCGACAATTCAGGATTCGGAAAATGGCAATGGGATATGCTGGCTAACGAATGGGATGCCGAAGCCCTCACCGAATGGGGTGTTGATCTGCCGATCATGGAATCAGAGATCGATACGGATGAGTTCTTTGATGATCTCGATGATGACGGGAATAAGGATAAGGGTGACAAGATCACCGTAACCATACCCCTCGAAATGAAGGATCAGAAGGATGATATAAAATCCATCATCGAGGGTGCTCTGTCGGATTACTCAGGCATCAAGGTCAAGTAATATCGCTATCAGGTAGTATAGTTATTATATATATAATATTATCCCCGATATATGAGAATATTCTTGGCGGGGGGGGTAAGTGGAAACCTCCGAGATTTTTGGCAAAAGGTTATGAATATATATTTAGCTGCACCTCATTCGAGGTCTGAAGTGGTTGAAGAAATGAAAGTATATCAGGCATCATTAGTATCGAGCGGGCATCTGAAAGACCATATAAGGGAATCGATGTCAAAGTTCATCGGTGATGGGGATAACCCAATCGCTGATGATTTCGTGCGTGATGTGAAGCTCTCTGAGATGAGCATCCTCGAATCGTTCTATTACCTCAGGAAGAATGAGGAATTCATGGCTCTCGCAAAGCACTTCGGATCATTCCTGCTCGATTCAGGGGCATTCACGTTCATGACGGGAGCCCATAAGGGATCGATAAACTGGGATGAGTATGTGGAGGATTATGCACGATTCATCAATAAGCATGATATAAAGCTATTCTTTGAGCTCGATATCGATTCAGTCGTAGGATTGCAGGAAGTTGAAAGGCTCAGGGAGAAACTTGAAGCCCTGACGGGAAAGAAACCGATCCCCGTATGGCATAAGAACCGAGGGAAGGAATACTTCATCAAGATGTGCGAGAACTATCCGTATGTAGCCCTCGGTGGGATAGTCACCAAGGAGATACCCCGTCAGAAATATGAGAAGGGATTCCCTTGGTTCATCAAGACCGCACATCTCCATCGATGCAAGATTCATGGGCTTGGATATACCACCATCCTGAATCTGCCGAAATATCACTTCGATTCTGTTGATTCTACCGCTTGGCTCTATGGGAACCGAGGCGGTTATCTCTATAAATTCAATCCCTCGAAGGGTACTATGGATCAGCTCAAAGCCGATAATGCCCGACTGAAATCAAGGGAGGGTGCGGTGAACAACTTCAGGGAATGGGTGAAGCTCTGCAAGTATGCGGAGGCGAATTGGTAAAAAGCGCAAAATGCGCAACTCAATTAAAAAGGCGAAAAGTTATGAAGAAGAAGGATTCAGTTATCATCGTGAGCGGGGGAATGGATTCCATCACCCTACTCTATGATCGTCATGAGTACATTGCCCTTGCGGTCACGTTCGACTACGGGAGCAATCACAATAAGAGGGAGATCGAGTGCGCTGCCTATCATTGCAAGGTTTTGGGCATCGAGCACATCATCATCCCTCTCGATTTCATGCACCGATATTTCAAGTCATCGCTTCTGAGTGGTGCTCAGGATATCCCTGAGGGTCACTATGCCGATGAGAATATGAAATCAACGGTGGTTCCATTCCGCAATGGAATCATGCTCTCTATTGCTTGCGGTCTCGCTGAGAGCCGTGAGCTTCAGAGGGTCATGATAGCCAATCATGCGGGGGATCATGCGATCTATCCCGATTGTAGGGCTACATTCATCAATTCCATGTCTGAGGCTATGGCATACGGAACCTACGATCATATCAGGATAGAAGCTCCATATACCACCCTCACCAAGGATCAGATCGCCCATATCGGAGGTCAGATAGGGATCGACTATTCAAAGACCTATTCCTGCTATAAGGGAGGTGAGAAACATTGCGGGAAGTGTGGAACCTGCGTAGAACGGAAGGAGGCTTTCGCCCTTGCTGGGCTTGATGATCCGACCGAGTATGAGGAATAAACCGAGTTGAGTATTCACTAAATCATATATCATCATGTATTACGTATCAAAGAGAATGGAGATAGCTGGGAGCCATCATCTGAAGCTCTCCTATCCGTCAAAATGCGAGAACCTTCACGGGCATAATTGGATCATCACCGTGTTCTGCAAAGGAAAGAAGCTCAATAAGGATGGGATGGTCTGCGATTTCAAGAAGATCAAGGATATGATTCATGGAAAGCTCGATCATCAGAATTTCAATGAGATCCTGCCATTCAACCCCACCGCAGAGAATATCGCCAAGTGGGTTGTCGATAATGTCCCCGACTGCTATAAGGCTTCGGTGAGGGAATCCGAGGGTAACATGGCGGTCTATGTTGATGACAAGGCTAAAGATAACGATGTGCTATGAGGGTAAATGAGATATTCTATTCCTTGCAGGGAGAGGGCGCACATTCAGGCGAGGCGGCTATATTCATCCGTCTCTCAGGATGCAATCTGAGATGCCCGTTCTGCGATACCATCCATGAGCCCTGCAATATCCTCACCGAGGATGAAATCATCTCTCAGATCGAGGAATATCCCGCTAATTGGGTAGTCATCACGGGAGGGGAGCCGACATTGCAGCCGCTTGAAGCCCTCATCGGTAAGATCCATGAGATCGGTAAGTCTGTAGCCATCGAGACCAATGGAACCCGTGAGGTTCCAAAGAATGTCGATTGGGTGACTGTCTCACCGAAATCCCCATTCGTGGGATCTGCTGGTACTCCGATCCTGAAAACCGCTCAGGAAGTGAAGGTGGTATTCGATGGATATCATCTCTTATCTGATCCGACATTCGGGATCACGGCAGCTCATTATTTCGTCCAGCCCTGCGATACGGGTGACAAGAAACGGAATAAGGAGATCATCGATTTTTGTGTCACATTTATCAAGAATAATCCAAAATGGAAGCTATCACTACAAACGCAGAAGATATTAGGGGTGCGATAAGAGCCCTGATCCTCGCCATCGGGGATGATCCTGATCGTGACGGATTAAAGGGGACTCCTGATCGCATCATGAGAATGTGGAAGGAGATCTTCAGGGGCTATGATCCATCTCAGAAGCCGAAGATCACCACATTCCCCAATGAGGATGGTATCGATGATTTGGTGTTCGATTCAGGGGATTACTATTCCATGTGCGAGCATCATATCCTGCCATTCTTCGGTAAATACTATTTCGCATATATCCCGAATCCCAACGGAAAGATCCTCGGCATCTCCAAGGTGGCGAGAGTCGTGGGTTATTGCGCTGCCCGACTTCAGTTGCAGGAAAGGCTCGCAAGGGATATCGTGAAGATGCTCGATGAAGCCCTTGATGGTGATGCACTCGGATTCGCAATCGTGATGAGGGGAAAGCATCTGTGTAAGACCATGAGGGGTGTGCGCAATGATGGAGCCATGACGGTAGCCCACTTCACGGGTCTGTTCACCAAGAATCCATCATTGAAGGCTGAATTCTATAAACTGATCGATGCTCAGAAGGAATGAAATACGGGAATCAGGCAATCCAAGCAACAGAGACATGGATCAGCGATAACGGCTTGATGGACTACGGAGGGGCGAAGCTATCCGATTTCCTGAATTATATCGGGATCTCCTATAAGTCGTATTATCGATGGATGGATGAATATCCTGAATTCAAGGCTGCAATCGAGAGGGGAAAGGCGGAGTTCAAGGCTCGGCTGACTACCGATATCGCAGCATCCCTCGCTATGGCTGCAAAGGGTTATGAGAGGGAGGAAACGGAGAAGGAGTTCAAGCCCAATCCGAAAGATCCCAATAAGGCTATTCAGACGAAGTTCAAGAAAAAGACCGTCTATTATCAGCCGAATGTGGGAGCCGCCATCTTCCTGCTAACCAATCTCGATCCTGAGCACTATCAGAACAAGCAGAATGGTGAATTCATCCTCAAAAACAAGGATGATAAGAAGATGTCGATTGATGAGATTAATGCTGAGATAGAACGTCTCAAAAAACTTGAAAATAATGAGGAATGAGTTTGTCGGAATTGGAAATCAAGCAGAGAATATTGCAGTTGGAGCAGGAGAAACTAAAGATTCAGGCTCCAGCTTCATTCCCGCATTTCCTCGGCTACTCAAACCCGAAATATCAGCTCGAATGGTTCCATCGGATCATTGCGGAGCATTGTCAGATGCTTTTGGAGGGAAAGATCAAGAATCTCATGGTCTTTATGCCCCCTCAGCACGGCAAATCAGAGATTATATCTCGTAACTTCCCCGCATGGGCATTGGGTAGAGACCCTGACCTGAAGATCGCAGGATGCTCATATAGCTCAGACCTGGCACAACAATTCTCTCGATCCATCCAAAGGACGATTGATAGCCGTGAGTATAGGGAAATATTCCCTGATACATATCTGAGCGGTTCGCCTCTCGTCAAGAGCGACTACAAGGGATATCTGAGGAATGTAGATGTCTTCGAGACGGTGGGACATAGGGGATTCTATAAGGCGGTTGGTGTTGGCGGATCGCTGACGGGTACTCCCGTAGATATCGCCATCATCGATGACCCCGTGAAGGATGCGCAGGAGGCTTACTCCCTGACCTATCGGCAGAAGGTATGGGATTGGTATAACACAGTCCTCACCACCCGACTGCACAACGATTCCCGCCAATTATTCATCATGACCCGATGGCATGAGGATGATCTTGCGGGAAGACTCCTGAAGGCGGAGCCTGATGATTGGGAGGTTCTTGCGATCCCAGCGATCTGTGAGAGGGAGAATGATGGAGGAATGAGCCATCGAAAGATCGGTGAAGCCCTATGGGAGGAAAAACACTCCATCAAAAAGCTCGAAAAGCAGAAGGCGAGGGCTCCGAGGGAGTTCAATGCCCTCTATCAGCAGCATCCGACCATCGAGGGAGGTAACATCGTTAAGAGGGATTGGTTCAGGAAGATCTCAATGGCTGAATTCAAGTCTCTCAGGTTCAATGAGCCGATGCACTTCTATCTCGATACCGCCTACAATAAAAAGAAGAATAAGGGTCAGGATAATGACCCGTCAGGAATATTGGCTGCTTGCAGGATCGGAACGAATATCTATCTCTACGATGCCATGCAGATGTGGAAGGAGATGCCCGATCTGCTCAGGTTCCTGCCTGAATATATAGCAGCCCATGAGGGTGATAGGGAATCGAAGCTCAACGTGGAGCCGAAAGCCAATGGAATATCCGTAGTACAGATGCTGAAGGAGACCACCACCCTCAATGTGAAGGAAACCCCAACCCCCACCGATGATAAGGAGGTGCGCCTGAGGGTCGTTTCTCCGAGGATCGAGTGTGGAAGGGTCTATATAGTGGAGGGATCTTGGAATGATGATTTCCTCGATGAGGTATGCGGATTCCCATCAATGCCACATGATGAGTTCGTGGATATCCTCGGATATGCCATCAACGATCTCTATGATGATGATGATGATATCGATTACGAAAACCTCGATAAGAGTTCTCTTGGATTATAAACCATAATATTTATATGCTGCATGTATTTAGTTGATTTGTTCCGTAATTACGTGAATGCCCTCGTTGGCAAGAATCAGGAGTTTGAGCAACTGCTGGCTGCAAAGGATATCTCTGCGGTCAGGGAGAAGATGACCACTCGGGTGAATGATGTCATGGATGCGCTGAAAGAGTATGTCACGAAAGAGCATGACATAATGAGGCGGGAAGATAAGATCATCACCGATAAGAAGGGTAAGTTCCTGAGAAAGGAGGCGGTATGGAAGCTCCCCATCCCCTATCCCGTGTTCATCAATGAGATCGCCCTTGTGTTCCTCTATGGCAGACCCGTGAAATGGTCTCAGCTCTCGGAGGGTACTGATAATGCTTTCAAGGCTTATCAGGACTTCATCAAGAATACCCGATTCGATTCAAAGATCCGCCAGTGCAAGCGATTGGCGGGTGCTGAGACGGAATCTGCTATGCTTTTCCGTTGCTATACGGATGATGATGGATCCCGTAATTGCCAGCTCAGGGTTCTCGCCCGATCGAAGGGTGATGAGATCTATACCCGATTCGATCAGTATGAGAATCTGATCGCATTCGCATGGGGTTACTATACCAAGGATGATGGAGAGGGAGCCGTCTATCATCTCGATGTGTTCACCAAGCAGACGATCTTCCATTGCGTGAAGAAATCCCTCGGATGGGATGTGGTGGAGGAAATCAACTTTGCGGGAAAGATCCCCGTGATCTATTTCCGTCAGGAAAAGGAATGGGATGGTGTGGAAGCCCTCATCAACCGAGAGGAAAACATCGCATCCCGTACTGCCGATACGAATGACTATTTCGCAGATCCTATCGCTATCATGGCTCAGGATATCATCAAGAATATGCCTGAGAAGAAGGAGGCTGCAAAATTGCTCATCACAAATGATAAGGATGGTGTCGAAAAGGCTGCAAAATATCTCACATGGGATAATGCGCCTCAGTCGAAGAAGGATGAGATCGAATGGCTCCATACGCAGATCCTTCAGAAGACATTCACCCCGAATATCACCACCGATACCCTGAAATCCATCTCCCAGCTCTCCGCCAAGGCTCTGCGTACCGTCATGATGCTTGCGGATATCAAGGCGGCAAAGAGAAAGGAGAGCCATGATGAGCTTTTGGATCGTACCGCATCCCTGATTATAGCCATCATCGGCAATGTACTCGATGCCAATCTGAAGGGGGAGTGTGATAAGCTGATCGTGGGTCATGAGTTCCAAGAGCCTTTCGGAGAGGATATCGCTGATGATCTGAATAATGTGATCCGTGCCGTTGATGCTGGCATCATGTCAGAAGAAACGGGTATCGAGATGAATCCCCTTGTGAAGGATCCTCACAGAGAGGCGGAGCGCATCAAGAAGGAATCCGAGGAAAAGATCAAGCAGCAGCAATCCATCTTCGGTAATCCCGATGGCTCTGAGGGGGCTCAATCATACGGGGATGAGTAGTTTATCGGTTTTCATGAGAAATCCCGTCAGAATCGCAGGAAATCCCGTCTATGGCAAAGAAAAGTAAGATTAATGCATCCGAATTCATGGCATCGCCTCAGGTTCGCATCAAAAGAACCGAGGCTTATGCCGAGAAGGTGAGGTTGATGTTCGCTCAGACCGTGAACAATATCCTCGCCCTGAATAAATCCATGCCATCCCTCGATGAGGGGGTGATGTTCTCATTCGATGGAGAGTCAATGAAGATGCAGAAGAAGGTGGAGGAAGCCCTGAGGCAGCTCCATTCGGCTGCAACCTTGGCTATCAGGCGGGGTATTGCCGTTGAATGGGATATCGCCAATAACGAGATCGATAAGCTCCTAAACTCGGTTTATGGAAAGAAGGTGCTCGAATCCCCTGAGTTCAATGGATGGATGAACCGCAATGATTCAGCCCGTGATGCGTTCCTGAACCGATCAGAGAAGGGGATGAATCTCTCTGATAGGGTTTGGAAGTCTGTCCGTCAGCTCAGGGATGAGATGGAGGTTGCCATGACCGTTGCCATCGGTGAGGGTGATTCCGCCAGCTCCATGAGCCGAAAGGTCAGGGAATATCTCAATGATCCCGATCTGATGTTCAGGCGATTCCGCTATAAGGCTGGAGAGAAGGATATCATCGATCCTGAGACGGGAGAGGTAATCGGTAAGGAGCCCGTCTATAAGCTGAAGTGGAAGAAAAGGGTCAAGGATGAGAAAACGGGGAAATACAAATTCATCGACTATGACCGCAAATCCTATGAGACGGGTCAGGGAGTCTATAAATCATCCGCCAAGAATGCCATGCGATTAACCCGCACGGAGACCAATATGGCATATCGCAGAGCCGATCATTCACGATGGCAGGGGATGGATTTCGTCCTCGGTCAGCATATCGAGCCATCGAAGAATCATAAGATCGAGGATATCTGTGATAAGCTCCAAGGTGACTATCCGAAGGACTTTCAATTTGACGGGTTCCATCCACAATGCTACTGCGTATGCACCCCTATCCTGATGTCGGAGGATGAGATGGCAAAGGTCAATGAGGCTTTCCTGAAGGGAGAGACCTATACCCCAAAGGGAAAGCAGATCACCGACTATCCTCAGGGATTCAAGGATTGGGTAAGGGAGAAAGCGGATAAGATCGTGGATGCCCATGATTACGGAAAGGATCCATATTTCGTCAGGAATAACTATCAGGCGGTGGATCAGATCATCCATCCTGATAAGTACGAAAAGAAGCTCACTCCGCTTGAAATAGCAGCTCAGAGACATGAGGATCGTACTCCTGAGAAGATCGATGAGATCACCAAGAAAGCGAGATTCAGGGCAAAGTCTATGGATGCAGCAGAGAGATATTTGGATGAGTTCAAGGATATCGAGGGATTCGATACCTCAGCCATTCAGGATGCATACGATCACGCACGATGGGATGATGTTCGCTCCGAGGCTCTGAAGCTCGCTCAGGCGAAGCGTGGAATCATCGAGAGCGGTATCAATGCCATGAATGAGGGTGAGGATTATGGTGAGGTCGATATAACCAAGTTGCAGGATCTCATCAAGGGATCCGATCTCATTGCCCTCAGGGATCAGGCGAAGCTCATCATGGATAAGATCAAGTTGGTTAAGGAGTTCGAGGATCAGGTTATCGATCTCATTCCTGACGTTCACGAATGGCATAAGCAATTTACGATGAATGAGCTTACCTCAGCCCATGATGCCATTGAGAAAACCTTTGCGAAGATGCAGGGAAAGAGCCTTGCAGAGCAGAAGAAGATGCTCGAAAAGGAGATCAAGTATGTGGAGGATCCTACATTCCTGAAGCCGCATACCCAATATCCTACATGGAAGGTGGTTCAGGATGCCTACGCAAGGAAACTCGAAGAAGTCATCTATCAGCAGAAGATCGAGGCGATCAAGGTACAGATGGATCCCGTTGAGATGTGGTCTATAAATCATCCTCAATCGAAGAATGTTGCCAATCTCCTGCTTGATTATAAAGTGGCTCTTGCGAATAAGGAGGATATCATCATCATTCAGCAGAAAGCCACCCTTGCATATACTGAATATCAGAAGCGACTCAAAGAACAAGCAAAGAGAGATGCCAAGAAAGCGGCTAAGGGAAAGATGGATAATCCTACCCTAAAATTTGATGATGATTGCTTTACGGATGATAGGAGGAATGCTGCCATTTGGAATATCACGGCAAAGGATGCAGATGATTATTTCCATCAAAATGCAGTAGAATTCTATCAGAAAGTCACGGCTGACGAAAAGACTGCCCTTGCTGGCTATACGGGAGGTTCAGGATATATCACAAGACCACTTAGAGCCATTACCCCATACGAATACGACTATCTCCCATATAAAGATAAATCAGATAGGGATATAAAGAATATGACTACGGCTCTCTATAAGCAAACTCTAAAAGATGATACATGGCTCAAACGAGATAGTGATCCGTGGAATATTGAATATATCTTCGGTATAAGTGATCTGTCCGTATATAGAACTAATCCAAATGCCCTGAATGGGATGATTGGATTAGAGGATAGCTTTCAATCGTGTGGTTCCTGCAAGAATACCCGATTCACCGCAACTGGTCCGAAAGATGTCATTATGAACATCTATTGTCCTAAAGGAACTTACGCAGCATATGCGGAGCCATGGTCGAGTTGTGGTACATATGGTAAGAATTGGAATTGCAAGGATAAGGCTAATCCGACATCAAGAAATGAGAATGAGGTGATTTTGCAGAGAGGTGCAATACTGAAGATTACTAAAGCCGAGTATAAGAATGGTATGTGGTATATCGATGTAGAACTCATCGGATTCAATGTCAGGGATTATACGATGGAGGTCAATTCTCATGGATATTATTGCAAGTTCAAATAAAAAAGAGGGGTGCGAAGCGCATCCCTCTAATTATATAGTTTCTCATAAAAATCCTTGAAAGCCTCTATATCCTCTCGTTCAGTGTATTGGAAATATCGATTCATCAATAGGGCTTTCAGGGTTATCGGGGTATCATCGGTCTTTCGATAATCTCTCATACTCTTTGAAATATATTCCTCCAAACAATAGGACAGATGATCGGAATCTTTCACCATCTCATCGATCCATAATGATTCAATTCTCCATGCAGTAAACCGAATATCGGTCATGGCAAATGGAGATTCTTTCTCTCCTTTGTAGTATCTGCAGTGATGCAGAAGATCATTTCTTTCCATGATTATCTATGATTTAGAATCTATTATTTACAAACTCCATCCTAAAGCGTAAGACCACATCGATCATCTCTTGTGGAAGGTAGCTCAGGGCTTTCTCCTTCATCCATTCAGGGATTCCGAAATAAGCCTCTGCAAGCGATCCTACGATGGATCCCATCGTATCTGAATCACCTCCGTATGATACGGCTTTCCTGATCGCATCCTCGAAGCTCTCGGAATGGATGAGATGATGGATGGCGAGTGGCACGCATCCCATGCAGGTCTCATCCCATTGTCCAGCCTGAGGGATCCATTTCTCCCAATCGTCTCCATACTCCTTACGAACCAAATCTATCACCTTTTCAAGTGAATGAGGATTGATGAGGATATTGATAGATTCTGCTATCACCCTTGCACCTCTCAGTCCTTCAGGATGATTATGGCTGCATCTTGCGGATCCCTCTGCGTTTTCCTTCACCTCGAATAGATTCAGGAATCCCCATCCGCATGGTGATACCCTCATGGCGGCTCCATTGCCGAATGAATCATAAGGCATGGGATTGGTTGAATTGAGCCAGCGTGAGAATGATACTCCGTAGGCTCCCATCGGATGAGGATATCTCCTACACCAATCGATCAGGTTCTCACGATAAGGGATCCCCGTGATGATGGAGTCCGCTATTGCGATGGTGCAGATCGTATCATCCGTATAAGAGCTTCCCTCAGGGAAAAGCTCGAAATTGTAATCTCTTGTGTTGTGGAATTCATAGGTACTACCGATGATATCCCCGATAATTGCTCCTAACATATCTCTATTGCGTTGAAATTATTGTTTCTTGTTCCTGATAGGCTTTCGCCTCATGATCCCTATATCGATGGTGCAAAGGGAATTCTTGTAGATATTCCCTTTCAGACCATGATTCGTGAGAGATTTATATCCGATCCCGATCCTTTCTTTCGGGATGATATCGTAGATCGCCTTGATCGAGCCGAAATAGAAGTCATTTTGACCCTCGAATGGCTCATTCAACCTGAGGTGTACCACTTTTGTACTCATACCTTGCTGCAAAATTACGAAAATTTCTTCAGATTACCACGAAAAATCCCGAAAATCAGCCGTTTTCCTGCTCATCCAATCCCTCAACCTCATGTTTGATGGGGTTTTTGAGGGTCTTTTTGGGTTCCTGAACGGGATCGGTGATGGCGATCCTCATGCCTTTTCTCACCAATTTTGGGAGATAGGTATCGAGAGCGTGATGGGGGAATGCGCACATATCCTCGCCATCCTTATTGCGGGTCAGGGTGATGCCAAGGGTCTCGGCTACGGGCTTCGCATCATCGCAGAAAGCCTCATAGAAATCCCCGCAACGGAACAATATAACCGAGTTATTATTCTTTGCCTTCAGCTCATTCCATTGCTTGATGATGGAATCCTCTCCATCGTCATCGATCATATTGTCAGGATCCGCTACGATATACTGCTGAAGCTTCAGGATCACATCCTCCATCATTACCGACTTATGCAGGGAGGCGGCTATCTGCTTCACATCGAACTCATGGATATCGATCTTCGCACGGATGGCATACTTGATGAGGATCTGAAAACCATCGATGACCTTCTTCAGATCCTTCTGCGACTTGGCATCACCTTGCAGATTCTTCACGGAGGCTGATTTACTGCCCTTTTCCTTGGCATCTGCGATGGCATCTTCTACGGCTGCGATCTGAGCTTTCTCATCATCCTTATTGGTTGATACGATCTGACGGACTGCACCCGTTGAGATCTCTCCCTGCTCGATCTTTGTCTGAATCTCAGGAGCCAGTTCCAAAAGGCTCAGGCATCGACCTACGAAGGTCTGAGACTTGCAGAACTTTGCAGCGATCTCTGCGGGGGTATATCCGAACTTATCCCTGAATCGCTGAAACATGATTGCCTGCTCATACTCGGTGAAGTTCTTTCCCTCATTTCGCATCATCTGCTCGATCAGAAGATCTTCTTCTTTGGTGTTGCGGGGGAGGAAAAGAGCCTTGATGCGCTTGATGTCGGCTCCTTCCTCGATGGCTGCGAGGGTAGCCCTCAGTCTGCGCTCACCATCCACAAGGCGATATTTCTCATTCCCATCCTCATCCTTGAAGGGGATCACAGTGATAGGATTCAGGACTCCCTGAGCCTTGATCTGCTCCTTCAGCTCATCGAGGGCGAAATCCCTGCGGACATTGAAATTCTCAACTACGACCACATTTCTCGGATCGACTGAATAGATGTCTGTTCTCTTAGTTACGTTCGTTTCCATAATTCTGAATATTTAATTAATTAATGATGGTATTTATTTCTCACTGATGATATAGATCTTATAGATGCACTTATGACCGCAATTCCATCCGTCCCTGATCTTTCCATCGACCACCGCACAGAGATGGGATGCGAGACTCAGGATGAACCTCCCCTTTGGATTGGACTTGGCGAATTCCTCTGCGGTCTTTCTTTTCTCGCCCTTGTTGGCTTTCAGGGTCACGACCTTATAGCCTCTCTGAGCGAAAGCCTTCTCATAGATATTCTTTGAATTTGGTACGTCATAATTCTCACGGGCTAATGCCGAGAGGATATCGTATGATTCCTGCCATGAGAGATCAGCTGCGATGGCGAAAGCCCTGATAACGCAGTCGGGCTTCTTACATCTGTTCCCCTCTGTCGGATTCGGCTGGGTGAACTCGAAATAATCAGTATTCTTGTATAGATCCTTCTTTGCCATTCTGAGAGCGTTTTTATTGTTCGGGTGAATAGTTTATCGATTCTTTCCTAAAATCGCAGGAGAGCGAAAGGAATCGCCCTCTCTGCGAATGTTTCAGATTATTATTTGATCCCCATGATATATTTTGCGGCTTTCTCCGCCTTGGATGCAGCCCAAATAATCATCTTATTATCATTCTTCAGCTTACTCAGCCATCCCTGAAGGTATGCAACCGAGTTCTTGAATGCTTTCTCGCTATCGATATTGATTGCATTGCAGATCATGGCGGATCCGAGTTCCGCAACCAATTCCTCTTTCGAGTATGATTCACTCCCGAAAGCTGCGATCCCCATCTCATTCTTACGGTTGCATCTGTACTCGGGCATCGTGGAGTGGGTCAGCTCATGGAATGTGGTTGAATAGTATTCCTCTACGACCTGATATTGACCCAGCATCGGAACCACCACCATATCCTGAGAGGGAGAGTAGTAGGCATCACCCGATGGTTTGTCATTCTGAAACCTGAGCTTCTTTTCACGGCTCAGATATCCGTTGATGATATTCTCAGCCTTCTCGATGGGCTTCAGGGTGTCATCGGGTTCGATCTCCTTGATCTTACTCTCAATACCCTCGCAATCATCGATATGGAATACATGATAGTATTTCAGGATAGGATATGAGTGCATATTGACTACCTCGGTGACGATCTCGTTTCCATCCTCATCCACCTCCTTTTTCTTCCCATGAGTGGTCATAGTGAAGAATACCACTATGCCAGCCTTTGCACCCTTCTTGATATTGCCTTTGAGATCCTTAATCTGCTTGAAGGTGAGATATTCGCCCTCACGACCCAAAAGCATCTGATTCAGGAATGAATAGGGCTTTCTTGAAACATAGTTGATTGCGCCTCCATCTGCGAGCCCAGCACCCGACCAAGGCTTCTGCCAAGGAACGATACCCTTTTCAAGCTGCTCGATCACCCGATCAGTCACCATCTGATAAACATTGACTTTCTCTTTCATAATGCGTTGAAATTAAATTGTTATAAACTCGGTTTATTATTCCTCATCATCCTGATCCTCGATCTCTCCATCCTGAATCTTATCGAGGCGATCAGGATCCATGCTCCAATATCTCTTTGCCCGCCTGAGGCATTTGCGCCAAAACTTGATCCAATCGGAGATACCATCGATATCATCCTCATAGTATTCGCCTGAATCGGCATCCTGATAGACGATTCTCTCTGATTCGGTCATCCCATCGTAGTCATATACGAGGCATCCGTTCTCCAATCGGATATCCTTCAGGGTGAATGATATATTGGCATCCTCGTAGAGGGTTGCAGCCGGTTCCTCGGTCTCCATTCGGAATGCTTCGAGATCCTGATTAAACTTCTCAACCATCCTGAGATGGGATTTCTTGATATATTGATTCAGATTATCCATATCCTTATATTTTATTAGATTAATGTCATTATCAGTTCCTTGTCGAGTTCCCAAAGGTTGAGATCATGTTCGAGCTTATAGCGGATATATTCCTTGGCTCCGATCATTTCAATCACCTTCTCCCTAATATCGGTTGCAGACCATTTCTCGGCTGAGTTGATGAGGAATTCGATCAGTTCCATCCTCTCATTGATCCTCTCTACCCGATCATCCCTCAGGGCTTCAACTTCCTCAGTCAGTTCAGCCTCCTTGTTCTGAAGGAAAGTAATCCTCTTTTCGTAGGCATCCACCTTCAGTTTATTGGCGGCTGCATCCTTGCACATGGCATCGTAAGCCTTTTGGATCCCGCCATTCTTCATCCATAACTTGCACCACTTATCCTTATCCATGTCGGATGCCTCATATTCACGTTCGATCTCGGCATGATAATAATACTCGGTTGGCTTGAATCCCGTTCTCTCGATAAATTCATTGATCATCATAGTTTTGTCCTCCTTATTATTTAATCATCGATTTCATTTCCTGATAGGTGATCTCATCCCCGAATCCCCATCTCATTGCGGTATGCTCAGGGATATCGGATTCAATCATATCCAGTTTACCATTCGAGGTCAGGAATCCTGCGAGATGACATTCATCATCATTTGAGAAATTCACAAGGATTACCATCGAATAGATATCCCCGTTCTCTTTCTTCATCTTATCCTCATCCTGAATCCTGATGTAGGTCTTTGAGAGATCGGATGCCTGATATCCGAATTCGATTGCCATTGCATTGCATCCATCGATATATCCGATGATCGACTTTGCCTGATTGATTGTAATGTTCGTTTTCATCTGCGTTGAAATTTTAAGTTTGACTTCAGATGCTTGTTAAGCACCTCTGTTTGATGCTGCAAAGATATGGCTTATTATCAAGATAGGCAACATTTTCGATGAAAAACTGCGTTTATTTAAGGCTTTTTAAGCAAAAGTTAGGGAAAGTTGCAGTATTTCCTGAAAAATCTTTTTGGTTAAATGATGCTAAAAATACAGGTGCTTATTAGGTACTTACGGAAATTTTTATCTAACTTTGCGCAAAATTGAATTCATTTTTTAATTATCAGAGAATATGAAAATCAAGTTTAAGAAGGCTCTGTCCGAGAAGCTGAAGGATATGGGACTTACAGAAAAGGCAATTGACGACCTCGTTGAGCTGGGTTGCAAGGGTCTCAAAGATGATTCCTCAGATGAGGATATCAATGCTGCGGTGGATTTGCTCGTTCCCTATGCAAAGGTCATGCAGGGGGAGATCACGAGAAAGACCCGTAAAACCACTACTCACAATCAGACCAAGACCGAGGAAGAGGTTGAGGTTGAGGGTGAACAAGATGCGAAGATCGCTGCCATTATTGCAAAGCAGCTTGCACCTCTCACTCAGTCGATCAACGATCTGAAGGCTGAGAACGAGGCTCTGAAGGCTGCAAAGGCTAAGGGAG